>TARA_R110000850_G_scaffold91742_34_pt1 | contig 31523 bp, 32 predicted proteins | sample TARA_R110000850 | Tara Oceans TARA_R110000850 (sample SAMEA4397586) | marine metagenome | biome: Polar Biome; feature: [SRF] surface water layer (ENVO:00010504); material: water (ENVO:00002006), including particulate matter (ENVO:01000060) such as... | depth 5 m | reverse complement strand
CCGGCGCGCTGGCAGTCGTGAGAACGGGGCGCGAGCGCCTGAATTCACATATCTGCGCAGCCGACATGCCGTGAACCCTGATTTCGCACAGCTTTGCTGCTGTTGTCCGCCCTCAGTTGTGTCAGCGGTAGGCACTGGGGTGTTCGGCGGTGCCGCTGCGTCGCGTCACAAAGGGCAGCAGCTGCGCAAAAAAGTAGCGCGCAATAAAAAACCCCGCACTTCTGCGGGGTTAAGCGATGAATGCTGCACCATCGAACTCTGATATGGTGCCGAGAAGAGGACTCGAACCTCCACGGTTTTACCCGCCAGTACCTGAAACTGGTGCGTCTACCAATTCCGCCATCTCGGCTTTGTGCCCAAACAATCAGTGAGTCATTGAGCGACAAGGGCGCGAATTCTGGAGAGGCGTTACACGGATGTCAATGAAACGAAATAAAGAAAAGGGTTCACGCGACTGGCGTGGACAGGATCCGGCCTTCGCCCGGGAGTCTCAGCGCTACGATGAGCCCGTACCTTCGCGGGAGTTGATCCTGCGTCATTTGGGCGAGCACGCTGGCCCTCTGACGCTGGATGAACTCATCGGCCAGTTCAAATTGGCCAAGCTCAGTCAGCACAGCGCGCTGGAGAAACGTCTGGCCGCAATGCTGCGCGACGGCCAGGTCGTACAGAACCGCGTGGGCGGCTTTGGACCGGTCAGCAAGATGAACGCGGTTCCCGGCACGGTGCAGGCGCATCGCGACGGATTCGGTTTTCTGATCCCGGATGCCGGGCCACCCGATATTTTTCTGCCGCCGCGACAGATGCGCGAGCTGATGAACGGGGATCGCGCGCTGGTGCGCATCACCGGCAAGGACTACAAGGGCCGGCCCGAAGGCTCGGTCGTCGAAGTGATTGAGCGCGCGTCGCGCCAGATCGTCGGCCGTCTGCATGTGGATCAGGACGTGGCCTATGTGATTCCGGACAACCCGCGCGTCCAGCAAGACCTGCTGATTCCTTCCGACCGGCGCAAGAAGGCGCGTCACGGCCAGATGGTGGTCGCGGAGATCACCGCACCTCCGGGGCATCGCACCTTGCCGGTAGGAGAAGTGATCGAGATTCTTGGCGAGCATCTGGCGCCGGGCATGGAAATTGAAGCTGCCATCCGCTCGCACAGCCTGCCGCATGTATTTCCCGCTGCTGTGAAGAAGCAGGTTGCGCGGATTCCGGATGAGGTGCAGCCGTCGCAGTTCAAGGGCAGGGCAGATCTGCGCGAACTGGGGCTGGTCACCATCGATGGCGCTGATGCGCGCGATTTTGATGACGCGGTGCACGCGCGACGCATGCGCAGCGGCGGCTGGACACTCACCGTGGCCATCGCAGACGTGGCGGCGTACGTCCAAGCCGAGTCGGCGTTGGACAAGGAGGCCTTGCTGCGCGGCAACTCGGTCTACTTCCCGAGCCAGGTCATCCCAATGCTGCCGGAGAAGTTGTCCAACGGCCTGTGCTCGCTCAACCCGGAGGTGGAGCGTCTGTGCATGGTGTGCGAGATGCGCGTCAGTGAGGATGGAGAAATCACGCGAGCCAAGTTCCTGGAAGCGGTGATGTGTTCCAAGGCGCGTCTGATCTACGAGGATGTGGCGCGGGCGCTGGAAGGTGATAGCGACGCCGTGCCCAAGGCTGTGCTGCCAGGGCTGAAGGTTCTCAGCGACTGTTTTGAGGCACTGCACAGCGCACGGCAACGACGCGGCGCGATTGATTTTGAGTCTACCGAAACGCGCATCGAGTTCGGACCTGACAGGAAGATCAGTCAGATCGTGCCGGTACAGCGCACGCGTGCGCATCGCCTGATCGAAGAATGCATGATTGCCGCCAATGTCGAGGCGGCCAAGTTTGTCGCCAAGCACAAAATGCCTGCGCCGTATCGGGTGCATGAAAAACCCGAGGCGCTCAAGGTGCAGGCGCTTCGCGAATTCCTCAGTGCGCAGGGACTCAAGCTCGGTGGTGGTGACCGGCCCGAAGCGATTGAATTTGCCGCGCTGATGGATCGGGTGAAGGATCGGCCCAATCGCAATCTGGTGCAGTCGGTGATGTTGCGGTCACTGATGCAGGCACGGTACAGCGCCGGCAACAACGGACATTTTGGATTGGCGCTGACTCACTACGCGCATTTCACGTCGCCGATCCGGCGCTATCCCGACCTGTTGCTGCATCGGGCGCTCAAGCATCTGATCCTGAAGCGCAAGAAAGACAGCTTTAAATATGCCGAGGCCGATATCGAGCGCCACAGTGCGCATTGCTCAACGACTGAACGTCGCGCCGATGAAGCCACACGAGATGCGGTGACCTGGCTCAAATGCGAGTACATGAGCGACCGGGTGGGCGAGATTTTTGACGGCGTGATCTCCGGTGTCGCTTCTTTCGGCGTGTTTGTGGAGCTCAAGGGCCTGTTTGTGGACGGCCTGGTGCATGTCAGCAGTCTGTCCAACGACTACTACCAGTACGAGGCGCATCATCACCGTTTGATCGGTGATCGCAGTGGACGGGTTTACAATCTGGGGGATATCGTTCGCGTGCGTGTGGCCCGGGTCAATCTTGACGAGCGCAAGATCGACCTTGAAATGGCCGACACGCGCGGACGAGCATCCAAGGATTCATCATCAATTAAGGGCCCCCGCCCAGAATCAAAATCCGCCAAACAGTCAAAACGCCGCGAGCGAAAGGGAAAGCGCAAATGAAAAAATTCTTCAAACCCATGATCCTGTCTGTCGCCGTGGTCGGCCTGGCCGGTTGTGCTGCAGATGACCCCAACAAGCGTGCCAAAGTAGGTACGGGCATTGGCGCAGTCGTCGGCGCAGTCATCGGCGAATCCGTCAGCGACGCGCGCGGCGCGCCCATCGTCGGCGCTGTGGTCGGTGCCATTGCTGGCGGTGCGGTTGGCAATTACATGGACAAGCAGCAGCGCGAGCTGGAGAAGCAGTTGGCCGAAGAAGCGGCGCGCAACGAACTGCGCATTGTTCGCCTCTCCGACAACTCCTTGAAGATTGGCGTCGCCAGCGATGTGAGCTTTGATGTGGGTAGCGCAACGCTCAAGCCGGGTGCACTGACCACCTACGGCAAGATTGCAAGCATCCTGAGCACTTACGACAAGACGGTAATTCATGTTGTGGGCCACACCGATTCCACCGGTTCCGCGCAGTTCAATCAGGGCCTGTCGCAGCGTCGCGCTGCTTCGGTGAGCACTTACATTGCGCAAGGCGGTGTGCCGGCAGCGCGTATCCGCGAGGAAGGTCGTGGCCTGCGTGAGCCCATCGCCGATAACGGCAGCGATGCCGGTCGCGCACGCAATCGGCGCGTCGACATCGTGCTCAAGCCTGTTGTGGAAGGTAACGAGCAGGCCGCCTGGACGCCGCCGCCCTATCTGGGTAGCTAAGAGCAGCAGATGCAGTTCATCGAGGCGCTTCGGCGCCTCGATTTTTTTGTGCCGTCGATGCGGGATAATCCAAACCCGCCCCTGACGTGGAGACCCCTATGAACACGTTCTCAAAATGGATGATGACCGCTACGGCGGCGCTGTTGCTCGGTGCCTGCGGCGCACCGCCAACCCCATCCGAAGATGATCTGGCCGAGCCGCGCGCAGAAACCCAAGGCATCCGGAATACCGAAAACGTCGGCTACGGCGGCAACGCCATTGCAGACAAGCTCGATGCGGCGCTCGATGCCAATGACGCGCGCACGGCGGTACTGGATCAGCAGATCGACAATTCAGCGAGCCCCTCCACTCCATGAGTCAATCCGATGAATGGATTGGCGGCTTCCATGCTGTATTGGCCGCCCTGGAAGATGGCAGACAGAAACCCTTCGAGATTCTGCTGGCCGATTCGCGTAATGACGATCGCTCGCGCAAGGTCCGATCACTCGCCCAGGCACTGAACATTCCGGTCCAAGTGATGGGGCGCAGCGACCTTGATCTCAAGCTGCCCGGCTTTCGTCACCAGGGCGTGCTTGCCCTGATTCCGCAGGCCGAGCGGGTGGGCGAAGACGTCCTGCACGCGCCCGCCGAGGAAGGACGCTTGTTTCTGGCGCTGGACGGTGTTCAGGACCCGCACAATCTGGGCGCCTGTCTGCGCACGGCCGAGGCAGCGGGTGCGACGGCGGTCATCGTGCCGCGCGATCGCGCCGCAAGCCTGACGGCGGTGGCGCGCAAGGTGGCTGCGGGTTCCGCCGAGCGAGTGCCGCTAGTATCGGTGACCAATCTCTCGCGCACGCTCGCGCAACTCAAGGAACGTGGCTACTGGCTCACCGGCCTTGCCGGTGACGGTGAAGACACGCTGTATGACGTCGATCTTCGCGGCGCTGCGGTGCTGGTGCTGGGCGCCGAAGGGGAGGGCTTGCGCCGACTGACACGTGAAACCTGCGACCGTCTGGTCAAGATTCCGATGGCGGGCAAAGCTGAAAGCCTCAACGTTTCGGCGGCCGCTGCGGTGTGCCTGTTCGAGGCTTGGAGACAACGCAATCCGCGGGTTCGCAAATGATTCCGAAGTGGTTGACATGGTTTGCCGTACTGATCGTGGTGCTGGTCACGGCCTTCTGGTTCATGAATCGGACGCCAACTACGTCGGAGGGCGGCGCCACGAAGCCGGAGGCCGGTACCGGCGCTGCTGAGCACGGTGATCAGGCTGGGCAGCTATCCGATTCTGACGCAGGGCAGGCGCTGGCCAATGACAAGCCCAAGGTCATCGAGGCGGTATCCGCATCGGGCGTGGCGCTGCGAATCACCCGGCGCCCCAGGGTTGAGATTCCGGAGGCTCCGTATGGCGAAGCCTACGAAGAGCTGCATCAGAATGCGGAGAATGCCGATGCTGAGACGCAGTACAAGCTCGGCCAGATTCTCTATCGGTGCCGTGATGTCCCGGTGCAGGCCAGCGAACTGAAGGCGCAGATTGACCGGATGTACCAGACGCGTCGCAGCGGTGGCTGGGAAGTCGATGATCCGGTGACAGAAGAAAAAGTGATGCGCCAGAACTACGAAAACTGCGATGGCGTGCCGCTCGAAGCCCGCGAGGACTACCGCTCCTGGCTCCAGCGTGCCGCGGAATCGGGGCTGCTCGAGGCCCAGCTCAACCTGATGTATCACTTGCCCAAGGGTGAGTACTGCCAGTTTCTGGCGGATTGCTCGGAAGATCAGAAAGCCCTGATGGACCAACTCCGCAAGGAGGCCCGGATTCATGTGGGGCGGGCCCGAGAGGCCGGATCTGTCGAGGCGCTGCGCACCATCGGCGGCTGGGCCCTCAACGAGGAAATGGGGACGCCGGACGAAGTCGAGGCCTACGCCATGTTCAGTGCCTACGACCAGATCCAGAAGGCCGCCGGTCAGCCGGGGGAAGTGGACGCCATGCTCGCCTCGGTGAAATCACGTCTGCGTCCAGTCGATCTCGAGCGGGCTGAAGAAAAAGCGCGCGAGTTGCTCAGCAATCCGAACTGCTGCGTGCTGACCCGCTGAGCAGGGTTTATTGCGCAGAATCAAGCGGGGCTGTTTGAACTTGTCGCCCGCAGGCGGTCTAATATCCGCATGCTCCGCTCCAGTAAAAATTGGCTTTTGGGCCTGGTGTTGCTCAGCGTCGCGTTGATGCCGCAAGCCTGGTCCGCAGCGGGGGTATGCGTCCACGGCAGCGATGAGAAAGCGACCCTTCACTCCGATTCTCAAAGTGAGCATCACGAGCACCATCAAGCAGCCGAAGAGGCCGGTAATGAGCGTGCTGAGCGCGTCGCGGGCTGCGGTTGTGGTTGTGCTTGTGTCGCTGCCGCGTGTACCAGCGCGGCGGGCGCAATGGTTTCGGATGCCTCACCGGTCTTTGCGTTCGACAGTCAGGGCAGTTCAGGTCTTGCACACGTCTCCGCGATGACCTTGTCCTCACATGACTTTGAGCTGATACGACCACCCAACTTTTCCTGATTTTCCATCACTTCTCGAGCGCGCGCCGATCGGTGCGCGTCATGTTCTTGTGGAATTCAGGAGATTGTCGTGCGTTTCTCCAAATCAAATTTTTGTATGTCAGCGCCGCTGATGGCAGCGGCGCTGACAGGCTGTGCCAGCGTCTCCCCGGACTGGGGTCGCTCGGATGTGGCAGCGCTGGCTTCAGAACGTGGACGCGAACTGCCGTCTGCCGGTAGCGCCAGATCCTTCATTGCCGACGCTCTTGAGGCGCCGCTGAGTGTTGAGCAGGCAGTTCAACTGGCATTGATCAATAATCCGAATCTCAGTGCCGCCACAGCGGAATTGGGATTCGCAGCTGCCGAGGTCTACGACGCAGGGCGGCTCGCAAACCCGGTGCTGTCAGCGACGCGTTTGTCGCCAGGAGGTGGCAATGGGCCGGATGCGCAGCTCACGCTTGGTATTGCCTACAACTTTGCGAGCCTGCTTTTCCTGCCGGTGAACAAGCGATTTGCGGAAGCTCAGTTTGAAGCGGCCAGGCTCTCGGTGGCTTCGCAGGCGATGGAGCTGGCAGCGGAGGTCGAAGCCGCCTGGTTCGAAGCTTTGGCGGCGCGACAACTGGAACAAATGCGCCTTGTGGCGGCAGAAGCCCAGCGAGCGTCTTCAGACCTGGCTGGCCGCTTCTTCGAGGCGGGCAATATCAACCGGCGGGAACTTGCTCTGGAAAAGGCCGCCGCCAGCGAGTCCGAGCTAGCGTTGCTGGAAGCCAAGGCCGAGGCTTTCTCCGCCCGGTCAAGGCTGAATCGTCTCATGGGCCTTGCAGCGCAGGAGAACACCTGGACCTTCGCCGCGAGTCTGCCCGAGCCTTTGGCAGAGGAACTGACGCTGGACGAGCTTCTACGGCTGAGTGTTGAGAGTCGGCTCGATGTGTTGAGCTTGCGCCGGCGGGCGCAGGCCATTGCAGATCGCTACGGAATTGTGCGGCGCACCCGGCTGATCAATGAGATTGAAATTGGTGTCGAGCGAGAGCGCGATTTCGACGGCACGCTCAACTCGGGGCCAACGCTGGCTCTGGAGTTGCCGATCTTCAACTGGGGAGGAGGACGCAAAGCGGCTATCCAAGCAGAACTCCAGAAGGCCGAAGCCTTCCTGGATGAGAAGGTGCTCGAAGCCTCCAATCAGATACAGCTTGCGTTCGAGCGCGTCCATACCTATCGAGAGATGGCGAACGAGTTTCGAACAGCTTTGATTCCAAATCGTGAAGCCGTCGTAGCGCGTTCACAGGAAGAACAGAATTTCATGCTGATCGGCGTTTTTGAACTGATTCAGGCCAAGCAGCAAGAGTACGCGGCCTACGCCGGTTACATAGAGGCGGTACGCGAGTACTGGGTTGCCAGATCCGCACTTGCCCTGGCCGTTGGGCGCGCGCTCCCGGCGGGCCCTTCTTCCGAGAGTGACGGCGCGTCGTTGGAGAGCCAAGCGGTATCTCCAGATGCGGGTGGACACCTGAACCATTCACTACATGGAGCACACTGATGAAAACCCCTGATTACGCTCGACGCAGATTCTTGCAGCTGGCGGCCGGTGCAGGATTGCTGGGCGGTCTGGCCGGCAAGGCAGGCGCTCAGCATGAAGGACATAGTGCTCACGGCGGACACGCGATGGGCGTCGCCCGGAAAAAATCTCCGTTTGAAGTATCACCGCCGCCGGCTGAGATTGCGCCGCCTTCTGCGGTGAAGCGGCATCCCCAAGGCTACCTTCCGGTACGCACGCTCAACGGATGGACGCTGCCGTACGAAATGAAAGGAGGAGTGAAGGAGTTCCATCTGGTCGCCGAGGAAATCGAGCATGAGTTTGCGCCGGGTTCACGCGCCAAATGCTGGGGTTACAACGGCACCACACCAGGCCCCACGATAGAAGCGGTAGAGGGGGATCGCGTGCGCATCTTCGTGACCAACCGTCTCAAGGAGTGGACGAGTGTTCATTGGCACGGCATTGATCTGCCTTCAGGTTATGACGGGGTAGGCGGCTTGAACCAGCCGCACATTCAGCCGGGCGAAACCTATGTGTACGAGTTCACGCTCAGGCAGCACGGCACCCATATGTACCACCCGCATGCGGACGAAATGACGCAAATGGCGTTTGGCATGATGGGCAGCTTCATCATCCATCCAAAGGCTGGCGAGCCGGTAGCTGTTGATCGGGACTATTGTTTCTTGCTGCACAACTGGGCGATGCACCCCGGCACCTATCGACCGGATCCGGCTGTGATGGTGGATTTTGATCTCTGGACCTTCAACAGCAAGACGTTCCCGGCCATCGAACATCTGGTGGCCCGGACGGGAGAGCGCACCCGTATCCGCATCGGCAATCTGTCCATGTGGAATCATCCCATTCACTTGCATAGCAATCCCTTCTGGGTAACGGGCAGCGATGGTGGGCGATGGCCGCAGACGCAATGGCGCAGAGAGACGACTGAGATTGTGGGCGTGGGCCAGATGCGGGATATCGAGTTTGTCGGGACAGAGCCCGGTGACTGGGCGTTTCACTGCCACATGGCTCATCACACTATGGGCCCTATGGGGCACGAGATTCCCAACCCGACGGGGGTGGATCAACGCGGCGTAGAGGCCAGAATTCAGGCTCTTCTGCCCGGGTATGCCGCCATGGGTGAGCACGGAATGGCCGAACACAGCGGACATGTGGCGATGGGGCTGGCGGGTCCGGAAAACACGCTGCCCATGATGACTGGCGAAGGTCAGTTTGGTCCCATCGAGATGGGTGGCATGTTCACCATCTTCAAGGTGCGCGATGACCTGAAGCGAGGTGATTTTACCGACCCTGGCTGGTACGACTATCCAAGCGACCAAATATCGCGTCGGGTGAGCAGCGACCCAGACTTTGGTCGCCCGACACGGCGAGAACCATACAAGAAATCCGAAGCGTCCACTCAAGCGCATCCAGATGTGCCGGACGGACCGACGATGCACGGTATGGATCATTTAAAGCATGGAGGCTGATAAAAAATGCCTTGACTCTGGACCTGGGTCCAGGCTGCAAGATGGCATCGAGACCGGAGGTGAGACCATGACTCGAATCAATATAGGCGCTGCAGCGAAGGCGGCAGGCGTGGGTGTCGACACGATTCGCTACTACGAACGCCTAGGCCTGTTGGCACCGCCACAGCGCTCAACTGGCGGGTATCGCCAATATGATTGCGGCGACATTGAGCGGTTGCAGTTCATTCGTAAGGCCAAGACGCTGGGATTTACTCTTGCAGACATTTCCGAGCTTCTGCAGCTGCAGGATGGCGGCGGTTCGCGCTCAGAGGTCAGACATGCTGCTCGTGAGCGCATCGCCAGTCTCGATCGCAGTATCCGAGAGCTGACCTCAATCAGGGACAGCTTAGTCACGCTGGAGGCCCGTTGTCGTGGCCGCGGGAGTATCGCCGGCTGCCCCATCATTGAGGGTGTGCTGGCGGTATCCATTGAACGAGCATTGGAGTGCTGAGATGAAAACAGAATCAACCCATTGCGGTCACGATCGCGCGGCAGGCGAGTCGGCGCATTCCCATGCGCAGCATGCTGGAAGCTCCATGGTCCGCCTTACGACTTCGGCGACGCTGCATTGTCTCAGTGGCTGCGCCATCGGAGAACTCGTGGGACTGTCAATTGGTGTCTCATTGGGCTTGAGCCCCTGGATCACCATGGCGCTTGCCACGGTACTGGGATTCGCCAGCGGGTATACGCTTGGCCTCTTGCCACTGGTCCGCCGCGGTCAAAGTTGGGCCGCTGCCTTCAAAACGTTGTGGCTGGGCGAGACGCTCTCGATATCCGTGATGGAGTTCGCAATGAACTTCACTGACTACCACGTGGGCGGTATGACGGCTTCTTCCGTCCTCAGCTTGCCATTCTGGTATGGATACGCACTTGCGCTGCCTGCTGGTTTCATCGCGGCCTGGCCAATGAACTGGTTCTTGCTCTCGCGCAACGTCAAGAAGCCCTGTCACTGAGTCTCCATCTGACAAGGGCGGGTCTGGCTTGAGGCAAGCAAGCGGCCTCAGGGCGAATTGCAGCGGTGAGCACATTCGCCTAGAATCCGCGGCCCTTCGTCTCCCTGCGAGCGAAGCCCTGTCCCACTGATCTTGATCGGGGGACTGTCCCGGAGCCGGATTTTCCCGGTTTCCGACATCCACAGGAGTGTTATTGCATGCGTCACTACGAGATAGTGATCATGGTGCATCCGGACCAGAGTGATCAGGTCCCTGCCATGATCGAAAAGTACAAGTCCATGGTCGAAGCCGACGGCGGCAAGGTTCACCGTCTGGAAGACTGGGGCCGCCGCCAGCTGGCCTACGCCATCCTCAAGCTGCACAAGGCGCACTACGTTCTGATGAACGTCGAATGTTCCGATACCGTGCTGTCCGAGATGGAAACCGCGTTCCGTTTCAACGACGCTGTCATCCGCAAGCTGGTTGTCCGCAAGGAAACCGCCGTCACCGAGCAGTCACCTCTGTTCAAGGCGCCCGAAGAAGACAAGAAGCCGGAATACAAGCAGCGTCAGGAAGCCGAACTGGATTCTTCTTCTGACGATGCTGGCAGCGAAGAAGGGTCTTCCAGTGAGGAAGGTTCAGAAGAGAAGAAATCAGAGGAGGGCGTCTGATGGCCCGCATGTTCCGTCGCAAGAAGTCCTGCAAGTTCACCGCCGAAGGCGCCACCGGGATCGATTACAAGGATCTCGCCACGCTCAAGCAGTACGTGGGTGAGAACGGCAAGATCGTTCCGGCCCGCGTGACCGGCACCCGCACCAAGTACCAGCGTCAGCTATCGACCGCCGTCAAGCGCGCTCGATTCTTGGCTTTGCTGCCGTACACCGACAAGCACGAGTAAGGAGAATCAATATGGAAGTCATCCTTCTCGAGCGTATCCGCAATCTTGGCGACCTCGGCGATACCGTCAAGGTGCGTGCCGGATTCGGCCGTAATTTCCTGCTGCCCAAGGGCAAGGCCCTGCCGGCAACCGAAGCCAACCGTGCAGTCTACGAAGAACGCAAGGCTGAGCTGATGAAGAAAGCTCAGGACTCGGTCAATGCTGCCAAGGCCCGCGCTGAAGCCATCGCCGGCAAGGTGCTGAAGATCACTGCACTGGCCTCGGAAGAAGGCAAGCTCTACGGTTCCGTAGGTGCTGCCGAAGTGCTCGAAGCCGCTCAGGCTTTGGGTCTGGACGTTGAAAAGCATGAAATCGACATGCCGGATGGTCCGATTCGCACCACCGGTAGCTTTGCCGTCGCCGTGCACCTGCACTCCGAAGTGCAGACGGCACTGACGATTGAAATCGAGGAAAAGCGCGCGGCAGGCGAATAAATCCTGCTCAGTGCTGAAAGAACGGCCCGCAATGCGGGCCGTTCTTGTTTGCGCCGCCTGTTGATGGCCCGCTTGGCGAGGCTTGAAGGGCACACATAGGGTTTGTTCAGCCCGCACAGTATTTATTTCAGACAGTCACAGCAAAAACACAATTTACGCACAGCTTGTCCATCGGCAGGCTGCGCCCTGCAGGCTACACTGACGCACAGTGACTCAAGAACGCCAAGCCCCCTATTCCGTCGAAGCCGAGCAGTCCGTGCTGGGCGGCTTGCTGCTGGATAACCGCAGCTGGAACGACATTGCCGATCAGCTCGCCGAAGAAGATTTCTACCGCGCCGATCACCAGCTGATCTGGCGCGGCATCTCGCAGCTGATCGGTGCCAATCAGCCATGCGATTTTGTCACGCTCACTGAGCATCTTCGGGCACGTAATGAGCTTGAAGAGGCAGGTGGTCTTGCGTATCTGGGGTCGTTGGCCAACGACACGCCCAGTGCCGCCAACGTCAAGGCTTATGCGGACATCGTGCGAGAGCGCTCCGTGCTGCGCAATCTGGTGGCCGCCGGTGGCGATATTGCCGAGCTGGGATTTCGCCCGGATGGCCGGGAAATCTCAGAGCTGATCGACATCTCGGAGCAGAAAGTCTTTGCCATCCGCGAGCGCGGTGCCCGGTCCAAGACCGACTATTTCGACATGGCCACGGTGCTGGACGACATTCACGGTCGCATCCTCGACATGCAGAACGTGCGTCGCAAGGTCACTGGCTTGGAAACCGGCTTCAAGGATTTCGACGACAGGACCACCGGCCTGGGCGCGGGTGATCTGATGATTCTGGCGGCGCGTCCTTCGATGGGCAAGACGTCGCTGGCGACCAATATTGCCGAGCACGTGGCCTTTGATCTGAATCTGCCGGTGGCCATTTTCAGTATGGAAATGAGCGCCGAACAGGTCGGCTTCCGCATTATTTCCTCGCGCAGCGGCATTCCGATGCAGCAGCTGCGTACGGGAAACCTGGGCGATGTGGAGATGGATGCCCTGACGCACACCATCAAGCGTCTGCATGACGCGCCCCTGTTCATCGACGAAACCGGTGGCTTGTCACCGATGGAGTTGCGAGCCAAGGCACGGCGTCTGGCCGCTCGCAAGGGCCTGTCACTACTGGTGGTGGACTACATCCAGCTGATGCAGGTGCCGGGCAAGGGCGACAACCGCGTGCAGGAAATCAGTGAAATCTCGCGTCAGCTGAAGTCGCTGGCCAAGGAGCTTAAGATTCCGATCATCGCCTTGTCGCAGCTCAATCGCGGTGTTGAAAACCGTGATGAAAAGCGCCCGCGCATGGCAGACCTTCGTGAATCCGGCGGTATCGAGCAGGACGCCGATCTGGTGGTGTTCATTTACCGTCACTGGGTCTATGACAAGAATGCTGATGAGTCGGCTGCAGAATTGATCATCGCCAAGCAGCGTAATGGCCCACTCGGCAAGATTGATCTGCAGTTTGTGGGTGCCAATACCAAGTTCGAGAATCTGGCTTCGAATCACTACTCATGATTCCGCGCGTTACTGCGACCATCGATCTGTCGGCGATTCAGCACAATCTGGCGCAAGTGCGACGGTTGGCGCCGAATTCCCGCGTCATGGCAGCGGTCAAGGCCGATGGTTATGGTCATGGCGCGGTGCCGGTCTCCCGCGCTCTGGAAGAAGCCGGTGTGGATACCCTGGCAGTGGCCTGCATGGAAGAGGCGCAGGTCTTGCTGGAGGCGCACGTCAAGGCGCCGATTGCGCTGCTCGAAGGCGTCATTTCCTCAGACGAAGCGGCGCTAGCGGCCTACGAAAACCTGCAGGTCGTGGTGCATGATTTCTGGCAGATTGAACTGCTGGAAGCGATGCCGGCGGCGTCCAATATTGCACTGTGGTTCAAGCTTGATACCGGCATGCATCGGCTGGGGTTTCCGCTGGACGCGGTGCCGCGCCTGTGCGAAGTGCTGGCGCGTCACCCTCGCTGGCGATTCCAGGGCTGGATCACGCATCTCGCGCGCGCCGATGAAACCGACTCCAATGCCACCAGCGAACAGATTCACGCCTTCGACGAGGCGCTGGTGGGCGTGCCCGGGCCGCGCTCAATTGCCAATTCGGCAGGGCTGCTGGCCTGGCCCGAGGCGCGGCGTGAATGGGTGCGTCCCGGTCTGGTGCTCTACGGCGCCAGCCCGATGCCGGACAAGAGCGCTGAAGACCTGGGTTTTCGACCGGCGCTGCAATTGGCCAGCCGGCTGCTCGCCGTGCGTACCTACGAGGCCGGCAGCTGCATTGGTTACGGCGCCGCCTATGTTTGCCCGGAGCGCATGAGCGTTGGCGTGGTCGCCGTGGGCTACGCTGATGGAGTTCCGCGATGCCTGCACAACGGCACACCGGTCAAGGTGCGCGGCTTGCGTGCGCCGCTGATTGGCCGCGTCTCGATGGACATGATTTCCATCGATCTGCGCGGTATTCCCGACGCTCAGGTCGGTGATTCAGTCCTGATCTGGGGCGAAAGCCTGCCCGCAGAAGAGATCGCGCGCTACGCCGGCACGATTGCCTACGAGCTGTTCTGCGGGCTGACCAATCGGGTTCGCTACAAGTATCTCGGCGGTAGCTGAGCTAGCCCGGCGGCCATTTCAAAGGGCGTCCGCCGACCACGTGCAGATGCAGATGAAAGACGCTCTGGCCGGCCTCGGCACCGTTGTTGATAGCCAGCCGGAAGGCCTCTCCGCAGCCGGCATTGGCTGCCACCTTGCCCGCCACCAGGAGCAGATGGCCCAGCAGATTCTGGTCTTCTGTGGTGGCGTCGATCAGCCGCGGAATCGGCTTTCGCGGAATTACCAGCAAGTGGGTTGGGGCGGTTGGGTTGATATCCTTGATGACGATGCACTGATCATCTTCGTGAACAATATCGCCAGGAATTTCGCGGTCGATGATTTTCTCGAACAGCGTCTTGGACATGCGGCTTTCCATGAACAAATGAATGTAGGCCGATTCTACGCCATGGACTTGCTCAGACAGCCCGCCGGTATTGCTACCATGCGCCCAGCATGAGCTTTGAACCCCTGACAAATTATCGGCCGCTGACGGTTTACAAGCGCCTGCTGAGCTTCTCACTGCCGCACTGGCCGGTGTTTGTGGTGGCGACCATCGGCATGGCCGCGGCGGCGGCCACAGACGTGGGGTTCATGAGCCTGATGAAGCCGCTGCTCGATGGCAGCTTTGTGGAGAAGGACCCAGCCGTGATCCGCTGGATGCCATGGGCCATCGTTGGCCTGTTTCTGGCGCGCGGGCTGTCCGCTTTTCTGGCCACTTACGGGATGTCGTGGATTGCACGCAATGTGGTCAAGACGCTGCGCGCCGAATTGTTTGACTACCTGTTGTGCATGCCCACTCGCTTCTATGACCGCTTCAGCAGCGGCCATCTGATTGCGCGGCTGACCTTTCATGTCGAACAGGTGGCTGAGGCGGCAACCACGGCGCTCACCACCATCATCAAGGACGGTCTGACCATCATCGGTCTGATTGGCCTGATGTTCTGGCTCAATGCCAAGCTGGCCGGTTTCACCATGCTGGTTGCGCCCTTGATAGCCATCATCGTGACCTACGTATCGCGCCGTTTTCGCAAGGTTTCGGGCCGTATCCAGGAGAACATGGGCATCGTCACTCAGGCGGCTGATGAGACCATCAACGGGCAGCGCGTGGTGAAGATCCACAATGCTCAGGATTACGAGCGCGGTCGCTTTGAGAAGATCAACGAACGCGCCCGGCAGTTGGCCATGAAGATCATCGCCACCAAGTCAGGCAGTGACGCGCTGATCCAGTTCATCGCGGCCTGGGCGGTGGCTGCGATCGTGTATGTGGCCACGCAGCCCGAAATGCTCGAGGTGATTACGCCGGGAACCTTCGTTTCCTTTGTTGGCGCCATGCTCGCCTTGCTTAATCCGATTCGGGCCCTGGGCAACGTCAACGAGAAACTGCAGCGCGGCATTGCTGCGGCCACCGACCTGTTTCAACTCATGTCGGAATCGCGTGAGCCGGCCGGCGGCGACCTTCCGCTGGAGCGTGCCCGCGGAGATGTGCAGTTCAATGACCTGCATTTCTCCTACCGCGACGACTTGCCAGATGCGGTCAACGGCGTGTCGGTACAGATCAAGGCCGGGCAGACCGTGGCCTTTGTAGGCCGGTCCGGCTCGGGCAAGTCAACGCTGCTGTCACTGGTGCCGCGCTTCTACGATCCCGATCAGGGCAGCATCGAACTTGATGGCCATGACCTGCGGGAGTATCCCATTGAACGTGTTCGCGCGCAGGTCGCCTTGGTGGATCAGCAGGTGCGCCTGTTTGACGCCACGGTTGCAGAGAACATCGCCTACGGACTGCCAACGCTTCCGGAAGAATCCCGCATCATTGAGGCCGCCCGACAGGCCAATGCCTGGGAGTTCATTGAAAAACTGCCGCAGGGGCTGAACACGCCGCTGGGGCCCAATGGCGCGAGTCTGTCCGGTGGCCAGCGTCAGCGTATTGCCATTGCCAGGGCCTTGCTCAAGAACGCACCGATCCTGATTCTTGATGAAGCGACGTCCGCGCTGGATACCGAATCGGAGCGCCTGATCCAGGCAGCGCTGGAGCGACTGGTGGTAGGGCGCACCACCCTGGTCATCGCCCATCGCCTGTCCACCATCCAGAACGCGGACCTGATCGTGGTCATGCAGGATGGCCGCATCATCGAGCAGGGCGGTCACGAGGAATTGCTTGCTCTTGATGGCCACTACGCCGCCTTGCATCGCATGCAGTTTCAGGAAGCCAGCTGATGCGTGAGTGGCTGGAACGGCGCTGGTACTCGGACGAGCCTGCGCCCTGGCTGCTCAGACCGCTGGCCTTGTTGTTTGGCGCCGTCGCCAATTCGCGCAGGAAGCGCCTGAGCGCACAGGCCGAACAACTGCCGCTACCGGTGATCGTGGTCGGCAATATCAGTGTCGGCGGCACCGGTAAGACCCCGTTCACGATCTGGTTGCTTGAGCAGTTGCAGGCCTGGGGATTTCGTCCCGGGGTCCTGTCGCGCGGCTATGGCGCAACGCCGCCACAGTCGCCGTATCGGGTCACACAAGCCTCCACGGCCGCCGAGTGCGGCGACGAGCCCTTGCTGATTGCAAGCCGATGCGGTGTGCCGGTCATGGTGGATGCAGACCGGGTCCGCGCGGCGAAGGCTCTGATCGAAAGCGGTGAAGTGGATGTACTGGTAGCCGATGATGGTCTGCAGCATTACCGGCTCGCCCGTGATCTGGAAATCTGCGTTGTCGATGGTCGTCGTGCCTTCGGCAACGGGGCGCAGATGCCGGCGGGACCTCTGCGGGAAATGCCGAAGCGTCTGGATGAGATTCCGATCGTGGTGGTCAATGGTGGGCCGCTGGAGCTGTCGCATCCCGGTCGTATCGACATGGAGCTGACGACGCACGAGGCGGTATCCATCATGAGAAGCGAGTCGCGCGCGCTGGCCAGTTTTCGGAAGTCGCCGGTGCACGCCGTGGTAGGGATCGGCAATCCATCGCGCTTTTTCAATACCTTGCGCAAGGCCGACATCGAATTCATCCCGCATGTGTTTCCGGATCATCACGCTTACCGTCCCAGCGATATCCGCTTTGAAGATGACCTGATGGTGCTGATGACGGAAAAAGACGCCACCAAATGCCAGGCCTTTGCGGATGCCCGCCATTACAGCGTGCCCGTCAGCGCCCGGATCGACGCGGCTGGCGCTGCGCTTGTGCAACAATCCTGTGCCGCACTGAAACCCTCGAATTTCGATGCTTGATAAACAACTGCTGGATATTCTGGTTTGCCCCGTGACCAAGGCCCCGCTGGAATGGCATGAGGACCGCAAGGAACTTTGGTGTCGCGCCTCGCGGCTGGCCTACCCGGTGCGAGACGGTATTCCGGTCATGCTCGAGGACGAAGCACGACCGCTGTCGGCTGACGAACTGCAGTGAGCTTCAAGGTTGTCATACCCGCCCGATTAGGCTCCACGCGCTTGCCGCAGAAGGTGCTTCGCCTGATCGCGGGAAAGCCGTTGGTGCAGCACGTCTGGGAGGCTGCGCGACGAACCGGTGCAGAACAAGTAGTCATCGCAGCAGACGACGAGCGCGTGGCGAAAGCAGCGCGTGAGTTTGGTGCTGATGTGCGTCTGACCGCAGCAACCCACCAGTCTGGAACCGACCGTGTTCACGAGGTTGCACGAAGCGAAGGCTGGCCCGGCGATACGATTGTGGTCAATTTGCAGGGCGACGAGCCCTTGATGCCGCCATCGCTGGTACGCGAAGCAGCGCAGATGCTCAAGGATGATCCGGCCGCCGATATTTCAACTCTGTGCCATCCCCTGCATTCAGCCGAAGAATGGCTTGATCCGAATGTCGTAAAGCTGGTGATGGATCGTCGCGGCTACGCGCTGTATTTTTCCAGAGCGCCCATTCCATGGAAGCGCGACGCTGCAGACCCGAAGCAGGCGGCGCAGCATATGCCGGAGGGTTTGGCCTATCGCCATATCGGGCTGTATGGCTACCGGGTGGCGAGCCTGAATCAGTTCAGTGCGCTTCCAGCCGCTGAGCTAGAGCAGTGCGAAGCACTGGAGCAGTTGCGGGCGCTGAGTCACGGTCTTCGTATCCGCGTAGGCGTGACCAATGATCCGCCGCCGCGCGGGGTCGATACCGAGAGTGATCTTGCCGCGATTGAAGCAGCGCTCAAACGGGAAGGGTCTTAGTTTTTAGGCAGGTCAAGCACCTGCCCGTGAAAGACAAGCGCAGCATTCAGCCCCACAAAAAAGGGACTGAGGAGCTTCAGTACTGCGATTCGGGAATGCGGAAGATCGCGCCTTCGAGCTCTTCGGTGACCATGACCTGGCAGGTCAGGCGGCTGTTGGCTTCAGGGTCGATGGCTCCTTCAAGCATGTCGGCTTCGTCTTCGCTCTTGGGCGGAATCTTGTCTGCCCAACGCTCATCCACGTAGCAATGGCAGGTTGCACAGGTGCAGCTGCCACCGCAGTCGGCGAGGATGCCGGGGATCATATTGCTGGTCGCAACCTGCATCACGGATTCGTTCAGAGGGGCATCAACCGGGTGCTCGGTGCCATCGGCTTCAATAAAAACGATCTTCGGCATTGCGGATTTTCTGGCTTGACTGAGAGAGGAATCAGGTCTGCGTAACCACCGCAGCCTTGCTTGCGGCCGGCAGATTAGCGTAATTCCGGCCCAGATACACATACATGGCAGGAACCACGAAGATGGTGAACAGAGTTCCGACACTCATCCCGGATGCAATCACCAGCCCCATCGAGAAGCGCGCCGATGATCCCGGCCCGGAAGACAACAGGAGCGGGAACATGGCCACAACCAGGGCTGCGGTGGTCATCAGCACCGGGCGCAAACGAATGCTCGCTGCCTCTTCGATGGCCTCGCGTTTGCTCATTCCGCCCATCTGCAGCTTGTTGGCAAACTCCACGATCAGGATGCCGTGTTTGGTGATCACGCCAATCAGGGTCAGCATGCCCACCTGGGTGTAGAGGTTGAGCGTCATGCCCGGGAAGTTGGTCAGCTGGAAGGAGTTGGTCATCCCCAGAATGGTGATGAAGAGCAGCGCGCCACAGATCGACATCGGCACGCTGACCAGCATGATCAATGGGTCACGGAAGGACTCGAACTGAGCGGCCAGCACCAGGAAGATCACGATCAGCGCGAAAGCAAAGGTGACCAGCAGAGCGGAGCCTTCCTGCTTGTACTGACGTGAGGTACCGGAATAATCCAGGCTCACATCCGCAGGCAGCGTCTGGGCTGCAACCGTTTCCAGGGTTTCCAGCGCTTCGCCCAGCGTCACGCCAGGGCGTTGAACGCCGAGGATGGTATTGCCGTTGAGCTGCTGCACATGGGTTCTGGTACGCACCTTGACCTCGTCCCGGAGCGTCACAACGGTGGACATCGGAATGAGCTCGCCGTCCCGGGTGCGGGTGTAGTAGTTCTGAAGCTGGTCAGGGTTGAGGCGCTCGCCGCGCGTGACCTGCTGGATCACCTTGTAACTGCGGCTGTCAAACGAGAAGCGATTGACCTCGCCACCGGAGAGCGCGGAGCTCAGGTCGGCGCTGAGGCGGGCCATGTCGATACCCAGCAGCGCAGCCTTGTCGCGATCAATCTCCACCACGGAGGTGGGCAGGTTCACCTTGAGCTCGGGCACCATGAAAATAAATTTGTTGGTGGCCATGGCCTGCTGGATGAATTCTTCGCCAATGCTCATGAGTTGGGTCATCGGTCGGGTCGACTTCAGCGCAACCTCCACGGGGTAGCCCTTGCCGGGCGAGGGCAGCGGTGGCGGCTGAAAGACAGAGATGCGCAAGCCTGCGTTCTGAGACACAGCGTTCGTCGTTTCGTTGACGATGCTCGTGGTGTCCCGATCGCGCTGGCTCCATGGCGTGGTCTGCATGCCAACAAAGCCGGTGTTCGGGTCGGTGGAGAAAACACCGGTGAAAGAGAAGAAGTTTCGGACATCCTCGATCTCACGCACGACGTCGTGCATGTCAAACAGATATTTCTCCGTGAATTCGAGCGTTGCGGAACTGTCAGCTTCGATGAAGACGCCAAAGAATCCGGAATCTTCAGCAGGGACCAGTTCGCCGGGCAGACCCTTGAACAGGAAATAGCAGCTCGCCAGGATCAGTGCGCCAAAAACACCGATGACGTGGTGCGTATTCAGGGCGCCGTGCAGCCGGCGTTTGTAACTGTGGCGCAGGCGCTCGAACTTCTCGTCCAGCCAGTGTGCTAGGCGATTGTTCTCGGCTCCTTCGCCTTGCGAGGGCTTGATGATGCGCGCGCACAACATGGGTGTGAGCGTCAGCGCAACAACGCCTGAGATGACCACCGCGCCGGCCAATGTGAATGCGAACTCGGTAAACAGTGTTCCGGTCAGACCCGTAAGAAAGCCAATTGGGGCGTACACCGCGACCAGTGTGATCGTCATGGCAATGACCGGGCCGACCAGTTCGCGCGCGCCCTTGATGGCCGCATCAAATGGCTTCATGCCCTCGTCAACGTGGCGGTGAATATTTTCCAGAACGATGATGGCGTCATCCACCACCATGCCAATGGCGAGCACCATCGCGAGCAGCGTGAGGATGTTGATGGTGAACCCCATGACGAACATCAGCATCAACACACCGACCAGCGATAACGGCACAGTCACCGCCGGAATCAAGGCGCTGCGGACCGAACCAATGAATAGGAAGATGACGACAACAACAATGAAGACGGCCTCAATCAAGGTGGCGCGAACTTCGCTGATGGATTCGCGGATGTACTCGGTAGCGTCGTAGGCGATGTAACCCTCAACGCCGTCGGGCAGGCGCTCGACAATCTGGTCCCAGTCATCACGCAGTTTGGCCATGGTGCTGAGCACGTTGGCGTCCGGTCGCACCTTGATGCCGAGAAAGATCGCTGGGTCGCCATTCCAGAAGGCGCTCTGATCGTAGGTTTCGGCTCCTAGATTGACGTCCGCCACATCGCCGAGCCGGATCAGGCCGGTTTCGGTGGACTTGATGACGAGCTGTCGGAATTCTTCGGGCGTGCGCATCTCCGTGCGCGCAGTCAGGGAAATCTTGATGAAGCTGCCCTTGGTTTCTCCCAGTGCCGAAAGAAAATTCTGTGCGCGCAGGGCAGAGCGAACTTCGCCGGCAGTAATGTTGTACGCAGCAAGACGGTCGGACTTGAGCCAGACGCGAATCGCGAAGGTGCGTCCGCCAATGAACTGAACCTGCTGGATGCCATTGATGGCGCTCAGCTCCGGCTCGACCACGCGACTCAGATAGTCCGTCAGCTGATTGGCGTCCAGCGTCTTGGATGAAAATGAGATGTACATCGGCAAGGTCTGTTCGGCGTCGATGACCTCGATGATCGGGTCCTCGGAATCGGCCGGCAGCTGGTTGCGAATCTTGTTGACCTTGGACGAAATCTCCGTGAGCGCCTGATCGGGATCGCGATCAGGGCGCAGGAAGGCCGAGATGGTGGTGACGCCTTTCTCGGTACTGGAGTAGAGATAGTCAATGCCATCCGCTGTGGCGACTTCCTTTTCCAGCGGCGTAGTGACAAAGCCTTCCATCAATTCCGGGTCGGCGCCGGGGTAGAGCACGCGCACGTCGACCTGCGCATTCTGCAGGACCGGGTACTGGCGAACGGTGAGTTCCGTGCCCGCCCGTATACCCATCAGCAGGATGATCAGGCTCACCACGGTGGCCAGCACAGGCCGGCTGATGAAGATGTCAGTCCATTTCATAGGAAGGCCTTTGTGTTAACCCTGTCGTGGTGAGGGTTGCGGGTTTGCATCCGGCGTCACGTCGTTGTTGATCACAACCGGTTGTCCCGACCGCAGTTTGAGCAGCCCGGAAGTGGCGACTTCTTCTCCGGGTTTCAGGCCATCAATGACAGTGACAAGGTCGCCCCGAGTCGGGCCAAGCTTTACAAAGCGATTCTGGGCTTCCCACTTCGCCTCTGGGGGCTGGCCCTCCGCAGCGGCAGCAGGCGCTTCTGAAGTGGCGGCATCCTCCTGCTTCTCGGCGGGTTCTTTCTCGCTGATCACAAAGACGGAAGTGCCATAGGCGTTGTAGTTGACCGCCGTGGCCGGGATCACCACGTAGTCGTGAGACTCCAGCAGGTCCATCGTGACCTTTGCAAATTGTCCCGGCAGCAAGGCGCGGTCTTCGTTGGGCAATTCTCCGCGCACGCTAATGTTGCGGCTGGCTGGATCAATCTGCGGATCCACCGCCTGGACTTTGCCCATGAACACGCGATCGCCATAAGCCTCGGTGGTGAGCTTGATGGGCATGCCAGTCTTGACCGAACCCACCCAGCGCTCAGGCAGTTCGAAGTCCACCAGCAAGGATTCAAGCTGGCGCACGGTAACGGCAGCTTGTCCGGGCTGGAGGAAAGTGCCAAGATTGACCTGAATAATGCCGACGTCGCCTGAGAACGGCGCAATGATGCGCTTTTCATCCACCTTGGCCTGCTGCGCCTGGACCGCAGCGCGTGCAGCGGCATATTCACTCTCGGCAACTTCAATTTCGGACTGCGAAACCGCTTCCAGATCGAACAGTTTCTTGCGGCGCTCGAAGGTCAGCCGCGCCAGTTTGGTCTGCGCCTTGAGGCGATCCAGTTCGGCGCGATCAGTTGAGTCTTCGAGTTCAAGCATGACCTGGCCCTTCTTTACCTGGCTGCCGGAACCGACATTGATCTTGGTGACGATGCCGCCCACCTCGCTGCTTACATCCGCGCCGAGCGTTGCAACCAGAGAGCCGGGTGCCTCCAGCTGTGTCTGCCATGTTTCGCTTTTTGCCAGGGCAGTGCTCACTGTCGCCGGTGGAACTGGCTGATTGTTGAAGTACTCGGTCATGGCTTTCTGACCCATGTACTTCATTCCAAAGATGCCGCCGAAGACAACGGCAACCAGCAACAACATGATGATCATTCGACGTGCGGTCATGACGGATTCAACTTGATTGGTGGCAATGGGGTTCAGGGCGTTTCAAACAGGTAATCAAGGTCGCTGACGACCTGTGCGGTCAGCAGCCCGGCTTCTGCGTGCAGGGTGAGCAGATTGATCAGGGTTGAGTAGCGCGATGCGTTGCGGTTGCGGCGCGCCTGTACCACGCGGCGCGCTGCATCGAGCACGTCGGTAATGGTTCTGGAGCCAGCGTCGTAACCGGCCTGTGTCGCCTTTTGCGCGGCGATGGCGGATTCGAGCGCCCTGGAATAGGCCTGGGCTTCGGCGCGCGCTGTATTCACCGAACGGTGCAGCTTTCGTACATCGCGTTCTGCCGCGCGCTCAACCTGCAGCAGGCGAAATTCTGCCTCGTCGACTTTTGCCTGTGCCTGTCTAATCCTGCTTTGGCCGAGGCCGCCGGCGTAAATTGGAATACTGAGCTGCAAGCTGATCTGAGCATCGTCCTGACGTTGGCCCAGGATGTATTCGGTGGATTCGTTTCGCCCTGCCTGTGCAACCAGATCAATCTCTGGGAGCACCTCGGCGCGACGTGATTCGAGTTCGGTTCTGGCCAGTTCGAGATCCAACAGTGCACTTTGCGTAGCTGTGCCATTTTCACGGGCCAGTCTTGCCCAGGACTCGACATCAAGAGGTTGCGTCGCTGGCAGTACCGCATCGTCTCTCATGAGGTTGGGCGCATCGCCCGGCGTGCCGGTGACTTCGTCCAGTGCATCCTGCTGGTCTTCCAGTTCTGCCTGCGCACTGACCAGACGGGCTTTGGCCAGATCAGCGCGCGCCATCGCCTCCTTGAGATCGGTGCCAGGAACCAGGCCGACATCAAATCTCTGACGCGTGGCTTTCAGGGATTCCTGTACCGACTTGACTTCGCTGCGGGACTCTTCCACCGCTTCGCGGGCGAGCAGGGTATTCAAGTAGCGGCTCGCCACCCGCACCACAAAGTCGCGTTCCGAATCCTTGGCGTGGCGAGTAGCGAGGCTGTCATAGACCTTGGCCCTGTCCTTGCGGGCTGACCAGTCCAGTCGCAGCAAGGCCTGCCGGACCTCCAGATAAGCAGACCACGAGGGGTAGTGGTCTTGCGCAGAGCCGAAAGCGAATTGTGAATCGGAATAACTGTAGTTGGCCTGGCTATTGATGGAGACATGAGGCCGTAGTTCGGAATATTCCTGCTGGCTTTCCTCCGACTCTGCAGCAAAGCGGCTGCGCGACTCGCCCACGGCGGGGTCGTGCTGTGATGCGCGCTCAAGTGCTTCGGTCAAGCTGAGTGCGCTGGCCAGTCCGGACCATGCCATCAGAATTGATCCGAACAAGGTGACATTAAGCCGCATTGCAAAGATCCTCCGGAAAGACTTCTTTCTTGATGCGCTCAATCAAGGCGCTGATCGCCTGCGGTTCGGCCGGACCTGCAATCGGCTTCCAGTGATAACCGTCCAGCAGGTTCTGTAGGTGGCGACACATCAGGAAATAGGGTTCGGTAATTGACAGGTGATTGAGCAGGCCTTCGGCATGCGTGAAGTTGTGGTAACCCGAGCAGATGGCCCAGACACCGAGCGCCAGTTCTTCAGCAGTTTGGCCGTCAATTTCGAGGTCACCAGAACGGCGCGCGTCTTCAACTATGGTGCTGACCAGGTTCAGGCCCGGTCGGTTGGCATCGTGAAAGGCTTGCTTGCGTTGCTCGGAGGCCGCATTCCAGGCCACCTCGCACAGGATGTACTGAACAATCCGGAAGTAATCGGGGTGCTTTTTGACGAACACCAGATCGCCTACGCCCACGGCAAACATGCGGTCGCGGCTGGGAGCCTTCCATTCCGACGCTTTGCGAGTCAGATCGTAATAGTCCTTCACCGTGCGGGTGACCAGGGCCAGCAGCAGGTCTTCCTTGGAACTGAAGTGCAGGTAGAGCGTGCCCACGGCGTACTCCGCCTTTTCCGCAATTCTGGACATCTGCAGGTTGAGCAGACTCTCCTCGCGGACCAGTTCCAGGGCCACGTCCAGGAAGAGCGCCTCTCGTTCTGCGACCTCCCGTTGTCTGCGCTCCTTGGTTCCCACTGATGCCCATCCAATAAATGATGAATGAATAGTTTATGAATGCTAATCATAAAATGGCAACAGCTCATGCAATTTTCCCATTGCCATTGCCATTGCCTGAGTGGGGCTTCCCCGGATTTGGTCAGGGGCGGGGCGGTACCTGTATAAGGGGTCGGTACGCCCAAGCTAAGGCGGTGCCGCGCCGATGAGGGAGATGCAGAAGCCGGGGGGCAGCATCACTTTCGGGCGCTATTGCCGCTCAAATGCTTGCGTTGATCCGTCTACATCACTATCCTGCGCGCCCGAAGTTGATCCCGTCGGCGGTTCTGGCGAGGTACAACTGAACTATAAAGCCCTATCAGGGGAACATTGATGAGCACGTTTTTCGCAAACGCCGAGAACGTCAAGCGCGACTGGTTCGTGATTGATGCAGAAGGCAAAGTTTTGGGTCGCCTTGCGACCGAAGTAGCACGCCGCCTCCGCGGTAAGCACAAGCCCGAGTTCACGCCGCACTGTGATACCGGCGATTACATCGTCGTGATCAATGCCGAAAAGATTCGCGTGACCGGCAACAAGCTCAACGGCCCGGAAGGAAAGCTGTACTGGCGCCACACCGAGCATCCTGGTGGCATCAAGCGCACCACCTTGCAGGAAATGCTGGCCAAGCACCCCGAGCGCGTGATTGAGAAAGCGGTCAAGGGAATGCTTCCCAGGGGACCTCTGGGCTATGCCCAGTATCGCAAGCTGAAGGTCTATGCCGGTGCCGAGCACCCGCACACCGCCCAGCAGCCGCAAACCCTGACGATCTAAGGCGAACCCAATGGCTTCCATCAAAGCACCAGCAGAACAGAATTACGGCACGGGCCGTCGCAAGACCGCCGCTGCCCGCGTTTTCATGCGCCCCGGCAAGGGCGATATCTCCATCAACGGCAAGACTGTCGAAGATTATTTTGGTCGTGAGACCTCCCGCATGCTGGTTCGCCAGCCGCTGGAACTCTCTGATCACCTGAGCACCTTCGATATCAAGATCACCGTCTCCGGCGGTGGCCCAAGCGGCCAGGCCGGTGCGGTCCGTCACGGCATCACCCGGGCACTGCTCAAGTACGACGAAACACTTCGTCCTGCGCTGCGAGCTGCCGGACTGGTTACCCGCGACGCACGAGAAGTGGAGCGCAAGAAGGTCGGTCTGCGCAAAGCGCGCAAACGTCCTCAGTACTCCAAGCGTTAAACTGCTTTACCTCGGAACCTGTTGCCACTCATTCTGGTCACAGGTTCCGAGTCTCAAGAACGCTTTTGTTTCTTGGGGGATCGTTCAATGGTAGGACAACAGTCTCTGACACTGTTTATCCAGGTTCGAGTCCTGGTCCCCCAGCCAAACTGGGTTCCGAAAGCTTCCGAAGGCTTCCGAGAACCACATATAACCCCGCGAATTGCGGGGTTTTTTTTGCCTGAAGGGTCCAAAGACGCCGCAAGAGAGCCGGGGGGTAATGTGTAGCAAAGTGTGTAGCAATGTTGTTGTCAAACTCAGTTTGCTACACACTTGTATCAAACTTCGAACGTGATGCTACACATGCCCGGAAGACTAACTGAGCTGCAGGTCAAGAACGCCAAGCCCAAGATCAAGAAGTACACGGTGGCCGATGGTGGTGGCCTGACGCTGATGGTATTGCCCGACGGGTCGAGGTATTGGCGGCTTCGCTATCGAATCAATGGCCGGGCAAAAATGGTCGCCGTTGGCAAGCCTTACCCACTCACTACCCTGAAGCAGGCTAGGGAGAAAGCTGGCCAGTTCAGGGAGGAACTCGCCAAAGGGCTTGATCCTTCTTTAGAGCGCCAGAAGGAAAAGCGGGCAAAGCAGGGGTGCGCCGCTAATACCTTTCGCGACGCAGCACAAGCTTGGCACGAGTTCCGTAGCAAGGCTTGGGACAAGAAAACCAGCGATCAGGCCAGAACCTACCTCCACAAGGACCTTTTGCCACGCTTGGGGTCCAGAAGCTTGGACGACATTTCTCCGCCCGATCTGGCCGACCTGATTTCCGGAATCGAAGCCAGGGGGGCCTTTGACGTCGCCAAAAAGGCGCGCCAGTGGCTGAAGGCAATTTATTCCCACGCGCGGGCCAATGGCTGGACAGAAGCCGACCCTGCCCGCGATCTTGCGGCTCTCGCCCAGCCGGGGCCCGAATCCGAGAACTACGCTCACCTGATAATTGAAGACTTGCCCGATTTTCTACGTGCCTTGGAAGCCTACGAGGGTTCACCTCTGGTTAGGGCCTGCGCAAAGCTTGCACTGTGGACCGCCAACCGCCCAGGAGTCACAAGGACCCTGCGCTGGGACGAACTGGATTTGGAAGCGGGCACTTGGACAATCCGAAAAGGGCGAGAGGGCATGAAGCGCGGCTATTACCACATCACGCCACTGCCGAGCCAGGCGATAACCATGTTGAAGGAACTCATCCCAATCACTGGGCACTTTGAACACGTGTTCATTGGCCGGAACGATCCGACCAGGAGCCTTAGCGATGGGGCGGTTCGAGGCATGCTCAAGGCGATCGGTTACCACAAAAAGCAGACCATGCACGGCTTTCGGCACCTAATCAGCACGGCGCTCAACGACAAGGGTTACGCAGTGGACTGGGTGGAACGACAGCTTGCTCACGGCGACCCGGACAAGATTCGTGGCACCTACAATAAGGCCGCGTACTTGGAGCAGCGCCGGAAGATGATGCAGAACTGGGCGGACTACTTGGACGACATTGTGAGGCAGACTTGATCTGCACTGTCCGGAGGGCTAGTGCATTCTCAGCAAACGTTCTTCAGGAGGCCCCCTGAGTGTCAATGACTGACGACAGATGGTCCGGTGATGAAAAGTCCGCTAGTCGTCGGGCTGAGGAGATGGTCGCTTACCCAAAGACTATGGATTTTCTGAAGCGGCGATGGAACGCCACGCCAGAAGAAGTCGCTGCCTGGGTGGACCAAGGTAGCGATGGGGGCGGATTGAGCGCATATGTTGTGAATACTATGAGCGGTGAGGTCACTCGCGCCCGCTTCTTTCCCCATCCCGATGACCATGACTACGTTCGTCTGCTACACGGATTGCACTGGAAAAGGAAGGAGCTTGCGAGCTTTCGTCCACTGGAGCGATTTCTGACTGGAACGGCGCTGAAGTCGCGCTGGTCGCGGTTGGAAAGCCTCGATGCTGGCGCCTTGATTCAGGCGAAGATTGAAGAAGGGACATTGGTGGACTACCACCCGATTACTGGCGTGTCAGGGGATCACTGGAAGGGAACGGATTTGCTCGGCGACGGTTTGCCTTCGTTAGAGCAGGCATTGTTCTCACTTGCCCAGATCGAAACCATCGAAGCCAACGATTTCCCGGCGGCGGATCGCCAGTTGGTCGAAGTAGAAGATCAGGAGTTGACCGTTTCAGAAAACGCCAAGCGTGCGGCAGAAGCACTGTACGAACGTGAGGGGTCGCGGCGATGGCTTAATGAACGTTTCCTTGAAAAGTGGAAGAGCTACAAGCTGGAGCAATTCCAGAAAGACGGAACAACCCCGTCGAAGAATGCGTTCGCGCGCGAGCATTGCAAAGAGTTTCATATGGCATTTTCTACCGCCCGTGACGCCCTGAGGAACAGGTGAACTGGGTATGAGTGGTGCATGCACTCATATCTGCTCTCCGTGACGTAGTTCCGTCAGTTTGTTGCCATCTCCAATAACACCCGAGGGGGTGGAAAGATGGCCTGCAAACGACTCCTGCGACTCAACAGTGTCGTCGAGAAGACCGGGGACAGCGTCTCCGGTACTTACCAAAAAATCCTGGACGGATTGTTTCCGCAACCGGTGAAGATCGGCGCTCGCGCGAGTGCGTGGCCCGAAGAGGAAATAGACACGATCATCACCGCTTACATCGCTGGTGCCAGTAATAGTGAGCTGCGAAATCTGGTAGTCCAAATTCATTCAGCACGGCCGACTGCTGTAGTGGACTTCCGCACCAACAAGCACTTTGCGGAGGACGGCCCGTGATCAAGGCTCCGCTGTCGGGCGTCTCCCATGGTGGAAGCGATCACCTACGTGGGCGCCGCAACGCGAAAAAACGTCGCCGCAAAGCGCAGCGTGAAAAATTTGTCGCGCTGTACCGTCACGAGTTGAACTGCGAAGCCTATGCCAGCCTGAGTCCGACGGCTCGGGCGCTACTCGTGGAGTTCCGCTTCAGATATTCGGGCGGTCAGAACCGGATCATTTTTTCTATTCGACAAATGGCTGAATGCTTGAGGGTAACCGAAAAGACGGCCAAAAAAGCCCGCGACGAACTGATCGGCCGGGGATGGATCATCGAACTTGAGAAGGGGGCATTTCACCGCAAGAACCGTAAAGCGACCGAGTACGCGTTGACCAATCAACCGCTCGAAGATTGCGACGGCGCGGTCGCGCCGAAGAACTTTCTGTCATGGCGCCCGCCTACACAAAAAAACACGGTGGGAGAATTTCCGGGTGACCGTGGGAATTCTTCCTGCCGTGGCGATGCAAGCACGGTGTTGGCTGCTTCTGACGGTGGGAAACATTCCCATCATTATGTAGCGAATTCTGTTTCCACGGAGGGAGAAAGTCCCACACATATACATATACCAGCGGGTGTTTCCAGTGATCCCGTTTCACTCAGCAAGGTGATGCTGCTCCTGGTCCACTGCAGGGGATTGGTTGAAACCCAAGTAACCATGATCTTGTTCTGCACCATGGTGTCCGCCCGGTACTCAGCAATGGAGGCATCGTGATCTGCCCATGTGGGGCGCTTATGGGAAAGCGTTTCGCCGAAACCAATCAGGCTTTTCTGACGTGGACTGAGTGCGGCAAGTGTGGCCGGGCCGGAAAATTCTCGCTTTACGTTGGTGGTGTGCGCGTTGATGTTGAACAGGCGGAGCGCCTCGCCTTCCAGGATGAGTGCCTGATCCAGAGAATTTTCGCTCGACTGACACATCAGGCGTGACCGGCTTCAGGGGAAGAAGCAGATCAGTGGTGAACTGGGAGGTGCCTCGCCCCACCGTCAATCACCTGTTGCACCGCTGCAGCGATTCGCGCCATGGTGTGTGATTACTTGCCGTGCTTCAAGGGCGGCAACCCGTCTACAATCTTCATGGTTGCAAGGCTGATCGTGATGATCCGCCGCATTTCCACTTTCGGCTTCCACCAATGGCACAACTCGTTTCATCTCGGTGCTGTAGACATCGACCATGCGTGGCAACCGATCCAGCAGTGCGGCCCTGTCGTAGTTGCAGGCCCAGGCATCTCGGCTCGTCTCTACACCTCGTTGATAGGTTTCGAAGATGCTCCCATCTTCCGCAATTGGCATCAGCGTGCCGAAGTCCTCGCTTCGCTGGTTGATCCAGTCATTATCCGCGTTCGGCTTGATGTCATCCCATTCAATGCCATTGATGTCACCGGCCCCTGCAATCAGCGCCTTGTTCTCGCCCTCTGAGAGATAGTCGCCAATATCGTGGTAGTGAATGCGAGCGGGGCTATCATGCGCAGGTGCCTTCACAAGAATTGTAATGGCCACCGGTGTCCGGGAGCCTGACCCGAATATTTTGCCGCCCTCGGGGCGGGACTCCTCTCCCTTGGTGCGTTGATTGCCATGCAGGTTGTAGACATAGATATTTGAAAACTCTTTTTGGAAGCACTTGCGCAGCCCATCCATCGTATTGCCGTCCAGCCAGCCAGCGTTTGTGACGTAACAGACAAGGCCCTGCTCGCCGATACGATTGGGGGCCCAGCGAAAGGCGCGGATGTAGGAGTCGTAGAGGCTGTTCTGGTTAGTGGCGTCCTGCGAGCCATCGGTGTCCAGCACGTCTGGCTCACAGTTCGCAGTGCCTGTGCAACCAGTACACAACATTCCACTATTTTCGACAACATGGCATATGGTCCGCACAGAAGCGCGCCAGATGCACCATTGCAGCCGGATAAACAGAGCGCTGAAAGATGGCTGAAATCGTGCACCAGTGCGCGATTTGGACAATGTGCCTGCACGTGTGCGGACCAAATGTCCGGTTTTCCTCGCCAACGCGTTCACAAGCTGCTGCGCGTCGGTCGCAAAAGTAGGCAACTACTGCTCAGTAGTGGCACACAATTTTTGCTCAGCAGGCACGCACAACTACTGGACAGTAGTGGCGTATTTTTTTGCGCTCAACTTGGGAGGTCGAATTTTGTTCGCGCCGCGCGGGAGGTCGCCAATTTTGGGGGTGGGCACATTTTTTAAGGGGTGCCGCCACGGCCGGGACAGTTTTTATTGCGGCCCGATTGGCACTCGGCCGGGACACTGCACGCGGGAGGATTGGAAAGTTTGGCGAGTGAGTGATGGGGCTATATATGAATCACACATGGGCCGGGTCGCGGCCGGTCGCATGCCCCCCGGTGGGGGGTGCCGGGACTCCTGTCGCGTGCGATTGCCCACCGAACGCGTCACTGTGGCGGGGCGCAGGCGGACGGCTGACTATGGGGTGGTTAGGCTGAGCGCTTCCCAGTCACTACTTGATCGCAAAGCATGACCCAATGTTGCTCCACCGACAGGGAATCGAGACGTCGACTCACCGGGGCGGTTAAGAGGCGTTTGTGCGCCGAGCGGGCTTAACGGGATGCCAGGTCAGGGGCCGGTCGGGTAGCCTGACTTTGCCGGCGGAATGGGCTCATAGCCG
>TARA_R110000850_G_scaffold161207_5_pt1 | contig 31621 bp, 28 predicted proteins | sample TARA_R110000850 | Tara Oceans TARA_R110000850 (sample SAMEA4397586) | marine metagenome | biome: Polar Biome; feature: [SRF] surface water layer (ENVO:00010504); material: water (ENVO:00002006), including particulate matter (ENVO:01000060) such as... | depth 5 m | reverse complement strand
CAGAAACTCTACTTTTGAATTGTCCACTTGACGGGGAAGCTTACGAAACCTTCTCTAATAATCAGTCTGTCCTCGATATTAACTATCAATCTATCAGTATCGTTTAACGTTCCTTCGAATCCACAACCAGTATCGTTCCGATAATCAACGCCTTATTTCCTGTCTAGGCCGCCAAAAATCCCAATAAAAAAACCCGCAGTTACGCGGGTTTTTGGATTCCGTCGGACTTCAACGGACTATAAAATGGTGCCAAGGCCTCACCAACATCTAAGACCTATCGCACTGAATAAATTGATAATTATATTTATTTGATTAAAAAGCACCCCCAAATATACCCCCAAATACAGGGGGCTGGACCTAAACCCTATACTTTTAGCTTGATATAACTCATCAGGTGCGTCCTGGCAGCGGACTCGGGCTTCAGACCTCTTAGCTCGGTTCTCCTTGATGTACCATCAGGCAGATATACCGTTAGTGAATCCCCAGAAACCGAGTACTCAGCGCTATAGGTTATACCTTCATATTCAATAATGATTTCTTCATTCACTTTTTACTCACCCTCCTCAATCAAGGCGTACATGAACAATCCCACACCATCTCAACCAAAGGAACCCCACAAACACCTCTTAGATGAGATTGTTTGAAGCCCCACATTTAAGCTTTTGGCACTGGAAGTATGTCTTTACAGCTGGAAACTTGTCCCGAATCTCGGGCACTGAAATTACCCAGACCAAAAACCCGTTTAAGAAGTTGAACCAATTTTCTTAGTACAGTTACTTGTTCACTCGCAACTGGTGTATAGCTAGCGTCGTCGCTCCGAAGTATCTCCGACCTAGCCACTCTAACCGATTCTGGAACATGAATACCCACCCTCACCTGCCGGCCGCGTATCTTCTCGATGGAAATAGTTATCTTACCGTTGCCAGTGAATAGGGTGATGGACTCCTTCTCGCGTCGGCTTACCTTGAGCATTGGGCGTCCTTATCCATTATGTAAAGTGACTAGGCTCGACTTTCAGAGCCACATTTCGATGATGCCTTTATCCTTCCGTTTGACCACACTCGTAGTCATTCTCTTTGAAAGAAATAAAGTCCAGATGCCACCTCATAAAGTGATCCAACATGTCCAGCGTAACTTCTGAGCGACTCATCGCTAAGGTGCAATAATTCTCATCCAACCACTCCCAGTCGAAAGAAAGCCCATCTTGTTCATCTACTTTTTGTGCGAGCAGCTGCATTTTTTCACCCAACTGCTGAAGATCTTCAGGGCTAAGCATTGCTCCCTGATATGGTATAGCAACAAGTGCGACTTGGTAATTTTCAAGATCTTCATCCAAAGAATTGAGTCTTATGTATATATCAACCTTTTCATTTGGAAGATTATTAACAACATCCTTTAGCTTAGAATTAAAAGCATCAGGTAGCGCTGTCCGATTATAGCGCTGAGCTAACCAACGCCTAAGCTGGTTTAATTGATACTCGGCAAGACGATTGCGGTCAGAAATGGCTTCTTGGTTTTGAAAAAAAAGTTCTTTTTTGAGGTATACCGTTTTTAAAATTTTTAGTTTATACGGAACACCTTCAATATCGAAAATCAGATATCGAGAAGACCTGCAATTTTCATTGAGAGGACTGGGGTTGCGATCTTTTTCACCAATGACGAACTGAACGTCTGGCTCTATATTTGGGTGGGCACATATATCACAATCCTGGGTTATTAAGACACATATAGCATTCTCCTTAACGCCACCATCAACCCGCGAACGAATAATCTCCTTGTCACGGCTAGCCAAACAAGAGAAGTTAAAAAAGTGCCCTTGAACCCAATCCATCGGGGGTGATTCCATTCAGTTACCCAGCTGTTCTTGTCAGGAGGTACTGCTCATGCTCAGCTGTGAAAACTTTGCTTTCACTTCTTTCTTTTTCTTTTCGAGCATCTATGACCCTAGCTAACTCTTCTAACTTGTTATGGTCAACATTATCACTATCGAGCAATTCAGCGAGGCTGATACCGTCCTTCTTGACCAAAATAGCACTTCGACCAATTGGATAAGTGGTAATTTTTCGAATAGTTCTTGTTGCTATTTCTATCTCTTTGAGCCTGCTTTCATTTCTATACTCCCTTGCCACATCATTGAGCAGGTCGTACAAAGTGGTTCTCGATATGTGAAGAATTTTTGCCAATAATTTTCTTGGCAGCTGCAACTCTTTATCTAGCATTTTAACCCTATCGCAAACACTTGATATATCTTGATCAACATTTTCTAGGGAGTTAATTTGATGTGTTGAGGCAGCAGATGCCAAGTAACCATCTTGAGTTAACCAAAGAGACAAAAAGACATTCCACATAGAAGAAAGGCTCTCTGCTCTTTTTTGAACATCTACTCTAGGGATATATCTTTCTTGGTACCTAACTGAGTTGTCCACAGGTAATGGAAATGCTTCGGTAGGATAGACGTGCGCCATGTAATCATCTCTACTACTTCTAGCATTAGTTTCTAGACAATCAAGAGCACTCATAGCCCCACTCCTTTTTTGCATGGTCTGATAAAATATCCCAAAAGACATTGCTAGCAGTTTGATAAAGGGTGCGTATTTCTGATTCAACTTGAAAATCTGAAAATTTTTGCTGCTTTAACAAGCGACACCCGTGTCTTATATCAAGGATTCCGTAATCAGTGTTTTCCTTAAACTCGATATGTGGGAGAAACAATGGCATTGCTACTTCATCCTGCTTCTCTTGAAGCTCAACAGGAATTAAAACTGGGAATTTTTTTTCTGCAGCTTTAAACATATTGAAGCGAACAGCGATGTCTCTAATCTTTGAATCACTTTTCTCCAAAAGAGAAACTGATGACGTAGACCTTTGTTTAGCCACTGGATTGCTAACAGGTGGATCGTACGGGATTAAGTGGTCATCTACATAATTATGTAGTTCGAGGCCGCTACTAGGGATAATTATATCTACGTAATGAATAGAGAAGAGGCTGACCCCAGTGTTGCCAATGTCTTCTATTCCCTTTAGCGCTTCAGAGACACTTAGTATCAATTTAACAAGATCGTCAAAACCTGTGTAACGGCTTTGTCTAATCGACAATAGGGATCGAGTTACTTCGACTTGACAATCTTTTTCAGCATTGGAGAAGATATATCGTCGCATTGAGTTGGGGCGGATACTGCTTCCCCCCGCAGAAATAGCAACTTCCTCCCACTGGTGTTCTAACTCATGTTTTTGAGTAAACCCTAGTTTGAGCATAGCCCTGTGGAACTGGGTCAGCTCCTCTTCAGTGAATACCCCTGAAGAAGGTAATTCTGACCACGAAATGTCCAATTGGACGTAGATTAAAGGTGCAACTTCCAGCTTTTTACCCATTTCTATCACGCCTCCCGCGTAAAGCAGGCTAATCCTTATGCCAAGTTTCGTCAACTAAATCTAACACTATATCTGACACTTTGCGCACCGCTTAGTTGCGTCCTTTCGCCGCTTGTCATTACATCCTCACAAATCATTGTTGTCTAGGGCAACAGCCACTTGCTCCCCTGATGAGAAGAAGCGTAATTCAATCCAGTACAGCACTAACAACCATCATCATGGGTGGAAATCCTTTTCATGAGCTCTTCAAGGTGGGTTACAAATGCCTTTGTGGCTCTAGCCTTGCTGATCAACTATTTGATGATCCCGCCTAAACGCTGAAGTTCACTATTTAACCTTGCAAGCACCAAAAGTGGCGCCACTTCGTTCACATAGTAAAACTGCCCCTTGCCCCTAATACCTACCTCCCGCAGTCGAGCACGCTTGATCCTCTCAGCCACAGTGCGCCTGTCCATGCCGAAGTTCCGTGCGTACCAGGAGATATTGAAAGCATCCTTCTTTGAAGGCTTATTTGAAGCACCCATTACCTGAACCTCTTTTCTGTACATTACTAAGCTTACCAAAGCTACACTTCAGCTCAGGGCATACTAATTTCATTGGATTATTTCATAACCATCAATCCTTTCTGTGTTGTGGAGTGTACTAATTCAACATGAACACACTCTCCCTATACTGCTGAAAGTCTTACCTTGACTGACTTTGGCAAGAAATGGGGTTTTCCGTTATTTCGGACACCTTGTACAGAATCGACAACCCGTCCATGTTGGCGTATCGCTGAAACCCTCACCCCTAAGGGGTTACAGGCGATTTCCACTTTCATGTTGTTGACGCCCCTACCCCCCCGGAAAATTTCTGCCTCACCGCGCTCAGCGCCACCCCCGGCAGGCAAAAATGGCCAGTAAGGACCCGAGGGTTTCGGTGGCGGTTCATCACTTACCAAACTTCTGAGGGTTCTCACCAACCACCGTTACCATGGTTTCTACCCCTGCCGGACTGGACAGCATCTCACGGGTTAGCTGGTCACGATCGAATAGAACATAGTTGCGAATCTGCGGGCTTGCAGCCTTGCCGCTCTTGGTCAGGTTGTCACGGTGGCGAGGGTCCATACTGGTCAGCACCTCCTCACCCTTCTTGGCAATGATCGGGACTTCACCCGGGGATAGCCCCACTACACCGCCAGAGTGATACTTGGGCGCGCCTACAAACGCCACAGGAGGCACAGCCTTGTAGGAACTGAAGCCCTCCCCGATCACACCACCGGTGTGGGCCGCACCAAACAATAGCGGCGCCAATAACCCACCAATACCTCCCCCGCCGCTGGCACCCCCAACAGCTTTGAGTAGTTGAACCCTAAGGACCGCTTCACCTATGAACCGGAGAAAATCGGCCGCAAACTCGCGTAGGGCGTCCTTTGCTTTGACGGTGCCTTGAATGAATCCTGATAAGGCATTTGTGAGCCCGCCAGAAAATTCTTGGTTGATGTCTTTAGCCGATAGCTTCGCGTTATCAGCCAGCCCCTTAATGGCTTCCTTGGCCTGCTGCGTCTGTTGCCCGAACTGACTGAACCAATCGGCCACGGCAGTGTTATCACCGTATAAGTCCAACAGCTCACGACTACGTGCAATCAGGCCATCAAGAGTGGCATTCAGATCCGTCTGTGCGGTGTCGGCCTGGTCGATTGCCTGCCCGGAAGACAGAGCGCCAATGCTTTCTTGATTGGTAATACTGTCCAGCTTGCGCTGAAAATCATCCAAGGCTTTCTGCCGCTCTTTTTCCAGTGCCTGAAGCTCAATTTTCGCAGCCTCGACATTGAAGAGCTTGCGAGCAATCTCTACCCCCGCCGAATCCCCCAATCCCTTCAGGCGGCTTATAGTGGCCTCGAACTCCCGTCCTAACTCATCTAGCCCGGCCTGACGTTCATTGCCCTCAGCAAAAGCCAGACGGGTTCGTAGGTCTGCCACGGTATTGGCAAGTTCCTTTTTAACCTTGTCAATCTCGCCGGATAGCTCACCAGCCAGCACCCCCTCCAATCTGTCGGCAACAACACGGGATTCAGCTGTATTCAGCTCCCGTAGCCCGCTAAGAGTGTCAGCATACTTTGCGCGAATGTTATCAAGGCGACCTTTCAGGTTATCTTCAGAGCGCTTTGCAGCATTCTTCTCAAGTTTGTCGGCCTCTTTTAACAGTGCCTGTTCTGCCTCAAGCACAATCTCGCGCTTCTTCGCTGCTAACGCTTTGAGCACCAGGGCTTCCTGCGAATTTCGAGTTTCGAGGTCAGACGCACTACGGGCAGTTGCCAATAATGAAGCAAACTCCTTGTCAACCAGGGCTAACTTTTGCGCCAGGGTAACGGCCTGGAAATCCTCTATTGCCTCATTTGCCTTTTTTATCGCTTTTTCAACTTCCTCAATCTGTTTATCTGACAGCCCGGGCAAAAGTTCAGGCGCTGCTGCTGCAGGCTTATCCGGGCCTGCCAAAAGAGCATCACGCTTGCGGCGCAAATCGACAATCACATCGCCAATGTTCTTCAATGCGGATCTGGTATCGGCCAGATCATCGTCCGTGCCGAATAGCCTAGACAGACGTGGGAATCGAATGGTCCTGACCCTAAGCCTGTCCTCTTCGGCAACCAACAGGCCAAACTCAGTCAGCTTTTTATCTAATTCATTGTCTATTTCATCGATAGGGCTCTGTCCGCCCTTTGATCCAAACGCTTTGGATGCTTTTTCTCCAGCGGTTTCAGCCGCATCACCGAGATCCTTATATTTTTTTCTAAGCGCATCAATATCTGACCCGGAGTTTCTGCTGGCAAGGGCAATGGTTCCGATCCCGGCTGCAAGTGCCACAATCCAACCAGCTGGGCCAGTTGCCAATAGGCCAGCAAACCCCAAGGTCCGAAGAGAACCACCCAGCGCTACTGCAGCCAACCGGGCCTGAAAGAATCCCCTGATCAAACCACCGAGCACACGGGCACCGACGAATGCAATCACTGCATTTTTAATTGCATCAAGATTCTGGACAACAAAAACACCAGCCTTGGCAAGATCGCCCATCAGATCAGCAAGGTTAGTCAACCCTTCCTTGGTTTCTGGCTTGCGAAGTTCCTCTGATAGATCCCTCAATGACTGGCCAAGCGTCTCAATAAAACCGCTGTCCTCACCGATCTCAAGGCGCAACCGCTCAACTTCAACCAGAAACGCATCGAGCTGCGACGTGGCCGCCTGCAGTGCCCGCTCCAGGTCACCCCCATATTTCTTTTCAAGCAAAGCAGCGAAAGGTTTCAGAGCATCAGCCCCAACCTCGCCCTGCTCCACCATCTTGACAAGCTCACGGGTGGTAACTTTCATGCTCTCGGCAAACAGCAACACCGCGCCAGGTAAGCGGTCACCCAGCTGGCCTTTTAGTTCCTCCATCTGGACCGTGGATTTAGAAACGATGTCCCTGAAGGCTTTAAAAACACCACGAAGCTGCTCTTGCGATAGCCGCATAACACGGCCAGCAGTAGTTACATCGACGAACAGCTTGCGCACTTCCTCAAGGGTAAACAGCCCCTCCGGCATTGCCGCGACCATCTGAGAGTATTCTGTCCCGAGGTCAACGAACGATACCTTCAATCGATCAGCAGTTTCCCGCAAAAAATTAAGTTCACGGTCTACTGCTTGCGGATCCCCATCAAAGGCAACCCGGAAACGACTCTCAATAGCCTGCTTTTTCCGGTTGGCTTCAAATATATTGCCAACTTCCCGGCCAATACCAAACAGACCGACATAGGCGGCAGCAAGTGATAACACCTCACCCCTCAACCGCTGAAGCAAACTCAGGCTTGTACGACTGTCACGCCCAAACCTTGCCATCGACTTCGCAGCAGAATCGGTTTTTTGCTGAACGCGACCAATAGCATCAGCAGTCCGGTTTTGAGCAGCCTGAAGACGGACAGCCTCAGAAGAAAGCCTTGCTTCAGCATTAGCCAGATTGGCAGTAGATAGGCCAGCCTGATTCATCTGGCCAGTCAGCCTGGCCAGCTCGGTACGCTGCTTCTGAAAGTAAAGAACTGCCTTTTGGGCAGCCGCACTTGCCTTGTCAAACTGTGCTGACAGCTTTGCTCTATTTGCATCGCCGGACGACGTAGCATTTAGCTGGGCTCTCAATGTCCTTGCAGTTTGAATCAGCTCCTTTGCCCTGGCATCCGCCTGACTTGTAGCCGCCGCCTGCTGTTTGAACTTCTCAACCAGGCGACCTTTGGTAATCAGGTCGCGTTCGGCACGCACCAGACCATCCATGGTACTGCGCAGCTTCTCCAGCTTCTGGTCATAACTGCCAGCAGCCTTCTCGGCCTGCTCCTGCTGATTGATCAGTTTTGTGGTGGCGTCCGTCAGCTGTTGAAAGGTTTGCTCACCTTCCACCTTGGCCTGCAGGATCAGCTCTACAATCGATTTGGTATTAGCCATCGCTCAAACCTTCCACAATCTTTTGAAAATCGGCCTGTTCGCCCCAGACAGAGTGGCGGCGTAGTGCGGCCTCTGCAGCCAGGCGGGAATTGATACGCTTGCTGACCAATGTCGACTGGAACAGCACCCACCCGAGGTGATACTGCCGCGCGTACTGGTGACCTTCCGCCACCAGAAGATTGGCTCGGCCTTCCATCTCCAACCAAGCCTTTTCCAACGTATCGCCATTGAGCGCACCCCCACCTAATGGATTTACTGGATTCCCTGAAGTCCCGCCGGCAAGATTTGAGCAAGCTGCTTTTTTGCGAGGTCATTTCCATGAACGGTTAGCGCGTAGATTTCCAGCAACACAGCAGCAAAGGCACCAATTGGCCACTGCTTCACCTCGGCGGCGGCCTCTGCAACATCCGCTTGATCGGAACAGGCCGCGACACATAATGCCGCGAGGTTGCCGAAGCGACTGATCAGCTCAGAGATGGCGCCGAAGGTGGTACCGTTTGCTGACTCAACAGCAGCCGCCACTTTTTCGAACAATTCAGGATCAACTCTCTGGATCTCGGTTACATCAGCCAGCGACAAAGCCCTCACGGCGATCTCTGCACCCTCCCACAAAGGGACGGTTGTGGTCGGTGGTGTGTATGTGGGAATACTCATCTAACGATTACCTCTTTCATGGTGTTGTTGCTGTTGTTGCCGCGGCCGTCAGGCCGCGTCTACATTCTCTGTTTTCACTTTCTTACTGATGCAGGCTCACTTTTCGTTGATTACTTTTCTCTTTTCCTTTCTCTCTTCTCTCTTCTCTCTTGTATCGGATAGCCATTGCTTTACCCATCCACATACCCATAGCTATACCCTATGGCTAACCCTTCCCAATTTTGTGGGCCATGAAGCCATCTATGGTTTGAGGCTGGAATTTGGTCTGAGCCTGAATCACTGCCTGATCAGGCGGCTTGGCCTTTTTGTGGGAGCTGTTGAGCTTGGCCGCGTATTCAGGAATGGAGCGGAGCTGGTGATCCAGTTCCATAGCAAAGGGCGCGCCCTCGTCAACGACTAAGCGCGTGATCATGTTGTACATTCCCGAGATCTGCTGCGGCGAGGGGTTGTCGCCAAGCTCGTCAAACGCAGCACCACGGACCCAAACATATTCCGCATCATCGTCGTACCGGCAGAAGTCGATTCCAGCCAGGGCTGTCACAGCATCGTTCACGACCTCTACGGGCAGACAACAATCCTTTGACATTGAACGAATCGGCGCATGGTAAATACCCGAGAAATTACCTCTCGGGCAGGTCCGCAGATAAGTCGCAACAAGAAACACTTCAGGCCCAAGGGCCACAATTTCCTGATGCTCTGAATCGCGCCAGGCACGCCGGCAGTATCGATAGAATTTAGGAGCCTTCACGATACGGCCCCTCCTATAACGAGGTTCCGCGCTTTGAGCAGGTCATCACCTTCTAACCAATAGGCCATCGCTTTGGTTTCTCCACCGAAATTATTCGGCACCTCAACCCACTCGCGGGCAAATGTAATGCCGTGCGACTGCTGCAATGATGAGATGGTCGAAGGTAAGGAGTGGTCCCCGATACGTTCCGCCGCAAAGCGATGCAGCCGCTGGCCGGTTGAGAACTGCCTGAGCATATAAGCAAGTTTTCCGGTGCTCTTTCGGGTGGGTTTTGGGGTATAATTGCCTTGATCATTTGCTGCCCTGGTCTCTTGGCCGGGGTATTTTTTTGTCTCCATTTCCCACCCCCTACGCCGCTTGGCCGGAAAGGGAATCACGTTCGGCAACACGTGCTTCAAGGTAAGACTCGATTTCTGATTTCAGCCAACCAGTGGCACGCCCACCGGGGGTCAATTTGATGGATCGGGGAAATCTGCCGGCGGCGATTAACTCGTAAACGCGCGGTCGACTCAGGCCAATAAGGGTTTTCACCTCGGGCCACCGTAGGATGGGGTCAAATTCAGGTTTTTGCATGATGCTCTCCTTGTGTATGACTGAGAGTTATGAGTCTCAGTAAGGAGAACATTAAGGGGACTATTTCAAGATCACCACGGGGGCTATCTACGATCCTTCAAAATAGGCCAGAAAAGGGTGCGACATATTCAGAGGATGAACCAAATTTATTTTTTTCTGTCAGATCTAGCCTTTGAAACATCATTAGACCCCCTGGGCGTATCAATAAATATTACAGACCAGACACTTGCTGTTAGTGTTGGCTGTGGTCCGCCAGTATAGAAAAGGAAATGCTGCCTCAACACTTCATCAACCACAGTCTTTTCCCCCCAGATCCTCTTCTCTGTAAAAATATCCCCCCGAAACCTGCTCAAGCGAGAAAAACCACTGCTATCCAAGGGAGGTCCAAAACTGCAATTAATCTCCATATCCAAATCTAGCTTTCTGGTTTCATACCACCTAATGAGCTGATTTATATACGATATAGCTGCAGCGTTAAGCCCTTTAGATTCAATGTAGTACTTAAGTATCTCTATTTCTTCTTGCAGCCAGTTTCGCTCTACCTTCTTGAGATTACGGTCGTAGTCGCAGGTCACGGGGTCACCCGAAAAACTATCGTAGAGCTCAAGGTCGGACTCCAACCTGGTAATTAGCATTTCTACTAAATCAAGAAAATTGGCTTCAACAATATCGCCTTGATATAGCCGAGAATTTATCCCTCTTTCCTCGTTGGCAATATTCACCAAGTCATGGAGCCATAACCTCCCCACAAAGCTCTGGGATATTTTCTTTTTAAGACCAAGCAGATCTTTTCTTGTTTTTTCACTGCGACTTTTAAGCTGCTGCAACGAAATTGCTTCTCTCTTCTCAAACGGGTTGGCCAGAATTACAAACAAGTCGATAAACGCCTCGCACTTACCCGCACCATCACCGGCAAGAATGGATTTATGATAGATAGGCCAAAATAACTCTAGTGCGAGAATTCGCTCAATCAATACATCCAAGGAATGGTCTGAAAAACGAGTGCCAGTCGGTATGTAAAAAGCCCTCGAAAAAGCCAGACACCCTTGATATGGGAGGACTCTAGCTACAGATAAAAGCGCTTCCTTACAGATGAGGATTTCTGTTTCAATATTTTCTTTGATTGCATCTACACCACCCTCTGAAACTGCCAACAGTTCAGGAATCAGCGGAAAAGAATAGCTCTCAACCCGGTCAGAATCACCGCTCTGCTTCACAAAAGAGATTGAGACAGCAAGTCTTTGATCACCATCACTGCTTGTTGGGTCACTGACAACAACGGAATACTCAAAGGCAAATAACTGGCCATCCAGGTCGCGAATTAGCTTTTCCTTTTTCACGGTCATTACCTATTATTGTTAGTGGTGAGGAAAACTAAGGGCACACCAGTGTTTCGGGAGTTACAGAGGGTGTGCTTTATCTTCAGCAACTCCGGCCAAGCAAAATAATTTATCCCTTTTCGCTGCAGCCAGAACTTCACCCTTCAGGTAGCAAAAAAGGGGCAACCTTGCCCCCGGTGACTCACCTTAACTAGCGGCCTTCATCGCCTCGGCCATTGGATCTGGCAACCCCCGCAACTCCCGGGCGCACATGTCGATTCGATCAATGTCATTCAATGCCAGTTGCGCCAGGCGGCTGATCGCCTGAACACGTATTCCAGCAAATTCAGAGAAGAGTTCCGGTGGCTCATCCTGATAAGATGCGTCGTGCAGCTCATCGGCGAAACTCCGCACCGCACTGACACAATGTTGAACCGAAAGATAATCGCGCTCCATATTTTCCAGTTTCTGGAGTGCTCGATCTGGAAGGTGGTTATCGTCACTCCCAATGGCACGAGTCTGCCGCAGGCCAGCCTTTTCCACACCCACCTCAGCGCCCGGCGCCTTCGCCTCCCGATAGGCGGGGGACACAAACCAGCGGGCCGCATCGCCAAAGGCTTGTGAACCACACACCGACAGCGCCTCGGCGTCGGCAATCCAGCCAATTTTTGCAACCAGGGTTTCGGCTGCCAAAATTTTTGCGGAGAGCCCCTTGTGACTGCCTGCGTCTAAGCACTCCCCAACGTCACCCAATAGCTCCCGGAGGACGCCCGCACCGGTGGCGATCTCATTCAACGCCGCCTCAAGGCGCGTATCGTTTTCTTCGTATGTGTTAACATTTCTATTGACCATTTTTGATGTCCTTTCGTCAGTTTTGGTTAAGGGGGTGGCGGTGTTGCAGCACCGTTCACCCCCGCTATCTGCCCTTATAGGCAAATTCTTCAAGCACCCTCGCCGCCAAACTTCGCCGGCACGACGTTCGATCCGGTTTCCATCTGATCAAGGTAATCGGCCCACCACTGCATCATCACCGCCCGGTCTTTCAAGTACTCAGCGTGCTTGGTGTAGGCGCCGCGAACTTGATTACGTTCGAGATGTGACAGCTGTCTTTCAATGGCATCAGGGTTAAAGCCTTCCTCGTTCAAAATTGAAGAGGCGGTTGTCCTAAAGCCGTGGGGCGTGGCCCTGGACTTGTAGCCCAAACGATATAGGGCGTATGTCATGGTATTCTCGGAGATGGGCTTGGCCCGTGACTTTTCCCCGGGAAACACCAAATCGTAGTGGCCAGAGATAGGCCGGATGTCTTCCAGCAGGGCAAGCGCCTGGCGGGACAACGGGACAAGGTGCTCCGTTCCCATCTTCATACGTTCACCGGGAATGCGCCACAGTTTCGCTATCAGGTCGAATTCCTCCCAACGGGCACCCCTCAGCTCTCCAGGCCTGACAAAGGTCAGAATCAGCAGTTTCAGCGCAAAACGGGTGAGGGGGTGGCCATCATAGCCAGAAACCTTGCGAAGCAGCTCAGGCAGTTCCTGGCGCGTCACCGCGGCCCGGTGTTCCTGTTTTCGCTTTTTGAGCACTCCCGTCAACTCAGCGGCGGGGTTTACCTGGGATCGACCGGTTTGAACCGCGTAGCGAAAGACTGCCGAACAACGCTGGAGAACACGGCCGGCAACGTCCAGTGCGTCGCGCGCCTCAATGCGGCGAACCACCTCGAGCACATCCGGCGGCTGTATTTCAAAAACAGGTCGATACCCGATGTGAGAGAAGACATCGCGCTCCAGCGACTCGATTACCCGGCGGGCGTGATCTTCAGTCCAGCGGCCCTTTTGATGCTGCCACCACTCCCGGGCGATAGCCTCAAAACTGGTAGCCGAGGCAATACGCTTGGCACGTTTCTCTTGTTTACGCAGCAAGCCCGGGTCTTCCCCCTTCGACAGTGCCTTTTTCGCCTCTCTGGCTGCTTCACGGGCCTCTGCCAGCGACACAGCAGGGTAAACCCCCAAGGCCAGAAGCTTTTCCCTGCCGTGGAAACGGTATTTCAGGCGCCAGTAACGGCCACCGTTGGGTTTTACCTGAAGAAACAGACCACCCCCATCGAAGAGCTTATAGTCTCGATCCTGGGGCTTTGCGTTCTTTACAGCCGTCGCGTTGAGCTTATCCGTGGCCATCTGGGGGTACCTAAGCTGATGAAAATCTGGGGCACCCCACAAAAGTACCCCCGAAATACCCCCTATGTCAACGGACGTTATCGGACAACCACAGACAAAAAGGCAAAAAAAAGCCCCGAAATTCGGGGCCTTACGAACGGTAACGGACGTTACCGGGTGTTGATATGGTGCCCAAGGCCGGACTTGAACCGGCACGGCTTTCGCCACTACCCCCTCAAGATAGCGTGTCTACCAATTCCACCACTTGGGCAAAACATTGCTTCATGCTTCCTATTGCGCAGTATCAGGCACGGGAATATCCGATGCGGAACCGGTATCACCGCCTGGTGCAGCAGGAATCTCCTCACCATCTTCCACATTGGGAACATCTGATTCCATCATCTGCTGGATAGCTTCCAGCTCTGGCAGAATCTTGTCACCCACCGCCACCTTATCTTTGGCGATCACAGCCAGAGATACACTGGTAACAAAAAATAGGGTTGCCAGTATTGCGGTTACTTTGCTGAAGAAATTCCAGCCTCCGGCACTGCCCAGGATGGTTTGCGAGGCACCGGCACCAAATGATGCACCTGCCTCTGCGCCTTTTCCCTGTTGCAGCAGAATCATGCCAATAATGGCAAGCGCCGTTAACAAATGAACAATCAGTATAATTTTTTCCATTTACTCAATTCAGTCAATTCGCAACGCATGCTTTTTTACAAATCTCCCTGAATTCGCCTGAATCCAGAGAGGCCCCGCCGATCAGAGCGCCATCAACATCTTGTTGTGCAAACAGCTCTGCAGCATTGGCAGCTTTAACACTGCCACCGTAAAGTATTCTTGTTTTCATTCCGGGTTCGCCCAACTGCTGACGAATTTCCCGATGTATTTCCTGTGCCTGTTCCGCGGTGGCAGTTTTGCCTGTACCTATCGCCCAGACTGGTTCGTAGGCTATCACTCCATTGCACACGGATTCCAGACCCGCTCGCTCCAATACTGCGTCTAATTGGGCCGCAATCACCGCCAGGGTCTTTCCGGACGCCCTCTGTTCAAGGGTTTCGCCGACACATAGCACCGGAATCAAACCGCTGCGCTGGCTGGCAACAAACTTCTCCGCTACCTGCCTGTCCTTCTCTCCGAACAGACTGCGACGTTCAGAATGACCAACGAGCACATAGCGACACCCGATATCCAGCAACATGTCTGCTGCAACTTCACCGGTAAAGGCACCAGCCTGATACTCGGAAACATTCTGGGCGCCCACGTCGATACCGGAACCACAGAGTGTAGATACCACTTGTGGGAGATAAACATAAGGTGGGAAAACGGCCACTTCAGCTGTTGTGCTAATCCCCGACAACCCGTCCAGAAGAAGGTCAATCGCTTCACGACTGCCATTCATTTTCCAGTTGCCTGCCACCAATGGACGTCGCATGTTAGGGTTTTCCCGACCCTGAAAAGGGGCGCAATCTTAGCGGAGTTGCAGAAAACATACAACCAGTCAGCACGGCTAAATACCGGCCCTGGAAACCCATGGGCCGCACAGGGTGCCTCATCAGGGATCGCAGAGGATCAATCGCTCTTTCGCGCAGTAAACTAGCCAATCTCTTTTTCAACCACGGCGGCAATCTGTTTTACCAGTGTAGCTACCTGCTGATCGTCCTCTCCCTCGACCATCACCCTCACCAAAGGCTCGGTTCCCGAGGGCCGGAGCAATACACGGCCTCGTTCTGCCAACTCCGACTCCGCAGCCACCACAGCTTGCTGAATCGCAGGGAAATCCTCCAGATTAAATTTCTGCTTGATCCGCACATTGATCATTTTCTGAGGATATTTTTGCATGCCTTTTTTGAGTGCGTTCAGAGGCGTATCTGTGTCACGCATCGCATGCAATACCTGCAGTGCCGCCACTACCCCATCACCGGTTGTGGTGAGATCACTGCAAATAATGTGGCCGGAGCTCTCGCCCCCCAGCTGCCATTTGCGCTCACGCATTGCCTCAATGACATAGCGATCACCCACGTTGGCGCGATAGAACGGTATACCGAGCTCCTTGAGCGAAAGCTCCATGCCCAGGTTGCTCATCAAGGTTCCGGCAACACCGCTGCATTCGCCGCGCTGGTGACGATGCTTTGCAATCACAAAAAGCAATTCATCGCCATCCACCATATGCCCCTTGTGATCTACAAACATCACTCGATCACCATCGCCATCAAACGCGATGCCCATATCCGCCTTCTCGCTGATAACAGCATCCTGTAACAAGGCGGGACGCGTGGAACCACAGTCCTCATTGATATTAAAACCATCCGGATCCACCGCCATTTCTACAACTTCTGCGCCCAGTTCCCTGAACACACTGGGTCCGGTGTGGTAGGTGGCTCCATTGGCGCAGTCCACAACAATTTTCAAACCCTGAAAGTCACTGCCCGATGGCAGAGTGCCTTTGCAGAACTCGATATAGCGACCGACCGCATCGGGAACCCGGTGCGCCTTACCTAATTTGAGGGAGTCCTCGGTCACCAGCGGCTTGTCCATATAGCTTTCAATAGCCAGCTCCACTTCATCGGGCAACTTGAAACCATCACCGCCAAAAAATTTTATTCCGTTATCGTAGTAAGGATTGTGGGACGCACTGATGACAATGCCCGCCTGGGCCCGAAAAGTCCGGGTCAAATAGGCAATGGCGGGGGTCGGCATCGGACCTAACAGTGCCACATCGACACCGGCAGCAATCAGCCCTGCCTGTAGTGCGGACTCAAACATATAGCCCGACACCCGGGTATCCTTGCCCATAACAATCAGTTTTCGCCCACCAGCTTGTGAACTGAAAACTTTGCCCGCAGCCCAACCCAGTTTTAGCACAAAATCTGCTGTAATCGGATGCACACCGACGCGCCCGCGAATACCATCTGTACCAAAATACATTCTTGCCATGTTTTATCCCTCAACAGCTTGCAATATTTTAAGTGCGTCGGCGGTCGCCGATATATCATGTACCCGCAGCACTTTTACACCTCGCCGGATTGCCAGCATGCCGAGCGCAACACTGCCCACCATGCGCTCTTCCACCGGCTTGTCCAGAATAGCCCCGACCAAAGATTTTCGCGACACCCCCACGATCACCGGAAATCCCAGATCCACCAACTCCGGCAAGGATCTGAACAATATTAAATTGTGTTGCAGGGTTTTACCGAAACCAAAGCCCGGGTCAATCAGAATTTTGCTTCGAGGAATACCTGCCGCCTCGCAGGTGGCAGCCCTCTCCAACAAAAACGCCTTTACATCGGCAGTTATATCCACATATCCGGGATCCAGTTGCATCTGTTGTGGCTCCCCCAACATATGCATCAGACAGACTGGCAAACCACTGGTAGCGGCGGCAGTCAACGCTCCGGGGCGTCGAAGTGCGCGAACATCATTGATCATTGAGGCGCCGGCACGAGCCGCCTCACTAATGACAGAGGGCGTACTGGTATCGACTGAAACAGGCACATCGAACCGACTGACTATCGCTTCAACCACTGGCAGAACACGCGCCAACTCTTCTTCAGATGAAACCGGTTCGGCGCCAGGTCGAGTGGACTCCCCCCCTACGTCAATCAGGTGAGCCCCTTCTGAAAGCATTAAATCAACACGGTTGAGAACCCGGGAGAGATCGGGCTGGCGATTGCCAGTGTAAAACGTGCCACCATCGGAAAACGAATCCGGTGTGACATTCAATACCGCCATGATTTTCGGTAGAGAAAAGTCCATAAACGAATGAGTGAGATCTGTCATTCAACCTTACTCATCAACAGAGGAAAGAAAAACTCAGGATACCTTGCCACCGACTCAAAAAATTTGACGGTACAGTCCCCGGCCCATTAAGGGCGGGGCTGTCGAACCATCAATGTTCTTCGGCGGGACCTCCGACAACTCCGGGTTTACCAGAATCATCCGCAGGCGGCGGATCACCGGGAGCGGGTTTGCCACCAAAATCGTCGTCACGCCAGTCATGGGGCGGGCGAACCGGCTTGCGAGCCATGAGATCATCGACCTGCTCCACATCAATTGTTTCATACTCCATCAGGGCATCTTTCATGGAATGCAGTACATCGATGTTGTCTTCGAGAATTTTTTTCGCACGTTCATAGCAATTATCGAGTACCTGACGCACTTCAACATCGATCTCACGGGCAGTCTCTTCCGAGTAGGTTGTATTGCCGGCACCCGGAATCTGCGATTCCTCCGTGCCATACAAAACCGGCCCCATCTTGTCGGATAAACCCCAACGTACCACCATGTTACGGGCCATCTGTGTAGCCCGTTCGATATCGTTCGATGCCCCGGTAGTCACACCGTCAGCCCCGTGAACAAGCTGTTCAGCGATACGGCCACCAAAGAGACTGCAAAGCTGGCTTTCCAACTGGCGGCGGCTCATGCTGTATTTGTCTTCTTCCGGCAGAAACTGGGTGACACCGAGCGCACGACCGCGGGGGATAATACTGACTTTATGGATCGGATCGTGCTCAGGCATCATGCGCCCGACAATGGCATGACCTGCCTCATGATAGGCCGTATTTTCTTTCTCTTTTTCGGACATGACCATGGAGCGCCGCTCGGCACCCATCATGATCTTGTCACGGGCTTTCTCGAATTCTTCCATGGTCACAGTGCGCTTGTTGGCGCGTGCTGCAAACAATGATGCCTCGTTTACAAGGTTGGCGAGGTCGGCCCCCGAAAAACCGGGAGTGCCTCTGGCCACAATGCCCAAATCAGCGCGTTCGTCCAAAGGAACTTTGCGGCCATGCACTTTGAGAATCTGCTCGCGACCACGGATATCGGGCAAGCTCACATAGACCTGGCGGTCAAAACGACCGGGGCGCAACAGTGCTTTATCCAGCACATCGGGCCGGTTAGTGGCGGCTATGACGATCACGCCTTCGTTGCCTTCAAAGCCATCCATTTCAACCAACAGTTGGTTGAGAGTCTGTTCACGCTCATCGTTACCACCGCCATAACCACCACCGCGATGACGACCAACGGCATCGATTTCATCAATAAAAATAATACAGGGCGACTGCTTCTTGGCCTGCTCGAACATATCACGCACCCGCGAAGCGCCTACCCCGACAAACATTTCGACAAAATCAGAGCCCGAGATGGAAAAGAACGGAACCTTGGCTTCACCGGCAATCGCCTTAGCCAGTAGTGTCTTACCCGTCCCCGGCGGACCCACCATCAAAACACCCTGGGGAATGCGGCCACCAAGACGCTGGAAACGGGATGGATCGCGGAGAAAATCCACCAGTTCGTGCACATCTTCCTTAGCCTCGTCCACACCGGCCACATCGGCAAATGTGGTTTTAATCTGATCCTCACCCAGCAGGCGCGCCTTACTCTTGCCGAAAGCCATCGGGCCACCACGACCACCGGCACCGCCCTGCATCTGACGCATGAAAAACATGAAAATAGCGAGAATCAAAAGAATCGGAAAGGACGCTACCAGTAACTGCACCCAAAGACTCTGTTTTTCGGGCTCCCGACCTTCGACACTGACATTGTTATTGAGCAGGTCACTCATCAAACCCGAGTCGGGAACGTTGGGGCGTATCGTTTTGAAGGCGCTGCCATCAGCACGTTTGCCCTCGACCGTCAGACCCTCAATGACGACACTGCTGACACGACCGGATTGCACCTCTTCGATAAAAGCAGAATAGCTGATGCTGTCTTCTTTAGGGGGTGGGTTGAAATTCTGGAATACCGACAATAACACTGCCGCAATAATCAACCACAATACAAGATTCTTTGCCATGTCGTTCAACTGAACTTCCTCATTTTAGCGCCACCGGTTTCTATTCTACCGGCCATTTGAGCGCAGTGGTAACCGGGAGGGATGGCCCATACCGGCTGATGTTGTTTAGTCCGAGACCTTAAGCCCCCGGGCAACCAGATAAACTTCACGGGATCGGGAACGGGACGCATCGGGTTTTCGTGTGACCACCTGCTGGAAACGCCGTTTTACATCACGCAAAAAGTCGTCGAAACCTTCACCATGAAAAACTTTGGCAACAAAAACCCCTTCAGGTTTCAATATTTGACAGGCCAATTCAAGCGCCAACTCTATCAGATACATTGCCTTGGGTTGATCAACAGCCTTCATACCACTCATATTGGGGGCCATATCCGAAATTACAAGGTCGGCCTGTTGACCCTCAAGCAACTCCAGAATTTCATCGAGTACGGATTCTTCGGTAAAATCCCCCTCGACGAAGTCGACGCCGGCAATACTGTCCATGGGCAGAATATCCGAGGCAATAACACGGCCCTTGTCGCCAACCAGTGTTACAGCTACCTGAGACCAACCGCCAGGAGCTGCACCCAGATCAACCACGGTCATCCCGGGCTTAAACAAACGATCTTTTTTGTGTAACTCCAGCAGTTTATAGCTGGCACGGGAACGATAGCCATCTTGCTGGGCACGTTTTACATAGTGATCGCTATTGTGTTCCTGCAACCAGCGCTGACTACTTTTTGACCGGCCCATATCAACCTGTTATCAGTTCGGCTAGAATACGCGCCGTTTTAGAGGACAACCATTCTATGACAATTTCCAATGATGACAAAAAGCATCTGCGACGCCTGGGGCACAAACTGAACCCGGTGGTCACCGTTGCCGCAAAAGGCCTCACCGAATCAGTTATCGCAGAAATTGACCGCGCACTCAATGACCATGAGCTCATCAAAGTGAAACTTGCTGTGGACGACCGCGAGGTAAAGCAGACAATCATTGAAACCCTAACGGATACGCTGGGGGCAGAGGTGGTTCAAACCATTGGGCATATTGTGCTCCTGCTGAGAAGAGCAGAACAACCCAATCGGCATTTATCCAATCTGTTGCGGTTGCCTTCGTCCCGGCAGTGAGCAATGCGGCGTTCGGCATCAGGTATGCCGAACATCATCAAGCTCATATTCCACGTCACCGGCCGGTGTTTTAACGACCACAATGTCACCAACTTCCTTGCCTATCATCGCGCGGACGATCGGTGACTGGTAAGAAATCATGTTCAACTTTACGTCCGATTCATCATCGCCAACAATCTTGTAGGTCACGCGCTCCTCGGTATCCAGGTTGATCAGATCCACAGTGCAGCCAAAAATCACTTTATCACCCTGTGGAATCTTCTTGATATCAATAATCTGGGCGTTGCTCAGCTTGCTTTCTATTTCCTGTATACGCCCTTCGGCAAAACTCTGCTGCTCCCGAGCGGCATGATATTCTGCGTTTTCCTTTAAATCACCGTGTGCACGGGCCTCTGCTATGGCCGCAACAATCCGGGGACGCTCTACTTTTTTCAGGTTATCCAGTTCCTGGCGAAGTTTTGCCGCGCCTTCAACTGTCATGGGTATCTTTTGCATTACTGATTCCTCTCGTGCAATTCCTGCAACCGACGGACTTTAATTTCTCCACTCTGTTCAAGGGCCATACAGACCGCCTGACCACCAGCGAGTGTTGTTGTGTAATACACCCCCCGCTGCTCCGCACTGGATCGTATGGTAGAGGAGTCGGCAATCGCCTGGCGACCCTCTGTGGTATTGACGATCAGGCTGATTTGATCATTTTTGATCATATCCACGATATGAGGACGCCCCTGTTTCACTTTATTGACCCGTTCAACCGGCAACCCTGCATCTTCAATCACCTGGGCGGTTCCACTGGTGGCCACCAGATTGAACCCGCTATTGATCAGGCTGCGAGCCACCGCCGCAATCCCGGCTTTGTCCGGCTCCCGAACACTGAGGAAGGCAGTTCCCGAAGTCGGAATCGGATCACTGGCACCCAGTTCCGCCTTGGCATAGGCTTCCGCGAACGTATCGCCTACACCCATCACTTCCCCGGTGGACTTCATCTCCGGTCCAAGAATGGGATCAATGCCGGGAAATTTATTGAACGGTAAGACCGCTTCTTTGACACTGAAATAATCGGGGATAATCTCGGTAGTAAAATTTTGCTCCGCCAGCGATACACCCACCATACAACGTGCCGCCACTTTTGCCAGCGATGTCCCGATACATTTTGAGACAAACGGTACGGTGCGGGAGGCCCGCGGATTGACTTCAATCACGTAGACCTTGCCATCCTGCCACGCCAACTGGACGTTCATAAGCCCCTTGACATTCAGCTCCACGGCCATTGCCTTGACCGTTTCGCGCATTTCATCTTGTACATCATCAGGCAAACTGTAGGGCGGCAACGCACAGGCAGAGTCACCCGAGTGAATACCCGCCTGCTCAATATGCTGCATGATGGCACCAATCACCACGTGCTCACCATCCGAGACAGCATCGATGTCTACTTCTACCGCCGAAGAAAGGAAGTAATCAAGTAGTACCGGAGCGTCTTCAGAGACCCTCACTGCTTGATTCATATAGCGTTGCAGCTCTTCCTCCCGATAGACAATTTCCATAGCACGCCCACCGAGCACATAGGACGGCCTGACGACCAGCGGATAACCGATCCCGGCAGCTGCGGCAATCGCTTCCTCAGCAGAGCGGACAATGGCATTGGCCGGCTGCAATAATCCCAACTTGTGAATCATCTGCTGGAATCGTTCACGATCTTCTGCCCGGTCGATGGCATCGGGGGTGGTACCGATAATGGGCACACCCTGTGCCTCCAGTGCGCGTGCCAGTTTCAGCGGCGTCTGCCCTCCAAACTGCACGATCACACCGACCGGCTTTTCAATCCGCACTATTTCCAGCACATCCTCGAGGGTGACAGGCTCGAAATAGAGACGGTCCGAAGTATCGTAATCCGTTGATACCGTCTCGGGGTTACAGTTGATCATGATCGTTTCGTAACCGTCCTCACGCATGGCCAGCGCCGCGTGCACACAACAGTAATCAAACTCAATGCCTTGGCCAATACGGTTGGGACCACCACCCAGAACCAGAATTTTATTGCGGTCTGAAGGCTGTGATTCACACTCCTCTTCATAGCTGGAGTACATATACGCCGTAGCGGTGGCGAACTCTGCAGCACAGGTATCCACCCGCTTATAAACCGGGTGGATGTTCAGGGCTCTACGCCTCTCGCACACGGCGGTCTCCGAACTGTTGAGCAGGCTCGCCAGCCGAATATCGGAAAAGCCTTTGCGTTTAAGGGCATACAACTGGTCGGCATCAAGACTCCCCAGTGTCCGGCCCTCCAATTTTTGCTCTTCCCTGATCAAATCTTCAATCTGCGCCAGAAACCAGGGGTCAATAGCGCAGAGATCAAACACGTCATCCACGGACATGCCAGCGCGAAACGCATCACCCACGAACCAGATACGCTCTGCGCCCGGATCACTGAGCTGCTCCCGCAACTCATTCAGGCCCTCGTCAGTATTGACATCCACCTTGGGTTCAAATCCGGCAGACCCGACCTCCAGGCCACGGAGTGCTTTTTGGAGGGATTCCTGAAAAGTACGGCCAATCGCCATGACCTCGCCCACCGACTTCATCTGCGTGGTCAGTTTGGCATTGGCTGCACTGAATTTCTCAAAGGCAAAACGGGGAATCTTGGTGACCACATAGTCGATACTGGGCTCAAAGGAAGCCGGGGTGGCACCCCCCGTAATATCGTTCTGCAACTCATCCAGGGTATATCCCACCGCCAGTTTCGCCGCCACCTTGGCAATCGGGAAGCCCGTCGCCTTGGAGGCCAGGGCAGAGGAACGCGACACCCTGGGGTTCATTTCAATCACCACCAACCGACCGTCCACCGGGTTCACGGCAAACTGTACGTTGGAGCCACCGGTCTCCACGCCAATTTCCCGCAACACCGCGATGGAAGCGTTGCGCATGATCTGATATTCCTTGTCGGTGAGGGTCTGGGCCGGGGCTACGGTAATTGAATCACCGGTATGTACACCCATGGGGTCCAGATTTTCGATGGAACAGATGATGATGCAGTTGTCATTCCTGTCCCGCACCACTTCCATTTCGTATTCTTTCCAGCCAATAAGGGACTCGTCAATCAGGAGTTCCTTGGTGGGAGAGAGGTCCAGCCCCCGGCGACAGATTTCTTCAAACTCTTCGCGGTTATAGGCAATACCACCACCCGAACCACCCATAGTGAAGGACGGACGAATAATACAGGGGTAACCGAACTGGTCCGGCACCTGTAGTGCCTCCTCAAGGCTGTGCACGATAACGGCCTTGGGCGTTGCCAGCCCGATTGCCTTCATGGCTTTGTCAAAACGATTGCGATCCTCGGCCTTATCGATAGCATCCTGATCAGCCCCGATCATATCGACACCAAATTTCTCGAGCACACCTTCGCGAGCCAGATCCAGGGCACAATTGAGTGCAGTCTGCCCGCCCATTGTGGGCAGCAGAGCATCGGGACGCTCCTGCTCAATAATTTTGGCCACGGTCCGCCATTCCACAGGCTCGATGTAGGTCGCATCCGCCATGGACGGATCCGTCATGATCGTCGCCGGATTCGAGTTCACCAGAATCACCCGATAACCCTCTTCTCGCAGGGCTTTACAGGCCTGTGCACCCGAGTAATCAAACTCGCAGGCCTGCCCGATAACAATGGGGCCGGCGCCGAGGATCAGGATACTTTTAAGATCGGTTCTTTTTGGCATAAATTATCGTCAGTATGGCAATTGTCGTTAGCTTGGACTACCTGCTGGACGCAATGCAGGTCACAACCACTTAGCAGTAACCAGGAGCGACTGTGGCTCTCCGCTTACCTGGATTCGTGCACTAGCCCTTGGTCTGCCTGGCCCGGATCAGCTCAAAAAAAAGATCGAACAGTGGCGCAGCGTCATGGGGACCAGGGCTGGCTTCCGGGTGCCCCTGAAAACTGAAGGCCGGCCTGTCAGTGCGGTGCAGGCCCTGCAATGATCCATCGAACAATGATCGGTGGGTTGCACGCAGATTGTCGGGTAATGTCTGTTCGTCCACCGCGAAGCCGTGGTTCTGACTGGTAATCAATACCAGCCCGTCATCAAGACTTCTCACCGGATGATTGGCACCGTGGTGGCCAAATTTCATTTTTACAGTTCTCGCACCGCTGGCCAGGGCCAACAGCTGGTGACCCAGGCAAATACCAAACACCGGGATATCGTAGTCGAGAATATCGCGAATGGCCCGGATGGCATAATCGCAGGGTTCCGGGTCGCCGGGGCCGTTCGAGAGAAACACACCGTCCGGGTTCATGGCCAACACCTCGGCGGCAGGTGTCTCCGCAGGGACCACCGTCAAATTGGCGCCACGATCCACCAGCATACGCAGAATATTTCGCTTCGTGCCGAAATCGTAGGCAACAACATTGTAGGGTTTTTCCGAGGGGACTGAACAACCCTGTCCGAGTCGCCAGGTACCCTCCCGCCAAAGGTAGGATTTTGCGGTCGTCACTTCCCGGGCCAGATCCATGCCCTTTAGACCAGCAAAACTTCTTGCCGAAGACAAGGCCTTTGCCTGATCGACAGAACCCGCCATCAGACAACCATTCTGGGCACCCTTCTCCCGCAGAATTCGCGTCAGTTTGCGAGTATCTATATTGGCAATACCGAGAATGTTATTTGCCTTCAGATAGGCGTCGAGCGATTGACGGGACCGAAAATTACTTGCCATCAACGGCAAATCCCGGATTACCAAGCCCGCAGCCCAGATCCGGTCAGACTCGTTGTCCTCATCATTGACACCGGTATTACCAATGTGTGGGTAGGTCAGTGTCACGATCTGGCGGGCATAGGAGGGATCAGTGAGAATTTCCTGGTATCCCGTCAATGCTGTATTGAATACCACCTCACCACTGGAAACACCCTCCGCACCAATGGCAATGCCTTCGAAAACAGTGCCATCCTCAAGTGCAAGAATGGCGGACCGATGGCTATCGGTATTCAAAGCAACCTCCTCAAATTACCGGGAATCCAGAACTGCAGGAATTGCCCGTATCAAAAACTAACCCATTGATTTCAATGATATCAGGCTGCAAAAAAGCGAGATGAAACCGTACGTCTCACCTCGCTTTCAAATCATTCAATCGCGCTTTTCACCTGTGTCTTTGCAGGGCGTTTCACATCAGCAGAAACTAGCTCGATATTCTAGGCAAGAGGCATGCCGATGTCCAGTGCTAATCCGTTTCCAAGCGGCTGGTCGGGGGCAAAAAAACCGGGTGCACACTGGAGATTGGCAAGCTAACAACAGAAGAGCGAAGTCTCCGCTTGATTGGCACACCGTCTATTTCAACCCCAAGACATCCTGCATATCGAACAGGCCGGTTTGTTTTTCCTGTAGCCAGCCAGCGGCGCGAACGGCACCGCGGGCAAACGACATACGACTCGAGGCTTTGTGGGTAATTTCCACTCGCTCCCCTTCAGCCGCAAACATCACCGTGTGGTCGCCAACAATATCACCGGCCCGGACAGTGGCAAAACCGATGGTCTGCCGATCACGCGCACCCGTCTGCCCCTCGCGACCGTAGACGGCAACTTCACTCAGATCACGACCCAGTGCACTGGCGACCACATCCCCCATACTCAGTGCAGTACCTGAGGGGGCATCAACCTTATGGCGGTGGTGGGCCTCGTAAATCTCAATATCGACTTCATCACCCAGCACGCTGGCCGCCATATCCAGCAATTTGAAACACAAATTTACGCCGGTACTGAAGTTGGATGCCATACACAAGGCAGTGCGGTCCGCATGGGAAATCAGTTGAGCGCGCTGCTCCGGGGTAAAACCGGTGGTACCTATCACCATTTTGCGACCACTGGCGGCACAGGCCTCGACATTCACAAGTGTGGCATCGGGGGCGGTGAAATCGATCAGCACATCAAATTGTTCCAGTGCCTGACGGATATCACCGAGCACCTTGACACCATTGGAACCGACACCCGCCAGCTCACCGGCATCAACCCCTATCAGGGAACTGCCAGGCCGCTCCAAGGCAACCGTGAGCTGCATAGAGGGATTCAGAGTGACCGCTTCAATCAGCGCCTTTCCCATACGCCCGGCAGCGCCGGTAACTGCTATTCGCGTCATTGATATATCTCATGGTGATGGCACAGGTGACCTGAAGGAGGTCACATGCGCAGATAATCACTATATCGTAAAGCCATCAAAGAATTTTTTCACACCTTCAAACCAGGACGCTCTTTTGGGTGAGTGCTTGCCTTTTTCAAGACTTTCCTGGAGCTGGCGCAACAATTCTTTCTGTTCGGCATTGAGATTCACCGGGGTCTCGAGGACAACCCGGCACAGGAGATCTCCGGGACCACCACCGCGCACGCTGGCAACGCCCTTGCCCCGCAGACGAAAGACTCGATCAGTCTGAGTTTCAGGCGGAATTTTTAATTTCACCCGGCCATCCAGCGTCGGCACCTCAATTTCTCCACCCAGAATGGCATCCACAATACTGATCGGCACCTCGCAATACAGGTTTCTACCCTCACGCTTGAACAGCGAGTGCTCGCGAACGTGGATCTGAACGTAAAGATCGCCCGGAGGACCACCTTCCGGCCCGGCCTCGCCTTCACCCGCCAGACGAATGCGGTCACCGGTATCAACACCGGCAGGAACCTTGACAGACAGCGTCTTGCTTTCCTGTACGCGACCCTGACCATGGCAAACGCCACAGGGATCAGAAATAACCTGACCACGACCGCGACAGGTCGGGCAGGTCTGCTGAACAGCAATGAAACCCTGCGACATACGCACCTGGCCATGACCACCGCAAGTACCACAAGTGGTTGGCGTACTGCCTTTTTTGGCACCGGAGCCGTCGCAGGTTTTACAATTGACCAGAGTGGGCACCCTGATCTGGACCGTTTTACCTTTTACCGCATCTTCGAGGTCGAGCTGCATATCATAGCGCAGGTCTGAACCCCGCATAGGACCGCCCCTGCCGCGGCCACCACCGCCGAAAATATCGCCGAAAACATCGCCGAAAATATCGCTGAAACCACCGAACCCGGGGCCACCCTGACCACCGCCAAATCCGGCATTGGGATCCACCCCAGCATGACCGTATTGATCATAGGCCGCTTTCTTCTCTTTATCGGAAAGCACCTCATAGGCCTCGGTAGCCTCCTTGAATACATCTTCCGCCGCCTTGTTGTCCGGATTCCGATCCGGGTGATTTTTCATCGCAATCCGGCGGTAGGCTTTTTTAACTTCGTCAGCGGAGGCGTTTTTGGCAACACCGAGAATTTCGTAATAATCGCGTTTGGCCATTGCGTTTCAACTTCTCTGGTTGGGTTTACTGCCAGAGGCAGTAATTATCATGTTGTCCGGTGCACTGCCTTGGCAGCACACCGGACACGGCAAGGCGCGGACTGGAAACCGCGCCTGCTTTCGGCACTGGCATGCCGGGCATTCCAAGTAAGACAAGCCTTACTTGTTTTTGTCGTCTTTCACTTCTTCGAATTCAGCATCCACTGCGTCATCAGACGTGCTACCCTCGGCCGACTCTGCCCCCTCAGGTTGAGCCTCAGCCTGTTCGGCGTAAAGTTTCTGTGCCAGCGCAGCAGAGGCCTCGGAAAGCGTGTTCGCGGCGGCATCGATCCCCTCCTTGTCATCACTTTTGACGGCATCTTCCACGCCTTTGATAGCAGACTCAATCGCCTCTTTCTCTTCAGCGCTGGCCTTGTCGCCCGCTTCTTCCAGCGTTTTTCTGGCGGCATGGGCCAGGCCGTCCGCAGCATTGCGGGAACTCACCAGCTCTTCAAATCTCTTGTCCTCGGCGGCATTTGCCTCGGCATCCTTGACCATGTTGTCGATTTCGTCATCGGAGAGGCCAGAGGACGCTTTGATGATAATGGACTGCTCTTTGCCGGTAGCCTTGTCCTTGGCACTGACATTGAGAATGCCGTTCGCATCAAGGTCAAAAGTCACCTCAATCTGAGGCATGCCGCGAGGTGCCGGGGGAATGTCAGCCAGGTCAAAACGGCCCAATGACTTATTGCCGGCTGCCTGCTTGCGCTCACCCTGTACGACGTGAACCGTTACTGCTTGCTGGTTATCATCCGCCGTGGAAAAGATTTGCGATTTTTTCGTCGGAATCGTGGTATTTTTCTCGATCAGAGGTGTCGCCACACCACCCATGGTTTCAATACCCAGGGTCAGGGGTGTCACATCCAGCAACAGCACATCCTTTACATCACCAGACATGACTGCAGCCTGAATTGCAGCACCAACGGCAACAGCTTCGTCGGGGTTAACATCCTTGCGCGGCTCTTTACCAAAGAATTCAGTGACATATTTTTGTACCAGCGGCATCCGGGTTTGACCGCCCACCAGAATCACATCATCAATTTCCGAGGCGGATTTACCGGCGTCTTTCAGTGCCACTTTCACCGGCTCCATGGAGCGGGCAACCAGCTCTTCCACCAGAGACTCGAGTTTGGAGCGAGTCAACTTGACCACCAGGTGTTTCGGACCGGTAGCATCGGCAGTAATGTAGGGTAAATTCACTTCAGTTTGCTGACTGGACGACAGCTCAATCTTGGCTTTTTCCGCAGCCTCTTTGAGACGTTGTAGCGCAAGCGGATCGCTGTGCAGGTCTATGCCGCTGTCCTTTTTGAACTCGGCGGCCAGGTACTCGATCAATCGCAGGTCAAAATCTTCACCCCCGAGGAATGTGTCACCATTCGTGGACAGCACTTCAAACTGATGCTCACCATCCACATCGGCAATCTCGATTATCGAGATATCAAAGGTACCGCCACCCAGATCGAAGACTGCCACAACGCGATCACCTGGATCGCGGTCCATGCCGTAGGCAAGCGCAGCCGCAGTGGGCTCATTGATGATGCGCTTGACATCAAGACCTGCGATCCGACCGGCATCCTTGGTTGCCTGCCGTTGGGAGTCATTAAAATAAGCCGGCACTGTGATGACAGCTTCAGTAACTTTCTCGCCCAGATAATCTTCAGCCGTCTTCTTCATTTTTTTCAGCACTTCGGCTGAAATCTGCGGCGGCGCTTTTTTGTCACCTTTCACTTCCACCCAGGCATCACCATTGTCCGCCTTGACAATTTTGTAAGGCACCATCTTGATGTCTTTCTGCACGACATCATCATCAAAACGACGACCAATTAGCCGCTTGACGGCGAACAGGGTATTACTGGGATTAGTCACTGCCTGGCGTTTGGCTGACTGGCCCACCAGGATTTCATTGTCTTCGGCAAATGCGACGATTGAAGGCGTGGTACGCGTTCCCTCGGCATTTTCGATCACTTTCGGCTTGTCGCCCTCAAGTACAGCCACACAAGAGTTAGTGGTGCCGAGGTCAATTCCGATTATCTTGCCCATTATCTGTTTCTCCGGGTTTGCTTAAACTGGTAAAAATTGGTTTCTGAGTCTGTATATTGGCCCGCATTGCGGAATTTCAAGGCTCACTGCCTTTATTTGCCACTGATTTGGCAACCACCACCATGGCGGGGCGAATCAGCCGGCCATTGAGGGTGTAACCCTTCTGGAACACATCAATGACGGTATTGGGTTTTGCATCCGGCACTTCAAGCATGCTCATCGCCTGATGAAGGTCGGGGTTAAACGCCTCACCGCCGGGATCGACGGCCTCCACCTTGAAGCGAGCCAGCACATCCTGAAAGCTCTTTAAGGTGAGCTCAATGCCGTCACTGACCGCCTTGAAGTCGCCATCGACATCCGCCATTGCCTGAATGGAGCGTTCAAGGTTATCGACCACTGGCAGCAGCTCACCGACAAACTTTTCGAGAGCATATTTGTGGGCGTTTTCCACATCGCGTTCCATACGCCGTCGCAGGTTCTGCATTTCCGCGTGGGTTCTCAGTACCTGATCCTTGGCGTTGGCCAGATCGGTCGTCAACTGTTCAACCTCGCCGGTTGCTGACTGCGCATCTGACTGCTCTGTTTCAGGCCGCGACTCAGCGGCGTCCTCTGAACCGGGATCCTGCGGATCCGGCTCCTGATGATTTTGTTCTGTTGACACGCAACATCTCCCTTCTTCTGTTGAATACGCTGCTTCAGGACTTTGCTTCAACCCGCTATATTGGGCCATTGACCCATGTTTCAAGGGCAGACGCGTTGAAAAATTGTGTATAACATTGCTCTTCTGATGTCACTTCACACAAACAGGCATTACTGGTGCTTACTACCCTGACAGTCAAACATTTCACGCTGGTGGAATCCCTCGAAGTGGATTTCGGCGCTGGCATGACAGCACTAACCGGCGAAACCGGCGCAGGCAAGTCCCTGGTGCTCGACGCCCTGGCAATGGCGCTGGGAGATCGCGCCGATACAGATCGGATTCGCCAGGGTCAGGAGCGCGCCGAGGTCTCGGCATTATTTGATCTGACAGAGATTGCAGCGACCCGACAGTGGTTGGTCGATAACGATTTTGCCGAAAACGGTGACGAAGTATTATTGCGGAGGCTGTTGACCCGCGAAGGCCGATCCCGGGGCTACATCAATGGCCAGGCCGCCACCATGCAGCAGCTGCGTGATCTTGGCGAGATGCTGATCGACATTCACAGCCAGCATGAACACCAGTCCCTGTTGCGCAAGGAGACTCATCACAAAATACTGGACAGCTTTGCCGGGTGTTCGGAGCTGGCTGGCGAGTTGCGGCAGATTTATCAACAGTGGGCGACCACAACACAACTGCTGGATAAACTGGAGAACGCCACAGACGAACTGAATGCCAGACGGGAACTGCTCACATTTCAGTTATCGGAACTGGATGAACTCTCCCTGGCAGAAGGTGAGCTGGAGCAGCTGGAACAACAGCAACAGCAATTGGGAAATGCAGAGGCCATACTCAGGGACAGCGGGGCACTGTTACAGCTCTGCTGTGAAGCCGAAGACTTCAACTTGCAAGACAGCCTAGGCAAGGCCTTACAGTTGCTGGCCAACATGCCCGGCAAACCTGCCGAGCTGATCGAGGCAGAAAAGCTGCTGAACAGTGCGGCCATTGAAGTGGCGGAAGCCAGCCGTGAAATCCAGCAACACCTGGACAAATTCGAACTGGACCCGGAGCGGCTACTGCAACTGGAAACACGCTTGAGCGCCATCTATCAGTTGGCGCGCAAACACCGCATCGACCCACCAGCGCTACCGGCCAAACATCTGGCGCTACAGGAAGAACTGGATAATCTCGCCGGTGGCGAGGGCAGTATTGAAAAGCTTCGACAACAGGCCGCCACTCTCTCCGACCAGTACCTCGCGCTGGCAGAAAATCTCACGGCCCGCCGAACAGCCGCAGCAACTGAATTTTCTGCGCTGGTTGAACAGCAGTTTTCGGCACTTTCGATGGATGGCACACAATTCATACCCCAACTTACCCCGGTCAAATCGGGGCAATTAACAGCCAATGGCATGGAGACCATCGAA
>TARA_R110000850_G_scaffold85460_5_pt1 | contig 31714 bp, 26 predicted proteins | sample TARA_R110000850 | Tara Oceans TARA_R110000850 (sample SAMEA4397586) | marine metagenome | biome: Polar Biome; feature: [SRF] surface water layer (ENVO:00010504); material: water (ENVO:00002006), including particulate matter (ENVO:01000060) such as... | depth 5 m | reverse complement strand
TGGCGCGGATATCCGCTGCTTTGTGGTGGGCGAACGTGTGGTTGCTTCGATGATGCGGCAGGCCAAAGAGGGCGAGTTTCGCTCCAACCTGCATCGCGGCGGCTCGGCCACAAAGGTGAAGATTACGCCGAAGGAGCGCGAAACCGCGGTGCGCGCCGCGCGTGTTCTCGGCTTGAATGTGGCTGGCGTCGATATCCTGAGGGCCAAGGATGGCCCGGTGGTGATGGAGGTGAATTCCTCGCCCGGCCTAGAAGGCATTGAGAAGGTTACGGGTGTTGATGTCGCGGCGCGCATCGTCGCTTTCATTGAAGACAATGCGCGTCCGGGCAAGACGCGCACCCGTGGGAAAGGCTGAGAGATGAATATGGGCCAAGACCCTTGGGCGGCGCCGTTCGTGATTGCAGGTCGTGAGGTCGCACCTGGTTCGCGCGAGAGCCTGCAGATTCCGGTGGCCAGCCTTTACACGAACACGCCGGTAGAGCTGCCGGTGGTCGTGGTGCGAGGCCGGAAGGCCGGGCCGACCATGTTTGTCAGTGCCGCACTGCATGGCGACGAAATCAATGGTGTGGAGATCGTGCGCCGCGTGCTTAATCTTCCAGAGCTGGAAGACCTGAGCGGCACTGTGGTCGCGGTGCCTGTGGTCAACACGATGGCCTTCATCCACCAATCCCGTTATCTGCCTGATCGGCGCGATCTGAATCGCAGTTTTCCCGGCAGCGAGACGGGTTCACTGGCGGCGCGCCTGGCGTATCTGTTTGTCAACGAAGTGGTGGGGCGCTGCGATTTTGGTGTGGACCTGCACACGGGCGCGATCCACCGGCCCAATCTGCCGCAAATTCGCACCGATCTGCGCAATGAAACCAACCAGCGTCTCGCCAAGGCGTTTGGTACAGCGTTGTTCCTGGATTCGCGGCCTGTTTCCGGAACGCTGCGCGAGTACACCACCAAAAAGAGCATTCCCGTCATTCTTTATGAGGCTGGAGAGGCGCTGCGCTTCGACGAAACCGCCATACGCATTGGTACGCAGGGCGTCATCAATGTCATGGTCGAAATGGGGATGTTGCCTGCTCCGGTTGAGCCCTCAATGGGGTCGGAGCCGGTGCTGGCCCATTCGAGCTATTGGGTGCGCGCCCCCCAGAGCGGCATCCTGCGGGTCCACCTTGATCTGGGTGTGCACGTGGAGGAAGGGCAGGTGCTGGGAATCATTGGTGACCCGTTCGGCATGGAGGAAACGACCGTGGTTGCGCCATCAGAAGGTGTGGTCATCGGTCGGCTCAATCTGCCATTGATTCATGAGGGCGATGCCTTATTCCACATCGCCACATTTGATGCGCCTGCAGAGACAGCATTGGCCGTGGATCAGATGGAAACCGATGTGCGGACACTGGACGGTGAGGAGCCCCCGATCGTGTGATCGCATGAGCTGCGCCGGGCGCAGAAAATTCCGTCTGGGCTAACAGGCGGACTGTTCGTTCCCCCAGTCGCGGGCATCTTCGTTACAATTCCGAATCATCACCGTTCGGATGATCCATTTGATGGGCATCTCCGGACGCACTCGAAACGATCCAATGATGGACGACAAGGTATGACGGGAGCAGCATCGGTTCCAACCGAAGCGTGGGCAATCGCGGCTTACGTCGGGCTCGTGGTGGTGATTATCGCCATCATGCTGGGCCTTTCATGGCTCTTGGGCGGTAGTGCCTGGGGGCGCGCCAAGAACGAGCCTTTCGAGTCCGGTGTGGTCGGCGTGGGTTCGACCAACATGCGCCTGTCGGCCAAGTTTTATCTGGTCGCCATGTTCTTCGTGATCTTTGACGTGGAAGCCGTGTTTCTGTTCGCCTGGGCGATCAGCGTGCGCGAATCCGGCTGGCCGGGCCTGATCGAGGCCTTCGTCTTCATCTCCATTCTGCTCGCCAGTCTGTTCTACCTGTGGAAAATCGGGGGGCTCGAATGGGCACCTGATGGTCGCCGCAAATTGGCAGAGCGCAAGAAGGCCGCCGAACGCGCGCGCCTGACCAACTCCGAGGGAGCCTGAGCTCTAAACCATGGAATACACCCTCACACGCGTCGACAAAGATAAGCAGACCTACCCGATGCACACGCGCACCACGGGCCCCGACCCGATGGAAACGCAAGTGCACAAGAACATCTTCATGGGCAAGCTGGAAACAATGCTCCATAACGGTGTGAACTGGGGGCGCAAGAATTCGATCTGGCCGTACAACTTCGGCCTGTCCTGCTGCTATGTTGAGATGGCCACCGCCTTCACGCCCACGCATGACCTTGCTCGTTTTGGTGCCGAAGTCATTCGCGCCACCCCGCGACAGGCGGATCTGATCGTCATTGCCGGCACCTGCTTCATCAAGATGGCACCGGTGGTCCAGCGTCTGTACGAGCAGATGCTGGAGCCGAAGTGGGTTATCAGCATGGGCGCCTGCGCCAATTCAGGAGGCATGTATGACATCTATTCCGTGGTGCAGGGTGTGGACAAATTCCTGCCGGTCGATGTCTATATTCCAGGCTGCCCGCCACGGCCGGAGGCGTTTCTGCAGGCCTTGAACCTGCTGCAGGACTCCATTGGCAAGGAGCGCCGGCCGCTGTCCTGGGTGGTTGGCGAGCAGGGCATTTACCGGGCAAACCTGCCGGCCCAGCGTGACGTCAAGCATGCAGAGCGCGTGAAGGCCACGCACCTGCGCTCCCCGGATTCAGTCTAAGAGACCCAGATGGCAGACGACGCGCCTTCCGCAACCGGCTTGCAGCACGACATCGTGCGTGAGCTTCATCGCCGTTTTGGCGAGGGCAGCTTCCGTTTTCAGGTGACTGTGGATGATGTGCCGACCTTGTGGGTTGAGCCGGGCCAGATCATCGCGGTGCTCAAGTACCTGAAGAACGAGGTCGAGCGCCCCTACCGCATGCTGTTTGATCTCACCGCCATCGACGAGCGCGTCCGCAAGCATCGTGACGGCCAGCCGGACAGCGATTTCACTGTGGTTTATCAGTTGCTGTCGATCGACCGCAACGCGGATATTCGCCTCAAGGTGGCGCTCAAGGGTGATGCGCCCTCGCTGCCGAGTTGCGTGTCGGTCTATGCCAATGCCAATTGGTATGAACGCGAGGCCTGGGATCTGTTTGGTGTGACCTTCGACGGCCACCCCAACCTGCGTCGTATTCTTCTGCCGCCGCGTTGGGAAGGGCATCCCGGCCGCAAGGACTACGCTGCACGCGCAACCGAATTCGACCCCTTCCTGCTTGATCAGATGCGTCAGGATCTGGATCAGGAAGCGCTGCTGTTCAAGCCTGAAGATTGGGGCATGAAGCGGGGCAACGCCGATTCGGATTTCATGTTCCTGAATCTGGGCCCCAACCACCCGAGCGCGCATGGTGCGTTCCGCATTGTGCTTCAGCTGGATGGCGAAGAAATCGTCGACTGCGTGCCCGACATCGGCTATCACCATCGTGGCGCCGAGAAGATGGCCGAGCGTCAGTCCTGGCACTCTTATATTCCCTACACCGACCGAATCGATTACCTCGGCGGTGTGATGAACAACCTGCCCTACGTGCTTAACGTGGAGAAACTGGCAGGCATCAAGGTTCCGGATCGCGTTCAGACCATCCGCGTGATGATGTCGGAATTTTTCCGCATCACCTCGCACCTTCTGTTCTACGGCACCTATTGTCAGGATGTCGGTGCTATGAGCCCGGTGTTCTTCATGTTCGTCGATCGCCAGAAGGCATATGACGTCATCGAGGCTGTTACCGGATTCCGCATGCACCCGGCCTGGTTCCGCATCGGCGGTGTGGCCCATGACCTGCCCAAGGGCTGGGAAGTAAAGGTTCGCGAGTTCCTCGACTGGCTGCGCCCACGTATGGACGAGTACGAGAAGGCCGCGCTGAAGAATGCAGTTCTGATTTCGCGTTCCAAGGGTGTTGCCGCCTATGACGCTGCCGAAGCTCAGGAATGGGGTGTGACCGGCCCCGGTCTGCGCGCAGCCGGCTGCAACTTTGATCTGCGCAAGGCGCGGCCCTATTCGGGCTACGAGAATTTTGATTTTGAAGTGCCGCTCGCCGACACCAGCGATGTCTACACGCGCGCCATCCTGCGTGCTGAAGAGATTCGCCAGTCGATGCGCATCATCGAGCAGTGTCTCAACAACATGCCTTCAGGGGCCTTCAAGGCAGATCATCCGCTGACCTGCCCGCCGCCCAAAGAGCGTGCGCTGCACGACATCGAAACCCTGATCACGCACTTCTTGGGTGTGAGCTGGGGCCCGGTGATCCCGCCCGGCGAATCGATGACCATGATCGAGGCCACCAAGGGCTTGAACAGCTATTACAGTGTGTCGGATGGCAGCACCATGAGTTATCGCACGCGCATCCGAACCCCCAGCTTTGCGCATCTGCAGCAGATTCCGGCGGCCATCAATGGCCACATGATTCCCGATCTGATTGCTTATATTGCTTCCATTGATTTCGTCATGGCGGATGTCGATCGCTGATATGGAAAACGTCGTCAAACTTGCAGACCTCAACAAGGCGGAGCCGTTTGTGCTCAGTGATGCCGAGCGCGCCGAGATTGCCGAGGAGATGCATCACTATCCTGATACCCGCGCGGCGAGCATCGGCGCGCTGAAGATCGTGCAGAAATATCGCGGCTGGGTGCCGGACGCGGCGATCGGCTCCATTGCCAGCATGATCGGTACCGATGCAGCTGACCTGGAAGGCGTCGCCACGTTCTACAGCCTGATTTTCCGGCAGCCGGTCGGGCGCCATGTCATCACTGTTTGTGACAGTATTTCTTGTCACCTCACAGGTTATGACGAACTGCGGGATGGTCTGGAATCCAGGTTGGGCATCAAGATGGGACAGACCACGCCGGACCAGAAGTTCACTCTGTTGCCGATCTGCTGTCTGGGCAACTGTGACCGCGGCCCGACGCTGATGATTGACGAAGACCTGCACAGCGATGTGAGTGTCTCGGGCATCGACAAGATTCTGGGCGGATACGAATGAAGATCAGTGCAGAAACCCATCCGCTGACGTACAGCATCGACAAGGCGCGCGGCCCGCTGGACCTCAAGGCTTACGAAAAGGTCGGTGGTTATGCGGGCCTGCGAAAAGCCATCAAGGATGGCGATCCGCTTGCCGTGCAAAAGGCCGTCAAGGACGCCAACCTTCGTGGCCGCGGCGGTGCGGGCTTCCCCACAGGTATCAAGTGGAGTCTGGTTCCGATGGGGCCGGATTCAGGGGCCAAGTATCTGGTCTGCAATGCCGACGAGATGGAGCCTGGCACTTTCAAGGACCGCCTGTTGATGGAAGACGCGCCGCACCTCATGGTGGAGGCGATGATTGTGGCGGCTTACGCCATCGGGGCCTGCACCGGTTACATCTTCCTCCGCGGCGAGTACATCAAGGCTGCGCAGAATCTCAACAAGGCGCTGGCCGAGGCGCGCGCCGCAGGGCTGCTTGGCAAGAACATTCTCGGCACCGGCTGGGACTATGACTGCTTCGTCCACACCGGAGCGGGCCGTTACATTTGCGGCGAAGAAACCGCATTGATCAATTCGCTGGAAGGCCGTCGCGCCAATCCGCGTGCAAAGCCGCCGTTTCCAGCCATCAGTGGTTTGTGGGGCCGGCCGACGGTGGTCAACAACGTCGAGACGCTGTGCAATATTCCGGGCATCGTCATCAATGGTGGCGACTGGTTCAAGGGCCTGAGTCAGGGCAAGACCAAGGACGGTGGCACCAAGCTCTATGGATGTTCGGGTCGTGCCAACAAGCCGGGAACATGGGAATTGCCTTTCGGTACCACGGCGCGCGAACTACTCGAAGAGCATGCCGGCGGTATGCGCGACGGCAAGAAACTCAAGGCCTGGCTGCCCGGAGGCGCATCGACTGATTTTCTGTTGCCCGAACATCTTGACCTGCCGATGGATTTCGACACGATTTCCAAAGCGGGGTCGCGCATGGGTACGGGCCAGATCACCGTGATGGCAGAAGGCCAGAGCATGGTCTCTGCCGTTCGTAATCTGGAAGAATTCTTTGCGCGTGAATCCTGCGGCTGGTGCACGCCATGTCGCGACGGGCTGCCCTGGTCCGTGCGTATTCTTCGCGCAATTGAAAAAGGGCAGGGCAAGCCCGGAGATATTGATCAATTAATGAAACTGACGCGGCAACTGGGCCCGGGTCGCACGTTCTGTGCGCATGCGCCCGGTGCAATGGAGCCGCTGCAGTCTGCCATCAAGTTCTTCCGTGAAGAATTCGAGGCAGGTATTCGTTCCGAACCAGCGGCATCAGCCGCGGTCACCGCTTAATCAGACGGCACAGGCGCATGGCAAAGATTCACGTCGACGGTAAAGACTTTGAGGTCAGTGGCAGCGACAACCTGCTGCAGGCCTGTCTGTCGCTGGGTCTGGATATCCCGTATTTCTGCTGGCATCCGGCGCTGGGCAGCGTAGGTGCCTGCCGCCAATGCGCGGTCAAGCAGTATCGCGATGCCGACGACAAGAACGGTCGTATTGTCATGTCCTGCATGACCCAGGCGCAGGACGACATGTACATCTCGATTGCCGACGAAGAGGCGGTCGAGTTTCGCGAAGCCATCATCGAGTTCCTGATGACCAACCACCCGCACGACTGCCCGGTCTGCGAAGAAGGTGGTCACTGTCATTTGCAGGACATGACGGTGATGACAAAGCATCATTCGCGTAGTTACCGGTTCGACAAGCGAACGCACCTGAATCAGGACCTCGGACCCTTCATTGGGCATGAGATGAACCGCTGCATCAGCTGCTATCGCTGCGTGCGTTATTACCGCGACTACGCTGGCGGAACTGATCTTGGCGTGTACGGCGCAGCCTCAAACGTGTACTTCGGTCGTGCCGAAGATGGCGTGCTCGAAAGTGAGTTCAGTGGCAACCTCACCGAAGTCTGCCCCACCGGTGTCTTCACGGATCAGACTCATTCCGAAAAATATACGCGCAAGTGGGACATGCAATACGCGCCGAGCATCTGCTCTGGCTGCGCGATGGGCTGCAATGTGTCACCGGGTGAGCGATACGGTGAAGTGCGTCGAATCGAGAACCGCTACCACGGTGCGCTCAACGGATATTTTCTCTGTGACCGCGGCCGTTTCGGCTATGGATTTACCAATAACAAGGATCGGCCCAAACTGCCAGTTCTGAAGGTCGAGACACGTCGCAAAACGGTGTCAGCCGAAGTCGGCGCCGAACAAGCACGCGCCATCGTTGCAGGCGCGAGCAAGATTCTCGGTATTGGGTCGCCCCGTGCATCCTTGGAGTCCAACTTCGCGCTGCGCAAGCTGGTGGGCGCGGACCGCTTCAACAGCGGCATTGCCCGGCACGAGCACGAACTTATCGAGCTGACTGCAAAGATTCTTCGCGGTCCGGTCGGCGCGGCGAATATTCGCGATATCGAAGAAGCGGACTGTGTTCTGGTGCTCGGCGAAGACAGCACGCAAACCGCACCGCGCGTCGCGCTCGCCGTACGCCAGGCCGCTCGCGGCAAGATGGTGACCGAGGGCGCAAAGAAGAATATCCCCGAGTGGCAGGTCATCTCACTGGCGGATCTGGTGCAGCAACAGCGCAATCCAGTGTTCGTCGCAACACCAGAAGCCTCTCGTCTGGATGACATTGCCAGTGCGCTGCTGCGTGCCAATCCGGAACGTCTTGCGCAGATTGGCCATGCCATCGCGCATCGCATTGACGCCAGTTCGCCAGCTCCAGCCGGACTTGGTGAGGAAGCGACCAAACTGGCAGACGAAATTGCCGATGCGCTGCTGGCAGCAAACAAGCCACTGATTGTTTCCGGAACTGCGGCAGGCTCTGCCTCCATCATTCAGGCGGCTGCCAATGTTGCCTGGAGCCTCAAGAAGAAGGACAAGGACGTTGGTCTGAGTCTTTCCGTGCCTGAGGCCAACAGTCTCGGCGTGTCGCTGTTCGGAGCGCCGGACGTGGAAGCGGGCTTGCAGGCTGCCGCCAATGGTGAAGTCGATGTTCTGGTGGTGCTGGAGAACGACCTGTACCGCCGCGCCGAAAAATCCCTGGTCGACGCCGCACTGCAAAGCAAGGCTCGGGTGATCGTGATTGATCATCAGATGACCGCCACCAGCGAACACGCAGACCTCTTGCTGCCAGCGGGCACCGTGTTTGAAACCGACGGCACCTTTGTCAATTGTGAAGGGCGCGCGCAGCGCTTCTTCCAGGTCTTCGATCCCACTTATTACGACCGCAGCGTTGCAGTGCAGGATGCCTGGCGCTGGTGTGCCGGCATGTCTGAACAGGTCTGGCAGTCGCTTGATGACGTCACAGCGCAATGCGCCAAAGAGATGAGCCAGTTCTCGGTCATTACCGAAACCGCACCGAACGCACAGTTCCGCTTGAAGGGCATGAAGGTCGCCCGTGCACCCCATCGCTATTCCGGTCGAACCGCAATGCGCGCCAACCTGTCTGTCCACGAGCCGCGTGCAACGCAGGATGCAGATTCCGCGCTGGCCTTTTCCATGGAAGGCGCCAACGGCTCCATGAAACTGGATCGACCTTCGGAGCTGCTGCCGTTTGCCTGGGCGCCGGGCTGGAATTCCCCGCAGGCCTGGAACAAATTCCAGGCGGAAGTCGGCGGCGAAATGAAGGGCGGTGATTCCGGTGAACCGGTTTTGGTGACGGATCCGGACGCAGGCATTACCTACTTCGGTGCTGATCAGGCAGCTAGCTCGGACGGCCTCAAGCTTGTCGCGATCCACCATATTTTTGGTAGCGAAGAGCAAAGTGCCCGATCCGCTGTGATCCAGAAGCGCATCCCGCAAAGCTGTGTGTTTGTCAGCCAGAAAGATGCCGATAGCCTGGGCCTGAAGGATCAGGCGCAGGTGACGCTGGGGCAGGTCACGGTAAACCTCCCGGTCCGCATCAGCGAGAGCCTGCCTGCTGGTAGCGTCGGACTGCCGCAGGGTTTTGCCGGTGTGCCGTTTGCAGTTCCCGGTACCAGCATCAAGCTCGGAGCCGCCTGAGATGAGTTTGCCTGCCTGGATTACGCCCGAGTTGATCAGCATCGTGCTCAGCATGGTGGAGGCTGCCGTCATTTTGGTCGGCTTGGTCCTGACCGCCGCATGGATGATCTGGCTCGAGCGCCGCTTGCTGGGACTCTGGCAGGATCGTTACGGCCCGAACCGAGTCGGCCCATTGGGGCTGGGCATCGTTATTGCCGACATGATCAAGATCTTCATGAAGGAAGACTGGACGCCGCCGTTCGCGGACAAGGTCATGTTCTGGATCGCGCCGATGATTGCCATGAGCACCATGATGCTCGGCTTCATGGTTGTTCCCTTGACGCCATGGCTCGGCGTGGCAGATCTGAACCTCGGAATTCTTCTGTTCCTGGCCATCTGTGGTCTCGGCGTTTATGCCGTGATGCTCGGCGGATGGGCGTCCAACAGCAAATATGCCCTGCTTGGCGGCCTGCGATCGTCTGCGCAGATGATCACTTACGAAGTCTTTATGGGCCTTTCCATCATGGGCGTAGTAATGATGGCAGGCAGCTTCTCCCTGGTGGATGTCGTGACTTCGCAGCAGGAACTGGGTGTCTGGAATGTCATTCCGCAGTTCTTCGGTTTCGTCACCTTCGCACTTGCCGGCGTGGCCACTACGCATCGCACACCCTTTGATTTGCCAGAAGCAGAGCAGGAGCTGGCGGCCGGATTCCACACCGAATACTCCTCGATGAAGTTCGGCATGTTCTTCGTTGGCGAGTACGTTGGAATCGTGCTGGTGTCTGCCATCATCGTGGTGCTGTTCTTCGGCGGCTGGGATGTGCCCTTCGTGGATAATGAAGGCCCGATCCTGTCCTTCTTCGCATTCGCGGCCAAGACATTCATGTTCATGAGCAGCTTCATTCTTCTGCGCGCGGCGCTTCCGCGTCCCCGCTATGACCACATGATGTCTGCGGGCTGGAAGGTCTGTCTGCCGTTGACTCTCATCAACGTGATGGTGACCGGCCTGGTCATTGTTGCCACTCAATCTGGAGGAGCGTGACGTGAGCTTTTCAAGCGTCATGAAAGGAATCGGAACGCAGTTCCGGAGCATTGGCATGATCTTCATGCACAGCTTCCGCAAGCGCGACACCATCTCCTATCCGGAAGTCCAGCCTTATCTGCCACCACGCTACCGTGGCCGCATCGTGCTCACGCGCGATCCAGATGGCGAAGAACGCTGCGTGGCCTGCAATCTGTGCGCGGTTGCCTGCCCGGTCGGATGTATCTCACTGCAGAAGGCAGAGAAGGAAGACGGGCGCTGGTATCCCGAGTTTTTCCGCATCAACTTTTCCCGCTGCATCTTCTGTGGTCTGTGCGAAGAAGCCTGCCCGACGACGGCCATTCAGCTCACACCTGACTTTGAAATGTGTGAGTACGATCGCCAGAATCTCGTTTATGAGAAGGAGCACCTGACCATCAGCGGGCCGGGCAAATATCCTGACTACAACTTCTACCGCGTCGCCGGCCTTGCCATCAAGGACAAGGGCAAGGGTGAGGCTCTGAACGAGGCCAAGCCCATCGACGTGAAGAGCCTGATGCCCTGACGCCATGGAATTTACTTTCTACCTCGCAGGCTTCGTCGCCATCATCGCCACCATTCTGGTGATCGTGAACCCCAACCCGGTTCACGCACTGATGTTTCTGGTGACGTCCTTGCTCGCAATAGCCACGGTGTTTTTCACCTTGGGCGCGCCGTTTGCCGCCATGCTGGAAATCATTGTGTACGCGGGCGCAATTCTGGTTCTGTTCGTCTTCGTTGTGATGATGCTCAATCTGGGAGAGGCAGTCACACGGAAAGAACAGGAATGGCTCAAGCCTTCGGTATGGATTGGCCCCGGCATTCTGTGTTCGCTGCTTCTGTTTCCGATTCTGCACCTGATGCTGAGCGGAGAGCAGACACCGGCAGCACTGGAGGAAGTGGGCGCCAAGGAAGTGGGCATACAGCTTTACGGCCCATATCTGCTCGCGGTGGAACTGGCATCCATGATGCTCACCGCAGGCCTGGTTGCCGCCTATCACCTGGGCAAACACGAAGTCACACAAGACTAGATGCGTACGCAGTTATCAAGTCACGACACGACAGAATTTGATGTGAGAAATTGGGGATGACAGACCTAAGCGGCATACCGATGGAGCATGGCCTCGCACTGGCCGGCGTGTTGTTCACGCTGGGGCTGCTGGGTTTGCTTGTGCGTCGAAATGTGCTGTTCATGCTGATGTCGCTGGAAGTGATGATGAACTCCGCAGCTGTTGCATTTGTGGTCGCAGGCAGCCGATGGCAGCAAGCCGACGGCCAGATCATGTTCCTGATGATCCTGACGTTGGCGGCGTGTGAAGCCTGTGTCGGACTTGCTCTGCTGTTGCAGCTCTACCGCAGATTCGGCTCGCTAGACGTTGATGCCGCATCGGAGATGAAAGGCTGATGCTGGATTACCTCTACCTCACGTTTGTCTTCCCCCTGCTGGGTTTCACAACCCTGGCTTTCGCCCGTGGGAAACTGGCAGATACGCCGGCCGCCATCATCGGTGTTGGCTCTATCGGCGCTGCATTCCTGGTGGCCATCGCGTGTTCCATCACCTTCCTGCAATCGCAGCCTGAAGGCGGCGCGTATACCCAGCACCTCTGGCAGTGGTTGCAGACCGGAAACCTGAGCGTCGACTTCGCCCTGCGACTGGACGGCTTGTCTTTGGTGATGCTCAACGTCATTACCGGTGTTGGCTTCTTCATCCATCTGTTCGCCTCTTGGTACATGCGAGGTGATGACAGCTACGACCGATTCCTGTCGTACATGAATCTGTTTGTCGCCTCCATGTTGTTCCTGGTCCTCGGCGATAACCTGCTCTTCCTCTACTTTGGTTGGGAAGGTGTTGGCCTGGCCTCGTACCTGCTAATTGGCTTCTGGTACAAGGACGCGCAGAACGGTTACTGCGCTCGCAAGGCTTTCGTCATCACGCGCGTTGGCGACACATTCATGGCCATCGGCCTGTTCATCCTGTTCCATCAGTTCGGCACCCTGAATATCCAGGACATGCTCAGCCAGGCATCGGTTGAGTGGAAGGACGGCCCGCTGATCTGCACCTTCGCCGTGATGATGTTGTTGGGCGGTGCGGTGGGTAAATCAGCGCAGTTGCCGCTGCAAACATGGCTGCCCGACGCGATGGCCGGTCCAACACCGGTTTCGGCATTGATTCATGCCGCGACGATGGTTACGGCGGGCGTGTATCTGATCGCGCGTACCCATCCGCTCTTTGAGCTGTCCCCCATCGGCTTGGAAGCCGTAGGCTGGGTCGGTGGTCTGACCGCCGTCATGGCAGGTTTTATCGCGCTGATGCAGAGCGACATCAAGCGGGTGCTGGCTTATTCCACCATGTCGCAGATCGGTTACATGTTCCTGGCGCTCGGTGCCGGCGCCTATCAGATGGCGGTTTTCCACCTGATGACGCACGCCTTCTTCAAGGCGCTGCTGTTCCTCGCAGCAGGCTCGGTAATTCTCGCCGTCCATCATGAGCAGAACATGTTCAAGATGGGCAGGTTGTGGAAAGAGATTCCGTTTACCTTCGCTGTCTTCCTGATCGGCTCCCTGGCCCTGATCGCCGCACCATTTACCTCGGGATATTTCTCCAAGGACGAGATCCTGTTCGAGGCATATGCCAGCGGAAACCATCATCTCTTCTATCTGGGTTTGTTCGGCGCTTTCATGACCGGGCTGTACACATTCCGAATGATCTTCATCACCTTCTTCGGGCCGGCGAATCACCACGGCGTCGAAAAGCCAAAGGGATTGTTCTCGCACCATTTGCCGCTGGCTGTACTGGCCGTTTCCGCACTGCTAGGCGGCTATATCCATCTGCCACTGGATCAGGTCCTGCCCGCCCAGGAATTCAGTGCCGAACTGATGCAGAAGCACTCCATGGTGGGATATCTCTCTGTCGGTGTGTCACTGGCTGGCGTCTTGCTCGCCTGGCTCATATTCGGACGCTCGCACCAGCGCGCCATTGCGCTCCAGCAATCGGGCAATCCCATTCTGGTCTGGTGGCGTGAGGCCTTCGGATTTGACTGGCTCTACGACAAGCTCTTCGTCAAACCCTATCTGGCGTTCGTTCGCATCAATGCCAAAGATATCTTCGATCAGGCCATTGGCCTGATTCCCGAGACGTTCCGCATTCTCAATGGCTGGTTTGCACAAAGCCAGAACGGCATGGTGCGCTGGTATGCCGCTGCATTGGGTGCCGGGGCTGTCTTTGTCGTTGCCGCCGTAGTTCTAATCTGACGCCGCCATGGTCCTTGTCTGGCTCATCCTCATCCCCTTCATTGCCGGCCTGCTGAGCTGGCAGGCTGAACTTCGCTTCGGCACCAAGTACCCGCGATGGATTGCGCTGGCCGGCATGCTGATCGCCAGCGGCATATCCATCTATCTCTGGCTGAGCTACGACTACAGCCTGCCCTCGCTGGTTGGCGAAGCCCCGACGTGGGTGATCGAGTATCAGGCACCGTGGATTCCGAGATTGGGTATCTCGTTCCACTTCGCACTGGATGGACTTTCCATCCTGCTGATTCTGCTGACCAACCTGCTGGGCGTGATGGCCATCATCTGCTCCTGGCGGGAAATTGATCGCAACGTCGGATTCTTCCACCTCAATCTGCTGTGGAATCTGGGTGGTGTGGTCGGCGTGTTCCTCACGCTCGATCTGTTCCTGTTCTTCTTCCTCTGGGAGATGATGCTGGTTCCGATGTACTTCCTGATCGCACTGTGGGGGCATGACACCCCAGGCGGAAAGGGCAAGGTCTACGCGGCCACCAAGTTCTTCCTCTTTACGCAGGCTTCGGGTCTGGTGATGTTGCTCGCCATCCTGGGATTGGTATTCGTCAATTATCAGGGCACCGGCGTCATCACCTTCAATTACGAAGACCTGCTCAAGACGGAGATGAGTGCGAATGTTGAATACATTCTCATGCTCGGATTCTTCTTTGCCTTCGCGGTTAAGACCCCGGCTGTGCCCCTACATAGCTGGTTGCCCGACGCCCACTCGCAAGCGCCGACAGCAGGCTCGGTCGACCTCGCCGGTATTCTGCTCAAGACAGCGGCTTACGGAATGTTGCGCTTTGCCATTCCGATCTTCCCCAATGCTTCGGCGGAGTTCGCGCCGATCGCCATGTGGCTGGGTGTCGCCGGCATTATTTACGCAGGCATCCTGGTATTTGCACAAACCGATGTGAAACGGCTGGTTGCCTACTCCTCGATCTCGCACATGGGATTCGTGCTCATCGGGATTTATGCAGGAACCGAGATCGCCTTGCAGGGTGTTGTCATCCAGATGCTGGCGCACGGAATATCCGCTGGCGCCTTGTTCATCCTCTGCGGTGAGATCTATGAGCGCATGCACACCAGAGACCTGAGAAAGATGGGCGGCTTGTGGTCGCGCTTCCCCTATCTGCCACCGATCATGCTGTTCTTTGTGGCGGCCTCTCTTGGTCTTCCGGGCCTGGGCAATTTCGTCGGCGAGTTCCTGATCCTGGTCGGCTCCTGGAATATCGATCCCATCGTCACCATCTTCGCGTCTACGGGCCTGATCATTGCAGCTGTGTACTCCCTGATGCTGATTCAGCGGGCATTCCATGGCCCCAGCCAGACAGACGAACTCCCGGAACATCTGGAAGATCTCTCAAAACGCGAACTCGTCATGCTGGGCACGCTGATGATCATCATGTTGTGGATCGGTTTGTATCCACAGTCATTCCTCGATACCTCGGCAGCCTCCATGCAGCATGTCGCCGCAATCTATGCCACCGCGCAACCTGTTGAAGCGCTCACTGCAGCTGCCAGCAATGGAGTGACGCCATGAGCATGACCTGGCACCACTGGGCCGCCCTGTCGCCCATCCTTTTCACCAGCATTGCGGTCATTGCGGTGATGCTGGCGATCGCCATCAAGCGTCACCATTTCTGGAACCCGACCGTCGGGATCTTCTTTGGAAACCTGGCCTGGGTTTCCGTGGCGATCTTGTTCTTCGGCCCCGCGCTGGCCCCGGAACTCGTGCCGAAAATCTTGCCGATCCAGGTCACACCCCTGTTGCGCATCGACAACTACGCACTGTTCTACTGCGGCATTATCAGTGTCTGTACCTTGGCGTGCGCCACCTTGTCGCATGGCTATCTGGAAGGCTACAAGGGCAACAAGGAAGAGATGTATCTTCTTCTTGCGCTTGCAGCCCTGGGCGGCATGGTGCTGGTGTCGAGCTGCCACTTCGCGTCCTTCTTCATCGGCCTGGAACTGCTGTCCATCCCGCTCTACGCGATGATTGCCTACCCGACGCAATCGCGAGGCGCACTCGAAGGCGGCCTGAAGTACCTGATCCTGTCCGCCGCTGCATCCGCGTTCCTGCTGTTTGGCATGGCATTGGTCTACGCTCAGGTCGGAGACATGAGCTTCGACAAGATCGGTCAGTATTTCGTACAGGCTGAATCACTCGACGGCATCGTCGGTCTGGGAAGCGCGATGATTCTGGTCGCCATCGGCTTCAAGCTGTCCGTGGTTCCTTTCCACCTGTGGACACCGGACGTATATGAAGCAGCGCCCGCGCCGGTCACCTCGTTCCTTGCCACTGCGAGCAAGACAGCCGTGTTTGCCCTGCTGCTTCGATACTTCATCGAGGCCCAGGTCTATGAAAGTGCGAACCTGCTCAATGTACTGACCGTCCTAGCCATCCTGTCCATGATCGTGGGCAATGTGCTGGCTCTGCTGCAGGACAACGTCAAGCGAATGCTGGCGTATTCATCCATCGCACACTTTGGCTACTGCCTGGTGGCGCTTATTTCCTCCGGCGAGTTTGCCGTTGAGGCCGTCGGCGTCTACATCCTGACCTATGTGGTGACAACACTCGGTGTTCTCGGCGTTGTGACCCTGCTGTCCAGCCCCTTCAACAACGAAGGTGATGCTGACCAGCTTGAGGATTACCGTGGCCTGTTCTGGCGGCGGCCGTACATCAGCTCCATTCTTACCGCGATGCTGCTGTCGCTGGCAGGCATTCCGGCCACCGCAGGCTTCATCGGCAAGTTCTACGTCATCATGGCCGGTGTCGATGCGCAGCAATGGTGGTTGCTGGGCGGTGTGGTGCTCGGTAGCGCCATTGGCCTGTTCTACTACCTCAGGCTCATGATCATCATGTTCATGGACCGCGACAGTCAGGAACGCTTTGAAGCGCCCAGAAACTGGGGCTTGCAGACTGGCGGTGCCGTCGTGCTGGCAGTCACGCTCGCCAGCTTTGTGCTCGGTCTTTATCCGCAGCCCTTCCTGGACATCATTGCGCTCGCACCGCTGACCGCAAACTAAAAGCGACTGGCTTGCAAAGGGCGCGGTCAGGACCGCGCCCTTGAATCACAGCAAGCTTACATGCCGCTGGGTCTGCGTAGATCCAGCGTGCAAGGGAAGTCCGGATTCGGTACTTCCTGCGTCGGCACGTAAGTGTCCGTCGAGTGGCCATTGGCCTCGAATCTCGAAAGGCGACGCGCCTCGGCTTCGTAACTGTTGACCGGATAAGTCTCATAGTTGCGACCCGCCGGATGCATCACGTGATAAACGCAGCCAGCGACGGCGCGCTGATACTGGGCATCGTATAAATCAAAACCCAGCGGGCTGTGCACATCAATCGTCGGATGCAATGCAGACACCGGTTTCCATGCGCGGTATCTCAAGCCGCAGACAAACTCGTCCCGCACCCCGGTCGCGCGCAATGGCAGGCGGCGCCCTGCGACGGTGACAAAGTGACGGCCTGGGATCAGCCCCCGCGTCTTGATCTGCATGCGCTCCAGGCTTGAGTCGACGAAGCGTGTCGTTCCCCCTCCTGCAGACTCCTCACCGAGAACCGGCCAGGGCTCCAGTGCGTGGCGCAACTCAATTTCGATGCCCTCGTGATTGATCGCGCCGTGCTTGGGAAAGCGAAACTCGAAATGCGGATCAAACCATGCCGCCTCAAAACCGAAACCCCAGCCCCGCAGTTGGCCCAGTACATCAAGAAAATCTTTCCAAACAAAATGCGGCAGCATGAATTCGTCGTGAAGACGCGTGCCCCAACGGATCAATGGCGCCTCATACGGCTGTTTCCAGAACGAGGCCAGCAGCGCCCGGACAAGCAGCTGCTGCACCAGGGACATGCGTGCGTGTGGCGGCATTTCAAAGCTGCGAATCTCGGTCAGGCCCAGACGACCCGTGGGGCCATCGGGTGAGTAGAGCTTGTCGATCGAGATTTCTGTGCGATGGGTATTGCCGCTCACATCAATCAGCAGATTGCGGAACAGCCGATCCACCCACCAAAGCGGAAACTGATTCTGATCCAGAATGCTCCCGGCCTGCGGCAGCTGTGCGAGCGCTATTTCCAGCTCGTACAGCGCGGTGTCACGGCCCTCATCGGGGCGTGGATGCTGCGAGGTGGTTCCCACAAACAATCCAGAGAACAGATAGCTCAGTGAAGGATGGTTCTGCCAGAAACGGAGCATGCTCGCCAACATGTCCGGGCGGCGCAGAAACGGAGAATCTTCGGGTTTGGCGGCGCCGACGACGATGTGATTGCCGCCTCCTGTGCCGGTTGCCCGACCATCTATCAGGAATTTTTCGGTGGCGAGCCGGTTCTCCCGCGCTTCCTCATACAAGCCTATGGTGATGTCGCGGAGTTGCTCCCAGGAATGCGCTGGATGAATATTGACCTCGATAACGCCGGGGTCTGGCGTTACGCGAAGCACGTTGATCCGGGAGTCGACCGGCGGCGCATAACCTTCCACCCGAACCGGCACATCCAGCGTACTCGCGGCCTGCTCGATGCAGGAGATCAGTTCCAGGAAATCTGCCGCGTCTTCCACCGGAGGCAGGAAAACACAGAGCCTGCCCTCGCGAGCTTGAACCGCAATGGCGGAACGCGGATTGCCTTCCTCGGCGCCGCCTTGAGTCGCCGTCGGTGCAGGTGCGGCGGGCAATTGCGATTTCGCAGGCAATGCCGCACGCGGGACGAAGGAATCCAGCGGAATAATTTGTGGATAGGCTTCCTTGGGAATCCAGGGCAAGGCATCCAGGGGAAGACGCAAACCCATGGGCGAGTCACCGGGAATCAGGAACATGCGCCCGGTCCGGAACGTCCAGGCTGCCGATTGCCAACGCGCCTTTCCGGCCATCTTCTGCGCAGGCAGAACATAGCCGACAGGCTCATCAAGACCCTCTGATAGTGCTGCGGCAATGCGCGCACGTGCTTCGGCGCTGTTGAGCTTGCCCGCATCCGGCGTCAGGTTGTCCGGCAGGCGCTGCTCGCGGTGCACCGAGTAGAACGCATCTTCGAAACCCGGAATCGCGAAGTCGGGATTGATCCCAAGTTGTTCTGCGAGTGCGCGGATGAATGCCTGTGCAGACGCGGTATCCGCTTTTCGTGTGCCCTGATTGAAATCGCGACTCACCACGGGCTCGCCATCTTCGCGCCAGTAAAGCGCATCCGCCCAGCGCGGCAGAGGCTCGCCGGGATACCACTTGCCCTGACCGTAGGTGATCAGTCCGCCAGGAGCAAAGCGATCGCGCAGTCGCTGAATCAACTGGTCAGCAAGTTCTTCCTTCATGGGGCCCAGCGCCGCGGTGTTCCATTCATCTCCTTGCATGTCGTCAATGGAGACGAAGGTGGGCTCGCCACCCATGGTCAGGCGCATATCACTCGCCTTGATCTGCTCATCCACCCGATGACCCAGGGCGTCAATCTGCTCCCACTGCGCCTCGCTATAGGGTTTGGTCACGCGCGCGCTTTCTTCCACGCGTGTCACCTTCATATCGTGAGAAAACTCGGTTTCAATCTTGCCGCCCTTGGCCGAACTCATCGCACCGGTGATCGGCGCAGCGCTGGACGGCTCAGGGGTGGCGCACAGAGGAATGTGTCCTTCGCCCGTCATCAGTCCGGACGTGGGATCAAAGCCGATCCAGCCGGCGCCGGGCAGGAATACCTCGCACCATGCGTGAAGATCAGTGAAGTCGTATTCCGTTCCGCTGGGGCCGTCGAGTGATTTCACATCCGGCGTGAGCTGAATCAGATAGCCGGAAACAAAGCGCGCAGCCATCCCCAGATTGCGCAGCAATTGGACCATGAGCCAGGCGGAGTCGCGGCATGAACCCGAAGCCTTGCTCAGCGTTTCTTCCGGCGTCTGCACGCCCGGCTCCATGCGAATCAGATAACTGATCTTCTGCTGCAAGGATTGATTGAGGCCCATCAGGAAATCGACGGTGCGCTGCGGTGCCAGAGAGATCTCCTCGAGGGTCTTCTTGAACACCGGCGTCAATGGGTCGCAGCGCAGGTAAGGTTCCAGGTCCCGACTCAGCAGGCTGTCGTACTTGAACGGGAAATGCTCTGCGCTGGGTTCGATGAAAAAATCGAAGGGGTTGTACACCGCCATGTCGGCAATCAGATCGACATGCACCGAGAAGTGATCCACCGGTTCAGGAAAAACCGCGCGCGCCTGCCAGTTGGCAAAGGCATCCTGCTGCCAGTTGATGAAATTGGGTGTGGGCTCAACGCGCAGGGCATAACTCAGCACGCGTGTACGAGAATGCGGCGCGGGTCGCAGGCGAATGATCTGCGGTGACAGCGTCACCCTCCGGTCGTACTTGTAGTCGGTCTTGTGGCTCAGGGCTGCGTGAAGCGGCATGGTGGATTACCTTGGAAAGGTCTGATGATCATACGCACTAAGTGGGTCGGCGCATGAGACTGAAAGCGGGAAATTGCCCGGACAGCTTTGATTGGCAAATATCGCTCCAAGTTCAGCCTGGAACACAGGCCGTCTGTGCTTGACTATGATGGTGAACCATCTTTCAGGGCCCGCCATGAGCGTTTTTGACCACCCCGAGTTCGACGAACACGAAGAGATTGTCTACGGATTCGACGCTGAATCAGGTCTGCGGGCGATCATTGCGGTCCACAGTACCGCACTTGGACCCTCGCTGGGCGGCTGTCGGGTGTATGACTACGCTAATGACGCGGACGCGCTGACCGATGTCTTGCGCCTTTCGCGCGGTATGACCTACAAGGCGGCACTGGCGGGCTTGCAGCAGGGTGGCGGCAAGAGCGTGGTGATCGCAGACCCTCGCCGGAACAAGACGCCACAGATGATGCAGGCCATGGGCCGTCTGGTGCACTCACTCGGCGGGCGCTATCGGGTGGCCGAAGATTCGGGCACAGATGAGGCGGACATGCGCGAGATGCTTCGCGAAACCAGCCACATTGGCGGGCATGGCGCCGCGCCCGATGCCAATGACCCGGGTGATCGTGACACCTCGGCGGCGACGGCCCTGGGTGTTTTTGTGGGCATCCAGGCGGCCGTGCGATTCAAGCTGGGGCGCGATGAGCTTCAAGGCCTGCGCGTTGCGATCCAGGGCGTGGGCAAGGTGGGGCAGGTTCTGGCTCGGCATCTGCACGAAGCCGGCGCAAAACTGTGGGTCTGTGACAGCTATGCGCCGGCTGTTGAGACCTGTGTGCAGCAGTTTGCGGCGCAAGCTGTCTCCATGAATGACATCCTGCATCAGGATGTGGATGTTCTTGCGCCCTGTGCTCTGGGCGCCGTGCTGAATGATCAAAGCATTCCCTTATTGCGTGCGGGCATCGTGGCCGGTGCCGCCAATAATCAACTGGCCGAACCGCGTCACGGTCAGGCTCTGCTGGATCGCGGTGTGTTGTATGCGCCTGATTACGCGATCAATGCCGGCGGCATCATCAATCTCTACTACGAGGGCGATACGCGGCGCTGGGCCGATGTCGAATCACATGTCCGGCAAATCGGCCCGACACTCACGCAGATATTCGCAAAGTCAGAGGAGCTGAAGCTTCCGACCAGCGAGATTGCCGATCAGCTCGCAGAAGAAAAATTCAAACGCTGAATTTTCCAGCCTATTGCTGAGTCTCAGCTTCCGGCGCTTCTTCCGCCAGTGACTCGCCGTCAGCTTCCGGCGCTTGGGCTGGCAATTGCAGCAAGGTCTCGGTCAGGGCTTTGGACAGCGTGTAACGCATGCCCAGCGCCGGCCGCGACAGAATCAGCTGCGGATCGCGGGCCGCCACTACCAGATCAATCTGCTCGCCATCATCGAGCACGAGCGTAATGGCATCCCCGCTGGAGCCTTCGGCGGGCTCCGCTGCATTCCACATCGCCTTAGCAGTACGCCAGGACTCTGCCAAAGCGCTCAGGTCGGAGGCTTTGGCATCGGGCGCCTCCGCTGCCTTCCACGCACCGCCATCTGCTTTTTCCAGTGTGAGTGCGGGCAGGCTGATCCGCGTGATCTCGCGGCCTTCGGGGACAATTTGCTTGGCCACCAGATCTGAGTAATCGGCGTCCAGCGCAGCACTGGGAGGGTCGGGGACCAGACCGACCTTGCCGCCCGTCGAGACATAGCGGCGGAACTTGATGGGCTCCGTGCCGCCCAGATCGATACGAACATCATCGAGCGTGACGCTGTACTTCGGTGGTTTGAGTCCAAGCTCAGACAGGTTCGTTGCGCCGTCCAGCTGTTTGCCGATTTCCAGCGTGGCCAGGGCCAGAATGCCGTTGACCTCGTACTTGTCTGCAATCGCCTTGACCGGTGATACCAGCCGCCATTGACCTTCGATTTTCTCCAGTTCGATAGCGGGCTGATCGGGGTGAGCGATGCTGATGTGCGTAACCTGGTCCTGGCTCAGGGCTGTCAGCGGCGGACCTTTTTCCTTCTCTTCCTGAGCCAGCCAGATCGCAACACCGAGCCCGGCCAGAACGGCGAGCAGAACGAGATTGAGGTAGAGCCTTTTCATGTGAATTGATCTGTGGGCGGGGCAATCCTGCTCATCGGCGCCGTCTCAGAACCCAGCGCGTGACACCGATGCCGATCAGCAGCAGGGGCAACACAATGACAAAGCCGGCGCTGAGCACTATCACCGCCCAGCTCGGCAGGAACAGGTTGGTGTCCGGCGCCTTGGGCACGTCGATATTGAGCTGCTCGTCGCGGCTCGCCAGCCACTGAATGATGTTCAGGCCCAGCTGCTGATTGCCCAGCTGACCGAGGTTGCTGTTGGACATGAAATCGGCATCGCCAATCAGTACCACGCGCTGCTGCTTCTGCGCTTTTGCCGAATCCTGATCCTGTTCAGACGCCGGTGATGCATCCGGGTCATCGATATTGCGGGTCAGACTCATGCCGATGGTCAGCGGTCCGGCAATGTCGCCCTTGTCTACATCCAGCGCGACACCGGACTCATCCAGCGGCTGGGTTTCCAGCCAGGCAGCGGGGCTGCTGGTCAGCATCGGCTGGGCCACCCAGCCGCTGTCCTCGCGTGCCGTTAATGACCGCACCAGCGGGAACAGGGTGATCTGATCGAGGCCCTGGGTGACCGGGCTGGGCGGGTAGTCAAGCGCGGCGAAAATGCCGGGGTGACCGGTGCCGAGCAACTCGTACTCGGGAAACACGGCATAGCCATCTTGCCATTCAATGCCCAGCGTATCGGCGACCATCTGCAAGCCCGGAGGGTTGTCAGGGTCGGCCAGCCATAGCAGGTTGCCGCCCTTTTCGACGTAGTCGTTGATGAGCTTGATCTCGCCCTCAAGCAGCTGGCCGCGCGGGCTGGCGATGACCAGCGCCGAAGCGTTGTCCGGCACGGCGGGGTTGCTGACCAGACTCAGCGGCTGGACCTTGAGCCCCTTGCCCTGAAGCACTTCCGCGAAATGTGTGAACGCGCCCTGCGCGTCTGAGTCCAGCACCGCGCGCTCACCGTGGCCTTCCAGGAACACGATGAATTTTTCGCCTGAATAGCTCAGTCGCTGCAGCGTCTCGGTGATGATCTGCTCGGACATCGTCCGCAAGGTTTCACGGCGTCCCTGATACTCGATCACCACTTCGCCCGCCAGGGATATCTCGTACTCCTTGACCTTTTGCGGCTGCGTGCTGGGATCAACGAACTCGATCTCGAAGTCTTTCTTGAAGCGTGAATACTGGTCGACAAAATACTGGATCGAAGCACGCTCCGGTGCACCGGGATAGGCGAAGGCGATCATCCGTATCGGGTCTTTCATCGACGCCAGTTGCTTCTGGCTCGCTTCGGAAATCGTGTTGCGATTGTTGAAGGTCCAGTCCTGCTTGAAGTTGTAGCGAACCGACAACCAGCCCAGCGCGATGATGACGGCAATGATCAACAGTCCGCTGATGATCTGCTGGACAAGATTTTGTGCTTTGCTTTTCATTGATCGAAAAATTTGCGATAGCGACGCGGAGAGGCGACCTGAAATTTCAATTGCGTTCCATGTCCAGGCGGACCACCGTCAGCCACAGAAAGAGCGTGGTAAACAGCAGGTAATACGCCACGTCCGAGGAATCAAACAGGCCCGTGATCAGGTTCTGGTAGTGACTGATCAGCGACAGGTAGTCGAATGCTGCGGCAAAGGGCGTGTCAAAACTTGCCGGCATCTTCAGCAGCCAGATCAGCAGCAGGGCAGCAAAGGTTCCGACCGCCGCAATCGTGGGCTCGCGCGTGAGCGAGGAGATGAACAAGCCGCAGGCTGCAAAGGACATGGTGAGCAGGAAAATGCCCAGCAGGCCTGCAGCCAGGCGACCGATGTCCAGATCAACTGCCAGCAACAGCGAGGCGGGCATCAGGGCCAGCAAGCCCAGCATGGCGGCAATGAAAACCATGACGCCGAAGAACTTGCCGAGCACGATTTCAATCAGGCTCACGGGTGCGGAAAACAGCAGGGTCAGCGTGCCGGACTTCCGCTCCTCCGAGAACAGGCGCATGGTCATCAAGGGCAGGATCAGCAACAGGATTATGGTGGCCGAACCGTAGAGCCCGCTGCCCACGTAATCGGAGACGCCTACAGACTGGTCTGCAACGTCAGAGTTTCTCAGATACTGAATCACCGAACCGGCAAAGATGTAGCCGAAAATGGCTTGGGCAACGCCCAGAACAGCCCAGGCCAGAGGCGAGACAAAAATGCGCCGCGTTTCGTGAGCGGCAATCGACATCACATTTTTCATGCGGCTTCCTCGTAAGCGGCCTCGCTGGCGACTTCGCCAGACGTCAGTTCCACGAAAATTTCTTCCAGGGTCTTGGATTGCAGGCGCAGCTCCTGCAGCCCCCAGTCGTGCTTGACCGCCAGCTTGACCAGCGACTCGCGCGGATCAGCGCCTGGGTTCAAGTTCAGGGTGAACTGTCCGTTTTCCTGCGCGGTCACGCGGGCTACGCCGCTGACGCTCGCCAGCTCCGACAGTTCTGGCGCACGTGCCAGCTGGATGATTACGGCACTGTCTTCCGCCTGCCGGTCCGTCGGAGCGTCGTAGACCAGTTTGCCGCGGCTGATGATGACCACGCGAGAGCAAACAGCCTGAATCTCCGGAAGAATGTGGCTGGACAGAATCACACTGTGATTGGCTCCCAGATTGCGGATCAGGGACCGAATCTCGCGAATCTGAATCGGATCCAGCCCCACAGTGGGCTCATCCAGCACCACCACCGGTGGGCGATGAATAATGGCCTGTGCCAGCCCCACGCGCTGCTGAAAACCCTTGGACAGATTTCCGATCACGCGGCGGCCCACCTCACTCAGGCCGCAGTCCCGCTTGGCCGAGGCCATGGCCTCGGCGCAGTCCTTTCGCGAAATTCCGTGCAAGCCGGCGCAATAGCGCAGGTATTCGTCGACGGTCAGTTCCGGGTAAACCGGCGGCTGCTCCGGCAGGTAGCCGAGTTGCTGCTTGGCTTGAATCTCATGGTCACGCAGGGATTGGCCGTGAATCAGGACCTCACCGTCGCTGGGTGCGAGATTGCCGGTCAGCATCTTCATGGTGGTCGATTTGCCAGCCCCGTTGGGACCGAGCAGACCAAGGATTTCACCCTGGGCCAATTGCAGGCTGACATTGTCGACTGCCACATTGGGGCCAAAGCGCCGTGTGAGGCCGCGTGCCTCTATGAGAATGTCCGAGTTCACCATCTGCCTTCGTTTTTGAAATTGTGGGCGGTTGATGGACCCTCTGACGGGTCACTGGTTCCGCCGGGCCGCCAATTTTACGGATCGTTGCTTTGCTCACAAGGGCATCGCCGATGCAAATGTTGCACACTTAGCCCCGGTCCGTTGTCTCAGTGACCAAGACGCCATCCACATTCCCAAGATCCGCCGTGAACCCAACAACTATTGATGTCGTGGCAGCCGTAATCTTTGGTATTGCGCTGATCCACACGTTTTCGACCAAATATTTCGAGCATCTTGCGCACCAGCATCCGGCGCATGAGGGCATTTTCCATTTGCTGGGTGAGGTCGAGGTGGTCTTCGGCTTCTGGGCAATGGTGTTGATCATGACCATGTTCGCGCTGGTCGGAAAAGACGCCGCAGTGGAATACATCGATGGTCGCAATTTCACTGAGCCCATGTTCGTGTTTGCGATCATGATCGTGGCCGGTAGCCGCCCCATTCTGGATCTGGCCTCGATGATGGTTTCGGGCGTATCCAAAATCGTGCCCCTGCCGTCCGGGCCGGCCACCTTCTTCAGCATCCTGTTCTTCGTGCCATTGCTGGGTTCCTTCATTACCGAACCCGCTGCAATGACCCTCGGCGCGCTGATGTTGCGCGATCGTTTCCTGCACCACGAAAACCTGTCCAAGCGGTTCAAGTACGCCACCGTCGGCGTGCTCTTCGTCAATATTTCCATCGGCGGCGTACTCACTCCGTTTGCCGCTCCGCCCGTACTGATGGTGGCGAGCAAATGGAACTGGGACATCATGTTCATGCTCACCCATTTCGGCTGGAAAGCCGCGATTGCAGTGGTGACCAATGCCACCCTGATTTGCCTGGTCTTTGCCAAGGAATTGCGTGCCATGCCAGCTCCGCCGGTTTCGAAGCGCGAGGCTGTGCCGGTGCAGATCATGGCGGTGAACGTGGCCATCCTGTTTGGCGTGGTGTTCTTTGCCCACCATCCGGCCTTGTTCCTGGGCCTGCTGCTCTTCTTCATGGGCTTTGCCACGGCTTATCAGCATTACCAGGGCCGTCTGATCGTGCGTGAGGGCCTGTTGGTGGCCTTCTTCCTGGCGGGCCTGGTCGTACTGGGCGGCCAGCAGCAGTGGTGGTTGCAACCCTTGCTGCTCAACATGAGCCCGGATGCGGTCTACTTCGGCGCGACCGCGCTGACCGCCATTACCGACAATGCGGCGCTGACCTATCTCGGTTCACTGGTGGAAGGCCTGAGCGATCAGTTCAAGTACATGCTGGTGGCGGGTGCTGTCACCGGTGGCGGCTTGACCGTCATTGCCAATGCGCCCAACCCTGCTGGTTTCTCGATCCTCAAGGTTCGCTTCGAGGATGAGGCGATCAGCCCCTTGGGTCTTTTGTTTGCAGCGATTCCGCCAACTCTGGTGGCGATCGTGGCCCTGCGCTTCCTCTGATCAGCTGATATGGAGCGGATGAATCCAACTCGGGGCGTAGAGGAACTGGCAGAGCGTCTGGCGGCCATCTTGCCGCCGGGCGTTCGAAGTTTGCGGGCTGAGCTGGAGGATAATTTCAGGGCGGTGCTGCGCAGCAACCTCGAACGCTGGGATCTGGTCTCGCGTGAGCGTTTTGACGTGCAGGCGGAAGTGCTCGCGCGAACCCAGAAGCGCCTGCGTGAACTTGAGGCGCGCCTTGAAAAGCTGGAACAGGGTGCTTCCGGCAGTGAAGGCAGTGCAACGAAATAGCATCTGTCACCCTGTTTATTGCGGCGACAGCGCGTAGCTGATCGCCGCTCGCCATGTCGCTGGCCACCGTCCTATCGCGCGCGCAGAACGGGCTGGCCGCAGACCTGGTCACGGTGGAGGTTCATCTGGCGCCCGGCCTGCCCGGACTGAATATCGTGGGGCTGCCCGAAGCGGCGGTTCGCGAAGCCAAGGACCGGGTCAAGGCGGCACTGCAGACCTGCGGATATCAGTTTCCCAATCGGCGCATGACCTGCAATCTGGCGCCGGCCGACCTGCCCAAGGAAGGTGCGCGATTTGATCTGGCGATTGCTCTGGGCCTGCTCGCGGCCTCTGGCCAGATTCCCGAGGCGGCTATTGCAGATATCGAGGTGCTCGGCGAGCTGTCGCTGTCGGGGGAGATTCGCCCTGTGCGCGGCGCACTCCCAGCTGCGTTAAAGGCAGCGCAGGCGGGACGGCGCATGCTGGTCCCGGCGCAGAACGCCGAAGAGGCAGCGCTGGCGCGAGATGCGAAGATTTATCCAGTACGGCACCTCGGGGAACTCTGCGCGCAGTTGCACGCCAATTCGCTGGTCCAGATGGCGTCGAGCGCGAGCGGTGTGACGCTAGCGGCGGTAGCGGACCTGGGTGATGTGCGCGGCCAGCAGCAGGCCAAGCGCGCACTGGAAATTGCCGCTGCCGGATCTCACTCGATGCTGATGATTGGCCCGCCGGGTTCGGGCAAGAGCATGCTGGCGGCAAGGCTGCCAGGTTTGCTGCCGGCCCTGACCGAGGCCGAAGCCATCGAAGTCGCCGCCATTGCCTCGGTCGGGCAGGGCGGGTTTGATGTGAGCCGCTGGGGGCAGAGGCCTTATCGCGCGCCTCACCACACGGCTTCCGGCGTGGCGCTGGTCGGTGGCGGAGCGGTTCCGCGCCCTGGTGAGATCACGCTCGCGCATCTGGGCATCCTGTTTCTGGATGAACTGCCGGAATTCTCCCGGTCCGTGCTGGAGGTTTTGCGTGAGCCCCTGGAATCGGGCCAGATCACCGTGTCGCGGGCAGCGCGTCAGTCGGATTTTCCCGCAGGTTTCCAGTTAGTGGCCGCCATGAACCCTTGCCCCTGCGGTTTTCTCGGCGATGACGCAGGAAAATGTCGTTGTACCCCGGATCAGGTCAGCCGATATCGCGGCAAGATTTCGGGTCCGCTGCTGGATCGAATTGATCTGCAGTTATTTGTCCCGCGTGTCGAACGCGAGGCTTTGTTGAGTGCAACTGACACTCAAGCCGAATCCAGTGCCGATGTTCGAACGCGCGTGCAAAGTGCGCGGGACAGACAGATGGAGCGCAGTGGCATCGTCAATGCCCTGATGAGCCCGAAGCAGATCGAAGCACACTGCGCGCTGGACGGTGAGGGGCGAAAGCTTCTGGAGGCCGCCATGTCTCGCCTGGGCTTGTCGGCGCGCGCCTATCACCGGGTCCTCAAGGTAGCCCGAACCATCGCCGATCTGGCTGGCGCTAGTGGCATAGGCACCGTGCATCTGGCCGAAGCGCTTCGCATGCGAGAACTGGATCGCGGGCGCACCTGAGCAGCAGACCGCTGGAGCGGCGCACAAAAAAGGGGCCTTTCGGCCCCTTCTTTAAAGCATGAGTTCGACTTAAAGATCGAAGCCCTTGTTCCAGCTCAGGACAACTTCCAGATCGTCGTCATCCAGATCGGTGTCGACGATGGTGAAACCGAAGTCACCAAAGCCTTCCACGGATTTGGCCAGGCCAATCGTGTAATCGCTGTAGTTGTCATCGGTACCAAGAACAGCCTCAATCTCGTCGCCGTGGAAATTACCGTAGGAGGCAACGAAGGCCAGTGAATCCGTGATCGGCAGCTCCATGCCAACAGAAACATAACCTGCGGATTCGGCGTTGCCCGTGCCCATGAAGTAGTTCAGTTCGCTGGAGTAGTAGTAGGTAACGCTGAACGGGCCGTAACCGAGGCCGCCGTAATATTCGAGCGTGCTGTAGTCGGCGCCGGCTTCATCTTCTTCCGGGTACCAGTAATAGAGCAGGCCCAGATCTACGCTGACGCCGCCAAATTCCTTGGACCAGCCGCCGTACAGATCCACTTCGGCGCCTTCGTCGTCGCCGCTACCGCCGGCGAAGCCGATGTTCGATACCCAGGTGCCTGCGTACAGACCGGTTTCATCGTGGCCGTAGTCGATGCCGCCCTGCACGGCCGCGCCACCACCCTGCTCAATACCACGGAACAAATATTTGCTGGTGACCCCGATATTGCCGGTGAAGCCTGCAAACGCGGCGGGGCTGGCCAGCATGCCGGCGCCAATCAGAGAACCTACCACTGCTTTCTTGAAATTCATTGCTGAGAACCTCTCCTGAGGAAGTTTTATTGGGAACGATCCCAGAACGGACACCGACATTGGTGTACGTCCCCGCAGGGTCTCAGCAAAGCTCGTGCCTATTGAAATAAAAACATAAAAAACAGCAAGTTATAATAATAAATTAAGCATGATGCGCAGGTTCGGCGCAATCTGCACCAAAACGAGGCGTCCAGGCAAATAAAAAGGGGCCACGCGATGCGCGGCCCCTCTGATTCTCAGCTCTGATGGGTTCAGAACTTGAAGGTCGTGCGCAGCGTGCCGGTGATCTGATCGTCTTCAGCAAACATGTCGATCGGTGCAAATGGCGCAGCACCTGCGTCGCCGGTGGCCTTGTCATGACGCGCTTCCAGTGCAATCTCGAAGTTCTCGATGCAGCTGTAGCCAAGTGTCAGCGTGTTGGAACGCAGGATATCGCTACCACTGCCGGCACCGGCATCCTTGAGTTCCAGATACTCGTTTCGATAGGCCGCACGCAGCTTCGAGTTGAACTGGTAGTTGAGATAGCTCGCCACGCCAACAGCCTCGCTGCTGCCGCCTGTCGGGTCTTCGGAATTGAAGTAGTCCGCATTCAGACCCACATACAGCTGCGGCAGAGCCTGATAGTTCACAACCAGGTCCAGCGTGTCAAAGCGCAAATCGGCGTCATTGACGGTGCCAGGTGTCTGGGCGCGATCACCTGCGTCCTCGTTGCCGGTATAACCCGTCAGGAACATCGACAGGCTGTCGAAGGGCGTATAGCCGACCTGTGCTTCAAACGTGGTGTCGGTGTTGTTGTCGCCGGCCATCGAGTTGCCGGTGTTGGCAAACTGAGCGTTATTGACGCCCGCGGTGAAGGTCCACATGTCGCCCAGCGCATACGTGGCACGCACGCCGGTATGCACGAAAGGCTGGAAGCCGAACAGGAAAGAGCGCGTCGCGTTGAGGTTGTCGGTCGGGTTGATGACTTCCATGCCGGCCAGCGTGACGAAACGGCCACCCATGACGCTCAAGTTGCCGTGTGTCTTGGACAGATACGCCTGAGTCAGGTCGAAGTCGTCGTCTTCGCCATTGCCGCTGATGACATTGGCGTCGTTGCCGAGCACCACATTGACGTGAGCGCCAATGCCATTGGACCACTGTGCGCCACCGCGGATATTGACCTGATGCATGACGAAGCCATCATTCTCTGTCCGGAAAGTGCGGCCGACAGTGGTGTCGTTTGCTGCCCAGTCATAGGACATATCGAAACTGGCACCAATGTCCAGATCAGCCGCCGACAGCGCGGTTACTGCAGCGGAGACATCTCGCTTCTCAGCCGCCTGCGTACCGGCCGAAACGAATGCCGCCAGCAGGGCGGTCGAGCCCAACAACGCTTTAGATATTTTCATTTTGAAACTCCTGAGGTGATTTTCCCTTTCTGTCGCTTTCCGCGATCAGATCTCACTACGGCCAAGCTACCCAACCGCGTGACTTGCACGCGTTGCCCCCGACCAGGCCATGGTCGGTTGCCTCGTAGTAACCTCAGGTCAACCCGATCGTCCCCACGAGACGGGCCCAACTTCCTGCGTGACAACTGCTTCGATGGCAGCTGATTTCCTGTCGGCTTTTGAGTGCTGCGCCGCTCTGGAAACTTCTAATTTGGTATTAGTTCATCATCAGCTTGATGGCAGCACGAATCTCTTCGTCTGACAGATCGGCCATGCCGCCTCTCGGGGGCATCGCATTCTTGCCCTTGATCGCGGAAGCGACCAAGCCATCCAGGCCGCCAGCAGCACCGGCACGTGCCGTCCAAGTTGCGCCGTCCCCATTCTTCGGAGCATCCAGAACGCCGGTCTGATGGCAGGCGTTGCAGGCCTTGGCGAGCACTTCTTCACCGGTATAGGGTTCGCGTGCCTCGGCCTTGGCCGATACCTTGACCAGCATGGCCGGGTCCGTCACGACCGTGCCGACCGGCTGGATTCGCTGTTCCAGTTGCGCGAGCGCATCCGGATCTGGTGATTGATCGGGGACGAGAATCCGTGCCGCGACGATACAGATGACAAAGATGCCACCCAGCGCAGCTAGAACCGCTCCAAAATTGACAAAGAAAACACTGTCATGGTCTTCGTGTTCCAAGCCCAACTCCCTTGAACGCTTTCAGTTGATTGATATGGCCCAAGTATAATCGTTACAGGCGGATTAGCGGTATTTCAGAAGCCATGTGACCTGAGAATTGGCCCATGCCCACCGTTTGCAAGCCTGCTCACTGCAAGTCGGGGGAACCTGATGAGGCCGTGTTGTTGGGAAAGTTATGCCGATCCTCGTCGCTCGCAGCTTCAACGCATTCGCCGCGAATTCTTGCTGCCATGCGACTGATATCGCTGTTGAGAACCAGGTACCCGTCCCGGCAGAAACGGGTCTCAGTAAGCCTCTTTTCCAGCAATTCGTAGCTCAGGCCCCTGAATTTTTGCAGGCTGATGCGGTAGTCGTTGTCCCTGTCGACTCGCTCTGGCGTGCTTGAATCGTCGTCTACGCCGTCGTCCGGGTGCATGGGCTGTTCGTGCTCAAACCTTACAGGCGGAAACGGGTCTTGTCCGCTGTGGGCCACGTAATCAAAAATCTTCAGGCCGCTGAAGGTGATTCGGGTGTCAAACGAG
>TARA_R110000850_G_scaffold79189_1_pt1 | contig 31841 bp, 24 predicted proteins | sample TARA_R110000850 | Tara Oceans TARA_R110000850 (sample SAMEA4397586) | marine metagenome | biome: Polar Biome; feature: [SRF] surface water layer (ENVO:00010504); material: water (ENVO:00002006), including particulate matter (ENVO:01000060) such as... | depth 5 m | reverse complement strand
CGCAGGATATGCGGCAGGAAGATCGCGTTCAGCGTGCCATGGTGCAGCTTCTTCTCATGCAGGCGGCCCGCCGCATGGCTGAGGGCATGCACCCCGCCAAGACCCTTCACGAAGGCCAGCGCGCCTTCATAGCTCGCCATCATCATGTGCCAGCGCGCCTCTGGATCGGACCCATCCTTCACCGCGCGCTGCAGCCAGCCCTCACCCAGTGCGCGCACGATACCGTCATAGCCGATGCCCTCTGCAGGCGGGTTCACGCTTGGCGTCAGCACAGCCTCGATACAGTGAGTCACCGCATCCATGCCCGTCGCCGCCGTCAGGAATGACGGCAGTCCGATAGTCAGGTCCGGGTCGCAGATCGCCGTGAGCGGGATCAGGTTGGGCGAGGCGAAGGTTTCCTTGCGGCCGTTTTCCATAGTCGTGATCATGCCGATAGACACTTCGGACCCCGTCCCGGCAGTCGTCGGAATCGCGATCAGCGGCGGGATCTTGCCGATCTTCTTCGCGCCGCCAATGATCGCGGCATAGTTTTCCAGCGGTTCGTCATGCGACGCCATCAGGCCGATCGCCTTCGCATGGTCCATCGACGACCCGCCGCCGACAGCGATGATGCCATCCGCGCCGCAATCCTTGTAAGCCTGCGTCGCGATCTTGGCCTGCTTCTCCGTCGGATTGGCGACGGTCTCCGCGAAGATACCGGCGGGCGCACTGCCCAATGCGTCCACCACCTTGTCCAGTATGCCGGCCGCCTTGATGCCGGGATCCGTCACAATGAACGCCCGCTTGATGCCGAGCTTCTGCGCGGTTACTTCCAGCCGCTCCAGCGCGCCGGAGTCAAAGATACAAGTGGTAAGAAAATTGATGACGGGCATGAGCGCTATCCTGTAATGGCCGTTTCCGGCATGGGTCCGGCAATCATGTTCCGCGCTCGCGCAGGCAAGTTCAAGCCTGCCCCATGGGGAAGGGGCCGGACATCACGCCGCACCGGGCGGCCGGGCAGGTCTGGATTCGGATGAATTGATCATGCTCCGACAGGACGGTTTCGTCCGCAATCGGGATTATTACCTATCCGGGCGCACATGCCGCGCGGTGCGGAGCCGCGCGTCAAAACGGGCAATTACGTTCGTAAAATCAATCGCCTACATCCCACGCATCAATCAAGCATTGCGGGGTACAGACAAATGAAAAACCTATTCCTTAGCGCCCTTTTGGCCAGCGCAGCCTGGGCCGCCACCGGCGCGGCGGCACATGCCGAAGACAATCCATGGATGCTGCGCGCACGTGTGCTCGGTGTCATGCCGGACGAGAGCGGCACACTCAAGGCTGGTGGCGCCACGCTGCCGGGCGACGTCGATATTGCCGACCAGTATGTGCCGGAATTCGACATCACTTATTTCTTCACCAAGAACATTGCCGCCGAACTGATCCTTGCGGTCACACCGCATGATGTGAAGGCCGTCAACGTCACCGTTCCCGGCGCGTTGACGGACGCCACGGTTGACCTCGGCGATGTCTGGCTGCTGCCGCCCACACTCACGGTGCAATACCACTTCACCGAGATGGGCCAGTTCAAGCCCTATGTCGGCGCAGGCGTGAACGCGACCTTCTTCTTCAACGAAGACGAGGGCTCCGTGGCCGATGGGATCAACTATGACTCCAGCTTCGGTCCTGCCCTTCAGGCCGGCTTCGACTACGACCTTGACGGCGAGCCGGGCGGCTGGGCGTTCAATGCCGACGTCAAGAAAATCTGGATCAACACCGATGTGAAGGTCAATTTCACCACCGCCCTTGGTGCGACAGTGAACGCAGACGTCGATATCGACCCGGTCGTTGTCGGTCTCGGCTTCGGATACAAATTCTGAGTTTCTGCAGGCGGTCTGCCTCCCGATGGACCGCATCTGCAAACTCGAACCGCGCCTTTCACGGCGCGGTTTTTTTTGTGCATTGAAAACATTGCGCAAGCTCATCGGCGCTGTAGAGATTACAGCCATGAGCATACTTTCCGTGAAAGACCTAACGGTCGACTTCGATACGCCTGACGGCGTCGTACACGCCGTGCGCGGCATCAGCTTCGATGTTGCAGAAGGCGAATGCCTCGGGATTGTCGGCGAAAGCGGCTCCGGAAAGAGCCAGACGGCGCTCGCCGCGCTCGGGCTGCTCGCCGGCAACGGCACGGCATCCGGCCATATCGGCTTTGCCGGCACCGATATGCTCACCGCACCGATCGAAACGCTTCGCAAGATCCGCGGCGCCCAGATGTCAATGATCTTCCAGGATCCGCTTACCAGCCTGACCCCGCACATGACGGTCGGCGCGCAGATGCGCGAAGTGCTGGCCCTGCACAGGAACCTCAAGGGTGAGGACGCCGACAAGCGCTGCGTCGAATGGCTCGAGAATGTCCGCATCCCGGAAGCCGCCCGCCGCATGGACCAGTTCCCGCATGAACTCTCCGGCGGCATGCGCCAGCGCGTGATGATCGCCATCGCCATGCTGTGCGGGCCGCGCCTGTTGCTGGCTGATGAGCCCACCACAGCGCTCGATGTGACGGTTCAGGCGCAGGTTCTCGACCTGATGAACGACCTGAAGCGTGACACCGGCACCGGGATTGCGCTGATCACCCACGACATGGGCGTCGTCGCCCGCATGTGCGACCGCGTTATCGTGATGCGGTATGGCGAGATCGTCGAGCGCGGCAGCGTCGATGACATCTTCTACAATCCCCAGCACGACTATACCAAGATGCTGCTTGAGGCCGTACCGCGCATCGACCAGCCAGACCGGCGCGGCCGCCCGACGCTGGGCCCTGCCCCTGATACATCGGTCAAGCCGGTGCTTGAGGTCGACGACATGAAGATCCACTTCCCGATCCGGGTCAAAGGCGGCCTGTTCGGCAAGGTGAAACCCCTGAAAGCGGTCAATGGCGTCTCCTTCGACCTGCGCCCCGGCGAAACGCTCGGCATCGTCGGCGAGTCCGGCTGCGGCAAGTCAACGCTGGCCCGTGGGGTCCTGCGCCTCATCCCGCCAACGGACGGCACCATCGCCTGGCTCGGCAAGGACATTACCAGGGCCGGCAAGTCCGAAATGGACGCCCTGCGCGACGATCTCCAGATCGTATTCCAGGATCCGCTCGCCAGCCTCGACCCGCGCATGACTGTCGGCGCCTCGATTGCCGAACCGCTTCAGGTCCACGAACCACGCCTTAACCGCGCAGAACGGGACGAACGCGTGCAGGCCATCATGCCCCGGGTCGGCCTCGACCCCGCCCTCATCAACCGTTACCCGCACGAACTGTCGGGCGGCCAGAACCAGCGCGTCGGCATTGCCCGCGCCATGATCCTGAAGCCGAAACTCGTGATTTGCGACGAGGCGGTCTCCGCGCTCGACGTGTCGGTCCAGGCCCAGGTTGTCGACCTGTTGATCGAACTCCAGAAGGAATTCGGCCTCGCCATGATCTTCATCAGCCATGACCTCTCGGTCGTGCGCGAGATCAGCCATCGCGTCATGGTGCTTTATCTCGGCCGCGTCGTGGAACTGGCCGGCCGCACGGCCATCTACGAAGACGCCCGCCATCCCTACACCCGCGCCCTCATCGCCGCCGTGCCAGCCGCCGACCCGAAACTGGAACGTACCCGCGAACGCATCAAGCTCACCGGCGACCTGCCGAGCCCGCTGGACAGCCGCGCGCCGCTCCGCTTCCTGAAGTCGAAGCGGGTGGACGACCCCGACGCCGAGCAATACCAGCCGCAACTGGTTGAAATCGCGCCAGGTCATCTTGTCGCCGAACATGACGCCGTGCTGGGCAGCGACGGATTGCACGCTGGGTGACCCTCAGCCTGTTGTCTCGACACAGATATCGTTTCACAACTCCAGATTATAGTCGTTCCCGATTTCATCGGTTTGGCTAGTATGATTTGCAAATCATTGATCAGTGAAAACGGGCACAATGCATGTATAAGATAAGACCGACGCTCCCAGCCGAGACAGGCCGGATTGATCGCCCGGCATTGGCCGGAATAAATTTCGAGGATGTCTTCGCAATCACGCCCTCACCGCTGTTGATTCTCAACAGAGATCTCGTGATCGTCTATGCAAACGCAGCCTACCTGACGACGACAGGCTGTGCCCTGTCGGAAATACAGGACCGCTACGTCTTTGAGGCATTTCCCGAAACGGAAGATCGCGTAAGTCTCTTCAGGTCGGCTTTCCAGCAGGCACTGGATGGCACGACCAATACCCTGACCACCGAGCCTTACGCCATTCCGGTTGATGGCGGCGGCATGCGCGAGGTCGTCTGGACATGCACGCATGCTCCGCTTCGCAATGCGGATGGCGAGGTGGAATTCGTCATGCAGAATGCTCTCGACATCACCGAAAAGCACCGCAGCGAACTGGAAAACCGCGTGCTGATCCGGGAACTTGGCCACCGGGTGAAGAACTCGCTGGCAACCATGCAGGCGATTACCCGCATGTCGCTCATCGACACGAAGTCCATCGCTGAAGCGCGCGAGGACCTGCTCGCCCGCATGCACGCCATGTCGGAAGTGCAGAACCTGCTCGTTGACAGGAGCTGGCGGGGCTCGCGCATTGATGCAATCCTCGTCAATGCCCTCGTCCCGTTCGGATATGTGCAGGACGGGCCCTGCCGTATCCATCTGGATGGCCCGCCAGCGGCTGTGTCCGCCAAGCAGGCGCAGGCCCTGTCCATGGCCCTGCACGAACTGGCGACGAATGCCGCCAAGTATGGTGCCCTGTCGAACGACGACGGAACTGTCCACGTCACCTGGACGTTGAGTGATAAGGAAAGCGGGCATCTTGCCCTCACCTGGCGCGAAGCCGGGGGTCCAACCGTTCTCGAGCCCACCCGGAAGGGGTTCGGGACAACCATGTTAACCCGCATCCTCGCACAGGAAATCAAGGGCGAGATTGCGATGGACTACAGGACGGACGGCTTGGTCTGCACGATGGAGGGCTGGCTCGAACACAGGACATGATCATGGCAGGCAAGCGCATTTTCATCGTCGAAGACGAAGCGATCCTTTTGTGCGACCTTGAGGATATCGTCGCCGAACTGGGCTTTGAACTTGCTGGCAGCGCCAGCAGCCAGGACGAAGCCATGGACCTGCTGTCTGCGGCACCGCAAATTGACGTCGCCCTGCTCGACCTGAACCTCAACGGCCATACCAGCTACCCGATTGCCGACCGGCTGATCGCGGCAGGCGTCCCCGTCCTCTTCATCACCGGCTACGGACGCCGCAGCCTCGAAGGCCGCTTCAGCGAGTGCCACGTCCTGCAGAAGCCCTATGACGAGGCCCGCATCGCCGACGCGCTGGGCCGCCTGCTCGGAACGCATGGCTGAGCGGGACCGCCCGCTACTGGTGCCTCCGCCTCATGCCCATGACACTACCTTGCCGTCCCCTTGCCGCCCCCACCTTGCCCTCGCCGCCCGGCGCGAATAGGGTGCGCCCGACCTCATCCGGGACCTCCAGAATGCCTGATACACTGACCTCCGCCCTGCCCGTCACGCTGGCTGATATCGAAGCTGCTGCCCGCGTGCTTGATGGACAGATCGTGCACACTCCGATGCATCATTCCCGGACGCTCTCTGCAATTACCGGTGCAGATGTGTGGGTGAAGTTCGAGAACCTCCAGTTCACGGCGGCCTTCAAGGAGCGCGGCGCGCTCAATCGTCTCTCCCACCTGAGCGACGCGCAGAAGCAGGCTGGCGTCATTGCCGCCTCGGCCGGCAACCATTCACAGGGCGTCGCCTACCACGCCCGCCGCCTCGGCATCCCGGCAACCATTGTCATGCCGCGCACCACCCCGTTCAGCAAGGTGGAGCAGACCCGCAGCCATGGCGCGACCATCGTGCTCCATGGCCTGAGCTTCGATGAGGCCAAGGCCGAAGCCTACAATATCTGCCAGCGCGAAGGGCTGACCTTCATCCATCCCTTCGATGACCCGCATGTCATCGCCGGACAGGGCACGATCGCCCTTGAAATGCTGGCGGAAAATCCGGACCTCGACACATTGGTCATTCCCATTGGCGGGGGCGGCCTGATCGCCGGCATGGCCATCGCAGCCAAGGGTATCAACCCGGCCATCAGCATTATCGGCGTCGAAGCCTCCATGTATCCGGCCATGCTTTGCGAGCTTGAGGGCCGTGAAGTAAAGGTCGGCGGCGCAACGATTGCTGAAGGCATTGCCGTGCGCGATGTCGGCCGCCTTCCCCTTCGCATCGCGCAGGACCTCGTGGACGAAATCCTGCTTGTCGAGGAAGAACATCTCGAACAGGCGATCACGCTCTATGTAAATGTCGAGAAGACAGTGGCCGAAGGCGCCGGCGCCGCCGGGCTGGCCGCGCTGCTCGCCCATCCGGGCAAGTTCAAGGGCAGGAAGATTGGCCTCGTTCTCTGCGGCGGCAACATCGACACACGCCTGCTTGCATCCGTCCTCACACGCGCCCTGGTGCGCGAGAAACGTCTCGCCTCGATCCGTATTGTCGGGGATGACCGGCCCGGTCTGCTCGCACTCGTCTCGAAGATCATCGGTGACAATGGCGCCAACATCATGGAAGTCGCGCACAACCGGCTGGCGCTGGACGTGCCCGCCAAGGGCGCCGAATTTGACATACTGATCGAGACGCGCGACGCCAATCACACACAGGACGTCATAGATGCCCTGACGGCTGAAGGATACCCGCCGCGTCCCCTGTAGCCGCAGGATGACTTGCAGGTAAAAGCGCCCTAGAACGCGCTCAAACCCGAATCAGACGGAGCCAGACCCAAGATGATCCGCACATTCGCTGCAGCCTGCGCTGCATTCTTCATGATCGCTGCCTGCAGCCAGACCAAGGACTTCTCCGACGTGAACGCGCCATTCGAACAATACCTGCCCTGGGACGCCGAAGGTAAGGATGTAAAATCCGCCGAGGGCGGCCTGCAATATGTCGTGCTGAATGAAGGCGCGAAAAGCGGCAAGTCGCCGATCGCGTCCGACCGGGTCAGCGTCAATTATGATGGCCGCACTGCAGCAGGCGAAAAGTTCGACAGCTCCTTTGACCGTGGCGAGCCTGTCTCGTTCAAGCTGAACCAGGTCATTCCCGGCTGGACGCAGGGACTGCAGCTGATGAGCGAAGGTGACGACTATCTCTTTTATATCCCGACTGCACTCGCCTATGGCGACCATCCACGCCCCGGCAGCGTGATCAAGCCGGGCGACGATCTTGTTTTCCGCGTCCAGCTGCTCGAAGTGATGGAGCCTAAAGTATCCGACGCGGAAGCCTGGGCAAAATATACACCCTGGAACCCGGAATTGCCCGAAGTCACGAAAACCGGCTCCGGGCTCGAATATATCGTGCTGGCCAGCGGCGACCCATCCGGACCATCGCCGGAAAATGGTGAAATGGTCGCTGTTCATTATGAGGGCCGCCTCGCAGAAACCGGTGAACTCTTCGACAGCTCTTTTGAGCGGGGCGAGCCGGCTGTGTTTCCGTCGAACCAGTTGATCCAGGGCTGGGTCGAAGCGCTCGAATTGATGCGTCCCGGTGATCGCTGGATGCTCTATATCCCGTCCGATCTCGGCTATGGTGCAACCGGCACGCCCGGCGGCCCGATCCCGCCAGATGCCCCGCTCGTGTTCGAAGTTGAAATGATGGACGTCATGAAGCGCGGCTAGGCGCCGATCCAACCGGGGGAAACAGAATGACCATCACTGCTGACACGCTTGCCCGGATCGCCCTCCAGGCAGGCGCGGTGATCATGGAGATCTACGAAAGCGATTTCGACGTCGACCAGAAAGGCGACGCGTCTCCGGTGACCGCTGCAGACCAGAAAGCCGAAACGCTTATTCTGGCCGCGCTTGCCGAGGCGGACCCGACGCTGATGGTGATTGCCGAAGAGGAAGCCAGCGAAGGACGTGTCCCCGATCACGGGCATCGCTTTGCCCTTGTCGACCCCCTCGACGGCACCCGTGAATTCGTCAGTCGCAACGGGGAATTCACCGTCAATATCGCAATCATAGAGCATGGCCGCCCGGTCATGGGTGTCGTCTACGCGCCGGCCAGGAGCCGCCTCTTCGTCGCCGAGCGCCACGATTCGGGCTGGCAGGCCAAGGCCGCCCCGGGCGCCGGGGTGCCGACAGAACGCACACCACTCCGCATCCGCCCTTGCCCGGCAGCGGGCGTCACGGCCATCGCCTCGAAATCCCACCGCACACCGGAAACCGATCTCTGGCTGGACAAGCACAAGGTGAACGAAACGCTTGGCGCGGGGTCGTCCCTGAAATTCTGCCTGATTGCTGCAGGTGAAGCCGACCTCTACCCGCGCATGGGCCGCACGATGGAATGGGACACGGCAGCCGGCCAGGCGGTCGTTGAGGCGGCTGGTGGCCGCGTACTGACCGAGGAGGGCGCGCCGCTTCTCTATGGCAAGCGCGAGCGCGGCTACGATAATCCGCACTTCATCGTCTATGGCGACGTCACGCCCTGCTGAGGCTGTCGCTTTTTCTCGATTAAACGCGACAAATCTGCCAGGAAATGAGCAGGGAGACGAGGCGTATGGCACGGCACTATTTTGGAACCGACGGCATTCGTGGCCGGGTGAACCGGCAACCCATGACGGCCGAGAGCACGCTGCGGCTCGCGATTGCGACAGCGCGCACATTCGCGCCAGACGGTGAAGGCACGGTCATTATTGGCCGTGATACGCGCCGCTCCGGCGAAATGATCGAAGCGGCCCTTGTCGCCGGCCTGACCAGTATGGGCCTGACGCCCCAACTCGCCGGAATCGTGCCCACACCAGCCGTCGCCATGACCACCCGCACATCGCAGGCGCGCTTCGGGCTGATGGTCTCCGCCTCGCACAACAAATACGAAGACAATGGCATCAAGCTGTTCAGCCCTGATGGCCTGAAGTTTGACGACCCGACCGAGGAGGCTCTTGAGGCCGCCATGGCCACAGCTTTTGACGGCACCTATGCCGCTCCGGGCAGCATCGCCACGCTGCAACGCGCAGCGGGCGTCGGTGACGACTATATCCGCAGCTGTCTTGCCACAGTCAGTGCAGGCAGCCGGATACGCGGGATGAAGATTGTGCTCGACTGTGCCCATGGTGCAGGATTCCAGGTGGCGCCCGAAGCGTTGCTGGAGTGCGGGGCAGACCTGACCGTCATCGGCGCAGCCCCGGACGGGATCAATATCAATGCCGGATTCGGATCGACCGATACGTCCGCACTGAAAGCGGCTGTTCTAGAACGTGGTGCCGATATCGGGCTCGCGCTTGATGGCGATGCCGACCGGGTCATCGTGGTTGACGAAACCGGCACCGAAATTGACGGTGACCAGGTCATGGCCCTGATCGCGCGGGAACTTCACGCCAAGGGACGCCTGAAGGGCGGCGGCATGGTGTCCACCGTGATGTCGAACATGGGGCTGGATCAGTACCTTCAAACGCTCGGCCTCTCCCTTGCCCGCACACGGGTCGGTGACCGCTATGTCGGTGAACACATGCGAGCTCACGGGTTCAACTTTGGCGGTGAACCTTCTGGCCACATCATTCTGTCGGACGTATCAACGACCGGGGACGGATTGCTTGCAGGGCTGCACGTTCTGTCCGTACTCGCAGAACGCGGGCAGCCAATGTCTACGCTCGGACACGTGTTCGATCCAGCGCCACAGAAACTCGTCAACATTCGCTACGCGGGCGACAATCCGATGGACAGCGACCGCGTCAGGGCGTCCATTGCTGAAGCCGAGGCGCTGATGGGCGCACGCGGCCGCATGGTCGTGCGCAAGTCAGGCACTGAACCGCTGATCCGCGTCATGGCCGAAGCCCTCGAGTTCCGTCTCATGGAGCAGGCGCTCCAGATCGTCATCGACGCCGTGAATGCCGAAATCTGACGCTGCTTTCCGCAGCGGAGATAACGTTTTTCGTCTGAACTGCCCCCACGTCATGGGCCGCTTTGAGGCCTTCATCACGCCTTCACCGCTGGCCAACGGGACCAATTCAAATACACTGGAGGAAACCTCAAAAAAATACTGATCGGGAGAACGCAGCCATGGCCGAAGGGCAAACCTTGCCGCAATTTCGCCTGTTGCCAATGAAGGCACCAGACATCCAGATGACGCGTAAAGACAATGGCGCCATCTATCTCACACCGCGCCAGGCGCCCGGTGATCGTCCCCAGACAGTGCCCCACTGCCTTGACCAGCGCGCCGGCGAACATCCGGACCGCCCCTTTCTGCGGGAACGCCATCCGGTGTCGGGAGAGTGGCAAACCCTGACCTATGGTGAAGCCAAGACAATCACGGACAGTCTCGCCCAGGCTTTCCTTGATCTGGGCGCCGGCCCCGACGCGCCGGTGATGATCCTGTCGGCGAACTCCACCCGCGCTGCGATGGTCATACTCGCAGCCCAGAAGATTGGCGCGCCGGCCGCGCCGATTTCGGTGCCCTACTCCCTGATGTCATCTGACTTCGAAAAGCTCAGACACTGCTTTGGCGCCGTGAAGCCAGCCATCATTTTTGCCGAACATTACAGGCCGTTCCGCGACGCGATCAAAGCGCTCGGCGAGACGGACTGCAAGGTGTTCTCTGCTGATCCTGGCGGCGACAACACGGTTCTGCATTATGATGCCCTCGCCGCCACCGCGCCCACCGAAGATGTCGCCAGGGCCATGGCGACCCTGAATGATGATACGATCGGCAAGTATCTGTTCACATCCGGCTCCACCGGCCTGCCCAAACCCGTGCCCACCACGCAGGGCGCAATGTGCTCGATGATCGGCGGGCAGGAAGGCCTGCGCGACGATTCCCGTGACCCTGAGCACGATCCTGACCAGGTCCACAATGTGCTCGACTGGCTGCCCTGGAACCACATTTCCGGTTCGAACGTGAACTTCAACGGCGCTATCTGGAACGGGGCCACGTTCTGGATCGATGACGGCAAGCCTACCCCTGCCCTCTTCCAGCGGACGATTGACAATATCCGCGACTGCTCCCCGTCCTCGTTCGGCACGGCACCCATCGCGCTCGCCATGCTGGCCGACGCCATGGAAGCAGACGATACGCTGCTCGTGGCCTTCTTCAGGAACATGCGTTCGATCGGATATGGTGGGGCGACACTGTCGGACGATCTCTATGACCGTCTTCAGGCACTCGCCATCAGGGCCACCGGCCGCCGCATTCCAATCATCACCATGTACGGGGCCACTGAAACACAAGGCATCACGGTCGTTCACTGGGAAGCCGAGCGCGTCGGGCTTATCGGGTTGCCCCTGCCAGGCATGACGCTGAAACTCGTTCCCAACGGGGCGAAACTCGAAGTGCGCGTCAAAGGACCTTCCGTGATGCCGGGCTATCTCGACAGCCCCGAAAAGAATGCCGAAGTGTTTGATGACGAGGGCTATTATTGCCTTGGCGACGCCGTGACTTTCGTCGACGAGGACCATCCGGAAAAGGGGCTCATCTTCGACGGCCGCGTCGGCGAGGACTTCAAGCTGTCCTCCGGCACATGGGTCAGCGTCGGCACCCTGCGGCCTGACTTTGTCGCCGCCTGCTCGCCACTCATCTTCGATGCCGTCATCGCGGGCCAGGACAAGAATTTTGCCTCTGCCATGGTCTGGCCGTCACAAGCCGTTATTGAACAATACATCAAGGCGGCAGATGGCGATCAGGCCAAAGGCCTGAAGGCGTTCACGGAGGATGTCGCCGCCAGGGCGAAGGCCTTCAATGCGGGCGAGCCCGGATCATCGCGCCGCCTGAAGCGTCTTCTCGTTCTCACTGAGCCACCCTCGATCGATGCTGGCGAAATCACCGACAAGGGCTATGTCAACCAGCGCCTTGTTATCGACCGGCGCGCCGACCTGGTGGCCAGCATCTATGCAGAACCGCCCGCCGAGGGGGTCGTCCAGCTTTAGTCCGCCTGCGTTTTAAAGGCTTGTCAGGAATTGTTCGATAGTCTGCCCCTACTTGGGAGGACACCCTCATGACGTTCGATGCCCGCGGAGGTAAACCTCCAGCATCCAGGAACAATGCTTTGTTCGCCGTCGCGGTTGTCGCCGTTGTCGGCGGGGCGTTCATGCTGGCCCTGAAATTTCCGGTCGCTCCAAAGTTCAGCCCGGCCGACACCGGTTCGCACACAATCGCTGCGACTGTGCAGGCGCCGACAGCGCAAGTACCATCCGGCTGGACTTCTGAAGCCGCGCAGACATATTTCGCAACCCTGTCGCGCGTCGATCCTGGGGCATCCACTACGCTCAATAAGCGCCTCGCCAGGATCAGCGGGAAGCCCCGGGTCGAGCAGTCCGAGATCGTCTTTGCACATGCCGCCAACGTACTGAAAGATCACGCCGCCGATCTCGCCAGGGCAGACACGCGCCATCTTGACGACATCCTTGTGATGACCCGTGACCGCCTGAGGTCAGCCTCCCATTCCGGCAGCGCCTGGTGCCAGGGTGCCCGGTTCGCCGATCTCGACCAGGCAAGCTTTTCCGACAGGGCTGCGCTGAACCGCGAACTGAAAATGCTGGAAGAACCACTGCGCGACTACGGTCTGGCGCTGGTCTCACACCTCCTCGTCGCCATTGAGGACGCACGCAGCAATCCGGTCAGCCGTGGCGCACTCACGCAGACTGACAAGGCCGCCATGCAGGGCGTCATGATGTCCATGCTCTCAGACCCGCAGGTCATGCCCCTTCTCATGGCGGCGCAGACCGGCGGGGATGCAGACAAGCTCGTCAAATCGCTCAACGTGTGTGATCTGGGAGCCACAGCGGTGACTGCGATCAAGACACTCCCGCAGGACACCAAGGGACGCGCTTTTGCTGATCTTGTGCGCCAGATGGAGCTCGGTGGCGGCGACCTCAGCCGCCTCAGCCAGTTCTAGGCGTACAGGTCTCACGAATTGGTGCGCGTCCTCTGGATTGTGCCTTCACAAGACCTGAATTCACTCCCATCTTGCGGCCATGACGCTCGACGAATCCTTTCGGCAATTCATGGACCGGTTCCACGTGCCAGACCTTTCGCGTCTGGACTGGAAGAACTCGACCGACAAGCTGCGCCAGCAATTCTATGTCGCCAGCCGGGCGATCGAGCGCGATGCCCCTGAAATGGCAGACATTTCCCTCCTCAGGGTGACCGGCGCGGCTGGCCCGCTCAAGGCGCGCCTCTATACGCCGCTGGGCGCGGGTATGCCGCCCGGTCCCGGCATCGTTTTCTTCCACGGTGGCGGGTTCATGCTGGGAGATCTCGACAGTCACGACATGGTCTGCAAGCGGCTGGCCGAAGGTGCGCGCTGCCGGGTCATTGCCATCGATTACAGGCTTGCGCCGGAAAACACCTTCCCGGCCGCGCATGAAGACGCGCTCGCCGCCTGGAACTGGATCGTCGCAAATGCTGACAGACTGGGGCTTGACCCCGAACGGCTCGCAGTCAGCGGCGACAGTGCCGGCGGAAACCTTTCGGCCTATCTGGCGCAGGAGATGAACCGGACCGGCGGCCCGCGGCCCGCTTTCCAGCTGCTGCTCTACCCGCTCGTCCAGTTCGTCGATATCCGCACCAAGAAAATGAGTTTCCAGGAGGGTGGCTTCTTCATTTCAGCCAATCTGTTCGAATATTTCCGGGACAGCTACATCACCGATGAAAGCCAGCGCATGGATGTGCGCGTGTCGCCCCTGTTCGCTGGCCCGGACGCCTTCAAGGGGCTGCCGCCGGCGCATTTCGTATTGTGCGGCTGGGACCCGCTGAAGGATGAAGGCCTTGCCTATGCCGACAAGATGGCGAGCTTCGGAGTGCCGGTGACGGTCCGCGAGCATGCCGGCATGGTCCACGGCTTCATGAACATGACGGCCCTGTCCGATACGGTCCGGCTGGCCATCCGCGACGCCGGACATGTTGTCGGCAAGGCGCTCGGAGCTGTCTGAACAGGCGAATTCAATCCCCGTTTAACTCACCGTTGCATTTATGCGACGGTGCCCGGCAATCTCGCATGGCCTGCCGTGCCCCCCTTCCTCCGCCGGGCCATTGCACCGTATGGATAGGCTCGCAGCCAACCTCCTCCCAGGGCCTACGGGCTGCGCATAGAAACTTGTAAAATCCAGAGGAAACACAGAATGAATTTCAAGAAAATGCTGGCTCTGTCAGCATCCGCGGCCGTATTTGCCGCAGGTTCGGCTATCGCCCAGGAAGCGGATGCAGCACCGGCCCGCGAAAGCGCCGTCGACCGTGTTCTCGGCACAGTCACCGTCACCGCCACCAAGAAAGCCAATGTCGAGAACGTGCAGGACGTGCCTCTGGCAGTCAGCGCCTTCAACAGCGACACGCTCGACGCGCTCAATGTCACAACGCTCGAAAGCCTCAGCTATTCCGCGCCCAACGTCTCGCTTGATGATGTCGGCACGGCAAAGGGCACTGCAAATTTCGCGATCCGCGGGCTTGGCGTCAACTCGTCCATTCCGTCGATTGACCCCGCCGTGGGCGTGTTCATTGATGGCGTATATCTCGGCGTCAACAGCGGCGTTGTCGTCGACCTGTTTGATGTCGACAGCATCGAAGTGCTGCGCGGCCCTCAGGGCCTCCTGTTCGGACGCAACACCACAGGTGGTGCGATTGTCGTCAACACCGGCAACCCGACGGACGAGTTTTCCTACAAGGTCCGCGCCAGCGTTGACGGCCCGGTCGACAGCGGCCGCGGCGGTGCCAATGCCACGGTCCAGGGCGTCATTTCCGGCCCGCTCGTCGAAGGCAAGCTGAACGGCAAGCTGGGCGTGGCCTACAATACGGATGCTGGTTACTTCAAAAACCAGTTCAATGGCGACAATCACGGCGAGAACCAGTCAACAACCTACCGCGGCGCCCTTGAATGGCTGCCAACCGATACGCTGACCTTCCTCGGCAAGCTGGAGTACAATGATACGCGCTCGGATGGCCCGACCGGCCAGAACCGCGCCTATTTCGATCGTTACGATTTCGACTTTTCGATCAATAATCCCGGCTTCGGTGAAAACACGACCCTTCTTGGTTCACTCCGTACAGATCTGGATGTCGACTTCGGCAATGGCGTGATCACCAATATCTTTGGCTATCGCGAGTATGATTCCACATCGGGCGGCGACATTGATGCGACGCCGTTCACCCTGTTCCACTCGAATGCCGAATTCGTCCAGGAACAATTCTCCAACGAGCTGCGCTATGCCGGTACGTTCGACAAGATCGACCTGACAACGGGTCTCTTCTACTTCGAACAGACGCTCGACTATACCGAGATCCGCAACCTGCCGACGACCCGTCCGGCGGCGCTTCCCGCGTCGATCCCGTGGGGCTTCTACGGCGGCGGCAAGATGGACCATTCCACCTGGGGCGTGTTCGCCAATGTCGATTACTCTCTGACCGACAAGCTGGTCCTGACAGGCGGCCTGCGTTACTCCAGCGAGGAAAAGGATGCCGACGTCATCTACATCCGTCCACGCCTGCCCTGCAGCGTTGTTGACGGTACGTGTTCGGCCGAAGGTACCAACGCCCTCATCGGCCTTCTGACCGGCGGCGCGGTTGCTGAACCAAACGGCTTCAGCGATTCCGACACGTGGAATAACTGGACACCGAAAATCGGCCTGCAGTATTTCTGGACTGACAATCTCCAGACCTATGGCCATTACACCAAGGGCTTCCGGTCCGGCGGTTACAACTTCCGCATCACCGACCTGCCGATCTTCCTGGACTTCGTGAGCCAGACCGGCAGCCTCGGCTTTGACGAGGAAGAAGTCGATTCCTACGAGATCGGCTTCAAAGCCCAGAGTGATGACGGCCGCATCCAGGTCAATGGTGCCGCCTTCGCCACGAAAGTGGCCAACATGCAGCGCGAAGTGAACACTGCCGGCGCGTCCGGCGTTGTCCAGAACATCGTCAACACAGCCGATGCCACGATCTACGGTCTTGAGGCAGACGGCCGCGTCGCGTTCACCGACTCTCTGCTCGGTACGTTCAATGTCGGCATGATGGATGCCGGCTATGATGATGTCTTCTTCGACCTCACGGCCGATGGCGTTGTCACCAACACGGACCTCAGCCTGGACCTGCCGCGCGTTCCGGCGCTCACCTGGGGTTTCGGCCTGATCAAGGATTTCGACCTTGGCACGAACGGGGCCCTGATCGTCACGGCGAACATCCAGCACCGCGACCGGATCGTCTATACCGACAGCAACTTTGGCTGGGTCCAGCCCGCGGACATGGTCGACATGGACCTGACCTGGGAAACCCCGGTCGACGGCCTGTCGGCTTCGCTCTACGGCAAGAACCTGCTCGACGAAGTGCAGGTCGGCAACGATACGCAGCTGCCATTCCCGGGTCCGAACTCGACCGGCGTCAACCTGCCCTACCAGGACTCGCCTGCCGGCGGCACATTCTCGCCGCTCAAGAAGGGCCGTCTGCTCGGCGTCGAGCTGACCTACGTCTACTAGCCGCCATCGCGGCCAGTTCTCCAAAAGGAAAGGGCGGCCCGCGGGCCGCCCTTTTTGTTTGTGTGCTGTTTGAGGCGGGGCCTAGTTGCCCGAACCGCCAAACCGCTTGGTGATGCTGATCTTGAACGTACGACCGAATGGGTTGTGCGTGTAAGGATCATAGTTCACATCAAAGGCGGCGAATGGCGGATCTTCATCCGTCACGTTGACCACCGACAGACCGATATCGAGGTCCAGCGGGGTCGACTGCCAGTTATAGAACAGGTCGAACGTCGTCTGGCTGTCAATCTTTTCGCCAACACCGCCTCGGGCGGCCGCTGAGCGTTCGTCCTTGTAGCTGTCAATATGGCGCATGACGGCCCGGAAGTTGTGATCACCCAGACCGTAATTGGCAAACACATTGGCCTTCCATTGCGGCATGGACCGGATGAAGTTCGACCGGTTGAACTGGCCGACATAGTCACCGCCGCCAATGGCCAGTCCCTCAACAAAGTAAGGGTCCACATCATACTCGATGACGTAGGTGGCATCGGCGCCAACGGCGAATTCGCCGCCATTGGTCATGTCCCAGCTGTTCTGCATACGCAGGTCGATACCCGACGTCTTGATGTCCGGGCCGTTGGTCACATTGGTACGGACACGTGCGATCGTAGCCGCCGTTGGTGCCGACGGATCATTGAACGTGATCCGCGCCAGGATGGCATCATCATCCGTTGTTGGCGTGGCCAGTGCGGCAACCGCCGCATTCACAATATTCGCCTGCTCTTCCACGATGACCGGATCAGAGAAGTCGAAATTGTAATAGTCGAGCGAGGCAAAGAAATTGCCCATCTCGTAGATGCCGCCAAGGTTGAAGCTGAAGGCTGATTCAGGCTTCAGGTCCGCATTGCCGAACGTGTCGACCGCCTTGAATGCCGACGCTGCAGAGATGAATTGCAGGCTGGTGCCAACACCGCCGAGCTGGTTCAGCGTCGGCCCCTTGAACGAGGTCTGGGCCGAGCCGCGCAGGGCAAAATTGTCGGTCAGGGTCCACTTGGCCGCCACTTTCGGGTCAAAGGTCGAACCGATTTCGCCGCCATAATCCTCGTAACGTACAGCCGCCTGGATATCGACATTGTCGAACAGGGGAATCTGCAATTCACCGAAGATGGCATAGATCGTCTGCTCTTCGTCGGCAGGTGTCGTGCCGGCAAGGAACGAATAGGGGCCTGTGCCACCGGGTCCCGGTGTCACGGTCAGGTCCGTCAGGGCCGAAGGCTCAACCTGATAGCTTTCCCGGCGAACCTGCACACCTGCAGCCCAGCCGACGCTGCCGCCAGCGGCCTGCACATTGCTCTGGCCAGAGAAGACACCATCGAAGACCAGCAGGTCTGTCGTGGCAACCGTGAGGCTGGCATCCGTCATCCAGTCGGCCAGCGTGACCGAGTTTTCGAGCCCCGGCACATAGTTCGGGTTGGCCTCGCCGGTCACGGCATTGGCTGGAATGGCGTTCGAGAAGGGGTTGTAATATTCGCAAGCTCCCGCTCCGGCTACCAACGAGCCAGCATAGCCAGCCGCATAGGGCACCGTTCCCGTGGCCGGATCGACACCCGTGTTCGGATCGGTACAGACACCAAATCCGCGCAGGGCCGATGTCAGGCCGGTAATGTAGGTATCATTGGTCGAGCGCTCAGCTTCGGTGGTCGAATAGGTGAGCGCTGCATCATAGCGAACCCCATTGTCGAATTCACCGACCAGAGAGCCCGAACCCCGCCAGGTTTCGCTGGTGCGATAGCCTTCCTGTGCGCTGCCAGTGCCAGGGAAGCCCCCCCAGCCGAATGTCCGGCCGATATACAGGGCGCCGATGGAAGACGCCGGGAAAGCACCCGGATTGTCGGCAATGTATTGCTGGAAGCCCGGCGCGCTGGCCGGAACGAACTGATTCGTCAGCACCTGCGGCGGGTAGGAAGGCGATGTCTTCCAGGTCGGGACATCGGTGTGAGCGTAGAGAAGCTCGAAGTGCAGCTCAGCGCCGTTCGAGAGGTTCCGGTTGTATTCGGAGAAGACCTGGTAGCGTTCTTCTTCTTCGACAAGGTTGTCGAACTGGGTGAACTGGAAGCGACAAGTGCCGACAACGGTGCCGCCAACGGCTTCGCAGCCCGTGTCACCCGTGGCGCCCTGAATTGGCGTTGGGCCCGTGGGGCCAAGGCCCAAGGGAACGTAATAGCCTGGGTTCGATAGCGACGACCAGCCGCCAACAGGGTTTTCAGCAAAAGGCAGGACCGCCCAGTCTTTTTCATTCAGAAGGACTTCGCTGCGCTTGTTATAGCCGATCGAGGTGACCCAGCTGGAGTTCGAGCCCTGCAGGCCGAAGGCCGCAGAGATGTCATAATCGCCGTCCGAGCCATCGAACTGCGAGTAGGATCCGCCGACCTCAAACCCGTCAAGGTCGCGATTGGTGATGAAGTTCACAACGCCGGCAATGGCATCAGACCCGTACAGCGCGGCCGCGCCGTCTTTCAGCACTTCGATCCGGCCAATGGCCGCCGTCGGGATATTGTTCGTGTCGACGAACAGCTGTGCCTGCTCACCGATCGAATAGGGGTGGTATGTCTGGCGGTGGCCGTTGATCAGCACCAGTGTCCGTGCAGGGCCAAGGCCGCGCAGGTTGATGTTGGACGTGCCTTCAAGGCCGTTCGAGGCGAACTGGTTGGTCTGGCCGTCAACACCCGAGGACGGGCCAAGGTTGCGGATCAGTTCCGTAATCGATGGCTGGCCTTCCAGTTTAAGGTCGCCCGCCGTGAGGACGTCGACCGGAAGGGCCGCATCTTCCGGCGTACCCTGGATGAATGAACCGGTGACCGTGACCGTCGACAGTTTCCGCGTGCTCTCGTCTGTCTCTTCTTGCGCAAAGGCGGGCAGGGCCGTTGTGAGCGCAAGGGCAGACGCCCCCAGCACCAATCGTGTGGTAAATCTCATTTGGTTTCCTCCGTTTATACCTGTGATGACCCCCCGGTGTATCCGGATGTTTTCCTCACTGGGGCCAACCATAGCGACGACCTGACGCAGCGATAGAGGCCAAGTATGCTGCACTGCAATATGACAATGCTGCCATGCATTGGCGCAAACCTGTTGCGAAACACAGTAAAATCAGGTCAAAAATGAATGGATGTTGCGCGAATCCCCCCTCTCCGCCCCCTTTCTTGCGCTGGCGGACCATTTCGCAGATGCGGTAGAGCCAGCTAATTTTCCTGAACAAGTGTTGCGCTTTCGCAACCGTCGCTGGGCAAACGCCATCGGGCTGGACGATCTGGATGATCGTGAGTGGCTACAGCACTTCGGGCGATTCGATCCCCTGCCGGGAAACCTGCCCCAGCCGCTCGCCATGCGCTATCATGGCCACCAGTTCGGAACCTACAACCCCCAGTTGGGCGACGGGCGGGGGTTCCTCTACGCGCAGGTACGCGGTCCCCACGGCCGCCTGCACGATCTCGGCACCAAGGGCTCCGGCCAGACGCCCTGGTCGCGGCAGGGTGATGGCCGCCTGACACTCAAAGGAGGCGTCCGCGAAATCCTCGCCGCCACCTATCTCGAAACACTCGGCGTGCACACGTCCAAGGCCTTCAGCCTGATCGAAACGGGGGAGCAATTGCATCGCAATGACGAGCCTTCCCCCGCACGCGGCGCCGTGCTGGTGCGCCTTTCGGAAAGCCATATCCGCTTCGGCACGTTCCAGCGCGCCGCCTATCTCGACGACCGTGACGGCCTTGGCCAGCTTGTCGACTATTGCGTCGCCCACTTCCATCCCGGTGCCAATGACCCCGACATGGCCACGAAGGCCGTGAACCTGCTCGGCCACATCACGCGCGCCACGGCCAGCATGATCGGCCAGTGGATGGCTGCCGGTTTCGTACACGGCGTGATGAATACCGACAATTTCAACATCACCGGCGAAACCTTTGATTTCGGCCCGTGGCGCTTCCTGCCTGTGTCCGACCCGAACTTCACCGCCGCCTATTTCGACGAGAATGGCCTCTACCGCTTCGGCCGCCAGCCGACGCAGGGCGCCTGGGCGCTGCAGCAGCTGGCCTCCGCCCTCCTGCCGCTGGCCGAGGCCGACGGTCTTGCCCGCGGCCTCGCGCCCTACGAAGCCGCTTACCAGCAGGCCTTCGCCGCTCATACGCACCTGCTGCTTGGCCTCGAAGGCTCAGGCGAGCTCGGCGGCGACCTCGCCTTCCTGCAAGGCTTCTATGGCTGGATGACCACCAGCGGCGCGTCATGGCCGCAAACCTTCTTCGATCTCTATGGCGGCACGGCCAGCGAGCCCCGAATGAAGACCTCGCCACAGGCCGGGCTCTATCGGGCGGAGGCCTTCGTGCCGATCCGCGAATTCCTCGCCGCCCGCGCACCGAAACATGCCGAGCGGCTGTCCCTGCCCTATTTCCAGGCTGCCGCCCCGGTCACGATGCTGATCGAAGATGTCGAGGCGCTCTGGGACCCGATCGCCGCAGAGGATGACTGGTCGGCCTTCGACGCGAAAATGGAACACATGGAGGCGGCGCGCCTGGCCCTGGCCCCCTGACGCCACCACACGCCCCCACGTCACCCCTTTGCAAGCCCCCTCACACCCACACCGCCCCCTCGTCGGCGCCGGGACTAGGCCAACTTGCGCCCACCGCCACCGTGGCGGGCGAGCCAGACGCCACCCAGGATCATGGCGAAGGCCGCCAGCGACAGCCAGCTCTGCATTTCTCCGAAGAACAGGAAGCCCATGACAGCAGCAACCACGGGAATGGCATAGCCCGTCAAGGACAGGAATGTCGCCGACGTGCGCGCGATCAGCACCATGTACAGGGCCTGCGCAAAGGCTGTCGGGCCAATGCCCAGTCCGACCACCGCCAGCCAGTTGTCCCACCCGGCATTCACACTCTCGCCGTCCACCATCAGCGCAAGCGGCCATGACACGACCGCCGCGACCGATACGAACGCCGTGGCAAAGGGGATGGCCCGCATCAGCGGCGCGCCGCGCGCGATCAGGCTGGACGCCGCATAGGCCATGGTCGCGCCGAGCAGAAACACCTGGGCCAGCGTGCTGGCCGAGCTGAGCCCTTTCACGGCGTCCGGGCCGAACAGGAGCGCCACGCCGCCAAACCCGACCACAACACCCACAATCGACCCTGCCGACAGTCGCTCGTCACTGAACAGGAAATGCGCGCCAATGGCGACAAAGATCGGCACTGCCGCCGTGTACAGCGCCGCAAGGCTTGAATTCACAGTCTCCTGCGCAATCGTGATCAGGAAAAAGGGAATGACCGATCCGACAATCGCCATGCCCAGAATGGCGGTCCAGCGCCGCCGGTCCGACAAGGGCGGCAGCGGCTGGCGCGTCGCGACCATCACGCAGCACAGCGCCACCGCACCGATCGTCAACCGGCCTGAAATCACCCATTCCGGCGGCAGGCCTGCATCAGCATGGCCCTTATCTACCGCCATGCGCGTCAGCATGTAGGCGCTCGCCCAGACCAGGCTAAGCAGCCAGAACAGCGCCCAGTCCGCCAGGGACCGTCCGGCCGGCTTCATGCCCGTGCGTCCTGTCGGCGACGGGATGGTACGAATGCAGAATGGAAACGACGCCTCACCCGGAGCCCACCCTCGTTAGCAGACCAACAGGCAATACAGGCGCGCCCGGCCAAGTCCACGCTAAAATAGCATGGATATTGCAAGTGGCACGTCCAGTATCCGGGCCCTGCTGCTGTCCGTCCCTGAATCCCAGGTTTTGCGGCCCGATACCGCAGGTTATCCGGGTGGACGGGCAGGCCGCGGCGTCGTAAAGGGCCTGCAAAGTCGCAGTTTTTATCCCGCCTGAGGAGAAATATTAAAATGGCAGTACGTGTTGCAATCAATGGTTTCGGGCGTATCGGACGTCTCGTCCTGCGCTCCATCATCGAGCATGACCGCAAGGACATTGAAGTTGTTGCGATCAACGATCTCGGACCAGTCGCCACGAACGCCCACCTCCTGCGCTTCGACTCCGTGCACGGCCGCTTCCCGGCCGATGTCCAGGTTGACGGCGACAAGATCGTCATCAATGGCAAGCCGATTCTGGTCACCGCGATCCGCGACCCCAAGGATCTGCCGCATCGCGAACTCGACATCGACATCGCGATGGAATGTACCGGAATCTTTGCCGACAAGGAAAAGGCCTCGGCCCACCTTGAAGCCGGCGCCAAGCGCGTGCTGGTCTCTGCACCGGCCACCAATGCCGACAAGACGATCGTTTACGGCGTGAACCATGACACGATCACCAAGGACGACCTGGTCGTCTCGAACGCCTCGTGCACGACGAACTGCCTTTCGCCTGTCGCCAAGGTCCTCAACGACCTGATCGGCATCGAAAAAGGCATGATGACCACGATCCACTCATACACCAATGACCAGCCTTCGCTCGACCAGATGCACAAGGATCTCTACCGCGCCCGCGCCGCATCGCTGTCGATGATCCCGACCTCGACCGGCGCCGCCAAGGCAGTCGGCCTTGTCCTGCCGGAACTGAAAGGCAAGCTGGATGGCATCTCGGTCCGTGTGCCGACACCGAACGTCTCGGTCGTTGACCTGAAATTTGTCTCGAAGAAAAAGACCACGCCGGAAGAAATCAATGCGGCGATCATCGCGGCGGCCGACAGCGGCCCGATGAAAGGTGTGCTGGGCTATACCGACCAGCCGAACGTCTCGTCCGACTTCATCCATGACAACCGTTCGTCCATCTTCCACCTCGACCAGACCAAGGTGATGGACGGCAATTTCGTTTCGATCCTGACCTGGTATGACAATGAGTGGGGTTTTGCGACCCGCATGAGCGACACCGCGCTCGTGATGTCGAAATTCCTTTAGGGGCGACAAGGCGATGAGCTTCAAACGCATCGCCGACGCCGGCGACCTCACTGGCAAGACCGCCCTCGTTCGCGTTGATTTCAACGTGCCGATGGACAAGGGCCTCGTCACCGACGATACCCGGCTGCGCTCCGCCGTCGAGACCGTCCAGACCTTGCGCACCCAGGGTGCCAAGGTCGTCCTTCTTGCGCATTTTGGCCGCCCGAAAGGCCAGCGCGTCGCCGAGATGAGCCTTGCGCCCATCGCTGGCGCTTTCGCCAAAGTGCTCGGTTCGAATGTCAGTTTCGTCGCCGACTGCACAGGCGATCACGTCAAGCAGGCCATCGCCGACCTCGCCCCGGCCGGCGTGATCCTGCTGGAAAACACCCGCTTCCATCCAGGTGAGGAAAAGGGTGACATGGCGCTCGCCCGGGACATCGCCGATCTTGGTGATGTCTATGTCAACGATGCCTTTTCAGCCGCCCACCGGCGTCACGTCTCGACGGCCGTACTCGCGGAATTGCTGCCGGCCTATGCCGGTTGCGCCATGGAACGTGAACTCGACGCGCTCGACAAGGCGCTCGGCACACCGGAAAAGCCCGTGCTCGCCATTGTCGGCGGCGCAAAGGTCTCTTCCAAGATCGACCTCCTGAAGAATCTCGTGACACAGGTCGATGCTCTCGCGATTGGCGGCGGCATGGCCAATACGTTCCTCGCTGCCCGCGGGCATTCGGTTGGTAAATCACTCTGCGAGCATGACCTTGCAGACACGGCCCGCGAGATCGAAACCATTGCCGGTCAGAATGGCTGTGACATCCTCCTGCCCCGCGACCTCGTGGTCGCGAGGGAATTTGCGGCCAATGCAGCCAATCGCACCTGCGGCCTTGATGAGGTGGCAGACGATGAAATGATCCTCGACGCCGGCCCGCAAACCGTTGTGATCCTCGCAACAGCCATGGATGTTGCCCGGACACTTGTCTGGAACGGCCCGCTCGGCGCATTTGAAATGACCCCTTTCGATGCCGCCACCGTTGCCGCCGCAAAGGCCGCGGCTGCGCGCGCCAGGGATGGCAGGCTGGTCGCAGTTGCAGGAGGGGGTGACACGGTCGCCGCGCTCAATCATGCTGGCGTCACTGATGATTTTACCTTCGTGTCGACTGCAGGCGGCGCCTTCCTTGAATGGATGGAAGGCAAGCCGCTACCGGGCGTGGATGCCCTCAGGCGGCACAATACTTGAAAGCGAGCGTTTGGATTAAAGGCAAACGAAGCAGGGCCCCTAGCAATGAGTTTTGACACAGCAATGGACAACACGATTTCGGAAATGGCCAAACAGGCCGCTAACAAGGACGGCTTTATCGCCGCCCTCGACCAGTCGGGTGGATCCACCCCGAAAGCACTGCGCCTGTATGGCGTGGAGGAAAGCGCCTACGCGAACGATGAGGAAATGTTCGGCCTGATCCACCAGATGCGCGCCCGCATCATCAAGTCCCCGGCCTTCATGGGCGACAAGGTGATGGGTGCCATCCTGTTCGAACGCACGATGGAAGGCGATATCGACGGAATCCCGACGGCGGAATACCTCTGGCAGAAGCGCAAGGTCGTGCCCTTCCTCAAGGTCGACAAGGGCCTCATGGACGAAGCTGACGGCGTCCAGATGATGAAGCCCATGCCGGACCTCGACGCCCTGCTTGAGCGGGCTGTGTCCAAAGGCATTTTCGGCACCAAGATGCGGTCGGTCATCCACGCGGCCAACCCGAAAGGCATCGCCGCCGTCGTTGCCCAGCAATTCGATGTCGGCCGCCAGATCCTGGGGCATGGCCTGATGCCGATCATCGAGCCGGAAGTGACGATCACGATCGCTGACAAGGCGGATGCCGAAGACATCCTGCTGGCCGAGATCACCAGGCAGCTGGATGCCCTTCCTGCTGACAGGCAGGTCATGCTGAAACTGTCGCTCCCGGAAAAGGCCAACCAGTACAAGTCGCTGTGCGAGCACCCCCGCGTCATGCGCGTTGTGGCGCTGTCGGGTGGCTACAGCCGTCAGGATGCGAACGCGAAACTGGCCCAGAACACGCGCATGATTGCCAGCTTCTCTCGCGCCCTGACCGAAGGCCTCTCGGCCCAGCAAAGCGATGCGGATTTCGATGCCACCCTGGCGGCAACGATTGAGGGCATCTTCCAGGCATCACGCGCTGGCTGATCGGCCGCGCGGTGAGCTTGAAAGGGCGGCCTGCGGGCCGCCCTTTCTGTGCGCGCAATGTCGCCCCGTGTGGGTAGACACGCGCCATCCAAGCAGATCATAGTGCGGGCATGTTCTGGCGGATCCGTAATCGGCATTCCTGCCACTTGCCGAGGAATGCACCTGATGAAACGACTCCCCGCCGCCCTGCCGCTTGCCGGACTTGTACTGATTATTGCCGCCTGTGCGCCAGCTGGGAAAAAACCCGAAACGCCCACGCCTGCGCCGGTCCATGCCCTCGAGACCGAAGCAAAGGCGATGATGGCGCAGCTCGTCGTGGCTCCGGACAGCGCCGACGCCTTCACGGTCCGCTGCGACACCGCCCTCGACCTCGTGAACAGGATGATCGCCGATATGGAGGCGCGTGACACGGTTGCGGGCGCAGCCGATATCAAATTCCTCGATACGATCACAAACCTCGGCTATTCGATCGGCTTTGGTGAATCGAGTGTCGTGGCCGAGGCAAATCCGGACGCCGCCCTGCGCGGGGTGGGTGACCTCTGCCAGCAACGCACGTCCGATGTGCTCACCCGGCTCAGCCTGTCCAAGCCTGTTTATGACCGCCTTACAGCGATTGATGTAACAAACCTCAACCCGCGCGAAACATTCCTCCTGGACCGGACCCTGCGCGACTATCGCCGGTCGGGAATCGACAAGGACGAGGAGACCCGCGACAAGGTTCGCGCCCTCAACGCAGAGCTGGCCGAGATCAGTTCCGAGTTCAGCAAGAACCTGCGAGAAATACAGGGGTCGGTCCAACTGGACTCTGTCGCCGCACTCGATGGCCTCCCGCAGGACTATATCGACGCGCACCAGCCCGACGAAAACGGCAAGATCACGATCACGACCGATTATCCCGATACCGGTCCGGTGTTCAGCTATGCAACCAATGAAACCCTGCGCCGGGACCTGTCCTTCGCCTCCGGTAATCGCGCCTATCCGGAGAACGTCGCCCCCCTCCGCAGGCTGCTTGAGAAACGTTACGAGCTCGCCACCCTGCTCGGCTACCAAAACTGGGCTGCCTACGTCACCGAAGACAAGATGACAGGCTCGCCCGAAGTGGCAGAAGCCTTCCTCGCGCGCGTCGAAGCTGCCGCAACCGATGCCGCCGGCATCGAGCATGGGCGCCTCCTCGCCAAGCTGAACGAAACCCGGCCGGACGCCACGACCGTACCCGAATGGAGCAGTGCCTTCCTCGCCGAACAGATCCGCCAGTCGGATTACGCGCTCGATTCCCAGGAAGTCCGCCAGTATTTCGCCTATGACAATGTCCGCGCCGGCATCTTCGCGCTGGTTGAGGACCTGTTCGGTGTCCAGATCACCCCATGGGAAAACGCGCCAGTCTGGGAGTCCAGTGTCACAGCGCATGAGATTCACCGCAACGGACAGCTGATCGGCCGCTTCTTCCTCGACATGCATCCCCGCGACGGCAAGTTCAAGCATGCCGCCGCCTTCCCGATCCGCTTCGGCCCGACATCTGACGGCGTGCCCGTGGGGGCCCTGATGTGCAACTTCCCGGCAGGTGATCACGCGACCGGCCTGATGGAGCATCGCCAGGTCGAGACCTTCCTTCACGAATTCGGTCACCTCATCCACCAGATGTTCTCCGGCCAGCCCGACTTCGCAAATCTCAGCATGAGCAATCTCGAATGGGACTTTATCGAAGCGCCCTCGCAGATGCTGGAAAACTGGGTCTGGGACTATGACACACTCGCCACGTTTGCCGTGAACGCAGAGGGCGAAACCATTCCGCGTGAACTGGTCGAAAAGATGATTGCGGCCCGCGACTTCGGAACCGGCCTCGGTACATTGCGCCAGCTCGTCTTTGCAGGCGTCTCGCTGAAATATTATGATCGCCCGCCCGAAGACGTCGACTTCGATGAAATCTGGGATGAACGTCAGTCGGCCCTCAGCCCGTTCGAGGCTCTGCCAGATGTCCACCGCTATGCCAGCTTCGGCCACCTCGATGGCTATTCGGCCATCTACTACACCTATCAATGGTCGCTCGCGATCTCGACTGATCTGTTCACCGAGTTTGAAAAGAGCGGCCTGCGCGACCCGGAAACGTCCGGCCGCTACCGCGATCTCATCCTTGCGCCCGGCTCATCGAAACCGGCCGCCACGCTCGTGCATGACTTCCTCGGCCGCGACTGGACACCTGAAGCCTACGAGCAATACCTGATCAACGCCGCCAGGTCCGGCACCGAGGAAAAATAGACTGTACAGGTCAGCCCATGCTGGAAATGCGCCCCAATTGTGAACGCTGCGACGCAGACCTTGCGCCCGACGAGGTGGGCGCTTTCATCTGCTCATTCGAGTGTACCTTCTGCGCCGATTGCGCAGATGGTCCGCTTGACGGCAGCTGCCCCAATTGCGGCGGTGACCTTGAACCGCGCCCGATGCGGAAGGGCAAGGCGCTCGCAAGCCATCCTGCCAGCACAACGCGGGTTGGCCCGAAGTAACCGTCACCACCGGCTTCCTTCCCTGCCCCGCTTGGGCTAGAGAGCCCGCCCATGGCTGACAACATACCTCCGCGCGAGCGTACGCGCCTCTATCTCATTACTCCGCCGCGCATCCACGATGTGCCGGAATTCGCCGCGATGCTCGAAGGTGCGCTCGAAGCGGGCGACGTCGCATGCCTGCAAATCCGCCTGAAGGGCGAGGACGGACGGATCGACGTTCCTGCCACGCGCGCCGTTGCAGAGGCTGTAACGGCCATGGCCCAGGCTTATGGCGCGGCGGTCATCATCAATGACAGCCCCGAACTTGCGGTCGAACTTGGCGCTGACGGCGTCCATATCGGTCCGGAAGACACCCCGGTGAAGGCCGCGCGCGCGATCATCGGCCCTGATGCCATTGTCGGCGCAACGGCGAGGAACAGCCGCCACGCCGCCATGGCCGCCGGTGAACAGGGCGCAGATTACGTGGCTTTCGGGGCCTTCTACCCCACTGATACCAAGTCAGGCACCGTCCCGGCCGAACTCGCGCTGCTTGAATTCTGGCAGGAAACCATGGAGCTGCCCTGCGTCGCCATTGGCGGCATCACGGTTGAGAATGCCGCGCCGCTGGTCAGAGCTGGCGCTGACTTCCTCGCTGTCTCGTCCGGTGTCTGGAATCATCCACAGGGCGCTGCAGGCGCCGTCATCGCCTTCAACAGCCTGCTCGACCAGCTGCAACCGCGTTAACATCCCGCCGCTTGACCCTCGCGCGGCAAAGGCTTACCCCGCGCAAAACCCCAACAAGGACGACTTCAATGCCCAAGATCAATGGTAATGAAATCAAGCCCGGAAACGTCATCGAGCACGAAGGCACTGTCTGGCGCGCGATCAAGACCATGGCCGTCAAACCCGGAAAGGGTGGCGCGTTCAACCAGGTCGAGCTTCGCAACCTGTTCAACGGATCGAAATCGAACACCCGCTTCCGGGCCAATGAGTCGGTCGAGCGCGTGCGTCTTGAACAGAAGGAATTCCAGTTCCTCTTCGCCGACGATAACGCGTTCACCTTCATGGACACCGAGACCTACGAGCAGATCATGATCGAGCGCGATTTCATCGGAGATCAGGGTGCGTTCCTGCAGGACTCCATGATGGTCCAGATCGAGTTCTATGGCGAACGTCCGATCGGTGTTGCCCTGCCCGACCAGGTCACACTCGAAGTGCTCGAAACCGAGCCAGTCGTTAAGGGCCAGACGGCCGCCAACAGCTTCAAGCCTGCCATGTGCACCGGCGATGTCCGCGTTCTCGTGCCGCCATTCGTTGGCGTCGGTGAACGCGTCATCGTCCAGACCGCTGACAGCACCTATCTGCGCCGCGCAGACTAGTCAGGAACACCCATGTCCAAGCCCTCCCCCGTCGGTTCCGTGATGATCGCCGCCGCCCGCGCCGCAGGCCGGGCGCTCGCACGCGATTTCGGGGAGGTGGAAAACCTCCAGGTCTCCAAGAAGGGCCCCGGTGATTTTGTCTCCAATGCCGACCATCGCGCTGAAGAAATCATCCATGCCCACCTGTCCAAGGCGCGACCGGGATATGGCTTCATCATGGAAGAACGCGGCATTATCGAAGGCAGTGACAAGTCCAACCGCTTCATCGTTGATCCGCTCGACGGTACGCTCAACTTCCTGCACGGCCAGCCGCACTATTGCGTTTCCATCGCGCTCGAACGCGAAGGCCAGTTGCTGACCGGTGTCGTGTTCGATGTCGCCAAGAACGAAATCTTCTGGGCCGAAACCGGCCGTGGCGCATGGCTAGAACAGCGCAAGCTGCGCGTCGCCACCCGCCGCAAACTGAACGAAGCTGTCATCGCCACGGGTACGCCCTGGGTCGGCAAGGCGGAAGCGGCGCATGTCGGATTTGCCCGCGAGATCGCGGCCATGACCCCCGTCTGCGCCGGCATCCGACGCTATGGCTCCGCTGCACTTGATCTGGCGTGGGTTGCCGCCGGACGCTTCGACGGCTTCTGGGAGCGCGACCTGAAACCTTGGGACATCGCAGCCGGAATCGTCCTCGTACGCGAAGCCGGCGGAATGGTCGAGGAAATCAATGGCGGCGATGTCCTCCGGACCGGCTCGATCATTGCCGGAAATGAAGACATCCTTCCTCTCGTCCAGAAGCAGCTCCGCCACGCGGACGCATTCGGCAAGGCTGCCTCCGTATAGGCAACAATCAATACATGACGCCCGTGTCATGTATTGTGGCATTCGCCCTGCCATTGTAACGTCCGTGCATGACCCAGACAGACACAGACGTACTCATCATCGGCGCAGGCCTTTCCGGCATCGGCGCGGCGGTTCACCTGACAAAGCGTTGCCCCGGCAAGACGTACAGGATCGTCGAACAACGCGGCGCCATTGGCGGCACGTGGGACCTCTTCCGCTATCCCGGCATCCGCTCGGACAGCGACATGCACACGCTGGGCTACAATTTCAAACCGTGGACAGAGTCCAAGGCCATCGCCGACGGTCCGTCGATTCGTAAATATGTCCGCCAGACCGCTGATGAATTCGGTATCACCGACCGGATCCAGTTCGACACCAAGGTCGTCGCAGCCGACTGGTCGGGCACCGACCAGTCCTGGCATGTCACCCTGCAAACCGCGTCAGGTGAGAGTGAGCAGATCACCTGCGGCTTTCTCTTCCTCTGCGGCGGCTATTACAATTACGACCAGGGCTACAAACCGGAATTCCCGGGCGAAGCCAGCTTCAAGGGCCAGATCGTCCATCCTCAGCACTGGCCGGAAGACCTCGACTATTCCGGCAAGAAAGTTGTCATCATCGGCTCCGGCGCTACCGCCATGACACTGGTCCCCGCGATGACCGACGCGGCCTCCCACGTCACCATGCTGCAGCGCTCGCCGACCTATGTCGTCTCCCGGCCTGCGGTCGACAAGCTGGCCAATTCCCTGCGCAAGTTCCTGCCAGCCAGCTGGGCCTATGGCCTCATCCGCTGGCGCAATGTTCTCTTCCAGCAATTCTTCTTCCGTCAGACCCGCGCCCACCCGGAAAAGGCCCGCGAGCGGCTGCTCGGCATGGTGCGCGAAGAGCTCGGCCCTGACTATGACGTCGAGAAACACTTCACACCTTCCTACAATCCGTGGGAGCAGCGCCTTTGCCTGGTGCCTGACTCCGATCTCTTCACGGCCCTGAAAGCAGGCAAGGCCAGCGTCGCCACCGACCATATCGCGCGTTTCACGGAAAACGGCATCGAACTCAAATCCGGCGAAACGCTGGAGGCCGACATCATCGTCACCGCCACGGGCCTCAACCTGCAATACATGAACGGCATTGACGTAAGCGTCGATGGCGTCAGGGCCGCACCAGGATCGCTCCTCAACTACAAGGGCGTCATGGTCTCAAACGTACCGAATCTTGCGATCACATTCGGCTATACCAATGCCTCATGGACACTGAAGGCCGACCTGACGTCGGAATATGTCTGCCGCCTGATCAATTACATGGACCGGGGCGGCTTTGCCTCGGCCATGCCAAAGCTCGACGCCTTTCCGAACGACACCGATCCGTTCGTGGATTTCTCCTCGGGCTATTTCCAGCGCGTGATGGACAAGTTCCCCCGCCAGCACAAGGAAGCCCCCTGGAAGCTCCACCAGAACTATACGGCCGACATGATGAACCTGCGCTATGGCCGCATTGATGACGGCGTGCTGACCTTCGAAAAGGAACGCCAAGAAGCAAACGCGCCAGTCCTGCAGGCGGCTGAATAAGGACGTGCCCCTGTAAATCCGCCGCATCCTCCGCTATCTCAAACCTGTGAGGTGTTTGAGTTAGCGGAGAAATATCATGTGGTTATGG
>TARA_R110000850_G_scaffold275955_1_pt1 | contig 31918 bp, 42 predicted proteins | sample TARA_R110000850 | Tara Oceans TARA_R110000850 (sample SAMEA4397586) | marine metagenome | biome: Polar Biome; feature: [SRF] surface water layer (ENVO:00010504); material: water (ENVO:00002006), including particulate matter (ENVO:01000060) such as... | depth 5 m | reverse complement strand
AAAACTTCCAAAGCAAGCGTACTCTTGCATCATTTCAGATAGTTCCGAGTACTCTTCAAATTTATGTGTCATATTATTATTTTTTAGTTGTTAAGTCGGCTTTCATAATTTTCTTGGTTTTTAAGTTCCTACAAACATAAACCAAAAATAATTACAATCAAAGTTTTTTTTTAAATTTCTTTTGTGTATCATTGCAGTATGAAAGACATATTTTATGAAATTGAGCTGTGGGATAGTCCTGCACTCAACAACACTAGCCAGAAAATAATGACCATCCACCTTAAATATCTGATCGCATTATGTTCAAAGTAGGGATATACAAGACAATGAAAGTCCCTAGTCCAAATTACGTACTTGATCTGAGGTTGATCTTGGATGGGATATGTGACGGCAAGTGGAAAGATCAAGTGGGTAAGTATCGTAAGAGTGGTGACAGTACCATAAAGGACAGTTTACCATGCTATACTATAGGAGGTGTATTTGGAGCGACTAAGGAGATCAGTAACCTTAAGACCCCATCAAATCTGCTATCCTTAGACGTTGATGATTTTGAGGGTAAGTTAGACAAGCTAATGGAGTACTTAGCCCCGATAGCCCCCTCCATCTATCATGTATCAAAAAGCTGTGGAGGTAAGGGGTACTGTGTTCTGGTAAAGATAAAACCCTTTGATGATTATGGTCACTTCAAGAGGATATACCATGCAGTGTACACAGATTTGGAGGCTACAGGATTGGATAAGGTTTCAAAGCTGGACTACCTACCAAACTTAAACAGGCTCAGGTTCGTAAGCTATGATCCAACCTGCTTAACTTTTGATGAGACAAGCCTGCAAAATTATACTAAAGAACTTAATCTACCTATTGATGTCGAGATCAAGGAGAAGGGAGAACTGGTAACTAAGTTTGTTATTGGGTCAGATCGTCTCACTGATGAGGAGAAATTTAAAGAAGTACTGTCCAAGTTTATAACTTTTAGCGGTGACTTCGGATCAAGAGGTACTAGGCACGACTGGATTCTAGGACTTGCTCGTTGGACTTGTCGTGCTGATATTGGCGAGGACTGGTTAAAGACTGAGTTGGTTTCTAGCTACCACAATCCTGCAAGACCAGAAGTTTGGAGGCAGGAGGTAATAAGGTGTGTAAGGGATAGCTACAGAGCGTATAGTGCTGAGAGAGGTAACTTTACAGTAACCAAGAAATTTAGTTATGATGATATCTTAAGCTGTAGTAATGTGGAGCAGGTGAAGGAGCAGGTGTATCTTTTGATCTCTGACAAATTAAATTATGCAGATTATTTGGTACGAGAGAAAAAAAGCAGTACATTTATTGAAAAGGAAGTCAGATTTTTAAAGAAAATTGTAGATATGCTATGAAAGATGAAATAAACAACGAAAACAAAGCGAAGTTCTTTGCTCAGTATTGGGGGCAAATGGTGGGGGAAGGTTTAAATGGAACTGAGGATGTTCACAGGGCAAATTCTGCATTTACTGAATTTTTAAATCTCAAACCACTATCATCAATCAGTGATGAGGATGCTATTACTGTGGGATACAAATCTGCTTCGCATGTTCCTAAGATAAAAATGTGGAGTCAACCAAATTGCGACTACCTCAGATTAAAAAGTTACGCACTTCCTTGGATGGGTTTATCAGTAGAGGAGTTAATTGAAGCAGGATGGATACGCCTCTTGGATAAAACTAATTGAATTATGAAAAAAGAACTAATAAGACCTGCTGATCTTGCTCCTCTTGGGGTGAGGTCGACATACCAAACAGAAAAGCTATCATTTAACGAAACTTACCAAAAGATATGGACACAACTGAAATAGTATACGATGGAGGAAGAAACTATAAAGCTGTCAAAATCAAACGCAACAATAAATTTTTATATGCTTACGATTATTGGTCTGGTGCATATAAGATGTTAGGATCAAAAGGTCAAGATATCGCATCATTTAACGTAAGGGAGGTTAAAGGTCTATGAACGACAACCAATTAGTTAAGAGTGTAAAAGATTTAGAGCATTACCTTGAGAAGACAATGTTGCCATCAATAGGATTTAGAGCAATGCCATTAAACTTGCTACCACATGAGGTCTACTTTATGACAAGGTACAAGGTTAGGTTCAATGCTGTAAGTACAAAGTATGAGAGGGCGCAACTTGTTATCCAAGATGGGCAAGAGGAAGAGTCTGTCGAGTGGGTAGAACTTGAGGTGAGTGAACTTCATAACGATATGATTAGGGCAGATGCAAAGGGTAAAGGTGCTTTGTCGGATGCTGAGGTTATTAGGATGTTGTCGGATAGAAGACTAGTACCAAACTATGATCCATTTGCAGGCTACTTTCACTCCATCTCAAATTTGCTACCACCAGATGATGACTTTGATTACATTGATGATTTTGCAAAGTACCTTACTGTGGAGGGTGGTGATAAGGAGAATTTAAGGTGGAGGTCTAATCTTAAAAAAGCTTTAGTTCGTAGCGTTAAGTGTGGATTGAATGAGAAGTATTTCAACAAACACGCATTAGTTCTGTACAGTTCTGAGCAGTCTGTAGGTAAGACTTCGTACTGGAGAACACTTACACCAGAGCCTCTAAAGAAGTACTACTATGAGGGTGCAATTGGCAGTGATAAGGACAGTCAGACAGTACTTGCTAAGAACTTTATCATTATGATTGATGAACTAGCTAACCTTTCTCGTGTGGATATTAACGTCTTGAAGGCTACCTTAAGTAAGTTGACTATTAATATTAGGTTGCCTTATGCCAAGAACTTTGAGGATATGCCTAGACGTGCCTCTTTCTTTGGGACTACCAACAGGACAGACTTTCTTACCGATAGCGAGAATGTTAGGTGGTTGATCTTTAATGTGGAGGATATCGATAAAAGCTATGGTGATATCTTTACAGGTAAGTACAATATTGATGTGGATAAGATTTGGGCACAGGCTTATAAGTTGTACAAGTCTGGATTCAATTGCGAGCTGTCTAAGGATGATCTACTAGTCAATGAGGTGAACAATGTGCTTTATAGTGCCACCTCTTTAGAGAAAGAAGTGATCCAGAGTTATTTCTTGCCAGCTAATCCAGATGATACAGGAAAGAAGGGATACAGGAAAGGGCAGTCGAGCGAGTTATTTGAGGATGCTTGCAGGTTACTTGAGGAGGACGGTAAGATGCACAGCTTGAAGAATATGAAGCAGAATATCTTTTTTATCGAGTTGGGACGTATGGCAGGTTGGAAGAAGACTAGCTATCGGCTTGGAGGTAGACCTGTCAGTGGATACCATTACATTATACAGAAAGAGGTGGATAAGGGGGAGTTACCATTTTAATGATTAACCAAACTGCTAATGCGAAGGGGGATAGTGCAGAGGTCTTGTTGATGGCAGAACTTGTCAGCAGGGGACTCACTATCTCCATTCCTTTTGGACATAATCAACTTTATGATTTAGTTGTCGAGAGGTGTGATACAGGAAAGCTACTAAAGGTGCAGGTCAAGCTTAGGAATACACAGCATAATAAAGACTCCTTTAAGTTTGGGGATATGTCTCGATATGTAGGTAAGGTGGATGTGGTAGCGTTCTTTTGCGGGGGTGAGTGGTACTTCTGGACAGGTCTAAAGCTTAAGAGGTATGGATGTGAAAAGGAGGTAATGCTCAAGACAAAGCACAATGTCAAAAATAATTTTAAAATATTTGGTGTATAGTAGCAATTGATTGTAAAAGGTGTTATATTTGGTTAATCAATCGGGTGGTCAAAATAGACTCAATGGCGGTGCTGAACAGTGCAGTTGCAGGTTAAAGTCCTGTCCCGATTGATTTACACACTTAAACAAAAACGATATGAACTTATTTAGCGCGGAAACAACAATTAATGGGGTACTGGCAACGGTAAATCTTCGGGCATTTAATCAGTATGGAAGTCGAGTAAACATCAAAAGAGATGATGTGCTTGTCGAGGAGTTATTTACTGCTGAGGAATTGACTGATAAAGACCTTACTGAATTTGAAGATGAGGTCTACTGGCAAATCTCTAACGAGGAGGGGGAATGGTATGATAGGTTTACCAAACTTGTTAGAAGTGAGGGACTTAGTGAGGTCTGTGTTGTTGGGAAGTATTGATAAAAAATTAAGGTGAGAAAGTAGCACTCACCTTAATTTTTATCTTTTTTAATGTTAGGTATGTATAAAAAAATGCCAGTAATTAAGTTTACTGGCATTTTTTTGTTATCTATTCCACTGGATTCCTCTTGTGGCAGATGGAAGGCATACAGGGTCTAGCTTGCTCATGTCGAGGTTTAGCCCCTTCATGTAGTCCTCGTAGTCGTGTATCATTCCTCTGACTTTTATTGTGTTGTTCTCACTTTTTTGTCCGTTAATTGCCACAAAGCTACTGTCCTTCATTTGGTCTGTAACTGCATTTGCTCTTAGTGGCGAGAACTCCATGTAACGTAGCAAATCAATGGCATATCTTACTTGTAGGGCAGGTGCAATCATTCCTTTGTTTGTTACTAGAAAGGTAGTAATATCACAATAGGTTTCTATTCTAAAGTTTAGACCAAAGTTACTGATGTTCTCGATATTTAGCTTGTCTACTGATACCATGTCAATCCCATCAAAGTCAGCTCCCTCAACGTATGCCGTAGAGATTGATACGTACTTGCTCCATTCTTTGTAAGACTTGCCATTGAAGTAATTACAAGTGCCACAAGGTGCTACTGATAGGTCATAGTCTTTGTAGATGGCTGATGTTGTACCTAGATCGCTCTCGTAGTAACCAATGTAATAGAATCCACCTGCATCATAAGCAGTGTAGTTTAGCAGGATAGGTACGTCTAAATCTACCCATTCTACAGATGTTGCTTTTGTGATCGTGATTAGTCTGGTGTCTATTGCTTCTTTTTGGCTACTATGATAGATGTAGATTGGAAGGTCTGTTACAGGTGCAGTTAGTTGTAATGCAAGTCTAGTTATGGAGTGGTAAGTATGCTCAGATTTTACTGGTCTGAATACCCATCCCAAGAACCTCCCCCTCTTCGATAATATGTTACTAAATCTAGCAGTACTATCAAAAACTTGGGTATCGGATAGTTTGGTCTTTATAGATTGATTAGCTAGTTTCTTAGTCATTAGATCATTTAAAGTGGATGTTATCGAGGACTTTCTTACATTAGTTAACCATGTGCTTAGTTCTGTATCGTCAGGTCTTACGTTGTCAAGTATCGATAGCTGTAGTAATGGGTGATAGTCGTTCAACTTTAAAAGTCCACCTGTCAAAGTAGTTGGCATGGTAAATCCTGTACTGCTGTTAAAACCTACCAAAGATTCCAGTGCTGTTATTGTCGTTCCTACGTTATAGTTCATGTTTTTTAGCTTATCATTATCTAACGTAAAAATATTTTTTAAAGTTTATTTGCAATTGTGGATTAGGTTTATTATGTTTGTATCATAGTCAGGTGGCGGAATTGGTAGACGCAGCTGGGTACAACCTGCTGGTGCAAAGGAATTATAGTTTAACGGTGAGGAAGTGAATTACTTGTGCTATATGAACTACGAGATACAGGTTCGAATCCTGTCCTGACTACAATTTAAACTTAAACAACAAATATTATGAAAGATCAATTAGTTAAGAAATATCAGTTAGAAGTTAAGGACTTATTTGAGGCTGACTACCACAAAATCATTACTGACGAGGATTTGGTGGAGAGGTTGATTAGCTTGTGTAGAAATTCCTCACATAATATTGATAAACTTGAGAATGTTTTACACGAGGCTCATGAAGATTTATACACGCTTGAGTGTATAATTGATAGGTTAAGGGATGAAATTATGGAGTTTAAAGGTTAAGTACGTTTTAAAGTAAACTTTTTGTATCGACTGTCTACGTAGTGCGCTCTTAAGCATCCCATTACTAGGCAGTCGATTGCTTCATCATGTTTTGCCAATGGGAAGGTGGTTACTTGATTAAGAAACTTCTCGTTCCAAGCTCCCTCGACAAGTACTACCCTGCCAGTCTCCACCATAGGTACAATAGCCTCTGCTCTTTCCTCTTTTTTGATGTTGATGTTCACCTTGGCAGCTTTTGGATACTGGTACTCTACAACATTAAGGTCAGTTAATTTTTTAAGTAGAGATACCACAACCTTACCTGATCCTTTAGGTTCAATTGTTACTACACTCTTCCTGTTGTCATAACCTGCACGTCTTACTTGCTTCTCTAACCACTCTGGAAGGTCTGCACTGTCGATATGGTCATCTACATAGTCTGTAATGTAGATCGTGTTACCATACATTGTGTAAGTCATTATTCCTGATGGGTCGTTTAGCGTGTTCGAAGTATAAGCTGTGTCGGTGATAAATGTCCTTTTCAAGTTGTGCTTCTTGTCCAAGGCATAGAAGTCCTTGAATGGTATGATAGTAAACCAGTCACGTCTGAAAACTAAACCATCTGTAGGTAATGGGTTCTGTTGGTACTGCGTGTTCCAAAAGATCGTTCCTTTCTTCTGTACCTTTCTGATGAAGCTCTCATCAAATCTGTCACCGAATAGATACCCACGTTTGTAGATGGTGTTCTTGTACTCTGGATATGCCTTAAGAAATAGGTCAAGGTATGGTATCTTTTCTGACCCGTCTTGTACTGCTGGTAGGTTTACGTGCAGGTAGTCCTCATCTGTGCCATACTTCTCGTTTAGGTGTCCCGACATATCATCCTCAGCCAACCTCTGCATGATTACAAAAGCTACTGCCATTAATGGGTTGTTACGTCTGGTGTCAAAGGAATGATCCCAAAATTCCTTGTTCTCCTGTAGTGCCTTTTTACTTTTTAGTTCTTGTGGTTTTAGTGGATCATCAACTACTCCCACCATAAAGCCCTTACCTACTGTAGAGCCACCTGTACCTGTTGATAGCCTTATGCCACCCTTACTTGTTTGAGTCTCACCTACAGCCTCTCTACCACCTTCAGACTGATCTATGCTGAATGTGTCACCGTAGATTCGCTTAAACCACTTACTCTTGATGATCTCTTGGGACTTTCTACTGAATCCATGTGCTAACTCCTCACTGTAGCTTACCGTCATCAAAGGTAGTGAGGGTTGCTTGCTCCAAATCCAGACTGGTAAAGCTTGGTTAAATATCCAAGACTTTAATGATCGAGGAGGTACGTTGATAAGTATAGTGGTGTGAGGTGGTCGTTTTTTGTTAAGCACTGGTTCTACTAGGTACTGTGCTAACCATGCCAAGTATGTGATATGCCAGTTCTCTTGCAGGTCGGTGTATGGATCGATCTCTGCCCATGCATCCTTAAAAAAGGTGTAGAAGTCTGTGTTGTACTGCCTACGTTGAATTTCTAACTGTAGGCGTAGTAGGTCTTCTTGAGTTGATCTTGATATTTGTGTCATTAGTCTACAATCTGTGCCTCGTCTGATCCTGATGCCTGTGCTAATCTTTTCTTGAGTTCTATCTGTAGTTCCTTGTCAGTCATTGCACCTATATTGTTGTAGGTTAATGATTTGTTGGCACGTGCATTCTGGTGCTTCTCAAATGCCCCGTAGTGTTTTAGTAGTAGCTCTGCACCCTTTAGCCTGTCCTTATGCTCTGCTGTGTCATCATTCATTATTTGAGAGACTACATTAAGTACGTCATCTAGTGTTGATGCCACGTTCTTTTTTAGGATGCTTTCTAGGTAGGCTGATATTGCTTTGGCGTTTAGAAAAGCACTCCCCCTCATGCTGTAGTACTGGATGGGGTTTTCCTTTGCCTTGATTTCTGGGGAGGTGCTATCGACTGCATGTTTTGCTGCCGCGGTACTCTTCATACCATTCGATAAATACTCCTCGATAAATAATTGTTGTGCGTGGTTTATCTTAAAAGTCTCAATATCTTCTTCACTGATATTATGCTTTTGGCTTAACTCCATTACTCTCATGTCTGTCAAAATTTGCTCTGATCTGATAACGAAATTTAATGTTTAAAAGTTTTGTGGGGCAGTTTGTAATCTGGGTAACTTATTAATTAGTTTGTTATTTTGGGTAAGTTGTTGAAGTTCTGGGATTTAGGGGTAAAGTGTAGTTAGCGTCGTCAGCCAAAAACACTCCAAAAACTTCTATGAAAAACTCTCTATAAATAATATTATTACCTTACTACTTACTACACTAATTAATATAGTATTGGAATTAGGAATTTTACCTTTATAAAATTCTGTATTCTTCTTAAATTGCAGTATATTCCTTGGTTTTTATATCTTTTCACAATATAACTAAACAATACGACTGCCCTACTACACCTAACTACAATAAATATCCTACTTTTTCTTGGAATAATACAACAGAAAATAAATCAATTATTTTGTGTGCTGATTAGGAAGTGTCGATTTTTCCTGTTATGTTTGTGATGTACTTAAACGACAAGGAAATTATGAAAACCAAAGACATTATCTTAGCACTAAAAAATCAAGGCTTGGAGGTAACAAAAAAAGAGGCTAGATACTCGTCTGGTAGATGCTATGAAGCGTATTCCATAGTAGGATCACCTTTAGTATCTAGGTCGGATACTTTAAAGCCTGTACCTTCTCAGGGATTTACTACCCGAAACGGAGAACTTCAGAAGAGTGGGTTTTTTGTAGGTAAGATGGTAGGGGACAGACTATATGCTACTTACGATCTTTTTAATAGCTTAGAGGAATTTTTAGAAAAGATAAAATAATAACTTAAACGACAAGGAAATGAAAGACATTAAAACAGTGCCCATTAGCCTTAAACTGCTTGAGAAAATGGTCGAGTACGTGGTGGACAGGGAAGTGATTCTTGATTGGGGGTGGGCTAACTGTAGAGACTTAAAAGAACTGATCCAAGACGAGGAAATGCCTGAGTTGTATTTTGAGTTAACTAATTTAATTAAAAAGATATGATAGCGTTAAAAATAGTTTTGTTGGTGATCTTAGCTACTGACCAGTTCTTCTTTTGGTCGGACTACGCTGAGAAGGCTAAGGTTTATGTGCAGGACGACTCTGTTAGGTTACTGTTGAGGGCATCTATCTGGGTAAATGCAGTGCTGGTTACGTTTGTATGTTATTTGACGTTAAGTTTGTAAAGTGCTTGTTTTATAAGATAATTTTAATTACATTTATGATATGGAAAATTTTAAAGGAACAAAAGGAAAGTGGGTTGTGCTTCAAACTGATGAAGTTGAAAGCCATTTAGATATTGCTATAAACACAGAAAAAGAGGACTGCGTTTGTTGGGTATATTCTAAATTTGACTATCGAGACCATAATGGTAAAGCAAACGCCTTGCTAATCTCAAAAGCACCTGAGATGCTTGAGATGTTGGCGAAAATAGTTTCTCAACTTGATTCTATTGAATCACTAAATTTTCAATCCGATGTAGACCTAATGGATGAAGCAAGACAACTAGTCAAAGAAGCGACAGAATTATGACACAATTTAAAAAAGACGGTACGATTCATACGCTTATCAAAATTGATGGCGTGATCGAGATGTATGAGTTGAGGTATGAAGAGAGTGGTGTTGTGGTAGGGTACAGCGTGATGAGGAGGGTTAAGAAGGCTCTCCCCTTTGATACAACTGGTGCTACCTATATGGCTCTTCCATCCAGTTCTCTTTGGGGTATTCATGGCTGGAGTTATATGAGTTTGTGTGGTGCGCAAAAAAGATTTGGTGATTTAGTAGGATCATAAATTTATTTGAGTTACATTTACATATCGATTAATACTTAAACAAAACAAATTATGAAAAATTTAGAGCAAATTATCAGAGCAACAGCAGGGAAATTCTTCACTGTGGTGTTCACTAAGAAGGATGGTAGTGAGAGAGTTCTCAATGGTAGACTTGGGGTGGTTAGCCATCTTAAGGGCGGTAAGAGTACAGTAAACCATGAGACAAGCTTTGTAGTATGGGATAGGCACATTGGTCAGTATCGATCTGTTAAAAAGAGTGCCATCACTGAGGTAAGATTTGGAAAGGAGGTCTTTCGTGGATAATCTTAGGTATTTTAAGTTTGTTGCGAATGTGAGACAGGGGAATGCCTATGAGTATAAAGTAGTTCAAGGCAACATTTACCCAAGCGACTTTATGGTAAGTTCTAGAAGAAATGTCCTTGATTGTTCGACAGATATTTGGTTTTATGAGGCTGAGTGGCAAGAGGTTTATGTTAGTGATGTAGAACCAGTGCCACAAAAGACCTTCCCCCCTGATGCAGTAACACTTGATACCTATGAGGGCGGTAAGTGGTACGATGTGAGAGAAGTGCTACCAGATGAGAGGTTTGATGGTAAGTTATTTGTGAGGTTAACATGTGATACAGTTAGACTTGCCGTATGGGATAATGAGGATGAGGAGTTTATTGGCAGAACAGGAGATATTTTAGATACTGTGATGCAGTGGAGAGCAAATATCTTAGGCAAGTAAAAATAATTGGGGGAGAAATAAAAATAAATGACCTCCTCCTCCCCCATGCCCCCCTTCGCTATAGTAAAATAAATCTAAAAAATATTTGAATTAGCTTGACTTTGATGTTGTGATGTGTTATATTTGTATAAGATAAGAATAAGAGAAAGATTGGTGTAACGGTTTTTAATGTGTTTTTTGTTTAAGTGTTAGAGGCTATCGGTTTTACTGGTAGTCTCTTTTTTTATGTCTGGATATCAGAGACTTAGGTAAATTTTTAGGCAGGACTAAATTTAAGTTGTATACAATTTAATTGTATTAACTCATTTATATAGTCTAGAAAAGCTATCGAAATAAATATTTGATAGATTATTTCTATCAGCTCAGTCAGTTCGGATAAGGCACTGTACCTGTATATTTGCATAGGCGAATAAGCACTTTTAGGGGTCACCACCTCAGCGGGTCACCACTTCACCTAGTTGAAATCCTAAAGAAGTAATTACCTTACGAAATAGCAAACCCCCAGAGTAAAACTTAGGTGAAGTATTAAATTCGCTGATGTTCCACGTGAAACATTTTTAAAACTTCTGGATATTTGAACCTCTGGATATTTGAACCTCTGGATATCTGGGTCTGGGATGGTGAGCTACCTTGGGGGGTGGTGACTGCTACAGGTTGGAAATCTCCTAATGTAAGACTTAGTTGGTAAAATACTTTTGTATATTCGCTTAAGCAAATAAGCAACTTTTGAGGGGTAAAAAAATAAATAATGTTTTACTTGCTTTTTTGGATTAAATTGTTATTTGCGGGCGGGCGTTATTTTTAAAGGTGTAAAAATAATTTGAAAATAAACGGTTTATTTTTTTGTAAAGTTTGCAATTGATCCAAAAATAAGTACCTTTGAAGAGTCGAAAGGAACAAGCCTGCGAGACTCCAAACTAAAAACTAAATTATCATGTCAAACAAACTAAATTTTACTGCACTAACAAAATTGAATCCTACAATATATGAGGAGTTTATTAATTCATTAGGTCAAAAAGTACAACTAGTTGAGCATCCTATAAACGGCGATGAGTCTCCAGTAATTGCAATTTTTCCCGATTTACAACTAGCTTATTATACAGATTTTTTTGAATGTGAAGAAATTAGTGAAGTTGGGGGCGAATATGAGGTTGTAATAATTGCAAACGAATTTCTTCACGGTGCTAATTAATTTTATATTCAAAACCTTAGCAAGTTTTAAAAAGGCTTAATTTATACACACACAAAAAACACAAAAAAACAACACTGTGAAAAATTCAAGCTTTATTATCCTAATGGTTGCAACCTCTTTAATAGTTGCCTTTGGAATTTATTTCGTTGCACAAAATAATTTCATATACTAATGGCAAAATTAACCTACCTAGAAAGCTATTTTTGCCAATTAGCGCAAAAGTACAACCAAGAAAAAAACGAACAACTAAAAAGTGACTTCCTGTTTAATGCCTCAGAAAAGGGGACACTTTACGCAAGATATCGGTTATTAAATTCACTAAAAAACTAAAAACATGAAAACTACATTTAGTTCACATTCAGAAGTTTGTCACGAATTTGCTAATAATTTCGACGAAACAAGAAAAGGAAAAGCAGGTAATATCTTTTTTGAGGGGTTAACCCTTTACAGTTACGGGGATCATTACATTTTAGCCCAAAAGGTTTTTATTGATGGAACTTGGTTTACTTTTGTAAACGAAAATAATTACAGTGTTTCGACATCAAAACATAAAAACCACACAAGACAAGCATTAAGAGGGCAAAGTCACCTTATTTACATCCCTTTCTTTACTAACAGGGCTTTTTATTTGCATCAATTAGGGGAAGTTGCAAACCTTTTAAAGGTTGAAATTAATCAATCTTTAAAGACTCAAATAAAAGCCCGTTCTAATAGCTATCATATGAGGGAAGCTAATAGTAGGTTAACACTACTAAGAACCTTAAACGTCTTGTTTCCTACCTATGTAAATGCCATAAATGATCTTTATAATGAGTTTCCTTTGTGGGAACAGGCAAGAGACAAAGCGGAATACATACAAGCAAACGAACAGGAAAGAAACGAAAGAAAGGAAGTCTTAGCCAAAGAAAGAAAAGCCCTAGAAATAGAAAAGGAAAAGGAACATTTATTTGATTGGGTTAATAATAATTACAATGGTACACTTTACAACTTACCGATCCACTTAAGGCTAACAAGTGACAAGAAAGAAATCCAGACAAGTCATGGAGCAAAGGTTCCGACACTACAAGCCGTAAAAATGTTTAAAGATATACAAGACCTTAAGAACGTGACGGGTCAAAGTATTGGAAACTTTACAGTACGGGAAGTGACTTTAGATTTTATTCAAATAGGTTGCCATAAAATAGAATTTAAAAATGTAGTCACGTTTTTAAATGGGCTTTAAATCATGGCACTATTAATAATTTTATTCGCAGTATTCAGAATTATTTTAGGTTTGATTCTAATAAAAGAAAGTAAGTAATTAAAAACTAGGTAGCTAATTAACTACCTAGTTTTTTTTATCTTAATTAACTAATAACTTTGGTGAACTAACACCCCCGACCCCTGCCACCCCCCCAGCCCTCTTCAAGCAGTGCGAGAAATTTTTATAATTTTTTAGAAGGGTTTACTACTTCATTAGTTTCATCCTCCACAAGTTTAACTTCCACATCGCTATCATCACCCAAGTCCAAATCTCTAAAGGGTGAAGACTTTGCCAGAGTTTCCTTTGCCCAGTTTATCCAGTGTGCCTTAGTCTCTTCTCTACTAAAATCCGCACCCCTTAATCTCTTATTAAGCTTATACGTCTCACTAAATTTACCACACATAGTTATTTCTCTACAGTTTCGTCTTCAATTATTTTTACTAAGCTGGATACTAACCCTCCAACACTTTTTAATACTCCCAAAAAAGCTTGTTGAGCCTCTTTCTCTCCTTGCTCTGCTAAATACACCTTTAAAATCTCTTGGTGCTTATAGAATTCCGTCAAGTTATCTTTGTAATCTTGAAGTAATTCCTCTTGTACATCTGTTAATTTCATAGTTATTTATTTAAACCTTTATACTTCTCCAAAACCTTCCCAAGTATTTGTCTTGTCAGGTCATCATCCCCAGAGTCACCACCAAAAGCATCATACATCCCTAAGAGGTAAGACTCAAAAAGGTCAGGAGTAGCTTGTGGTTGAATTACACTGCCCAAAACTTCCTCCACCTCTTCCATTAAGTACCACCAGCCATAGTCTTCATTATCAATCCTTAACTTTACGTTAAAACGACTAAAACTAATAGCTTCATACACTTCTCCTGCTGTATGGCTAAGATTGCCACTCTTACAGGTTTCCTTAATTCTAAATTTCCTCATCACCAATCAATTTTTCGCCTGTACGTCTCTCGTGATGTATTAACTCAACAATATTTGTTACAACACTTCCAAGAACCTCTAGTAAATTGTTAAACCTTTCGGATTCTTCAGCATTACCTACAAGATCTAAATACCGCATCAAAGCTTCTCCCTCCTCTTTTACGACATTTAACTTTTCATTAAGCCCTGTAATAAGCTTCTCCCCTTCTTTACTAACCATTTCCATATTATCTCTTATTTAAGTACCCCACAAACATACGTAAACCAAAAACAAAAAGCAAGCAAATCAGTAATTATTTTCAAAGTAGTAAATATTGTTGTATTATTCCAAGAAAAAGTAGGACAAAATTTGTAGTAGGGTGTAGTAAGGCAGTCGTATTAATTAGTTATATTGTAAAAACAGATAAACACAGAACAATTTACTGCAAACCAACAAAAACACAGAACAAAACATATCTAAATCTAAGAAATCCAATACTATATTAAATACTGTAGTAAGTAGTAAGGTAATAATATTATTTATAGAAGGATTTTCATAGAAGTTTTCAGACCTTTTTTTGCTAACTACGCTAACTACACTTTACCCCTAAAAATGACTCAAAGTACTAAGTGTGAGCAACTTGACCAAAATACGTATCATTAAACAATTAGTTATCCAGATTACAAACAAAAAAATCTTACCAAACGAACTAAAACCTCTGAGTGCATTGTTGCGTAATAGTTAAACAGAACCACCAACTTTAAACAACATACCAATGGGATTAATTTGCTCATGTGACACAGTACTTCCTAACTTACTAGACGTTACTTGTCCAGAAGATATGGATCAAGTAGTTAAGATTGCTTTCCAACTACTTCAAACCGACCCTGCTTTTACAACTGCTGTAGGAATTGGAGCGGCTAATAGTTGGACAACCTTCTTAGCTGCCGTTGATAGCACTAAAATTACTTTATCTCCCGCAGTAGCCAATGTAATTATCCCATCCTCTGAAATGGTGGCATCTGGGCAAGACAGTAACGAATCAGTAAATGGTATCGGTTACAACTTGGGAGAGACTAACATTACGGTGACAGGAGAAATTCATAGCGCACCACAAGCAGTAGTTGATGCTTTAGACGAGTTATCTTGCTACTCTGATGCTTCTCTAGGGCAATCTAAGTTAACAGCTTATTTCTTCCTTAGACGTATCAAAGGTATTAGCAGAGTAATGGCTAAAGGTAGCGCAGTTGCAGGTGACTACGTTGGATTTGAGATTTTTAACTTCAGAGTATCTAGCCCTGATAGCCAAGGTTACAACACAAAGACTAAGTATATGTGGTCATTCACAATGCAGTCTGACGAATGGAGATCAAGAGAGCTTGTAGCAATGGCTTTCAATCCTTTAGGACTTGCAAACGCAGTATAATAAAAATTAGCAACTATGGCTAAGAAAACTAAAAAGGGTGGGCAAGACATAAACATCTTGCCTGCCTATATAGAACTAATATGTAAAGCAACTGGACAGGTCAAAGAATTCGACACTATCCATGCACAGCGAATATTGGGCATACAGCTAGCTAGTAAATTAGGCTCTTACACGATTTTTAACACCGAACTTTATAACTACGATGAGGGGTCACGATCTATTAAACAAAACGTCCGACAGTCTGAGTCAAGTGAGGGAGATACCGTCACTCAAGAAGACTGATACAGACCGAGTTGCGACCTATCAATCACGTATTAAGAAGCCACTGAACGGTGATAGAATTGCTAAAGCAGTTGACAATGAGAAGCGAGTAAGGCTTCACACAGTCGGCACACAAGACAGTTCAACAAGTTTTGAGCAGTGGCTTGAGACAATAGCTAAAATCTTACCGAAGAACAAGTTCGAGACATTCAGACTGCTTATCGGTGAGCCTGTACCAACTTTAACTTTATCGGAGACTATCTTTGATGAGTTAGCTAAAATCTTTGAATCTAGTAATCCTGCTCAAAAATTAACCTTTGAGAGTGACAACGAGAGACAGACCAACGAGTTCAAGAATTACTTCGATGTAGACCGATTCTTCAAAGAGGACGTATATGAGCAATTAAAACTTGCACCTAACAGCTTTCTTGTAGTTGACGTAAAAGAGGGACTAACTCAAGGTAAACCATCCCCTACACCATACTTTGTAAACATTGAGGCAGTAATAGATGCATCCGTAAACAGGGATGGATCAACAAATTACTTAATCTTTAGGGTAGACGAGAAGACAGTAGTAGCAATTGATGATGAAGCATATTATGTGTTTGACAGCATCAATGAAGACTACGAACTTAGAGAGGGATACCCATCAGTCCACAATTTAAAGGACAGACTTGACAGACCATACACCCCTGCATTTCTAATTTACCCAAACTTCTTAAATGCTACAGACACAATTGTAGTTAACAGCCCGTTGACTAAAAATCTGGGCAGTATGGAGTGGCTACTATTCTGGTCAGTATCTAAAAGGTATTTAGACCTGTATGCGCCATTCCCTATCTATGTTAGCTACGAAGAGGACTGTACCTATGAACAGGCAGGAAGGATATGTAATAATGGTATTCTTGTTAGTACCTCTGATGACCTAGAAGAAGCTGCCAGTGTTATCCCATGCCCTAAGTGTTCAGAGAATAGAATGTTCGGAGCAGGAACAGAGGTAACAGTACCAGCACCTCAGACTAAAGACGAGCCTAACCTAATCGATGCCATTAATGTAATACCTGCATCAAAGGATAGTATTGAGTATGTGACTAACGAGAAAGTTAGACTAGAGCAGGAGATTTACTACAGTATCTTAGGAAAGACATCACAACCAATCGAGTCCTTCTCACAGTCAGTATCTCAGCTAGACCTTTCCACCGAATCCCGAAAAGCAGTTCTCCTCCACATGAAGGGAATCTTTGAGAGGGTGCAGAACAAGGTGACATACACTATGGCACGTTTGATGTTTGGTGAGGAGTTTATCGATAGTTATGTAAACTATGGTGACAACTACTTCCTAACAACATCTGAGCAGGAGACTAAAAACTTCAAGGCATTAAAAGATGCAGGTGCGCCAGAAGGAATGTTACATAGCAACTTGGAGCGGATCATTGCTACCACTTATAAAACTGTACCATACACTGCACTACTCAATCAAATCTACCTAGAAGTAGAGCCTTACCAAACGATGAGTATTGAGAATGTAACCAAGCTTGTAGGTGTAAACATGATCCCAAAGAAAAGAGCTTTGGCAAAAATTCACTTCACAGATTTTATTGAGGACTTCGAGGCTCAACACAGTGCTTTGGTTAAAATGATTCAACTTGGAGAAACCGATAAAGACAAAGCAGTTCAAACCATTAAAGAGCAACTTAGCAAATATGTTGAGACAATCGCTACTGAAATTGAGAAAGACTATAAGCAACAGCTAGAAAAAGACGAAGCACAAATGGATATGGTGGCATCAAAACAAAATAAAGATCAACAAATGCCAGACATTGCAAAACCTTCTTCTGTGGCAAAACGTAATATGCCTAGTAGAGCAAAGGAATAAGCTATACCAAATAACATATAAATCTAGGCTAATGGTCTAGATTTATATTAGATTACATACAAGAGAGTTTAACTGACAAACAATAGAGATATATGATAGTGCAACGAGAGGCAAGAAAAGCGGATGATGAAGAAATTCGTCTACAGAACGCAACACAAGTAATGTATGGTAACAAAGATGGTGACAAAGATTTCCCATTCGATGTTAATATGCGATTTAAGTGGGTTATTTACCACGAGGCAGTAGGACAGACAGAAGACGGACAGCTATTCAGTAAGAAAGCTACAAGACGTTATAGCTTTTTCAGTCCAGAGCAATGGGATAGTGTGTTTATGATTAAAGGACAAAAAAGTTGGTTTGAAAGAAACGGCAAATCCTTCACAATCTTACACGATCCACTAGAGCAGGCAAAGAAAGAAAACAAAAAGATTGAAGGATATTATACCTCTAAGACAGGTAAATCATTAGCAGAGAAATTAGCTAAGGCAGTCGACTCAAATAGTTTTGTTAAACCAATTGAGGTTAAACCAATTGAGGTTGAACCAATAAATGCTGTTGAACCAGTTGAGGAGACAATTATTGTAAAACGATCTGCCACTAGAACAACTGCTAAATAATGGAAAACGTAGAACCAGTAATCGAGCAGGTAGTAGATGCCCCTGTAGTAGAAAAAGTAGTAGAGCAGGTTATCCCAAGAGAAAAACTTGAGGAGGTACAAAAGAAAGCTTATGGATATGCATTTGGTCAAGTAGATCAGAGACTAGCAGAACTAGGATATGATAAACCAGATGGAGTAAAGACAACAGATTATTTGGTTGAACTACTTACAAAGTCAAAAAATCAAACACCGTCGGGAACTAAAGAAGCTACCGAAAAGGTTGACAATACAGAACTAGGTACGAGAGTTAAAGAACTACAGACCCTACTTCGAGAAAAAGATAGCGAACTAGAGAGTGTCCGTTCATCTGTATCAACACAAAAGAGAGACTATTGGGTAGATAGCTTGGTCAACGCTACACCGATTGCCATACCAGACCATCTTTCTGAGAGCGAAAAAGAAAGAATGATTACAAGGACGAAAACTTTAATGAAGTCCGAACTACTTAACAGCTTCGATATCAAAGAGGTCAATGGTAAGTTTAGTTTTTACTCAAAAGAGGGTTCTCCAATTCTTGATGGTACGATTGATATGAATCCAATCAACCCAAAAGCACTTGTTGAGCGTGAATTTTCAGAATATTTGAAAGTAGCACAAACTCCTAAACCAGTGATTAAAGGTACAGGTACAGTCCAAGAAGGAAACGAACCAATAGAACGAGTTATCCCTTCCAAAGTGAAGACCCATAGCGAGTTTTATGAATATCTTAGAGTGGAAAAAGGCTTAACGCTAGGTAGTAAAGAATTCATGGAAAAAATTGCTTTGGCAAAGAAGGAACGTCCATCAATGTTCAATTAACCTAAACCACCTAATACCAAACTAAATGGCGATTTTCCCAACCAAATTGCAAGATGCAATTATAAACGTACCTAGTTCCGATGCTTTTAAGCAATTTGAAGGAAGACTATCTACGTATGATGCTTTCAAAGCATTTCAAGACAATACAGAGGCACTAGTTCCTAAAGGAGAACTTGAGTCTGCTAAGAAGTCTTCAAGACACGTAACCAAGATTCCAGTACTTAACAAGATTGATTTTACAATCGGCAGTACTCGTGCTTGTGAGCCTTCTGACACACCTGCTGTTTCTGCTTTTGCACAACCAAGTTACTCTACTTACTTGTTTTCTTTTCACATGACCCCATCTTACAATGCGGAAAACTACATTGCTTATGCAGAGGAGTTTTCTCACAAGATGCTACAAGGTCTAAAGAAGTTCGGTGAGACTATCGATTCTGCTTCAGTTGCTTTCCTAGAGGCTAATTTGACTCAAGTTAACACTTCACCACTTTTCGGTGGTATTGTAGGGGATACTGTAAGTGTTGCCAATGCGTCAAAGGAAGAGTTTTACAAGTCTATCCCTTCTATCATGCGAAGAAACGATCTACCTGACATGAGAGTGTTGGATATCGCTAACCCAGAAGCGCAGATGATGTACGACTTCTTGGCTCGTCAAGGTGAAGGTAACAGCACTAACACTGCATACCAAATCAGTAACTTTGCACCGTATCGTTCTAACCGAGTATCACTTGATGCTAGTACTGTTGAGGCTCACTACCTTGTACCAGAAGGACATATCGGAGTATTGGATTGGATTCCAGAAGATTACAGAGTAGGTAGAATTATCTCTGACGGTGATCTTTGGTCTTCTGTTGTTGATCCTATCTTTGGGTTAACTTGGGGTTTGAGATACGTTGCAAAATGTACTGACCTATCTGCCGTTTCAGGTGGAATTTCTGACTTGACTACTGCATTTGTAGAAAAGTATGAGTTTAGTATTGACATGGCTTTCTTGACTAGCTACTCTTCTGATACTAGTTCAGCGATCTTCAAGTACAATATTGCAGACCCAGTTTAATTTTAGTGTAAAATAACAAAAAGGTGAGGGGTTAATTCTTCTCACCTTTTTTATTACTCATTTCTCTCTCTCGTATATTCATTTTCCCAAATCTGATTCTCCAAGTCATTAACTTTTTCCTCTAAAAACTTCACATAAGCCTCCATTTCAATCATGTAGTCCCTTATGCTGTCAAAATCCTTATCTATTGGCTTTTTCATACCACAAACATAACTATCCTAAACCAATATTCCTAATCTTTTGTTAAAAAATATGATAAAGACTGTATTTGATGATTTAATTAAGGAGTTGAAGCGCATTAAGCCAGAGACAATCTACTCACGATCTGTATCTACTGAGGCACTTGATGAGGCTGCCAACGCTAACAGGGATCAACTTGAGAAAGGTATCCTTGACAACGGGCAGATTATAGGGCAATATTCTAAAAATACAGAGAAGCTTTATAACGACAGAAGGACTACAAAAGTATCTCAAGGGGATTTAGTCAAGTTCAAAGATACAGGCAAATTCCACAAGACAATCAAGGCAAAGATCACAAGAGATGGAAACCTAAAGCTTACGTCAGCCTCAAAGAAATTGCAATATGCAGAGGATTATGTAGAAGGGGTTAGTGGAAACGTACTAGGCTTAACAGACGATAATTTAGAGAGGTGGTACAATCAATTTGTACAAGACACCTTCAAGAGAAACCTACTCAACAGGATACTATACGGGCAATAATTTAATGCAAACTAATTTACAATAAATTTCGTTTTTTAGATTATGACAGCTTATAGAAACCCTACAGACCTTCCGACAGTATCATTTCCTTTAGGGGTTGACGTTCAAATACAGACCTTACAAGCAGAATTAGCCTCACAACTTAGTTGGTTAGAGTACAGCTTCGGCAGGGCATTTGTAGGAGCATCAGATCAAATGAAGGGAAAGGATTACACCTATCCAATAGTCTACAAAGGTAATGGCGATTACCAAGATGCCTCCCCTAACGATAACCTTAAAAGTGCAAGTTTTTTTATAGTAGATGGAGACTATACGTATGAAGATTACGAGATTAACGAACCTAACAAAATGAGTGTACCTGTATGCCTAATTGTTTGGGGAGACTTGAAAAAGATTAGCCCTAATTATGATGAGCATTTTGGAGGAGTACTACTTCAAGATATTTTACGAGTAGTAAGAAATAATGAGGAGGTAAAAGTAACAAGTATTACAGACAATGCCTCAGAGGTGTTTAAAGAGTTTAGTGCTAGGCAAGATGTTACAGAGTTGTTTTATTACCCATACTTTTGTTATAGAATTAGCCTAGAAGTAGCTACCCAAGAAGATTGTGAAGAAAAAATTAACACGGCATTAAATAACTACCTAATATGATAACCCACATTATAATTGTAACAGGTATGGTTTACTTCATTTTGCTGACTGCAATGAAGCACCAATTCCCTCTAACCTATGAGAACTGGTATGACGAACTAAAGGATGGAAGTTTCGTTAAAAAGGTATTACCAAAAGATTTCTGCCTATTATGTTTCGTTACACAATGCTCTCTAATAGTTGCCATTATTATTGCACTGTTACTTGCCTATCCCCTGTGGCATATTATTATAGTGATTCCATGTTCGGCAGCTTTCGTGATTTACCTTGATGATATAAGAAATGGCGTATAAACTAAAAGTAGCACCTGTAAACAGTAATAACTTTTTGAGGTGGTATCCAAACGTAACCCCAACTATAGCTAATAGTGAGCTATCAAATGGTTTGCATAATGGTTACAGCTATAAGTGGAGACCTCAACCAGATTTAATACCTGTACTAGTGGGGGATACCCTAACGATGTACACCAACTTCGATAGCACTACTTATCTAACAGGTAAATTTGTAAAGGTTGTAGAGGAGTCAAGCTGTGGGGTTTATACAGTTATTAATGATGTAGCCAAGTATGATATAACTGCTACTGCAAGGGGAGATAACAACGCAAAGATAGTACTAACTATTCCTGCCACTAATACAGATAACAACAAAAAGATTAGGCTTGCTATTGTTAGTGATGTGGATGCTGTAGAGTACGTATCAAACTACTTCTTGGTAGGGCAACTCACTACTAAGAATATTAATAATACACACCTAATATCATTCTACAGTAAGTCAAATATCTACAATTATGACTGGGCAGGATTTGACGAACTTGTGGACGACTTCTACCAGATTAGAGTATCAAGTTCAATCGTTGGAATTAGCTACCCCTCAGAGAAAGAAATTTACACAGAGGCTACTACTGGAAAGCCACGAGTTACTAGAGCAGTTAACAATAAAACCTATAGTTTTGAAATATATTATAATGTGGAGGAATTACACGATGCAGTTAGTACAGTCTCAAATTTTAGATACTTTGGGATTAATGGTAAACAGTATATTGTAGAAGAGTACGAGGTAGAGTTTGTTCGTAACCTTAATATCTTTAAGGGCGTTATGACTATAAAGGACGTAGCGTATGACAGAAGAATCAATACCTGCGTAGTCTAATAACAAACTAATTTTTATGCAAGACGTTAAGATCATTAGCAATGGTGAGCAGAAAACACTCACTTTGTACAAGAACATCAACGAGTTACCTATTAAAAGATATCAACTTTTACAGAAGTACTCCCTTATCGATGCAGGTATAGGGAGTACTACTGATGATATAATTAGGCACTTGCACCGTATGGACGAATTCATACAAGTAGGTGACATGGAATCGGTTAGTACAGAGCGAGAGAATATGCTTATGAACTTCAATTTCATGTTAGGAGAAAACTACGTAAAGAGTTATGTCTTTGCTGCAATGATTAAGAGAATTGACGGTGAGCAGATCGAGGTTACAGATGATAATATTGATGAACTAATAGCACTATTGGACAGTTCTGATATTACTGTAGGAATGATAGATGATATTACCGCACTTCAAAAAAAAACTTCAACCAACAATTAGCACTTAAGCTACCCAAACTTTTTAGCGATTTTGACGAGGACGAATTTTTAGATCAGAGAATAGAACAGCTTAAGATACAATGGTCGGCTGAGATAGATGTTTTGATAGGTGAGAATGTACCTAATGCAACAGCCATTTTACAGCAGCTAAAGGAGGATTTATTAGAGCAGATGCGACCTTCTAAGTTTAACGAGAACGATCCAAAGAGTGTAATCCATAAAAGAGAAGAGAGTTTCGAGAGGTTATGTTTCCAATTGAGAAAAAATAACATACCCTCCCCCGATACACTTACAACATATACCTTCTACACCTCCATTCAGCTTATCAAAGAAGAAATGGAAGCTAAAAACAAACAAGTCCAATGAGCGAGTTAATAGGTTTCAACAAACTATTTGATGCAGGTAGTTTCGACGCAGGAACATCAAAAATAGCTGAGTACATACGAAAAATTACCGATGAGATTAAACAGGCTGAAACGGCTGCGAATGGGTTGGCAAAAGCTATGGGTAAGCAACTCCAAACAGATATTAATGCGCTAAGTTCATCCTCAAAAAAACTTGCTGCGGATATGCAGACGATGGCGCAAAAGATGAACGACTTTAAGACTACTACTTCTAATACCAAAAAAGTAATTAGTGATTACGAGAAGGAAAACGAAATACTTAGAAAAGAGTTAATAAAATTAAAACTAGCACAAGAAGGTGTAGGAAAAGCTGCGAAGGCTACAGGAACTTCTTTTAAAGGGGCATCACAAGCTATATTAGGAGTAGCAAGTGGGGCAGCTTTATTGTATAGTGGCATTAGAGTATTAAAAGAACAATTAGTACTTGCTGTAAAATCTGCTATGGAATTTGAGCAGGCAATGAAAGAGGTACAAGCAATTAGTAGGGCTACAGAAAACCAATTCAAACTACTTACTGAAAACGCAAACAGGTTAGGGGCAACTACAGAAAAAACAGCAGGGCAAATTGCTAAACTACAGAAAGAGCTTGCTAAATTAGGTTTTAACACAACTGAGATACTTGCCTCTACAGATGCTATTGTTGATTTATCTACTGCTACAGGTGAAGACTTAGCACAATCGGCAACAGTCGCAGCAGCAACTTTAAGAGCGTTTGGTCTTGAGGCAGTTGAGATGGGAAGAGTAGTAGATGTTATGGCAGGATCATTTGTACGATCTGGACTAGACCTTGATAAATTTAGAGAGTCGATGAAGCTTGTTGCACCTATTGCAAGGGCTACAAACATAGATGTTGAAACTACTACAGCCGCACTTTCAAAACTTGCGGATGCAGGTCTAAGTGGCTCGTTGGCAGGTACAGCACTTAGAAACTTATTTTCTGAAATGGCTGACCCTACAAGTAAGTTAGTAAAATACTTAGGAGGATTAAATGCTGAATTTGCAGATGGGGTAAACAGCTCTGATGAAATGATTAGGGCATTTAAAGCACTTCGAGATAGTGGTGTTGATCTTGCAAAAGCAGTTCAAATGGTGGACGTAAGAGCAAGACCTGCATTTTTTACGCTAATGAATCAAGTAGATGCTGTAGAAGGACTTAGCCTAGAGTACAAAATATTAGACGGAGAAGCAAACGGGTTAGCAGCCACTATGAGGGATACTCTGACTAACGATGTAGAGATTGCAAAGAGTGCTTTTGATGCTATGCGTAGAAACATAGTAGAGCAGTTTATACCTGCTATGAGAGAATCTGTTAGCAATATTACAGAAATGTCGGAGTTTATAAGATTTTTAACTAATGATATAGTAACTCTTGACACCCAAACAGGTCTACTAGGACTTACTTTTAAATTTTTAGGGGATTTACTAGGGGAGCTATCTAGTGCATTTGGATTAGATATGTGGGGGAGAGCAATGGATGAGATTAAGAAATTTAATGATTTTAGAAGAGCTGCGGAAGCTATAAATGCAACCACATTATCCCTAGAAAGTCTAAGTTCAGAGTTAAAAGAACTACCTAATATTGTAGGCAATTTAGGAACTTTAGAAAAAATTTTTAAAGACGGCACTTATGAAGGGGTTCACCTTATGAAGGACTCTGTAAAGGAACTAGGTAAAGAGTATGAGTTACTATTTAAAAAACTAGAGCAGGGAGTTATTACAGAGGTGCAGGCAGCTACAGCATTAAAATCAATGTTGTCGAGAACCGCACAATCTCTTTCAAGTAGTATTACACAACAGGAAAACAAGGTTGTGTTATTAAAGAAAGAGTATGATTTAAACATAAGAACTAACGGACAAAGAGAACAGGGGGAAGAACATTATGATGCACAATATGCACTCTTGAAGCAGATGAGTCTTATTAATACATTCTTGGAAGGTTCTTATAAAGAGCAAGCAGACTTAAATGCTCTTTTAACTAAATTAAAAGGAAAGCAAGGTAAGTACGTTGAAGGAGAAGCCGAGGATGAGAAGGCAAAAACAAAAGAACTACAAGAACAACTTAAGCTACAATCCCAACTGAACCAATTAAAATTAAAGGGAGAGTTAGATGTTATAGAGCAACTTAAAAAAACAGAGGATACTAACCCGTTCTCAAAACTAGAAATAGATAAGTTAGTTAAAGATAAAAAAATAGAAATAGCGCAAGATAAGCTTAATGAAGAACTAAAGCTAATAGACACTCTTTATAAGAATGATGTTAACTACCTACTTAAAAGAAAAGTTGCTTATGAGAAGTTTGTAAATGAGGTAAGGTTAATTAATTATGATTACATTGACGAGTCAAATAAGATGCTTGATGAATCGGTAGAAATAACTACTAAAAACTTTGAGGACGTACTTAAGAACTCTTGGAAGGGATTAGATGATTTGGCTAAGAAACACGCAGAAGATAAAGAAAAACAAAATAAAGGCGCAGAAACAGAGGAGGAGGCTCATTGGAATAAGATAGCAAAAATTACCGATATGGCAGCCCAAGGAATTTCTAAGATTACTACTGCTATATTTGATGGTAGACAAATCCAAAGAGCAAACGAACTAGCAGCCATACAAAGTTGGGAACAGGAAAAAATTAGATTAGCAGGCGATAACGAGGATGCAATTTTAGTAATTAAGGAGGAGTCAGAGAGAAGGCAAAAAGCAATTAGAATACAACAAGCTAAGGACAATAAAAAAGAGGCGATCTTCCAAATTGTTATTGACACAGCACAAGCAATTATGAGCGCAGTGGCAGCAAGTCCTCTAACGGGTGGATTACCCTTCTCAGCAATTGCAGGAGCATTAGGAGCATTACAAATCGCAACCGTAATGGCTCAACCTTTACCTCAATTCGCTAAGGGTACAAGTGACTCCCAAGAAGGTTATGCTGAGGTAGGTGAGCGAGGCAGAGAACTTATTAAAGACGGTAAGACAGGTAGATGGTCACTCACCCCAGATAGTTCAACAGTAACCTATTTGACAAAGCACTCGCAAGTAATTACGAATGCTGAAACAGAGCGTATCTTATCTCAGGATCACAACAACAAAGCTGATAACTACCTAAGCAGTAACGTCAAACAAGCAAGATCACAACAGATCGATTACAGCAAGATAGGACAAGAAGTTGGTAAGCACATTTCAAATATACCTGTAAATGTAACCAACTTTGACCAGAACGGTGTAACTAAGTATGTGATGGGACGTTCAAGTAAAATAACAAGATTAAACAAGAAATACTAAAACATGGCTACTTATACCATAAATGTAACAATAGCACCAGCACTCTCAGGAATACTTAAAATAGGTAGTACGACTGCTAGTGGTAATGTACAAGAGGAGGGAGTAACTGTTAATTTATTAGCAAGTGCAGCAAGTGGTTTTACATTTGTAAATTTTGTCATTGATGGTGGTAGCCCTATATTGACAAATCCATATAGCTTTGTAATGCCTGCCTCTGATGTAGCACTGACTGTAAACTTTGTAGCTATTGCAGTACCACCAAATGCAAGACAGGCAGATTTATATGATACTACTTGCCCAAAGTTTTTCTTTGTAGATAATTTATCTGACAGGTTCTTTACAGGAGATTTAGTTAGCCTTACTGGGTACACCTACACAGAATTAATTGAACCTATAGGTTGGGATGCAGGCAAGTTTAAATTAGAAAGGGACGATACTTATCATGGATTTAATTATGAGTTTGGTGTTGAAAGTCTATCTTATGAGAGAGACACAGTTGGATATGAGTACCTGCAAAACAAGCTACTCGCACAAGGGACAGACTCAGATGTAAAATTCCTGTACGGATTTGGTCAACCAGATGCCTTTACAGTATTTTATTTGGGCAAAGTTGACATGAACGAGTATAAAGAAGTAGAAGATGGGCAATACATAGACTTTTCTTTGGTTGAGCTTGACTTTGACAATTTACTACAGACTGCTTTTACTGTCATACAACCTTCAACCCCTACTGAAAGTGTACTACTACACAGTAAGGTTATACCAAAATTGGTTAGGTATGATGTCCCTACATTAGGAGGTTCACGCAACGTAGGAAGGGCTTTTATGAGTGAGGACTTGGACATCTCTCTAGCAGGGGCAGGATTTGGTAAAGAGATAGTAGCTTACCCAAGCCAAAGCATATACACAAAGGCGTATTTATATGTAAATGATGGAAAGAGTGGGGACGATTTAGAATTTACTCCTACCTATGATTTTAAAGTAGATACAAATAAAGACTTTGACTCAATTGAAAGTGAACAATATTTGATAAAAGCAGAAGAGGCAGGTGAGTATAAAGTAAGTGTTAAAGGAACTTATGGATTAGAATTTAGATTTCCAGCAGATTTTACTGCTCCGTACCCATTTCAACTTCAAGTGATAAAAGTAGCTACAGATAGTGTAACAATACTTTCTGAAAGCACTTTTGAAGCAAAAGAAATAGAGGCTGGAATACCTTTTTTAGGAAGCTATAACGTAGCTTTAACCTTCGATGAAGTTTTTAATATATCACTAAATATTAATGAATCTTTATTTGTGTACTTTTTAATAGATGTTTCCTCCCCAAGATTTCCTCCCGTTACAAATTCTACTAAGCCTACTATATTGGACATACTAAGATTTCCTTTTAAAAATAATATAGCCTCTCCAAATATAGAAATACTTGCACAAACAGTAGCACCTACTTCTGTAGCTAATTTTAGCAATCCACTTACACTTTTAAATACAGTATTTAAAAAGGCAAGTGAAGTAACATACGATTTAGTGGTAAGTGATTTTTTTGATGTTGGGGGATGTGGGGAAAAAATGTATATTACTAACGGATTTAATATTCGAGGAGGAACTAGTACAGTAGATATTACAGATGATAATGCTTTAATAAAAGTTGCCCCTAAAGCTATTTCCGATATGTTTGTAAACCTATTTAATATGGGATGGGGAGTTGAGTATAACGAATTTAAACAAGAGGTAGTAAGATTTGAACCTAGTGAGTACTTTTACAAAAATGTTGAAATTCTACAACTTGACAGTGTTTCAAACTATACTAAAAGCATAGAGCAAGCTAAGTATTATAATGAGATAGAGGTAGGCTTTAAAAACTACAGTAAGAATAAAGAAACGGACAAAGGAAACACTTTAGACGATTTTCACACAAAACATGTTTATCAGACACCTATAAAAACAAACAAAAATAAGTTAAGTATAATTACAGATTTAACATTATCTGCTTATGAGCTGGAAATATTAAGAAGAAAACAATTTATAGTAAATGGAAATAATAAAAATAGTAACTATAAAGAGGATGAAGAAATTTTTGGTGTATTTATATCCTCTACACAACCATTTTTAGGGGGAGTATATTCAATTTACTCTGAGACAACTTATACTACAACACTTAATAACGTGTTAGATAATTACGGAACGGGAGCTAGTGTGTTATACATTTCTTCTGGGGGCGTTACACAATCTAGAACTTTAAGTACCGTATTTTATTCAGGCGGTGATACAGTACTTGGTTTTGTAGAGCCTGTACAAGGGGGTGGAGGCAATCAAGATTTAACAATAACTGTTTCTGGGTCTAGTCACCTTGAGCCTGAAATTTCTGGTAAGATAGATGCTTCGTCAGGTCTAACTTCTCCTTCCACTTCTTATAACTTAAGATTTACTCCTAAAAGAATGTTACAGAATTGGGCAAACTTGATAAACGGAGGATTTATAGCGAAAGACTATACCGAAAAGTTAATATTTAAGCAGGGGGATGGTAATATTAACTTAATTACTTTTTACGCAGAAGGAGAAAGTTGTAGATTTGGGGATGTAGATAGAACGAGTGTAGTAGAAAGTGGAGATATAATGATTGGAACACCTACCGAAGACCCTACAGTTATGAGTATGGGGCAAGGCGTATTTCTATTCTTACCTATCAAGATATCTTTTAGTACAAGTTTATCATTTGAGCAACTAACTGACCTAAAAAGGTGTTTAAGAGGACAGGACGGGATACGGGATTATGGATACATAACAATACAAAACTACTGTGGTGTTAACGAAAAGATTTACATAACTTCATTAGAGTACAGTCCAGTTACAGAAGAGGCTCAAATCGAGGGCTACCTAAAAGAATTATAACACATGGCAGATAAGACCTACAAAAATAGTTTATTTAAGAGGATTATTGACTTAGGTTTAGTTCGAGAGGCTGAGGTTAATGATCTTGTGCGTATTTGGAGAGTAGGTACTGGCGATGAGAAAGCTATTACACTACAAAACTTTGTCAATACAGTTGATACAGATTTAGGTAGCGGTGGATTAACACTTACTGAGATCGTTGATATTATAGCAGTTGAATTAGATACTTTTGCATTTATTGATTTAACAGATACTCCTGCAAATTATGCAGGTCAAGGAGGTAAAAGTGTTTTAGTTAAGGAGGATGAAACAGGGCTGGAGTTTGTTATACCTACCCCATCAACTCAAACAAAAGAAATATTTACTTACTCCACGTCCTCTACATTTAATTTATCAAACCCAGAAGTAATTCCTTTATTTGTAACTTTGAATGGGCAGGTATTGCAAGAGGGTGGGTTACTAGATTATACAATATCAGGAAGTCAGCTAACAGTTACAGCACCTTTACGGTCAGGAGATGAAATTTCCATATTGTACTTTGTTTTAATTCCTTTGTTAAACACTAACAAGCGAAATATAGACGGGGGCGCACCTGACTCAATTTATTTACCTATTCAAAACGTAGACGGAGGAACACCTTAAAATAAAATGGCAGATATAATTCAACACAGGAGAGGTACATCAACCCAATGGACAAGCACTAATCCAGTTTTAGCAGATGGAGAACCGGGGTTAGAAACTGATACTGACAAAGAAAAAAGAGGCAATGGAATTGACCCTTGGAACAGTAGACCATACCTTACTGCAACAGCAGATGTTGCGCAGGCTATTACAGCAGCAGTAGCAAAGACAACTCCTGTAGATGCAGATAATATTGGAATCACAGATAGTGGGGCTTCAAATATCCTAAAGAAAGTCACTTGGGCAAACATCAAAGCGACTTTAAAGACTTACTTTGATGATTTATATGGGTACTTAGGTGTGCCTCAAAATTCTCAATCAACAGCTTACACATTAGTGTTAGCTGATGCTGGCAAACATATATTTCACCCAAGTGCTGATACAACTGCAAGAACTTTTACGATCCCCTCAAATGCTTCAGTGGCTTACGCAATAGGTACAGCAATTACATTTGTAAATCAAAATGGTGCAGGAGTAATTACAATAGCAATTACAACTGATGCGATGAGACTAGCAGGAGCAGGTACATTAGGAAGTAGAACACTGGGGGCAAATGGAGTAGCAACAGCACTAAAGATCACAGCAACAGAATGGATAATTTCAGGATCAAACCTTACTTAAAATGAGTGGTATATTACAGACCTTTTTTATGTTTGCGGCAAAAGCTGGAATCATTACAACCGATTTAACATTCTATTATGATCCTGCCAATTCAGATTCCTATATCGGATCGGGTACGGCTCTTGATGATCTTAGCACAAATGCCTATAATGCTACTTTACAAAATGGTGTAGGATTCAGCTCAGGTAATGATGGGGTTTTAACCTTTGATGGAACAAATGATTATATCTCCATGCCAACAGCCTCAGCAGCAGATTTTATAAATCAATCATTTACAGTTGAAGCTTGGGTTTATCCATCAACTTCACCCCCCAGTCAACAAACTTATTTTTCAATTTTACAAGATGCATCAACGCAAAGCAGGTTGCAATTCAGATTTTATTCTGATGGAATAATTCGATTTGGATATTTTGCTCAAGATTTAGATACAAGCTCAGGACAAGTTGATTTTGGCTCGTGGCAACATTTTGCAATGGTTTATAATTCTGGCGATGATACCTCGAAGATTTATAAAAATGGTGTTCAATTAGCAAGCGGAAACCAAGGACCATTACTATCCAGCACAAATAGAGTCATTAATATAGGACGATTTGGTAACGGAAGTGAATATTGGAAAGGCAATATTGGTGCTATTTATGGCTATCAAGGAGCTAAAACAGTTGGAGAAATAAATGATAATTTTGATGCCTTAAAAGGGCGATACGGATTTTAATTATGGCAAAGCGAAGAGTTATTTTAAACGAAGATCAGTTACCAGATTTTGGTGGTGGTAGTTCTGAGGGGTTATTTACACCTACATTAATTGATAGTGGCGGAGGTTATACTTATACCCTTTCAGCTTCTTTTGGAATGTATAAGAAAATAGGCAAAGCAGTTTTTTTTAACGTATTAATAGGTATCTCATCAACGAGTGGAAGTTTAGGAGGTACACTGAGAGTAGGTGGGTTACCTTTTACATCTGAGTCTTTAACTGCTAATTATTCAAATTTAACATTAGGTCTTATTAATGGAACAAACTGGACAACAGCTCAACTAGACTCAGTTCAAAGTGCTATTGGTTCAAATCAGAATGAAATAAGATTTACCACAAAATTTTCAACAGCCGAATTAGCTGCGCCAAGTATAACAGCAGGAATTTTAAGAATTTCAGGAACGTATTTTACAAATTAAAAAATTAACTAATGAACGAACAAAACATTCAAATCGAAATTACAGCAACAGTAAAG
>TARA_R110000850_G_scaffold30665_4_pt1 | contig 32005 bp, 25 predicted proteins | sample TARA_R110000850 | Tara Oceans TARA_R110000850 (sample SAMEA4397586) | marine metagenome | biome: Polar Biome; feature: [SRF] surface water layer (ENVO:00010504); material: water (ENVO:00002006), including particulate matter (ENVO:01000060) such as... | depth 5 m | reverse complement strand
CTTGCCCGCCGCATCCGCCTTGCCCCATGCGCCCGACCAGCGCACGCCTTCCGGGCCGATGATCGCCACGGCAATCGAAGGGATCTGCTTTTCGCGAACCTCCCACTGCGCCGCGTCCGCAATCAATGCGGCGGCGCGGTCGAGCGCGGGGTCCGGTGCCTGTGCCAGCGCGGCGGTCGGGGCCACCAGCACGATGATCCAGGCCAACAGTCTCTTCATCATTCCGTCTTTCCCTCTTTGTCCGCGGCAGCTCAGAAGTATGTGCGCACCGATCCCGTCACGACGAGCGCATCGTCCACGATATACAGCAGCTTCCATTTGTCGAAGGTCGTGCACGGATGCGAAATGCCAAGGCTGATGAGGTCGCCCGGCTGCAACGGCGATTCCGCAGGCACATCGATATAGGCGTGCTGATCGTCGAGGCGGACGACGCGGTGCGTATCGCTTAGCGGAACTGGCGCCGCGCTCGGGCCAGGGCGGACCCAGGCGAGCGGGGTGGGGCGGGCCACGTCCTCGCCGATGTCGCGCTTTCCAAAGCCTGCGATCACGCGTGTCGGTTCGGGCCGCGAGTGGACATACGCCCAGACTTCCAGTGCGGGACGCAAACCTTCGCCAAGTCTTGCCGCAATCGGCGACCGCGCTTCGAGCTGGTCGATAAGCTGTTGGTAGAAGTGGCTGTCATGCACGAGGTAGCAGCCGCTGCGCAGCAGCACGAGGAAGGGGCGTTCCTTGCGGGCTTCGCCGAAGGTTTGCGCAACGCGGTCGAACAGCGATGATCCGCCGGCGGACAGCATCGCTTCCCCGGAAAACAGGCCGGTATCGTAGCATTGCTCGGCAAGGCGGACGATCCGCTGCAGCAGGGCATCGACCTTCGCGTCGCGTTCGGTCGCTTCGAGGCCCTGAACAATACCCTCGAACGCTTCGATTCCGCGCAGGCAGACAAAGGGGGACTCGGCGATCCTCTGTGCCGCGGCCAGCGCTTCTGCATTGTCGCGAAAGCCTGTGCGGCCGCCCGGGAAGCCAAGTTCGATCAGCACTTGCAGGCGTCTGCCCGTGGGTGCCTCGGCGAGGCCCGCCTCAAGGAGATCGATCGCCTGCATGGAATCCACCAGGCAGTAGAAATCGAAGTCGGGATTGGCGCGCAGTTCGGCCGCGACATAGGCGATGTTTTCGCGGCCCACGAGTTGGTTCGCCATGAAGATCCTGTCGATGCCGAACGCGCGATAGGCGCGGACATGGCAGGCGTTCGCAGCGGTAATCCCCCAGGCACCGTCCGCCATCTGCATGGCGAACAGTTCGGGGCTCATCGTCGTCTTGCCGTGCGGGGCGATCTGCGTCCCGGTCAGTTCGGTAAAGCGTTTCATCCAGCGGCTGTTGTGTTCCATTGCCGAGCGGCGCAGCACGGCTGCGGGCAGCATCAGGTCCTCGCCTGGAATGGAAAGCCCGGCCCCGGCCAGTGTCGCAGCGTCTCCACGCCACGCAGCAGGCAGGCCCTTTATCCGCCAATCGAGTGATTCTGGCGGCACGATGATGCTCATTTGTCTCTCGTTTCCTGGTTTTGTTTTATTTTCGCGCGCGATCGTAGCGGATCACCTTGCCCGCCCGGGCGCCGGTCAATTTGCCGTCGTCGATGGCAAGCACGCCGTTTACGAACACGTAGTCCATGCCGGTCGAATACTGTGCCGGGTTCTCGAAGGTAGCGCGGTCCTGAACGGTGTCGGGGTCGAAGATCAGAACGTCGGCAGCATAGCCGACACCCAGCCTGCCGCGATCAAACAGCCCGAGCCGGTTCGCCGATGCCGAGGTCATGCGCCGGATCGCTTCCTCCAGCGGGATCACCTTCTCCTCGCGCACGTATTTCGCGAGCACGCGCGGCATCGTGCCGTAGGCGCGCGGGTGCGTGGCGATGCCGTCGACGTCGGGGCTTGCGGGCGATGTGTCCGTGTTGATCATCACGAACGGCGCCTTCAGCGCGATGCGCTTCTGCTCCTCGTTCATGCTGAGCGGCGCGACGCTGACGCCGCCTTCGGCGATCGTATCGAACACGAACGTCCACACCTCTTTGCCGCGCAGCTTGGCCGCTTCGGCAATGCTGAGGCCTGCGAGTTCCTTGCCGAGCCGGTCGTCGGTGATCTGGACGTTCGCCCAGTCCTGCCCGACATGGTCGTACCAGTTTTCCCACGATGTGTCGGTCTCCACCACCTTGCGGAGATCGGCGCGCACCTTGGGGTCCGCGAGGGTCTTGTAGAAGGCTTCCGCCCCCTTCGCATAGGACCACGGCGGCACGAACGAGCCAAGGCCGATGCCGTTGCGCACGTAGGGGTAGATGTCGGTGGTGACGTCGAGGCCCGCGGTGCGCGCGTCGGCGATCTTGTCGACGGCCTTTTGCATCAGCGGCCAGTTCTTCACGCCGGCCGCTTTCAGGTGGTAGATCTGCACGGGGATGTCCGCGCCTTTGCCGATTGCGATCGACTCGTCGATGGCCTGGAGAAGCTGGTTGCTCTCGTTGCGCATATGCGTGGAATAGAAGCCACCGTACGGCTTCACCATCTTCGCGAGTTCGACGAGTTCCGCCGTGGTCTGGTAGTTTCCGGGCGGGTAGATGAGCGCGGTGGAAAGGCCCGACGCGCCGTCGCGCATCGCGTCGTCCACCAGCGTCTTCATGGCGTCCATTTCGCGCGGTGTCGGCTTCCGATCCTCTACGCCCATCACGACACGGCGGACCTGCGCGGCGCCGACGTTATGGACCACGTTCACCGGCACGCCGAGTTTTTCGAGGATGTCGAAATACTCTTTGTAGGTGCGCCAGCGATACGGCTTGCCCTGGATCATCACGGGATCAGGCTGGGTCGTCTCGTTCTGCGGCGCGGGCGATCCACCTTCGCCGCTCAGATGCACCGTAATCCCCTGCGTCAGCCTGGACCGCGCCGAAGCTGGATTGGTCACGTAAACGAGCGTGCTCTGCCCCATGAAATCCATGAAGCCGGGCGAAACAACCCGATCCTTCGCATCAATGATCCGCGCAGCCCGCATGGTCTCGGTCGCCTCGTTTCCGATCCACGCGATCTTCCCATCGTCAATCGCAACAGCACCCCGGAACCATGGGTTCCCGCTGCCATCCACGATCCGCGCATTGGTGATCAGAAAGTCCCAAGTGTCCTCAGCCTGCGCCGTCGGCGAGAATGCTGTCAGCAGCACCGCGCCAAGCGCGGCTTGTGTTCGCATCTTCATCATCGTGTCCCGTGCTCAGTTGACAGTGAGGAAGTGGTCGTAGGCGACACGGGCGATGTCCGCGATCACCTTGTCCTGCACATCCTTGCCCTTGGTGTCGCCCTTCACGAACACGGCGATGGCAAACTGTTTGCCGTTCGGGAGCGTGATGATCCCGACGTCATTCGCCACAGAGTTCAGCGTTCCGGTCTTGTGCGCGACCACCGTGTCGGAGGGAAGCAGCCCCTTCAGCCGCTTCTCGCCGGTGCGGCAGCGCTCCATGATCTCGATCAGCGTCTTCGTGCTCTTCGCGCTCATCGCCTTGCCGGAATGAATTCTGAGCAGCAGTTGCACCATCGCCTCGGGCGTCGAGGCGTCGCGCGGATCGGCATTGAACGGAATGTTTGGCCCGCGACTGCGCATCGTGGGGTCAGCCTTGTAGGCAGCTTCGACGTTTTCCTTGAAGGTCGGTAGGCTGGGGTTCTCGATGCCCATCGCACGGTAGATGAGATGCGCCGTGTCACCATCCACACGCTGGCCGGAAATGCCCTGTCCGCGCAGCCAGGCGGTTACACCCGCAGGACCTCCTGCGAGCTGGACGAGGACGTCGGTGGACGTATTGTCGCTCTGGGTGATCATGAATTCGAGCAGGTTGTAAACCGAAAGCGCAATGCCCGGATGCGGTGTCTGGATCGCCATTCCGTACGAGCCGACGAGCAACTTGGGGTCGACCGTCACCATCTGGTCCAGCGTCAGTTCACCTTTGTCGATCCGCTCGAAGATCTTGCCGGCGACGGCAATCTTGAACGTGCTCGCCATTGGGAAAGTTGTCCCCGCATTCAGCGTGGCCATCTCCTTGCCGCCGATCGCCTGGACCGCGACGCCGACGGTCCCATCCGTCTGCTCGGCAAAAAGCTTGAACGCATCGGAAAGGCGGCTCTGTGTGGCGGCAACCGCAGGTGCTGCCAGGGCGGGTGCCGTGAGGGGGGGCGCCGAGGCCAGAAGGGCAGCCGAGACGAAAACCATAATGGAAGCGCGGCGCATGGGCAGTCCTTTCATCGTTTGTCGGTAGAAGGGCGTTCCGCCGCGAAGAGACTGCGGCGATTTTCATATTTGTCAATTTCTGAAAAATCTGATGTAGCGGATATTGTTTCGCGGCCATGACAGCGGGGCGTTGCTCTGCTAACTTGCGGCAACAGGAGAGGATCAGAATGTCTACCGCAAACCGCAGTGCTGCGCGCCCTACGGCTGCAGTTTCTTCCGCGGACATTGACCCGGGCGAAGTTTTGCGCGGTATCCGTACGGAGCGCGGCCTGACGCTTGCGGAAGTGAGCAAGCGGACCGGTATGCCGATTTCGACATTGTCCAAGGTTGAAACAGGCAAGATATCGCTCAGCTACGAGAAGTTGATGCGCCTCAGCCGCGGTCTCGACATCGACATTACGCGTCTGTTCGCGGCGCCGAAACCCGCTTCCGGGACGGGACGGTCGCTCACTACGGGACGGCGCACGATCACGCGTTCCGGCGATGGTCCCAGGATACGCACCGCAACCTACGATTACGTCTATCCCTCCGCCGATCTTCTCAACAAGTCGCTTAATCCAATGATCATCGATGTCCGCGTGCGGTCGATCGCTGAATTCGGCGACCTGATGCGACATCCGGGCGAGGAGTATGCGCTGGTTCTTGAAGGCCAGTGCGAATTCCATTGCGACCTTTACGCTCCCTCTCTGATGTCCACCGGGGACTCGGTCTATTTCGATGGTAGCATGGGCCATGCCTATGTCGCGGTGGGAGATGGTCCCTGCCGCATCCTCTCCATCTGTTCGGCTACCGATGCCGACCTGAAGTCGGCACTTCATCCTTTATCCAAGGACCTTGCATAACAAAGTATTGCGGGCGGTCCGGCTAGAACTCCGGACCGCCCGCGAGGCATTTAGAACTTGAAGCGGACACCGGCGTTGTAGACGCGCCCGATCATGTCGTAGAGGCTACGCGTCGTGCCGTAGCCGTTGTAGGCGGTGATCGGCGGATCATTGTCGGTGAGGTTCTGGATCGTGCCGAACAGCGCGACGCGGCGGTTGCCGTCGTCGATCAGCGTGACCTCGCCCGAAATATCGAGATACAGGCGTCCGTTGACCTTCTGCTTGTCGGTCGAGCCTTGGTTGTCATCCGGCAATCCGTCGTTGTTCTGCGTGATCTTGCCGCCGCCGACATAACGCCCGGTCAGCGCCAGCTTGAAGGCATCGGTGGTGTAGGCCGCGCTCGTCGTGAATCTCCAGTGTGGCGTGCCGCCGACGCCGTTGATGCTGATGAGTTCGGTATTACCCGCGAAGTGCGTGGTGTTGACGCCATCGACGAGATCGAGCGTGTCGGTGTAGTTCGCCAAAGCGCGCAGATCGAGATTGCCCGAGAACAGAGGCGTTCCGTAGCCGACTTCGATATCGAACCCACGCGCCTTGATGCTCTGGAAGTTGGCGGGTGACGAGCGGATGACTGTAATGTTGCTCGTCGGCGTCGGACGCGTGATGAGCGAGCAAAGCGCTGGCGTGTCCGTGTAGCAGCGTTGGACGATCGCGCCGGTGCTGAGCGAGTTGATCGCACCCTTGAGGTCGATGTCGTAGTAATCAACCGACATGCGGAAACGCGGGAAGAACGTCGGCGTGAAGACGACGCCGAGGGTGAGCGTATCGGCCCGTTCCGGTTTCAGGTCGGGATTGCCGCCCTGGATGTTCTGCACGGAATAGTTTGTACCGAGAATGGGATCGTTGATGCCGAAGATGAACGTGTTGCCCGCCGCGAACATCTCGTCGAGGTTGGGCGCGCGAATATCGCGCGAGCGCGTTGCGCGGAACCTGATCGAATCGCTCACATCGTAGGTTGCGCCGATCTTCCAGGTCTTGACCGTTCCCGAGGTGCTGTAATCAGTGATGCGGCCCGCGAGGTTGAGATCGATCGCCTTGGCCCAGCTCTGGTCCGCGGCCAGCGGCACGAGAAGCTCCGCGAAGCCTTCCTTCACGTTGACTTTACCATACCAGGGCTGGGCGTTGCCGACGCGGAACGCGCCCGCCATCGACATCGGATCGGAGGTCACGTCCACCGACTGCTTGCGGTATTCGCCGCCGAACGCGAGCGAAACCGGACCCGCCCAAGTCGAGAAGGGTTCGCCGTTGATCGTGAACGCAGCCACGCGCTGCTTGACCTTCCAGTCGCGGACCGCGGTGCCGAGGATATAATCCTTGGCCTGCTGCGTGACGTTGCCTTCGCCGATCAGATTCATAGGTACGCAGCCGTTCGTAGGATCGGCGATGGAGGAACGGCAGACGATCGAGCCCGTATCGGGGTGGAACACGGCGTCCATCGACTGCCGCCAGTAGGCGGTAATGCGGTTGCCGGTGAAGAGCGCGAGATTGTGCGTCTTGCCGAAGCCGTAATAGGCGTTCCATTTCCAGGTATCGCTGAAGCTGCCTTCGGCGCCGCCGGTGACCTGCCACGTGTCGGTCGTCACGTCGATACCGCCGCGCCCGTAATCCTTCAGACTGCGGCCCATCACGAAGCTCGTGATGTTGTTCGCCGCCATCGTCGAACGGATGGATTCGGGAAGGTAGGCGTTGTCGGCCTGGATGGTGAGTTGATCGTTGCCGAGGATGCTGAGGTTGCTCGATTCGGTGCGGCCGTATGCGAACTCGGCAAAGACCTTGATGTCGTCGGTGACTTCATAGGACAGTCTGCCGAAACCGCTGTAGCGCTTCACGGGCGTTTCGAGGACGAGATCGGCCGTAGACGGCACGCCGTCTCCACCGTTCATGGTCGTCGCGGTCACCGAGGTGCCGTAAGTGAAGGGAATCGGCGTTCCGTCGGGCGCGAACTGAATGCCCCGCAACGGTCCGGGGCCGCTCGTGCCGCCCGCGAAGTTGACGCTGTTGATGACGCCGCCGAACGATGCGTTTGAGGACCGCGCGTCGTCCACGACGAGATACTGCGGCTGACCGTTGCCCAGAGCATAAGCGGGGTTGAAGATCACGCTCGGGTTATCGCCCCAGCCGCGGTCGCTCATCTTGTCGACGCCGCTGTTCTGCGCCGCTTCGCCGCCGACGAGAAGGTGGCCGCGTCCGCCGGCGAAATAGGTGCCGAAGGCGGCCGAGGCGAGATAGTTGCGGTGATCGTTATGGTCGGTGATGCCGCCCTGGATCGAACCTTTGACACCTTCCAGCGTGTTGTTCAGCCGAAGGTTGACGACGCCCGCCACGGCGTCCGATCCGTAAGCAGCAGAGGCGCCGCCGGTGACGACGTCGGTGCCCGCGATCAGCGCCTGCGGGATGGTACTGATGTTGACCGCGCCCGTCGTTGTGGTCGGCACATAGCGCCGTCCATCGATGAGCGTCAGCGTGCGAAGAAAGCCCATGCCGCGCAGGTCGAGGAAGTTGCCGCCGAGCGCGGTGGAGAGGTTGGTGGACGTGGACGGCGTCAGCGATGCGCGCAGTGCGGGGAGCTGGTTGAGTGCGTCCGCGATGTTGGGCGCGGCGATGCGTTCAAGGTCTTCGGATGAAATGTTGGTTGTGGGCGTCGGCGCGGTGAAACCGCTGCGCTGGATTCGAGAGCCGGTGACGATGATCTCGCCGGTGTCTTCGGCCTGCTGGACGTCGGCGGCGGCTTCCTGAGCCTGCGACGGTGCGGCCCACAAGGCGACGAGGCCTGTCGTCGCGCAAAGCAGCGCCTTACCTGTGATATGGCGGCGTGCGCGCGGTGATCCACATGCGACGAGAACGGATTTATTGATCATGATTTGAAAACCCCCTTCCTTTGGTTGCAACGACCCGCATCCGAACCGCAGTTGACGGTTCAGAGTGTCCCGCGCGGGTCGCGAGATGGTTTGGCTGATAACGACGACGGCAAATGGCCGCGTCGAAACAGCGCCATATTTGGCAGAACGCTCCCCAATGCCTCCGAGGAATCGTTTGGATTCCTCCCTGAAAAGGGTGTGTCAGCGAATCGACAATCCACCCTCCGAATCCAAAATTGCATTTTTTGAAACGATTCGCAATTCTGGAAATTTTCCACTGTGCGACCAGGTGTCAATTGACAAATTTCTGATTAGGATCATTTTGTCCTTAACAGGAGACTCGCTTTTCTGACTGACGGGTCGGAGGAGTCATGCCTGACAACCCGTGCGGGAAGACAAGGAGGGGGCGATGAAGGTTTACAAGCACTGCATGGCGCCAGACCGCTTCGCCGAACCCATTCCCGCAGTCCTTGCCGTTCCGAGTACACGGTGGAGCCATTCATGAACGCGATTACCAGCCTCTCTTCGGATACGGCAGCACAGTTGCCATATCCGTATCTTTTGTTTTTGGGCGATACGGTTGAGCCCGGCTTTGCGAAGACGGCCTTTGGCGTCCGGGATTGGGCGGCTGACAAGTGTGTCGGTGAGTTCAGTGTTGGGGCGACGGTTACGACCGGCTTGCCCACCATGACCCCAGCGGAGGCGTATGCAGCAGGCGCGCGTGCGATTCTCATCGGTGTTGCAAATCGCGGCGGCATTATCGATCGTAGCTGGGTCGCACCGCTGATTCAGGCGCTTGAAGCGGGCCTCGATATCATCAGCGGTATGCACATTCGCCTTGCCGATGTTCCGGAGCTGGGTGCTGCGGCGAAACGCCTTGGTCGGCGCCTCATTGATGTGCGTGTGCCGCCTGCAGGTTTGCCGGTGGGATCGGGCCGCAAACGGACGGGGAAGCGGCTGCTTGCTGTGGGAACCGACTGCGCACTGGGGAAGAAATACACGGCGCTGGCGCTTGCGGCGGCGTTTGCTGAGCGCGGCGTAGATGTGGACTTTCGCGCCACGGGCCAGACCGGCATCATGATCGCGGGCGGCGGTATTCCGATGGACGCGGTGGTTTCGGACTTCGAAGCGGGCGCGGCCGAGGTGCTGAGCCCGGACGCGGCGGCAGACCATTGGGACGTGATCGAGGGACAGGGTTCGCTGTTCCATCCCGCCTATGCCGCGGTGTCTCTGGGGCTTCTGCATGGTAGCCAGCCCGATGTGATCGTCGTGTGCCACCAGCCTGGGCGTGAGATGATGCTGGGCCTCCCGGACTATCGGGTGCCGTCGATCGAGGAGACGATCGAGCTTAACCTCCGCATGGGCGGCCGCACCAACCCGGCGATCCGCTGCGGTGGTATCGCCTTCAACACCAGCGGCATGGACGCAGCCGAAGCCGAGGCGCTCATGGAAGCCGAGAGCAAGCGCCTCGGCCTTCCCGTCGCGGACCCCATCCGCCGGGGACGCGCGTTCGAAGCGCTCGTCGACAGCTGCCTGAAATAAGCGCCTGAGTAACAAGGGAGGATAAAAGATGAGCTTCACCTCATTCGGAAAGTGTGCCGCTTTACTTGCGGGAGCGGCGTTGCTGTCGTCGGGTGCGGCGGGCGCACAGCCTGCGGCAGACTACGATATCGTGATCCGCGGCGGTCGGGTGCTCGACGGTGCGGGCAATCCCTGGGTGAATGCCGATGTCGGCATAAAGGACGGGCGCATCGCGGCGGTCGGGGCGATCAAGGCCAAGGGCAAGCGCGAGATCGATGCCCGGGGGCGCTATGTTTCGCCCGGCTTCATCGACATGATGGACCAGTCGGGCCGGGTGCTGCCGGTCAACGGCGCGGCGGAGAATAAGCTGCGGCAAGGCGTTACCACCGTGCTTTCCGGCGAGGGCGGCACGCCGGTCGACGCTGCCGAGATTTCGGCCTATTTTTCAAAATTGGAAACACAGGGCATCGGGGTCAACTTCGGCAGCTACTACGCGACCTCCCAGGCGCGCGTTAAGGTGATGGGTGATGTCGCCGGTGCGCCCACGAAGGCGCAGATGGAGGCGATGAAGGCGGAGGTGGCCGCCGCGATGAAGGCGGGCGTGTTCGGCGTAACGAGCGCGCTCATCTATCCGCCGAGCAGCTTCCAGACGACCGCCGACCTCATCGAACTCGCCAAGGTGGCGGGCCAGTGCAACGGTTTCTATGCGACGCACATGCGCGACGAGAGCGCGAAACTGGTGCCTGCTATCGAGGAAGCTATCGAAATCGGCGAAAAGGGCGGCGTGAAGGTGGAAATCTACCACCTGAAGAACGCCTTCGCGCCGGCCTGGGGCACGGGCATGGCGAAGGCGGTCGCGACCATCGAGGCCGCGCGCAAGCGCGGCGTTGACGTGGCGGCGGACATGTATCCCTATCCGGCGGGCGGCACCGGGGTCGAGATCACCGTGCCGAACTGGGTGTGGGCGGACGGCGAGGAAAAGGGCCTCGAACGCCTGAAAGACCCGGAAATCCGCAAGAAACTGAAAGAGCAGCTCGCGGCGGGCTCGATGGAGGGGTGGTCGAACCTCGTCGAAGCCTCGGGCGGCTGGGAGCGCGTCGTGCTCGCCAATTCGCACAGCGACAAGTACGCGCAGTTTCACGGCAAGAATTTCGTCGAAATCGGTAAGGCACTTGGCATCGACCCCGCCGACGCTGCGTGGGACATCGTGCTGAACGCCTATCCCAAGCGTTCGATGGCGCTGTATTTCATGATCGATGAGAAAGACATCGAGATGGCGCTGCGCCAGCCTTGGACGAGCATCGGCAGCGATGCGGGCGCGGCGCTGAAGCCCGGCGAGATCGACGATCTCGGCCTGCCGCATCCGCGCTCCTACGGCACGTTCCCGCGCGTGATCGCCGAATATGTGAAGCGCCGTCAGGTGCTGACGCTGGAGGATGCAGTCCGCAAGATGACCGGCTGGCCGGCGCAGCGCATGGGCCTCAGCGATCGCGGGCTTGTGCGGCAGGGGATGCGCGCGGACGTCGTCGTGTTCGACTACGAGACGCTCGACGACGTGGCGAGCTGGACCAATCCGGTCGATTATCCCAAGGGCATCGACACCGTTATCGTCAATGGCCGTGTCGCGCTCGACAAGGGTAAGCTCGAAGATACGCGTGCGGGCGCCGTGCTGCGGCACAGCTGCAGCTAGTCTCGCCTTGCGGCGCGGGCGTCGGCGCGCGAAAGTGGTTTCATGACCACGACCACGATCGACCCCGCGCAGGCCCGGCTTTTCGACAGCATCGCCCATGAATGGTGGGATGCGGAGGGCTCGTCGGGGCCGCTGCACAAGGTGAACCCGGCGCGCCTCGCGTTCATCCGCGAACAGGCGCTGGCGCACTTCGGGCGCGATTCGCGGGACCGGGCGTGGCTTGCGGGGCTGGATGTGCTGGATATCGGTTGCGGCGGCGGCATCCTGGCCGAACCGCTCGCCCGGCTCGGCGGCCGGGTGACGGCGATTGACGCTGCAGCCGAAGCCATCGCGGTGGCGAAGGCGCACGCCGCCGATGGCGGCCTTGAAATCGACTATCGCCAGTCCTCCGTGGAGGCTCTGGTGGAGGAGGGTAGGCGCTTCGATCTCATCACCTGCATGGAGGTGGTCGAGCACGTCGCGGATGTTCCGGTTTTCCTTGCCGGTATTGCGCGTCTTCTGAAACCCGGCGGACTCCTGGTGTTCTCGACGCCGAACCGCACGACACTGTCCTACGGCACGCTGATCGTGGGTGCCGAATGGGTGCTGCGCTTCATTCCGCGCGGCACGCACGACTGGAACAAGTTCCTGACGCCTGAAGAACTGACCGCCGCGCTGAAAACCGCAGAACTCAAGGTTACGGAAACGCGCGGGATCGGTTTCAGCCTCTCGCGCGGGTTCGAACTGTCGGACGACCGCCGCATCAATTACATCGGCGCGGCGGTCCACGCCTGACCGGCGGTCTTGCCGAATAGGGATATGTGTGCGGTAACGCACGGATTCCCGGCCGTTCCGCGCCCGGATTCCAGCCGAAGTTGATGAAGTTGAGACATGCTCGCGTGCGATCGCGTACGCGGGCGCACATGCGCGCGGCCGTGCGCATGTGCGATCATCGGCGTGAACGGTCGTTTGCTTCGGGGTCGCTCTCAGTTCTCGCATGGGCAGTCTCAGCGAGGCGAACATGGTTCGCGGTTCGCGGAGAGACTTTCACGCGAAACCCTATTTGGGAAGGGCCGGGATGACGGACCTCCGTCATCCCGAGCCGTCGTCCTTCACAGAAACCGCGCCACCACATCCCGGTAGCTGCGGCTGACCTTCACCTCGGCGCCCGAGCCGAGCTTCAGGAAACATTCGCCGTTGGTGTGCGGCTTCACCTGCTTGACCTGATCGAGATTGACGATCGTGGAGCGATGAACGCGCTTGAAGATGCGGGGGTCGAGCCGCTTTTCAAGGTCTTTCATCGTTTCGCGCAGGATCAGCGTATTGTCGCCCGTGTAAATGCACATGTAGTCGCCTGCCGCATCGATCCGTTCGATGCTTTCCACATCGACGCGGAAGATCTGGCCGCGATCCTTGATGTTGATCATGCGCTCGAAGCGCGACGCAGCATGAGCTTCGGGGGCTGACTTGATGTCAGCGGCGGCGTTCGGTGCGACTTCCTCCAGAAGCTCCCGCAGCCGGTCCTTTTCGGCACCGGCGTTCTTTTCGGCCAGTCGCTGACGCACGCGTTCCATCGTCGCCGCAAGGCGGGCCTCGTCCACCGGCTTCATCAGATAATCGACCGCGTGGGCATCGAAGGCCTTGAGCGCAAACTCGTTGTAGGCGGTTACGAACACCACCAGCGGCGGTTCGATGTCGGCAAGCCCATTCACGACGGAAAATCCGTCGAATCCCGGCATCTGGATGTCGAGAAACACGACATCGGGCTTGTGCGTCTTGATCGCGCGTATGGCTTCGCGCCCATTGGCGCAGCGTTCGATGATCTCGATGTCATCGAAGGCTTCCAGCCGCATCTCAAGACCCTTGATGGCCAAAGGCTCATCATCGACCAATATGGTCCGGATCGTCATTAAGCGTTCTCCTTGAGCCGAACATTGGCCGACTCGAACGGGATTTCAATGTTGGCGACGACCCCCTGCGGCACGTTTGATATCATCTCGAACCGCTGGTCGTCGCCATAGGTCTGAAACAGTCTATCGCGAATATTGTTCAATCCGACCCCGGCAGATGGGACGAGTGCCGATCTTTCTGCGGTGAGTCCCGGGCCGTCATCGCTGATTGAAATCAGCAAGCGGTCTCCGGAGACGTGCGCCGCAACGACGATTTCCGCGCCCTCTTCCTGCGGCGTGACCGCGTATTTGATGGCATTTTCGACGAGCGGCTGGAGGAGGAGCGAGGGCAGACGGCCCTGAAGCGCGGCCTCTTCGATATCGAAGCGCGTGCGCAGCCGATCCTCGAAGCGCATCCTTTCGATCTCGAAATACAGCTTCAGCGCCTCGATCTCCTGCGCGAGACTCACGGTCTCGGTCGGGTCGCTGACGAGGCTGTAGCGCAGGAACGAAGACAGGCGGGAGAGCATCGTGTTGGCGCGCTCTGTCTCCTTCAGCAGCACCAGCGTCGAAATGCTGTTCAGCGTGTTGAACAGGAAGTGCGGATTGAGCTGGTAGCGCAGCATCGCAAGCTGCGCGGCGCTCGCCTGGCCCGACAGGATGAGAACGCGCTCCGACTGTTCATCGAGCAACAGGTAGTAGTTGATGCCGTAATAAAGCCCCGTCCACGCTGCGAGCACGGAGAGGTCGAGCAGGATCGCGCCGAAGAACTGGATGCCCTGGGGTTCGAACGTCGAGTTGTAGAAGCGCGCGTGCGCCCACACCTCGATTACCGAAAAAACGCCAGCCGCAAGCGCGACGAGCGTGAGTGTGAGGCTCCACACGAAAACCGCGCGCATCCGGATAATCCGCCGGTAAGCGGCAGACATGAGCAGCGTGATGGAAAATCCCGTCGCCGTCGCGATCAGCGTGGGCAGGATGTAGGCGATACCCATCGAGTTCGCGAGACCGCCGAGCGCGCGAAGCACCAGATAGGCAGACCAACCACCGATCTGGAGCATCCAGAAGGCGTGATTCTTGTCGGCGAAAAAGCCCTGTTTGGGAACGAGTTTCATTACGCGGACACTGCAACAAACGTGTGCAAAATGCGAGCGTGGAACTCGCCGCGCAAACTCAGTCTTCCGGTGCGATGATGACCTTGAGGCCGTCGAGTGCGTCGCTCATTTCGATCTGGCAGGAAAGACGCGAGTTCACCTGCTTGTGATCGGACGAATCGAGGAGGTCGTTCTCGTCCTCGCCGGGACCGCCCACAGTGCCGGTCCACGCCTCATCCACGAACACGTGGCAGGTCGCGCACGAGCAGCATCCGCCGCAAAGCGCCAGAAGCTCATCGAAGCCGTTGTCGCGAATGGCTTCCATCACGGACAGGCCGTTTTCGGCTTCCACCGTCTTTTCGGCGCCGTCGCGCGACACGACAATCAGTTTCGGCATCTCGTTCCCCGTTCCCTCGACCTTTGGATTCGGGGAGCCTAATAGCGGCAAGACTGGCGTTGTCAAAAGGCATGAGCGGCGGATGGGTCTGAGTGCGGAAGCCTTGCGGGAAGGCATCGATGCTATTGCGGCGCGTGACGAACATGTCGCGGCGGCGCTCGGTCGGGCGGGCTATCCGGAGCCGCGCATCCGCGCAAAGGGCTATGAAACGCTGCTGAGGACCATCGTGGGCCAGCAGGTGAGTGTGGGCGCGGCGAACAGCATCTGGAACAAGCTGGCGGCTGCGATCGGGGAGATCGCCGACCCGCGCGCGCTGCTTGCCCGTTCTGCTGAAGAGCTGCGAGGGGCGGGGCTGTCGCGGCAGAAAATCGGCTACGCGCAAAGCCTTGCGGGGCTTTCGGCTTCGGGTGAGATCGATTTCGCGAACCTGCCTGCCGACGACGAGGAGGCTGTGGCGCTGCTGAGCGCGGTGAAAGGCATCGGGCGCTGGTCGGCGGAAATCTACCTGCTGTTTGCCGAAGGGCGCCCCGACATCTGGCCGGCCGGAGACCTCGCCGTGCAGATCGAGGTGGGCCGCATCAAGGGGCTTGCCGAACGCCCGAGCGAGCGCGTGACGCGCGAGATCGCCGAGGTGTGGCGCCCGCATCGCGGCGCGGCGGCAGTGTTCATGTGGCACCACTACAAGACCGAGGTGCTCTGAAGGGACCGTGCGTCAGGCGGCGAGGGGGAAGCGAAGTAGCCGGTCCTTCGTGGGCACCAGCGCCGTTGCAGGGCCCCCGGCGGCGCTTAGGATTGCGGGGTGATCGGCGGCGAGCCCGCCGGTGAGTGCGCCGAATGCGGGCAGGATCAGCTTGCGCTGTGACATCACGAAGCAGCGGCGGCTGACCATGCGGCCGCGGCCGTGCACACGGATTTTGGGGTGGAAATGCCCGCTGATCTCGGGGAGCGCCGATCCGGGCTCCGCCTCGTGACGGAGCATGATGCCGTCTACCTCGACCTCTGCACGGACCTCGCCGATGCCATCGGCCTTCAGATCGTGGTTGCCGGTGATCCACACCCAGTCGACGCGGCCCTGGAGCGCGCAGAGAAGATCCCGCGCTTTGCTGCCGAGCCGGCCGGGGCCGTCCGCGTCGTGGAAGCTGTCGCCGAGGCACCAGAGCGTCGCGGCACCGGTTGCGGTGATCAGCGCGTCGAGGTCGGACAGCGTCTGCAGGCTGTCGTAGGGCGGCAGCATCTGGCCGAAGCGCGCGAACCAGCTTGCCTTTTCGAAGTGGAGGTCCGCAACGAGCAGTCCGCGGCGCGCGGGCCACCAGAGCGCGCCCGCAGCGAGCGGAACCATCTCGTGGCCTGCGAACGAAAGGGGAACCATGGCTCCGGCTATGCCCGCACGCGCGAGCGTGATCAAGAGGGCTATTCGGCGCTGGCGAGCCGTGTGGCATCCTCGCGGCTGCTGTCGCCGGGCACGACAAAGCGCACTTTCCTTGTCGCGAAGTCCACCGCCACCTGATCGAAGGCACGCAGCGTGTTCATGCCGAGCAGCATCGCCGGGCGTCTGTCGAGCCCGAGCTGACGGAAAACCGGCAGGTCGGCAAAGGCGATCGGCATACCCGTGAGCGTCACGCTGCCGAGGCGCACGTCGTTCACGACAGCGATCTCGGCGGGAACAGTGCCGCCCGCGACATCGAAAAGCGACGTCGGTATCATGAGCATCGCCTTCCCGCGCTTCACCGCCGCCTTGCGCATCGCGAGATTGCCGACGCTGTGCTCTGCGCCGGTATCGATCACCACCGCGATCTTGCGCTGGCCGATGGCTGCGTCGGCGAGGATGAGGCGGCCGAGACGGCTGCGCGCGCGGATGACAATGGTGTCGTCATCGTCCGCCTTGAGTTTGGGGGTGTCCGCGGCGGGTGTCACCACGATCTTCTGCTGCGCGAAATCGATGAGGATCGCTTTGGATTGCAGGCTGTCGATGCCGAGCAGGCCTTCCGCGCCGAGATTGCCGCGCTTGAGGAGCGGGGCCTGCACGTTGCGGACGGGCGTGCTCGTGACCGAGAGCGACGGCACCGTCACGGTCTGGAAGCGCTGGGCGCCGCTGATGCTGTGCACCTCCGCGCTGCCCGTGCGGCCGAGGCCGAGCGTGTTCGCAAGCTCCTCGGAAAGCACGGTGCGTTCGGCGCCGGTATCCACGACGAAATTGAACGGCCCTTGCCCGCCGATGCTGACCGGCACGGTCATGCGGAGGGATTTGTCGGCGCCGAAATCGACAGCTTCGCTCGCAGGCGGCGGCGATGCCGGTTCGGTGGTTCCGGCGGCTAGCAGAACGGCGATTGCCAAGGCGTTCATGACGCGATCTCCCCAGCGGCGATTCTACGCTATATCGCGGCGTTCAACAACGACGCTCGTCGACGTGCATCGCCTCTTGAGCGAGCGCTTCCGCCTCGATGAGCAAAGCTTCGTCTGCAAGACCCTGCGCGACGCTCTCGCGGCCGATCATCACGAGGACCGGAACGGCGAGCGGTGAGACGCGGTCGAGGCGCTTGTGGACGATGCTGCTCGCGGCGCGGTCGAGCAGGTTCGCGAGGCGCGCGACGTCCGTCAGCCGCAGGCGTGCATCCTCCCACGCGGCGCGCAGCAGCATGTGGTCGGGCTCGTATTTGCGCAGGACGTCGTAGATGAGATCGGTGGAGAAAGTGACCTGTCGGCCGGACTTGCGCTTGCCCGGATGCTGGCGCTCGATGAGGCCGCCGATCACCGCGACCTCGCGGAACGCGCGCTTCAGGAGGTGCGAGGTCTGCACCCACTCGGCAAGCTCGTCCTCCAGAATGTCTGGCGAGAAGAGCGGGGCGGGGTCACGCACTTCCTTCAGGCCGTAAACGCCGAGCGCGTAATCATTTGCCACGAAGCCGGTCGGCTGCAGGCCAAGCGTTTCCATGCGGCGGGTGAGCAGCATTCCGAGTGACTGGTGCGCGTTCCAGCCTTCGAAGCTGTAGGCGATCATGTGGTGGAGGCCTTCGTGCGGGAAGGTCTCGATCAGCAGCTCGCCGGGCTTCGGCAGGACGGAGCGGATCTGCTGCACCTCCAGCCATTCGGCGACGTCTGCCGGGAAGCGACGCCACTCGGCAGGGTCGGCGAGGAAGCCGCGCACGCGGTCGGCAAGGTGCGTGGAAAGCGGCAGGCGCGCGCCCATGTAGCTCGGGATCATCGCCGCGCGGCGTGTCGCGCTGACGATGAGGTCGGTGTCGATGATGCGCTCCACCTCCAGCGCGAGGCCTGCGAAACGGAACGTGTCGCCGGGGGAGAGGGTGGAGGCGAAATATTCCTCGACGCGGCCGAGGGTGCGCCCGTTTCCGAAGCGCACGTCGAGCATGGGCGCCTCGACGATGATGCCGGCGTTCAGCCGGTGCTGTTTCGCGAGGCTGGGGTGGCTGACGCGCCAGCGCCCATCCGGGTTCTGCGTGAGGCGCTTGTAGCGATCGTAGGCGCGCAGGGCGTAGCCGCCGTCCGCCACGAAGTGCAGCACGCGGTCGAACTCCGCGCGGGTGAGCGCCGCGTAGGGCGCGGCGCGGCGGACTTCGCTGAACATTGCGCCCGCATCGAAGGGCTCGGCGCAGGCGCAGGCCATCAGGTGCTGCGCGAGCACGTCGAGCGCGCCGGGGCGCCATGGTTCGGTATCGAGTTCGCCCGCGTCGATGGCGTCGAGCGCGGCGCGGGCTTCAAGATATTCGAAGCGGTTGCCGGGCACGACGATGGCCTCGCTCGCCTCGTCGAGCCGGTGGTTGGCGCGGCCGATGCGCTGGATGAGGCGCGATGAGCCCTTGGGCGCGCCCATCTGGATGACGAGATCGACGTCGCCCCAATCGACGCCGAGGTCGAGACTTGCGGTGCAGACGAGCGCGCGCAGCCGCCCGTCCGCCATCGCGCCCTCCACCTTCTGCCGCGCTTCCTTCGAGAGGGAGCCGTGGTGGAGGCCGATGGGGAGCGTCGCCTCGTTCACCGCCCACAGATCGTTGAACACCAGCTCGGCGAGGCTGCGCGTGTTGCAGAAGACGAGCGTCAGCTTGTGCCGCTCGATCTCTCGGTAGACCTGCTCCGCCGCGTAGCGCCCGGAATGGCCGGACCACGGCACGCGTCCCTCGGGGGTGAGAATCTCGATCTTCGCCTTCGCGCCCGGTTCGCCCGCGACGAGCGCGACGTTTTCACCCGGCGCGAGCCAGCGGCGATAATCCTCCGGGTCGCCGATCGTGGCGGACAGCGCGACGCGGCGCACACCGGGCACGATCGCCTGCAGCCGCGACATGGCGAGCGCCAGCAGGTCGCCGCGCTTGCCGCTCGCGAAGGCGTGGACCTCGTCGATCACGATGGTCTTGAGCCCTGCGAACATGCGCGCATTGTCCGGGTAGGAGAGCAGCAGCGACAGCGATTCCGGGGTCGTGAGCAGGATGTGCGGCGGGGCGGCGCGCTGGCGCGCTTTCTTGTCGGATGAGGTGTCGCCGGTTCGTGTCTCGACGCGGATCGGCAGGCCCATTTCGGCGATCGGCGTGAGCAGGTTGCGCTCTACGTCCGCCGCGAGCGCCTTCAGCGGGGAGACGTAAAGCGTGTGCAGGCCTTCCGATGGGTTCTGCACGAGATCGGCGAGCGTCGGCAGGAAGCCCGCGAGCGTCTTGCCCGCGCCCGTCGCCGCCACGAGCAGCGCGTGCTGCCCGGCTTCGGCGGCGGTGACCATCTCCGCCTGATGCCGCCGCACGCGCCAGCCGCGCGCGTCGAACCAGCGGGTGATGACGTCGGGAAGGGCGGGGAGCATCGACAACCATGATGCAGCGCCAACGTCAGCAGCGCAAACGCAACATTTTATCCGGGTAATATTGACAGTGTGTTTTTACCCGGGTAAATCGGCGCCATGGAACAGGAAAATTACACGGCGTTCCGAGGCGACACGAAGTTCGCGTCGGGACCGCTTGTTGAAGTGGCATTGGCCTTGAAGCGGGACGGTACGGACAATGTGCTGATCTTCAATGACGGGACCGGCGCTGAAACCGATCTCGATTTGCGCGGAACGGAGGCCGAGGTCGCCGCGCGTTACGCGCCGCCGACCGCCCCGCCCGGCCGCCCGAAGCTTGGTGTCGTCGCGAAGGAGGTGACGCTGCTGCCGCGCCACTGGGACTGGCTGAAAACGCAGCGGGGCGGGGCGTCGGCTGCGCTGCGCCGGCTGGTCGAGGAGGCCGCGCGAGACAGCCGCAGCATCGCGAAGGCGGCGGCGGAAGCGGCTTACCGGTTCATGTCTGCGATGGCAGGCAACCGGGAGAACTTCGAGGAGGCGGCGCGCGCGCTGTTCGCGGCGGACGGCGTGCGGTTCGCTATGCTTACGGAAAAATGGCCGGAGGACGTGCGTGCCCACACGCGGCAGCTCGCCGCTCCGGCCCTTGTCGATTGAACGCGATCAGCGCGCCTGTTCGAGGAGCACTTCCGCGACCTGCACGGCGTTGAGCGCCGCACCCTTGCGCAGATTGTCTCCGACGACGAACAGCGCGAGGCCGTGGGCGACGGTCGGGTCGCTGCGGACGCGCCCGACGAACACTGGGTCCTTGCCCGTGGCTTCGAGCGGGTTGGGGACGTCGGTTACGACGACGCCGGGCGCCGCTTCGAGCAGCTTCAGCGCGTCGGCGACCGAAAGCGGGCGTTCGAACGCCACGTTCATCGACAGCGCGTGGCCGGTGAATACGGGGACGCGGACGCAGGTGCCCGAAACGGTGAGGCCGGGCAGGCCGAGGATCTTACGGCTCTCGTCGCGGAGCTTCGATTCCTCTTCGGTGTAGCCGTCCTCGCCGAGCACGTAGTTGAGCGGCACGACGTTAAAGGCGATCGGCACGGCCCATTTGCGGGGCTGGCCGAGATTCACGGCACCGCCGTCGCGCGCCAGCGCATCGCTGCCGGATGCGCCCGCGACGATCTGTTCGTGCAGTTCCTCGACGCCCGCCATGCCGCCGCCCGAGACGGCCTGATAGGTGCTGGCGACCAGGCTCTTCAGGCCCGCCGCCGCGTGCAGCGGCTTCAGCACGGGCATGGCGGCCATCGTGGTGCAATTGGGGTTGGCGACGATGCCCTTGGGAATATCGCGCAGCGCTTCGGGGTTCACCTCGGCAACGACGAGCGGCACATCGGGGTCGCTGCGCCACGCCGAGCTGTTGTCGATGACGACCGCGCCTGCTGCCGCCGCTTTCGGCGCGAGTGTGCGCGAGGTGGAACCGCCCGCCGAGAAGAACACGATGTCGAGACCCGCGAAATCGGCGGTTTCGGCGTCTTCGACCACCACGTCGGTGCCGCGGAAGGGAATGGTCTTGCCGCTCGACCTTGCGGAGGCGAACAGGCGGAGCGTGCCGATCGGGAAATCACGCTCGGCAAGGATTTCGCGCATCATGCCGCCGACAAGGCCAGTGGCGCCGACGATGCCGACATTGGGGCGGGCGGGGAGGGGTTTGGTCATGGAACTGCGTCTCCTGTTTAATGGCAGAGGCGCGGGGTACGTGGCTTTGGAAGGTTCCAGGCCGCCCCGCGCTTCGGCGGGGCTCTGTCCTGCTGGCTTGCCGGTTAAACCGTCAGCACGAACAAGACCGCCCCGCGAGCGCGGGTCGGCTTGGTGCTAATCGTTTTCATCGTCATGGACATCGGGGCGGGCGAATAGCAGCCTCAAACAGCCTCGTCTAGCTCTGTTCGAGGCCGATCCATTTCTCGACCACGGGCCGTTCCCAAGCCTCCAGCGCGTCAATGAGGGCGCCCGCCGTTTCCGCGACGGCGAGCATTCCCCGGTGCTGTGGGCGCACGAATTTCTCGGCGGCCATGTGATCGAGAAAGCCTGCAAGCTGGTCGTAGTAGCCTGCAACGTTGAGGAGACCGCAGGGCTTTTCGAAGATGCCGAGCTGGCTCCACGTCCACACCTCGAACAGTTCTTCGAGCGTGCCGACTCCGCCGGGAAGCGCCGCGAAGGCATCGGCGCGGCGCGCCATCTCCGCCTTGCGCTCGTGCATCGAGCCCGTGATGACAAGCTCGGTGAGGCCGTGGTGTGCGACCTCGTGATCGACGAGCGCCTGCGGGATCACGCCGACGGCCTCGCCGCCCGCCGCGAGCACGGCGTCGGCGAGTACGCCCATCAGGCCGATCGACGCGCCGCCATAAACGAGGCGGATACCGCGCGCGGCCATCGCCGCGCCGAGCGCGCGGGCGGCATCCGTATAATCAGGGCGTAGACCCCGGCTGGAGCCGAGGAACACGCACAGGCTGGAAATCCGCCTCAGGCGAAGATCTCCTGAAGGAACAGCAGCGTCGCCTGCCACGAGCGACGGTCGGCGATCTCGTTGTATTGTGCGCCTTCCGCACGGGCATTCATGCCCTTGGCCGTGAAGGCGTGAACGGTGTCGCCATAGGCATTGAGCTGCCACTTGGCGCCCGCATCGGTAAGCTCCTTGGCGAGGGCAATCACGTCCTGCGGCGGGGCAAGCGGGTCTTCCCAACCGTGGTGGAGCTGCACCTGCGCGTGGATCGGCCCCTGCGGCCCGAGGTTCGGCGGCGGATAGACGCCGTGGAACGAGACGACGCCGGCAACATCCTTCGTGCCGCTGCGGGCCACATCGAGCGCGCAGAGGCCGCCGAAGCAGAAGCCGATGACGGCAATGCGCGACGGGTCGGCCAGGGGGTGCGTCTTGGCGAACGCCACCGCAGCGAGCAGCCGGTCGCGGAGCAGCGCGCGATCGGCCATCAGCGGCGCCATCAGCGCGCTGTTGTCCGCGCCCACCGTGCCGCGCACGCCTTTGCCGTACGTGTCGATGGCGATACCGACATAGCCCGCCTCAGCCAGCAGATCGGCGCGCTCGCATTCGTGGTAGCACTGCCCGGCCCATTGGTGCGCGACGAGGACGACAGGGCGTTTCTGCGTGCCGCCGGTGTGGGCGACATGGGCCTCGAACGTCGTACCTGCGTGCGAATAATCAGCTAAATTCGTTTCAACCTTGCTCATCATTTCACCTCGATTGGTAGTCCAAGGGTTTTCAGTTGTGGTTCGACCTGCCGCCGGTCGCCGACGACGACCCAGAGCAGCTTGTTCACGTCGATATTGGCCTTTGCCGCAGCGGCCAACTGTTCGCGGGAGAGCGCGTTCAGCTTCGCGGCGTAGGTCACCTGATAGTCGTCCGGGCGCTTCAGGCGGGCGTTCGTCTGCAGCGCGTCAAGCACGGCGGACGACGATTCGTAGGCACCCGGCAACCTCCCGGTGAGGAACGCGAGCGTCGATTTCATTTCCTCGGGCGTGATCGGCTTGTCGGTGACGTAGGCCGTGATGTCCTTGCGAAGCTCGGTGAGCGCGGCGCCGGTTTTGTCCGCCTGCACGGGCGCGAACACGTAGAAGGGCATCTGCTCCGACGTTTGCGAGATCGCAGTGGAGACGCCGTAGGACCAGCCCTTGTCCTCGCGCAGGTTCATGTTGAGCCGCGAGGTGAACACGCCGCCGAGCGGTGTGTTCGCGGTGGTGAGCGCGAGGTTGTCGTCCGTGCCTTTGTGCGCGAGCGGATAGCCCGCGAGGATGAACGACTGCGGCGAGCCGGGGCGGTCGATCAGGATGATCTTGCTCGCGGCTGGCGCGCTTGCGGTCGTGAAGGTCTTCGCACCCTTGGGCGTGGACGGCGCGGACCATGTGCCGACCGCCTTTTCAAGAAGCGGCACGAGCTGGCCGATGGTCGTGGCGCCCGACGCGAAGATCGTGGCGTTGTCGGGGCGCAGCCATGTCTGGTGGAAGTTGACGAGATCGCTCCGCGTGACGGCCTTGACGCCCTCCACGGTGCCCGAGCCGGTGAGCGGCACGCCGTAGGGGTGCGCGGTGCCGTAGATGAGCGGGGGCAGCAGGCGCAGCGCGAGCGTTTGCGGCTGGCTCTCCTCCTGCGCGATACCGGCGATCTGGATGCCGCGCACGCGCTCAAGCTCGGCGGGGTCGAACTTCGGGTTGCGGATGATATCCGCCCACAGATCGAGCGAGGGGGCGAGGTTGGTGGAGAGCGCCGAGAGCGAGATTTCAGTGGTATCGTTGCCAGCGCTTGCGCCGATGTTGGCGCCGAGACGCTCCTCCTCCTCGGCGATCTCGATCGCGGTACGCTTCGCCGTGCCTTCATCGAGCAGCGAGAGCATCAGCGACTGCGTGCCGAGCTTTTCGCGCGAATCCGCGGCGTTGCCGGCATCAAACACCATCGAGAGGTTGACGACCGGAACGGTGTCGCGCTTCGCAAACACGACGTCGATGCCGTTCGAGAGCTTCGCGCGCTCCACGGCGGGAAATTCGAGCGCGGGGGCGCCGTCCACCGGCGGCAGCTTCGAGCGGTCGATGCCCTTGCCCGCGACCTGTTGCAGGCTGCCGTAGGGATAGACGGTGAGCTGGTAGTCGCCCTTCGAAATCCAGCGCTGCGCGGCGGTCTGCACGCTTGCGGGGGTGGCGCTTACATAGGCGGAGAGGTCTTTCTTGAACTGCTGCGGATCGCCCGAATACAGCTCGCCCTCGGCGAGCGTCACCGCCTTGCCGCCGAAGCCGCCGACGGCTTCGAGGCCGCGGATCGTGCCGGAAACCGCGCGCATCGCGACGCGGCCGACCTCGTCCTTCGTCGGCCCCTTGGCGAGGAAATCGGCGAGAAGCTGGTCGAGGCGCGCGTTCACCGTGTCCGGGTTCACGCCTGGCTTCACGTCCACCTCGATCTGCAGCAGGCTGACGGCTTCGAAGGGCTGCAGGTAGCCGGACACGCCGATGGCGAGCTGCTTGTCGCGCACGAGATCCTTGTAGAGCCGCGAACTGTTGCCGCCGCCGAGCGTTGCCGCGGCGATGGAAAGGTTCTGCGCGTCGGCGTCGTTGAGGCCGGGCACCGCCCACACGCGGTAGATGCGCGTGTTGGAGACTTGATCCTCCATCGTTTCGCGCACGGTTTCGCTGCGTTCCGGCACCCAGGCGCGCAGGCGGCGCTCGACGGCGGGTCCGGCGGGGAGGTCGCCGAAATATTTCTCGATCAGGGGCTTCGCGGTCGCCGCGTCAATGTCTCCGGCGAGCACGAGTACGGCGTTGTTGGGGCCGTACCATGTGCGGAACCACGTCTTCACGTCTTCGAGCGAAGCAGCGGAGAGGTCCGCCATCGAGCCGATCGTGGAGTGGCGGTAGGGGTGGCCTTCGGGGAACAGACCTTCGAGGATGCGGTATTCGGTCTTGCCGTAGGGCTGGTTGTCGCCCTGCCGCTTCTCATTCTGCACGACGCCGATCTGGTTCGTCAGCTTGGTCTGATCGATCGCGCCCAAAAGGTGGCCCATGCGATCGGATTCAAGGAACAGGATGCGTTCCAGGCCGGGGGTGGGCACGTTCTGGAAATAGTTGGTGCGGTCGAACCACGTCGTGCCGTTGTAGCTCGTCGCGCCCATTTCCTGCAGCGCCACGAACCAGTCGTGATTGTAGTTTTCGGTGCCGTTGAACATCAGGTGTTCGAAGAGGTGCGCAAAGCCGGTCTTGCCCGCGGGCTCGTCCTTCGAGCCGACGTGATACCAGATGCTCGTCGCGATGATCGGCGCCTTGCGGTCGGTATGGACGATGACGCGCAGGCCGTTCGCGAGCGTAAAGCGCTCGTAGGGGATATCGACCGCCGAGACGAGTGCGGGGTCGGGGCCCGCGCTTTTGGGGGCGGCGAGGGCTGGTGCGGCGGCGCCGAGCGCGAGCGCGACGGCGGTTCCGAGGAACAGGGATTTCATGATGGGACGAAGCTCCGGCGTTGCTGCGGCGGTCATGCCGAACGCATACGGCGTCGGGCGCGATGCGGCAAGCCGAGGCGCTTGCACTCGGGCTAGGCGGCTTCTATCAAGGCGCCGCTTTCGTACCGGCCGGTCCCGGCCGGGTTGTTTTCGTGAACGTCAAAGAAGGAACAGGCGCCAGAGCATGGCCCGGATCGTGATGAAATTCGGCGGCACGTCGATGGCGGGTATCGAACGTATCCGCAACGTTGCCCAGCGCGTGAAGCGCGAGGTGGATGCCGGGAACGAGGTCGCCGTGGTGGTTTCCGCGATGGCGGGCGAGACCGATCGGCTCGTGGGCTTCTGCCGCGAGGCTGCCGCGCTGCACGATACGGCCGAGTACGACGTCGTCGTCGCCTCGGGCGAGCAGGTGACGTCGGGGCTTCTGGCGATCACGCTGCAGGCGATCGGTGTGCCTGCACGCAGCTGGCTCGGCTGGCAGCTTCCCATCCGCACGTCGGACGCGCATTCGACTGCGCGCATCGGCGACATCGATACCACCGCCGTCCTCGCCGACATGGCGACGGGCCGCGTCGCGGTCGTTCCCGGCTTTCAGGGCGTCGCGGATGACGGCCGCGTCACGACGCTCGGCCGCGGTGGCTCCGATACCAGCGCGGTTGCGGTCGCGGCGGCGCTGAAAGCAGATCGCTGCGATATCTACACGGATGTGGATGGTGTTTACACCACCGATCCGCGTATCGTGCCGAAGGCGAAGAAGCTTCAGTCCGTTACGTTCGAGGAAATGCTCGAGCTCGCAAGCGTCGGCGCGAAGGTGCTGCAGACCCGTTCGGTCGAGCTTGCGATGAAGGAAAAGGTCAAGGTGCAGGTGCTGTCGTCGTTCACCGACGCGCCCGGCACGTTCGTAGTCGACGAGGAAGAAGGCGTGGAACAGGAACTCATCACCGGCATCGCGTACAACCGCAACGAGGCGCAGGTCACGGTGACCGGTGTGCCCGATACGCCGGGCGTCGTCGCGCACATCTTCGAGCCGCTGTCCGCCGCGAACATCAATGTCGACATGATCGTGCAGAACGTGGCGCGCGAAAGCGGCCGGACGGACGTGACGTTCACCGTGCCGCGCACCGAGCTCGCCCGCGCGATGGACGAGCTGACGAAGGCGAAGGACGCGATCGGCTACGGCGCGCTCGAAGCCGTGGACAATGTCTGCAAGGTTTCCGTTGTCGGCGTCGGCATGAAGAGCCACGCGGGCGTCGCGCTTACCATGTTCAAGGCGCTCGGCGACCGGGGGATCAACATCAAGGCGATCACCACATCCGAGATCAAGATCTCGGTGCTGATCGCCGAGGAATACACCGAGCTTGCAGTGCGCGTCCTCCACACCGCCTACGGGCTGGATGATACGTCCGAGCCCGCCGGGGCCGCTGCGTGAGCGGCGGCCGTGATCGTCTCGATGCGCTGATGGCGCGCGGCTGTGCCTTCCTTGGCACACGCTATGCGATCATGGCCGGTGCGATGACCTGGGTTTCGGAGCGGAATCTCGTTTCCGCGATCTCGAACGCCGGCGGCTTCGGCATGATCGCGTGCGGCGCGATGGACCCGGCGCGGCTGCGCGAGGAAATCGTCGCGACGCGCGCGCTGACCGCGAAGCCCTTCGGCGTCAACCTCATCACCATGCATCCTGCGCTGCTCGACCTCATCCAGGTCTGCGCGGAGGAGAAGGTCGGGCATATCGCGCTTGCGGGCGGGATTCCCTCCGGCCCGGCGATCGCGGCCGTGAAAGCGGCGGGCGCTAAGCTCATCTGCTTCGCCCCCGCGCTCGCGTTCGCGAAGAAGCTGGTGCGTTCGGGCGTCGATGCGCTCGTCATCGAAGGCACCGAGGCCGGCGGCCATGTCGGCCCCGTTTCCACCACGGTGCTGGCGCAGGAAATCCTGCCCAACATCACCGACGTGCCCGTGTTCGTCGCGGGCGGCATCGGCCACGGCGAGGCGATTGCGGCCTTCCTTGAAATGGGCGCGGCGGGCGTCCAGCTCGGTACGCGCTTCGTCTGCGCGACCGAAAGCGTGGCGCATCCGAAGTTCAAGCAGGCGTTCATCCGCGCCGCCGCGCGCGACGCCGTGGCGAGCGTGCAGATCGATCCGCGCCTGCCGGTGATCCCCGTCCGCGCGCTGAAGAATGCCGGGACCGAGGCGTTCACCGCCAAGCAGCGCGAGGTTGCGGTGCTTCTCGACACGGGCGCCGTGGATATGGACGCCGCGCAGCTTCAGATCGAACATTACTGGGCGGGTGCGCTGCGCCGCGCTGTGGTAGAGGGTGATGTCGAGAACGGCTCGCTGATGGCGGGCCAATCGGTCGGCATGGTGAAGCGCGAGGAGCCTGTGCAGGCGATCATCGACGAACTGGTCAGCGAGGCGGCGGCGGCACTCGCGCGCCGCGGCGTACAGGCTGCATGAACGCCGAGCGAAATGTCTCGGCTACCAGCGCCGCGCGCGAAATCCTGCGGCGCCTTCACGATGTCATGGCGACCAAGGCGGGCGCACAGGCGAAGTTGAACCGCGTCGTCGATATCGTCGCGAGCGCGCTCACGTCCGAAGTGTGCTCGGTCTACCTGCTGCGGGACGGTGTGCTCGAACTCTTTGCGACGCGCGGCCTTGCGCAGTCCGCTGTGCACGTCACGCGGCTTGCCGTGGGCGAAGGTCTTGTCGGCACGATCGCGAAGACGCGCGAACCGCTGAACCTCGCCGAAGCGAAGGCGCACCCGGACTTCGCCTACAAGCCCGAAACGGGGGAAGAGAGCTTCCACAGCTTCGCGGGTGTGCCGATCATCCGGCAGGAAACCGCGATCGGCGTGCTCGCCGTGCAGCACGTCGACCCGCGCGAATATGCCGATATCGAGATCGAAGCGCTGCAGACCACCGCGATGGTGCTGTCGGAGCTGATCGCATCGGCGGGTCTGGTCGATGCCCAGACGGTGCAGCAGGCGCGCGAGCGCGAAAGCCGCCCCGCGCGGATGACCGGGCTCAAGCTCGTCGAAGGCGTCGCGCGGGGGCAGGCGGTGTTCCACCAGCCGCGCGTCATCGTCGAGCACACGGTCGCTGACGACATCGAGGCGGAGCGCGCGCGCGTTTACGCCGCGTTCGTCATGATGCGCGAGCAGATCGACAACATGATGGGCCAGGCGGATTTTGCAGCGCCCGGCGATCACGATGAGATCCTCGAAACCTACAAGATGTTTGCCTACGACGAGGGCTGGTCGCGGCGCATCAACGAGGCGATCGACACCGGCCTTACCGCCGAGGCGGCGATCGAGCGCGTGCAGATGAAGACGCGGTCGCGGATGCGCGCCACGAAAGACCCGTTCTTTCAGGAACGGCTACACGACCTCGACGACCTCTCGAACCGCCTGCTGCGCATCGTTTCGGGACAGATGGACACGGCGGCGAAGCGCGGCCTGCAGCAGGACATGATCCTGATCGCCCGCAACCTCGGGCCTGCCGAGCTTCTGGAATACGACAAGCGCTTCCTGCGCGGCGTGGTGCTGGAGGAAGGCTCGCTCACCGCGCACGTCACCATCATCGCGCGGGCGATGGGCATTCCGGTACTGGGCCGCGTGAAAGACCTGCGCACCACGGTTTCCGAAGGCGATCCGCTGTTGCTCGATGCGCAGCGCGGCGCGCTGTTCGTGCGGCCGAGCGAGCCGGTCGTTCACCAGTTTGAAGAGCAGGTGGCGCTGAAGGCGCGGCGGCAGGCCGAGTATGCAAAAATTCGCGATCTCCCAGCCGTAACCGTGGACGGCGCGCGCATCACGCTGATGATGAACGCGGGTCTGCGTTCGGACATGGAGGCGCTGGACATCACGAATGCGGACGGCATCGGCCTGTTCCGCACCGAGTTCCAATTCCTCGTTTCAGCGACGCTGCCGCGCCGCGAGCGGCAGACGCAGCTTTATAAAGCCGTGCTCGATGCGGCCGGCGACCGGCCTGTCACGTTTCGCACGGTCGATATCGGCGGCGACAAGGCCGTGCCCTACATGATGGGCGATACCGTAGAGGAAAATCCGGCGCTCGGGTGGCGCGCGCTTCGGCTCGCGCTCGAACGCGAAGGGCTGATGAAGGTGCAGGCGCGCGCGCTGATCGATGCCGCTGCCGGGCGCACGCTTCGCCTGATGTTCCCGATGGTTTCGGAACCGTGGGAGTTCGATGAGGCCCGCGCACTCGTGGAGGCGCAGCTTTCGCGCATGGTTGCGCGCGGCCGTCCCGTGCCGAAGAAGATCGAATTCGGCTGTATGCTCGAGGTGCCGGCGCTCGCGGAATCGCTCGATCTTCTGTTGCCGCGCATCGATTTTCTGTCTGTCGGCACCAACGATCTCACGCAGTTCCTGTTCGCGGCTGACCGTGCCAATCCCAAGCTCGCCGACCGTTATGACTGGTTGTCGGTGTCGTTGCTGCGTTTCCTGAAGCGCGTGTCGGATCAGGCGCGGGCCGCGCGGCGTCCGGTTACCGTGTGCGGCGAGATGGGGGGACGCCCGCTTGATGCGCTGGCGCTTCTCGGCCTCGGCATTGAGCGCCTGTCGATCACCCCGGCGGGGATCGGTCCGATGAAGGCGATGATCCGGTCGCTTGCGCTCGCGCCGCTCCAGCATGAGATGGAGGGCTGGCTGCGCCGGGGCATCAACGTCCGCACGGCGCTGACGGAATACGCATCGAGCCGCGGTATCGCCGTTGGCTGAGCCGGCGCCGCGATGAAGCGCGTTGACAGTGGCGAAGCTGCGCGCGAACGTGGCAATTGGGCGAGTTGGCGTCTGTTCGGAGGGTATTGGTGAGCGACGAGCTGGAAACGCAGGATGGTATTGATCTCGGCGGCTCGCGCCACGTTGGCGAGGTGCTTAGGGCGCGGAGGCTGGAACTCGGCCGGGAACTGGCCGACATAGCGCACCAGACCCGCGTGCCGGTACGGCACCTGACCGCGATCGAGGAGGGCAAGCACGATACGCTGCCCGCGCTGCCCTACACGATCGGTTTCGTGAAGTCCTACGCGCGCATCCTCGGCCTCGATCCGGATACGACGGCAGATCAGTTTCGCCGTGAAACGACCAAGCCCGACCGGGTGGTCCCGACCATGGATCACGAGCCGATCGAGGACGTGCGCGTGCCGACACGCGGCGCCGCGCTGCTCGGCATCGTTCTGCTTGGTGTTGTCGTGCTTGCCGTTGCGGCCTGGGGCCTCGGCTGGTTCGGCGGGGACGAGACGCCCGTCGTGGCGGAAGCGCCGGCGGGATCGGACGATGGTGCGACCGTTGCGGTGGATACACCGCCCGCTGCGCCACAGCCCGCCGTAGCGGAAGTGCCCACGACCGATGCAGCGGCGACTGCGCCCGCGCTCGCGCCTGCGGCACCGACGGGCGGTGCGATCGTCGTCACCGCGCGCGAGGATGCGTGGGTGAAGATTTACGAGGCGGGCTCTGGCCGCTCCGTGTTTCAGGGCGTTATGGCGGCGGGCGACCGTTATGACGTTCCGGTGGATCGGCAGGATTTGATGCTCTGGACGGGCCGCGCGGGCGCGCTCGACGTCACCGTGGGCGGCACGGCGATACCGCCGCTTGGCGCCGCGACGCAGACGGTTCGCGACGTTCCGCTGACGGCCGCGGGTCTCGCTGCGCGGGCGCAGCCGCGCCAAGAGTGATGCGCTTCAGTTTCAGGCAAGGGACGGGTTGCTAGGCTCGGCCCTGCGTCTATCAATTGTCGGGAAAGTCATGATGAAATCCAGATATCTGCTCCTTTTGACCCTGCCGCTGCTGCTTCCTGCGATGCCTGCCTTTGCGCAGCAGACGGTGCAGCAGGTGGAAGGCCGAGTGAAGAAGCTGGAAAGCGAAATGCGCGCCGTGCAGCGCAAGGTGTTTCCCGGCGGATCGAAAGAGTATTTCGAGGCGGAAATTCAGGCCCCTGCCGCACCGGTGACGGCGCCGGGCGTGCCCGCGTCCAATCCGCTGAGCGATCTTTCGCGCCGTGTCGATTCGCTGGAAAATCAGCTCACCACGATGACCGGGCAGCTTGAGGAAAACAGCTTCAAGGTGCGGCAGCTCGAAGCTGCGCTCGAGAAGTTCAAGACCGATGCAGAGTTCCGACTGACGACGCTGGAGGGCGGCGCACCGCCGGCCGCACCGGGCGAGGCAGGCGTTTTCCCGCCGCCCGGCGCGCCGACGGCGCCGGCAACAACGCCCTCTCAGGTCGCGGCAGCACCGGCCGCCGCGCCGCTGACGCCGGAGCAGGAATATAGCGCCGCTTATGGTCTCGTGACCGCCAAGAATTATCCGGCGGCCGAAAAGGCGCTCTCCGCCTTTATCGCGAAGAACCCGAAGCACGCCCGCGCGAGCAATGCGCAATATTGGCTCGGCCGTACCTATTTCGCGCAGAACCAACCGGTGCAGGCAGCGCGTACACTGCTTGAAAATTACCAGAAGCGTCCCGAAGGCGAACGCGCGTCGGAAAGCCTGCTTTGGCTTGGCAAGTCGCTGATGGCCTTCTCGCCGCCTAGCCCCGCCAAGGCGTGCGAGGCTTATGACCAGCTTGAGCAAAGCTACGGCAAAAAGCTCTCGCAGTCGCTTCGCACGCAGCTGGTGGATGCCCGCTCGGCCGCCCGCTGCGGCTGATCCCAGCCTGACACCGGAGCGCTTCCGCGCTGCGGTC
>TARA_R110000850_G_scaffold274808_1_pt1 | contig 32095 bp, 54 predicted proteins | sample TARA_R110000850 | Tara Oceans TARA_R110000850 (sample SAMEA4397586) | marine metagenome | biome: Polar Biome; feature: [SRF] surface water layer (ENVO:00010504); material: water (ENVO:00002006), including particulate matter (ENVO:01000060) such as... | depth 5 m | reverse complement strand
AATTCAAAATCTTCTTGAACTAATAATTTACCAGCAACCTCTTCTAGTGAACCAACACCTCTTGAAGATACTCCTACTCTAATTCCTTTTCTTAACATGTTTGCAATATTATCACCCTCGCAAGATATAATTCCTTGGTTAATAAAACCTGGGGACATAATAATTTCTATTTCACCAACAAGTGTGCGACCTTCCCACCAAATCTTTTTGATTTCATGTGAAACTCTACTGTTTGAAATAACTGATGATTCAGGATGGTCACTTTCCCCTACTGCTGACCTATTGTTAATTAACTCTTGATAATTAACAGCTTCTCTTTTTAATATATGTTCTGGGTAGATTCTACCGTTCTTGTTTTCTACACCGAATTTTTGTAATACAACGAATAGTATTAATGGTTCAATCATTATAGTACCTTTACCTACTTTACCTACTTCGGTAACAAATGGCTTGTTCCTAATATCATTTGGTTCGATAAAACCAGCATCACCTTCAATAAGCAATCCCGTTCCAGCTTGTCCACCTCTTATCATTTTAAATTCGTTCATAAATACCTTTTTCAATAAATATACGAATAAATACAAAAAAGCCTAATCATTACGATTAGGCTTCATTTAATACTTCTTTAGCTTCTGTTTTTTTCTTAAAAAATTTGAAGTGAATATCTCGATTTATTATCTCATCACAAATATGTTTGGATAGTTTTATTAGTTCGTTCTTTAAAATGTCATCAGTTAATAGATGAAGGTTCTTTTGAAATAGTGTTATTTCACATGACATAAAACTAGATTTGTTTTGTGTTATCCCAGACTCCCGCATATCCATATCAACCATACTCATATTATTTAGTATGTCTAAGTTTGAGTTCTTGTATAAGTAAGTCTTAATTCGTTTATCATATTTTCGTATGATTGAATTGTAATCATTTTCATCGTCATAGTCTATTGGGTTTCCCCAACCACTAATCCGTATGTATATTGTTTTAGCCGTATGCTTATCAATGGTCCCAAAAACCACATTTAAGTTATCGTTTATATTTATTTCTAATTCTGTTCCTCTGTTATATTTCATATGACAAAGATACGTAAAATAAGAATTTAGTCAACCCCTCTAATGACTCTAAAAACCAGGGTTCTTATAAATTGACCACTTGTAAACAGTGAATTTACGTTAGTTCTAACTTTAAAAGGAAATCTTTTGGAAGAGGTTCTAATTCGTGTGATTTATTCTGACTTAATTGAGAATACACTAAACATCCATCAATAGTAGAGGATAAATAATGAATTTTATTCGGTTCGATTACATATGAATCACCAATAGTATAAGATATGTTTCTAAATTTATCAATAAGTTCACCTTTAAGAATTACACCATGCTCATACTCTTCAGTATGTCTATGTGGTCTAATGTAAGAGTTTGAGTCGTATGACGTAAGTAAGCACTTACAATCATCTCTAAACCTAAGTGCCATTATCTTAACACCTTTAGATATAGATTTCGGTAACGTTTCCCATTTCTCTTTAACAAACATAATTTCATCTGGAGTTATGTCAGGAAAAGAAAGTACAAAACCATCAAATTTCTTTTTGATGTTACCAAGCCCAGACTTAGCTTTAGAATAGTTTTCATTTTTTTCTGGGAAAAACAGGTTAATTAAATTTCTCATTTTTTGTTACTAACTAGTATTTTAATATCATGAAGTAATTCTATAATTTTATCATCCACTTTATCATCCCTCATTCGTTGCTCATCATTCCGCTCTTCAATCTTATCACTTTTTTCTTCCCAAAGCGTTGTTAACTTAATAACGTCTTTCGCCAAGGAATCCTTATCTTCTTCAGATTTGGTTAACTTTTTTGCTAACCAGAATATTGCCGCCCCCATAACAACCACCACAGGTGCTTGCTGAATTAACCATTCGAATAATTCAAGAGATAAAGGTAATAACATAACCATATTAATTCAACGTTGTTTTTAGGTAACTAATTTTACTCATTTCAGATGTAAAGCCATCTGTGCTGAATTTACTTCTTAATAGTTTATCTTTCACTTGTAATAGAGTATTCTTTTGCTCAATAGTACACTTAATTAATTGAACATCTACTAAATCTATACACTCACGAATCGTGCTGTTGTATAATTCTTCTTTTGCCTCATCAGTACCATTAATACTTAATCTAATCACTTTCTTTTCAAGTTCAGAGATGTTTGCGTATTTATCATTGAATTTTTTCTCTAATAAAGGAATTAACATTTTATTAGAATAAGGTTCAACTTCAACCTCTTCTGATTCAACAAGTACTTTTGAATAATTTTTAAGAAACAATTTAGATTCAATAACAGCGTTAACGTTTTTAGTATTTCTTTCCAAGTATGCAGTATTGGTAATATGCTCGTGTAATGATTTAAACTCATAATCACCAGCGTATAACTCATAACCATTTTTAGTTAAATACTTAACTAAATTATTATTAACTTTAACAATAGTATCGCTACCAACGTTTTCTAATAATGAAATACATTCTGTAATAAACATTTCATTACGTTCATCTTCACTTTCTTCATTAACCTTATTTTCTAATTTACTAAATATATTGTATTGAGTCTTTAAAGTAGAATTCTCTTTAAGAGCTTTAACATAACCCTTAAATACCTTTTTACCTTTTTCGTCTTTAGTAATAATACTATCTACTAAAATATTTTTAAAGGTCTCATTTATCTGTCCAAAATTTTGCATTGTTCTTTTTTTAATAAATATGTTTCAGGTTGAGTTAAAAACGTTTAATCATCCAACTTATTGTCGATTTCATTAATCATCTCATTTAAAGTATCATTAAATTTAATTGATTTGTCGTAAATCTTTGTGACGCTATCATTAATAACATCCTCTTTTTTTGTACTACTATCTAACATGTGAAGATATTTTTTAGTTGAGATATCAGTAGGTTTCTTACCCATATTTTCTTTAAGTAACTTACCAGATTTATTCCTAGATTCGTCAGTCGTTGGCTCATCACCACCCAAATCATCACCACCTTCATCCCCAAAACCTTCATCACCTAAATCACCACCTAAGTCGTCATCTTCAACATCTAAATCTTCATCACCTAATTCTAAATCAGGTGCGTCAAAGCCTCCACCGAAGCCTCCACCGCCACCACCACCTTCAGATGGGGTACCATCACCACTTTCTTCATCAACAACACCACCGATTTTCGCAAGTTCCATATCACCATATACTCTATCCACTTGGTCAAACACCCCAGTATTTTTAATAACAACCGCAGTATTCTCTAATTCAGCAGCCGCAGCTTTCTCAATTCTTTGTTCAAGCATATCTTGTTTGATTTCATCATCACTCCAACCTAAGATTTCTCTTTTGGCTCTAGTCATTGACATAGCACCAAATCCATTACCAGCATCGGAAACAGCGTCTTTATAAAGCGTTACTTTGGCGGCTGTGTGTTCAATCTTAAGCATCTCTGCTTGTGTTGAAGGATTGTTAAGTGTAATTGTAAAGTTATCAATATCGTCATGGAAACCTAAAAGGTATAAATGAATAATAGCAACTTTGTTTAATTCATGTAAAACAGCTTGTTGTATTCTGTTAATGGTTCTTGAGAACCTAATGTCTTGTAATGCAAGGTTTTTACCTTCACCAGTTGGCTCTTCAAATCCTAAGAAAGTCTTAGGAACTCTAAGTGCAGTAAATAACTTTCTTTGTAAGTATTCAATATCTGCAATTTGGTCCAAGTTTTGAGCACCTGGAAGTGTATCAATAGGTGTTGCCGCATCTTCACTTCTAGTTGGAACGAAAATATCTTGGTCAATACCCAATTGATTATATCTTAAATCCATTTGACCAGTTTGTGGGTCAATTAATGGAGCACGCTTAAATCTATTAGCAATCTCATCTACATAAGCACCAACATCTTCGTTATCAATGTTACCAACGAATATCTTATAAACCCTTCTTTCAGGTGCTCTCGTAACACGATACACAAGCATCGCATCTTCAGCAAGTATTAATTGTTTCCAAATACGTCTAGCTTTCTCTAAGAATGAAGTACCATAAGGTAATTTTCTATCATCACCAAGTAATCTAAAGTGAGCAATTTGCCACGAGTTGAAAGTAATGTCCCTACCCTTCCAAAAGAACTTAGTTTTGTTTTTCTTTTCATCAGCATTTACACCTTCTAATTGAGATTGAGAGATGACACCTTGAATATCGTTTTCTCTACGCTCTATTTCGAAGTTAGGTAATTGCCTCGCTCCAACAATACCAGCGGTTTGGTCAATGTTTAATTGTACAAAATTATCACCATATTTACAAAGATTTCTAGTCCACATTGGTAATGAGGTGTGAATATCCAACCTATTAATAAATAAATCTTCAAGTATTCTTTTTACACGCTTACTACCAGAGTAAACGTTAATAATATCACCCTTATCATTTGGAGTTGTGGATTCTTCCATGAAGATATCTAACGTAGCAGATATTTCAGGGTAAAATTCCATTGTTTCAAAATCCGAATACGAACCAATACGGGTTGTTTCATAATGAATTGCTTGTTGATATAATTCACCATCAACTTTACTCCATAAATTTGATAGGTATTTGTTTTGTTGAGCTTGTAACTTTGCCGCAGCAAATTCTTCTTTATCTTGTGTTTTAATGATTTCACCATTACCTAGGTTATATCTATTGGTTTTTTTTACGTGCGGGTTTAACCCATCTTTACCGAAGACATTCCCTAACTTTTGAAATACTGTTAAATTTTTATTTGCCATTATCTTTTCTTTACTATATTATACTAAATATTTGAAATTAATCAATAGTGTTTATTTTTTATTTGGTTCCACTAAATAGCCACATGTACTTCCCTGTTGGGTCTTGCATGTTCTTAGATACTTGTGAACTAAATTTAGGTCGTTTAATTGATTCTTTATTCCTTCCTTTTTTAGAAACAAAATTATCACCTTCATATTCTTTAGGGGTTCTATCACCAGCATTGGTCATTAACCAACCCGATAACATAGCTTTTGTTTTTTCTTTAGAAATTATTAACTTTTTAAATGAATTTTCAGCAACCCACAATCCGTAAGCCAACGCCATAAGTAAATCATCGTGATAACCGTCCATGTGGTCAGGTCTACCATTCTTAAATACAAATGTTTTCATTTCAGAAGTCATTCTACGTGAGCGAATTGTAATACCCATTGTTCTAACCATCATTTCCATGTGCGCAACTACTGGTGCTCTTACACCTGAAGCACAGTTGAACCCTGGATATTTACCCTCATTTGAAATGTTACTTATTTTATGTGTTAACTTGTCTAGTGGTTTATTAGTGGTATCACCATAATATAGATTAGGTGTTCCTAATTCCATACACTTGTTAATAGTTCCAACCCCGATACCACCTGTAATATCAACCACTACAAGAGCATCGTATAATCTAGCGTATCTATCAACCACATATCCTAATAAATCGGATTGTAATTTACCCTTATACTCCATAACTTGAGTCATGGTAGTAAAATCAATTATAACAATAGTTGAAGAATCTTCACCATCACCTCTAGCAACGTCACTCGCAAGTATATACTGATGACCTTCTATTGGTTGTTCCCATATCCATTCATCTTTATCATCACCAGCAACCCATTTAGGTTTTTTAACGTTCTTTTTTTCTTGTGCAATAATGTATTTGTCGTCAATAACGTTACCCCCAGAACCGATGAACGACACATCTAATTCTTGAGCAATCATACGCTTATTGTTATTCATACCTCTACACATATTTCTATACCAACTTGAACTAGGTTTGTACCCACTTTTAATCATAGTTTCATAATAATCATGTAAAGCCTCCACAGACTCTTTAGAATCACCATCATGGGCGTATCTAACTTCTTTTATAATATCATCTTCATCCTCTTCATTAATCCATATTAAATCTTGTTCTTTTGGTTCGTTTGTTGAATCTTGATTAATTACATACCTAGGGTCTTGATACCATTTCATTTCAACCACAAAGAAATCATTATCATTACTTTGAGCTTGTTCGTAAGTTTTGTAATATAAAGCGTCCATACCATTTGGTGTAGAAACTAGTGAAGCTCGACCACCAGTACCTAACGCTGTTAATGCTGCACCAAATACAGTTGCACCATTATCAATAAACGCAGCTTCATCCATAATAAGCCAAGTAGGTGAGAACCCCCTTAACGCATCCTTAGATGTTGCCACCGCTTTAACCCTACTACCATTAGGTAATTTAAGTTCTTTCTTAGATTCGGTTGTATAAATACTTTTAGCTTCTCTTTCTGGTGACCCATAATATTCAGAACCCCACACCCATCTTGGGAATTGAGTTATGAAATCTTTAATTTTATCTAGGAATTCAAATGCCATATCTTGCTTGTTCGCAAGAATTAGAATGGCTTCTGGGTTATTCGGGTCAGCAAATAACACTTTAATTGCAGCATAAGCCGCTGTTGTTGTAGATACACCAGCTTGCCTTGGTTTGGTTACCATCGTAAACCTATGGTCACGATAAGCTTGTATAATTTCTATTTGTTTTGGGAATAGGTTAAATGGAACAAAACCTTTTTGCGTCATATCGAATGTTTTCAAATATTCTGTAATCGCATAACAAGGGTCCATTAGACATTTTGTATATTCCTCTAATATTTCATTAGCTGTAAGCATACTTTTTTATATATAAATATGCGAAAAGTGTCGATTAAACCCCAAAAACAAAAAAGGCTGTCATTTACGACAGCCCATTTTCATTAATATAATATGTGGTTTACATAAACCAATCTTCACTATTTAAATTATCTAAATCCTCTGGACCTAAATAATCGTCGTCAGTTATCTTATCCATGATATCATCAAATTCATCATTCCTTAACTCATCTTTAACTTTATCTATCATGCCAGCGACTTTAGCCTTACCAGCTCTACTACTCATAAGAATTTCTCTTAGAGTATCGTTGAATTCATCAACAGGTAATGACACTAACTCCACGTATGCGTGGTGTTTCAAAGCGAAATCTTCAGATGGAATAGCTTCACAGAACTTTTCCCAAATAGGTGGTCCAAGTCTCATGTCCCAATTTTCAGCAGCCATAAAATCAGCCTTATCTATCACGAATTGAGCGACTTTACTATCTTTAGGTAAACCATGATATGAAAGAATTTCCATAACACCTTTAACTAATTCATGAATCACTACTGGCAGTGTCATACCTTCAACTGAAATCTTTGGAATGTCACCTTCAGATTTTGGAAATTCAACACTTACAATACCACCAATAACCCTTGGTTGTCTATCATCTTTAACCATATACATATAATCAGCACCAGACATTAGTTTACCATAAGCGGAAGGTAATACGGGTTCTAAATCTTGAAGTTCCTCGTCAATAACATGGAACATATGATTAGTTTTCTTAGCTGAACCTTGAATTAAAGCGTTAACCATTCTACGCTTATAAACCTCTTTATTTGCTTCAACAAATTCAATATGACTATCAAACTCAATGTCAGATGTCGGCTTTATTTTTATTTGGTCAATATTTTTATTGATTGATAAATCAGTAGTAAACCTAGCTTCAATATCAATATCATCTTCTTGTACATCAAATTCATCCCTGACCATTTGAATAGCCATTTCGATTAAAACATCTGCGTGTTTCTTTTCTAAGTTCATTATTTGAAACAGTAATTGACGCTGCTCTCTAAGGAAGACATCTACATCTATTTGTTCTAGTCCGTGATGACGCTTAAACGCTTTTAAAACATCCTTAAAACGCTTTGACATCAGTTTTTCTTCGAAGTTACTCTCATCATCATCGGGGAAAGCTGGATGCTTACCTAATGAATGAGTTTTTTCTCTAAGTTGCTTAGTTAAATGCGGTGCCATTCTTTCTGAATGATTTTCATCATAAGATACTCTACTTTCAGCAACCACCTTACCCTTTTTAGGTTTACCTAGAGCTTTTATTGCTAAAAATTTGTATTTGTTTGACATTATTTTTTGTTTTTAATATAGCTTATTAAATCACCTTTCTTTATTCTAGCGTTAATCGCTCTATTTTCGTTAACTTTAATAGTCGGTCTTCCACTTTCTTTAAGTTCTTCCATTAACTTATCAAAATCCTCACTCTGCATCCCATATTCAATAGCCCTATCATCGGCACCAGAATATAATGCATCGATTTCGGAAGTATCTTTATCTTCTTTATCATCTTCCTTTATAGTAGATTCATTTGCAGAAATATTTACAGTGTCACCATCTTTTAAACGTGGTCCAACAACTGGCATTATCTTATCAAACTCGTCACTCTCAACACCGTATTCAGTTCCACCATCTTCTTCAGTTAATCCATTTTCCTGATTAACTAACATCGTGTAATGATTTAATGTATTATCAAAGTCTTCAGGTGTTAATTCTCTATTCCTATAAGCATTGCTTAGAATAAGTTTATATTGTTTACTGTCCATATTATTTATCTTTAAGTTCGTTTTTATATTTTATTCTTATATCCCTTTCATATAACTTATCAGTTACTTCATCTGATAACATTCCAAAAGGAAATACTAATCTGTTTTGAGGGTATTCTTCCAACCCATCTATATTTTCCCAAGCTAACGGTATTACACCATCAACTGCGTCCCACATCGAAAATTGTTCATTATTTTGAGCAACCAATAAATTGTTATCCAACTCAATTTTACCCACTTGCTTTATTACATCATCATTCGGTGGGGTTGGATTACCCGAAGCTGGGTAGTCTCCCCAATTATTTTCTTCAGAGTCAATATTTTCTTTAGAATCACTAAAAATAAACTCGTAAAAATATTTACCTTCATGGTCAAATCCAATCTCGTGTATGTATACTAAATATAATTCCATTATACTTCTTCTATATCTGGTACTGAACCGTCAACATAACCTTCAAGTTCAAAATTAGTATCTGGGTGACCGAAATATGCCACAGACACACTATATGATTTACCGTTTGATAGAATATCTGATTCAAAAGCATAAACCCATGACTCGTCATAAGCTTCAGGTTTTACTAATAATTCACCAGTATTTACAAAATTAGATACAAACCTTTCACCGTTGATATCAAATTTTATTGTAACTGAATTACCATCTCGTGCGAACCCAGAATCTTTAATGAAACTTACACTATCACTTTTTTTTTCAGCTTTTGGCTTTGGGTCAGGTAATTGCTCAGGGATAATTCTATAAGGTTTACTTCTCCTAGTTTTTCTTTGAGGAACTACTTGCGGGTCTCTTGTTGGTGGTTGTATTGTTGGTGAACTTTCTTCTAACATATTTCTTAGTTTAGTTGCAATTATACTACTTTTCTTAGTGCTTTCCAAATTTAAATATTTATTCTCTTCCATACCATCTCCCTTAACACCTAAAGCGGCATCTTGAAATACAGTTTTACCATTTGGGTTAGGGTTGAAAGCCTCATCAACTTGACCATCTTCAATCACTGTAACCTCGACTAATTTATAATTAATAGTTTCTTTAAACCCTAAATCTGGGTATTCGATAACCACCTCATTATCATCATAAGATTGGATAATACCAGTTTCATCTCTAAAATCAACTTTAACCTTTTTACCTATGTGTTTTTTTTTAGGTTCTTTAGCTATTACACTTTCTTCCATATCGATGTTACTTAAATCCATACCACCTTCATCAGATGTGTCTAAATCTTCTTCCCCATGCTCTTCAGCGTCATTATCATGTCCATGATGGTCATGATTCATATCACCATCGGTGCTAGATGATTTAACTTTTTGGATAATATCAGATTGGTCACCACTATCCATTTCACCTGAATTAGTTGCAGATAAAACGGAGTTTATAGCATACTTCTCTAAATCGAAATCTGGTTGACCTGAATCTTCAGTATACTTTCTAAGGCTTTGACCTAATTTACCTGAAAGTTGTTGTATAAATTTTTCTGGACTTTCTTCTTCACTAGCTTCCACACCAGCATCAAACGGTTCTTCATCAAATGGTTTATCACTTGAAGATTCACCACCAAAGTCTTCCGCTTCACCACCACCAAAGTCTTCGGCTTCACCACCACCACCAAAGTCTTCCGCTTCACCAGAAACAGGAGAACCCATTTCTTGAGGTTGCTCAGGAGATGGGTTATCTAATTTAAGTTTAAATTTTGTTTCAGTTACGCTTTTTTTTTTGAGCTTTCTTCCCCCTCTTTGATTTTGTGTATCGCTGTAGTAATGCTTGGTTTGTTTTCGTTTAAAGCTTCAGCTTTTAATTCAAGAATAATGTTATCGATGGCTTTTTCGTTTTCAGTTAATTCTACGACATCATCTTCTGACAAAGCATCTTTAATTGCTTTGTCTTTAGAACCCATATATTCATCTTCTGAAGATTCTATTTTACCATCACCATCATAATCTTCATCAGCTTCATCACTCTCTTCCACAACTGGTGGGGTATCTACATCTGGACTACTTTTTTCATTCGGCATCCCGTCGATAGGTCCATTGTTTTGACCAGCTGTTTTAACTGTACCTAAAGTAGAGTCTGGTTGACTTTTCTTTGGTTTTTCAGAATAAGAATCAAAAGATTCAGCCAATAAATTGTCGTTTTGTAAAACATTGATTTGTACAGTTTTATCTAACGATTCATTTAAGCTTAAGAATTTAAGATTTAATTGTTTAGTTGCTTGAGAGTAACTATCATAAGATTTTTCGGTTTTGTTTTGCAACCCACCCATATATCTGAAGTCCTCAGCAATTAAATTTTGTTTTTTATTAGTAATTTTAATAAAATATTTATGGTTTTCTCTAACGATACCATATACTTTTCCGTCTGGACCCGTTTTAGTTAATTCTACAACCGAAGTTTTAGTATTCTCCGTTATAGGTGTAACTCCCATTAAACTTCTCATTCTACTTAAATGGTCATTTCCTTTTAATCCTGTTGGGTTTATATTGTTATTTTTCATTTATATTTTATTTAATTATCCATTTATTACTGAAGGTGCTAGAGCTTTTGGAACTCCAGTTACAAAAATGCCAGCTGTGGCACTAATAGTTTTTATTATAATTGTTATACTAGAACCAGCTACCATTGGCACTTCAGTACCGTTAATAGTTGGAGATGCGGCTACACTAGCGTATACCGACATATAAAAATATAGTGCTTGGTCAATATTTGCCGCAGCGTGTATTACTTCAATATTCATATTTGCTTCTTTTCTTATATAAATATAATAAAAAATGGTAAAAAACTGCTTTTTAATAAAGTAAAATGACTTTTGAAGGTTTTATCTCTAATTTAATTTCAGTTAGTATATCATTTTCATAATTTAACTCACCAAAATCAGCGTTTATTACCTCACCCTCAATTAACCATTCTTCCACAACATCACCAACAGGACCAAGCATTTGTAATGAATACTCTATGTGAGGTATTTTATTATGTTTGACTTGCCATTCATGACGAAACCCTTCTATTACGGCTTGAGCCGTAGATGGTCCAATATTGTCACGTAAAACAATTTTAAAATCACCCCAACTACCATTTACCAACTTAGGTCTATTAGATTCTTTTAGTACCCATTGTGGGATATCCTTATAAACACCTAGAAATTTGATTAACCAACGATTATTTATTTTAGGTTCGTAAGGTACTGGCATTTTCATTAATAAATCGCTCATATTAAAACATTTATTAATAAATATGTCATATCCAATTTTTTTTAATTAGATAGCGGTGCTTTAATAGCTGGATGGGATTTATACCCAATCAATTCAAAATCCTCAATTGTCAAATCTTCGAAATGTTTATCAGCTATTTTCATCTGTGGTAGTTCATAAGGTTGTCTATCAGTTAAAGGTAAGTCTAATTTAGCTAATGCTTTTTTAGCCTTAACTTTAGTATCTCTATGTATAGCAGCCACCTCAAAGTTTTGTTTCTCCACTGCTTCAAGCATCAACTTCTGAGAAGTTACAAAAGCTTCGAAATTCTCACCATCCATTTCTTTGAATATCCCATTCAAAGATACGTCAGACAATTCAGAACCAATCTGTTCTCTAGCTTGGTCTAAATGATTTGAGTATAAATGTGTGTCACCTAAGTTAGCTATTAATTGGTCTGGTATCATACCAACTTCATTAGCGAATATCTCAAGTAATAGACCGTAAGAAGCTATGTTAAATGGAAGACCTAAAAAAGTGTCCACTGAACGTTGATTCCACATTAATGAAATAGCTCTTTCTGGAATGTTATGGAAATTCATACGGTCCATGGCATCTTCAGGGTTAACATCTTTAAGATATTTTTTATCCCATATTGCAGTTCTTTCATCTAGACTTAATTTTCTAGTATACAATTGAAAACCATAGTGACATGGTGGTAACGTCATATTATCTATCTCTGATACATTCCATGCGTTAACCATAATTCTACGTGAATCAGGGTTGTTTCTAAGTTGGTCTATTACATTAGCTATTTGGTCAATACCATCATAGCTCATACGAGCACCAACTGGTTCACCCTTACCATTATCTATATAGTTAAATTTATCTTTATATGAACCCCAATTTCTCCATTGCTTACCATAGATAGGACCTAAATCACCCCACTTCTTAGCAAACTCATCATTGGTTTTAATTTTTTCTGTAAACTCTGCTTTCGAAAAAGGTCTCCCAGATTCATGTAAATGTTCTTTATTTTTCATATAGGCTGCGTAGCAATCACCAGTCCAAATATTACAACCATTATCAACTAAGTATTTGATGTTGGTATCACCTTTAAGAAACCAAAGTAATTCAACTATGATTGACTTATACGCCATTTTCTTAGTTGTTAACAAAGGGAACCCCTCTGCCATGTTATGTCTTATTTGTCTACCGAATACAGATGTTGTACCAGTTCCCGTTCTATCACCCTTAACCACACCATTGTCTAGTATGTCTGAAAGTAAGTTTGTGTAAGTTGTATCTAAATTATTCATTTTTATTAAAGTTTATTCTGTATATTTATTTTTAACTTTTTCTTAAATCTTTTAATTGCTCTACAAGTGAATACCATTGAATAAATGATACCACTGCGGAATATGTGGACAATAACTTATTATCAAGTACAACATCATTAAAATACACTGGTGGCTCTTGCTTTACCTCATTTCTAAGGTTAGTACCTTGAATACAGCAAGAATTTGATGATATATAAACACCAAAAAACCCATGATGTGGGTCATTAATAGATTCTATTTTTTCTACTACTAACATCATTTTATTCCAATCTGATTTATATTTTTCACCATTTTTTAAAATGTCCTTAAATAGCTTATTTTTTTTATACATACTTATACGTTTTATTCTTTATTAATTGATTATTATGTAATTTTCTATGAAATGTTGACTTAGATATTCCAGTACTTTTAATAGCATCTTTCATGGAATTATATATTAAATCATCCTCAACACAAATAACTTTTTTACTTAAACTTTTACTTATTTTATTTTTTGTTTCTTCGGGTATTACCCACCCTAATCTTGCTTGTCTTCTAATTTCTTTTAATTCTTCACTATAAACATAACCATTATTACTTTCACCTCCATCAGTTAAATTACACAATTTACAATTTAAATCTCTATAATATCTAATCCAATATTTTTCTCTATTAGCCCAGTACAACTCATTAGTCTCTTCAATAATTTCAATTACGGGTTTTAAATTTTCATTTAATAAACTCTTTATCCAATCAGAAACGTAACGTGGTTTCCTTTTTTTATTTCTAGCATAATCAATACTCCGTAGAATCTTTAAGTTTATGTTTTTGGTCCATAAACTTAGCAATAATTTTATTATTTGATGTGTAACTCATAATTGTTTTCTATATTAATTTTATTTATCTTAAGTAATCTTTAGTAATCCACGTTTCTACGTGGCGTGTCGGTAACGGTTGCCAAAAAACAACTTGTGCAAACCAACCAGTAGAGTATAAAGCGTCACCTATATCTAACAGGTTGTCGTATTTCCATATACCATCTTCAAACCAACAAGAATGTATGATGTTTCTTTCTTCAGTTTCAATTTCTACGTTATAAAAACCGTTGTTTTTCGGTAATTGCTCATTTACGTTAATCCACTCCATTATTTGTTTTCTATATTAAATCCATTTTCTCTTAGGTAATCCACTATTCTATGTGGTGCGATGGTATTAACTAATTCAAAATGTTTACCATTTCTTGCTTTACTATGCCAAGCCCACCCATCTGAATTCTCAGATGAAATTTCGAAGTAATGTTCGTATTTACGACCATCTTCCTCCTGAACCCATTCCACACGCCTACGCTTTCCGTAACCACCAACTTCAACTTCTTCATAGAACGAACTCCATTCACTACTAAAATATCCACCAGTCGCTAAATCAGCGATATCCCAAAATTGTTTTGTTGTTAAATCTTTAATCTCTTTCATTGTATAATTTTTTTATTAGTTTAAGGTTTTTTTCATCCACCAATCTTATCATTTCATCATAAGCCCCTTCACCTAATTCCTTATCATATTCTATTTTGATATTTTTGGTAAGAAGTTCGGTTAACATAAGTTCAGCATCTATTTCACCCACGTATTCAATGTTATTTTCTTTAACATGTTCTAAGAATTCTTCAGTACTATCAAAGAAGTCTTCTCCCAACACACCTTCTTCATCACAAAGTTCGGCTAAGTAATGAAGTTTTTCTTTATCTAAATATTGATACATGTTTCTAATCATCGTATATTGTTTTAAGCATTCTAAGTGTTACTAAGTATGGGTCACAGTTTGAAGCTGGTCTTCTATCTTCAAAATAACCTCTACCATCAATTTTAGATTGCAATGGAATTCTAATACTAGTATCTCTAGTGCTATACCCATAACTAAAGTCGTGAATCGTAGATGTTTCGTGGTCACCCGTTAGTCTCTCATCGTTAGATAGACCGTATACCTCCATATGCTCGGTATGTAGCGATTCTAAACGTGGCATCAAATCTTCTATGACTTTTAAACCACCTTCGTTTCGTGTTTCTTTAGTCGAAACATTGACGTGACAACCCGACCCATTCCAATCACCACTCTTTGGTTTTGGATGTAAAGAAACCTTAACGGTTTTCCTTTCAGCAATTCGTTGAAGAATGTATCTAGACATCCATAATTGGTCAGAACCACTTAACGATGTAACGGGACCTACTTGATATTCCCATTGCCCTAACATAACTTCAGCGTTGATACCAGAAATCTCAATTCCTACATCAGCGCAAACGTTTAAATGTTCTTCGACTATTGAACGTCCAGCGATATTATCAGCACCTACCCCACAATAATAATCTCCTTGCGGTCTTGGTTCACCATTATCTATTCTTGACGCTAATTTTTGACCATCAATTAAAACTCTTTCAAGTTCAGGTTCTTTAAAACCTAAAGGTAGACCTTCACCGTGTTCCCAACGTTTATTCTTTCTAGTTAGAGTATATTCTTGTTCCCAACCGAACCAAGGTAAATTAGCTTTAGCACCAATTCGTTCATCGATACCACTGTGTTTGTTATTAACAAACTTTGCTAACGCTGCCCTATGATTGGTTGAATGTGGTGTTTTCCCATCAGGGTTATACACCTCACATAAAACCAATTTATGGTCACGACCTCTAAAAGGGTCTTTAACCATAAAAACTGGCTTGAGCATACAATCTGTATTTTCGCCCTTGCCAGCTTTTGCTTGGTTAGTTGATGAACCATCAAATGACCAGTTAGATAAAGTATGTACAGCGGATGGAATTTCTTCTACCACCTTTGTTTTACTTCTTAATTGTTGGGGTTCCGAGCCGTCAAGCCAGATATACTCCAAAAAAACTTTTCTTGTTCCCATTATTTTCTTTTACCTTTGTAAACCGCAAGTGCAGATTCTAATTCAACAATTCTTTTATCAGATAATTCTAAGTTAGAATCAACTTCAGCGATTAGGTCTAACGCTTTAGCTCTAACAACCTCAGCAAATTCTTGAAGTGACTCTTTTTCTAAAACAGCAACGCTTTCAAGGATGTCTTTAGTGTCAATTTTACCTAAAGCTTCGAACTCGTAGTTATTTTTAATGTGTGAATTTAATACTTTTCCTTGACTATCAGCCAATTCAAATCTAGTGAAGTCTTTCATTATCACTCCATTATACTTATATTTACCACCATTTTTAAATGTTACGGTTAAGTTATTAGTTGTTTGGTCATACGCTGATGCCAAAATGTTTGTTGAGTCGTAAAGTCCATTTACAACTCCCTCATTTACAGTTCTTTTTAAAATCATAATTCGTTTGTTTTTATTTTATACTGCAATTATACTACAAAATAAAGGAAAATACAACTTGTTTTTAAATTATTTTGTAGTATACTTGCACTAAATAAAAACTATTTATTAATATGATGGAATTGACCCCGACAGCCAGTGAGCTGATGAAAAAAGCGATTTACCAAGCAAAAGACTATGAAGACAATAAGTTCAGACCTGAACATATACTACTGTCAATCATTATGCACGAACACAACAGTATCGTTAAAATTCTACGAAACTTAAATTTCGATGTGGATGCTTTGTTTGAGAAATTGACAACCCACTTAACACAAAATATAATCAACAATAATAGGGCTTACATCACTAAAGAAGAGATATTACCAAGTTCCGACACTAAATTTGTAATCGAAGAGATGCAAAAAGAATGTAGTGGGATGGGAGATGTTGCAATTAGTGAAGCGCACATTATGTTAGGTATTTTAAAGACCAAATGTGTGGCACAAAAAATGCTCGTTGAATTAAAATTAAACTATAAAATATTTAAAACAAAGCTTATGGCAGAATACAATGATGATATGGATTTGACACCCGAAGAAGAATATGAAAATACACAACCAATAAAACCTAAAAAACGTACTACAACTAAAGGTAAGACCTCTAAAACACCAGCCTTAGATGGTTTTTGTGTAGATATATCAAAAGCAGCGTTGGAAGGTGAAATCGACCCAGTAGTGGGTCGTGAAGATGAAATGAGACGAGTTACCGCAATTCTATCGAGACGTAAAAAAAACAATCCAGTATTGATTGGAGAACCAGGAGTAGGAAAGACCTCAATCATTGAAGGGTTGGCAAATATGATAAATGCTGGTGACGCACCAAGACCTCTATTAGGAAAAAGAATTTTCTCATTGGATTTAGCCTCAATTGTAGCTGGGACAAAGTACAGAGGGCAGTTTGAAGAGCGTATGAAAGTAATATTAGATGAATTAAAAGCTAATAAAGATATAATTCTGTTTATTGATGAACTACACACAATTGTAGGTGCGGGAAATGCATCAGGTTCGTTAGATGCGTCCAACATATTCAAACCCGCATTAGCAAGAGGTGAGATACAAATAATTGGTGCAACAACTTTAGATGAATATAGAGAAAATATTGAAACCGATGGTGCATTAACTAGACGTTTCCAACAAGTATTGATAAAAGAACCAAGTTTAGAAGAAACCGTTACAATACTTAAAAATATTAAAGGGAACTATGAGAAGTATCATAATGTAAATTATGACGATAATATAATTGAATACGTGGTTAAATTAGCAAATCGTTATATCTCCGATAGAGCGATGCCCGACAAAGCCATTGACATCCTTGACGAAGCTGGTGCCTCAACAAACATTGATATCAAGTTGCCAACGCAAATCAAAGAAATGAAACTTAAGATTCAAAGTCTTAAAGACCAAATGAGGGAAATTATAAACAAACAAGATTTCGAAGATGCAGCAAAGATGCGTGATAAACGTAAAGAATTTGAAACTAAATTGGAGGAAATGATGGTGAAATGGGAAGATAGTAATCTTAAAGATAAAACTATCATTACAGAAGGAATTATCGAGAAGGTTATTTCAACCATGACTGGTATTCCACTAACCAAAGTTACAACAACAGAGAATAACTCACTTAAAAATCTTGAATCTGACCTTAAAAAGGAAATTATCGGTCAAGACGAAGCGGTTAAACAAATTTCTAAAGCTATTAGAAGAAGCAGATTAGGGATTAGAAATAGTAGTAAACCAATCGGGTCCTTTATATTCCTTGGACCGACTGGTGTAGGTAAAACATTTGTTACTAAAACACTTGCTAAACACGTATTTGGTAATGATGATTCGCTGATTAGAGTGGATATGTCCGAATACATGGAGAAATTCTCGATGTCTAAATTAATTGGAGCACCTCCAGGTTATGTCGGCTACGGAGAAGGTGGTAAACTAACTGAAGCTGTACGAAGAAACCCTTATTCAGTTATTCTTTTTGATGAAATTGAAAAAGGACATCCAGATATTTTCAACCTATTATTACAATTATTGGATGAAGGTCATTTAACTGATAGTAATGATAGAAAGGTAGACTTTAAAAACTGTCTAATCATTATGACATCTAACATCGGCGTTAAACAATTATCACAATTTGGTGCTGGTATTGGATATGGTAACAATAGTATTGTTGAAGAAGAAGAAAGAGCGAAAAGTATTATACAAAAAGCACTTAAGGATAAGTTTAAGCCAGAATTCTTGAATAGAATTGATGAAACTATCATTTTCAATTCTTTAAGTCAAGGAAATATTGACGTGATAATTAAGAATGAAATAAGAGAGGTTAAAGAACGTATCCTTGAATTAAATTACAAGATGGTCGTAAATAAATCCGCAATGGATTTCATTGCTAAAGAAGGTTACCATAAAGAATATGGTGCTAGACCTCTTAAGAGGGCGATACAGAAATATGTTGAAGACCCTATCACTGATGCCGTCATGGATGGCAAACTAAAAGAGGGTGGAACAATAAAACTATCCTATAATACTAAGAATGGGATTACCACTAAAGTAACTAACTAAATAAAAAGCACCTAATAGGTGCTTTTTTTTATATTTATTAATATGAATAAAAAGATTATTAAAAGATTATTAAACGAAGGTTTAAATAATGTTTGGTATCATGGCACACCTGATGTTAGAGATTTAGAAAAAGAAGGGGGTTTTTCATCTAGAACTATTTCTGTTGACTATATTAGTGACTTAACTCAATATTACGAATTACAAAATAAACTTAAAGTAAGTAGAGAAAGTGGTGACGAAGATGCGTATTTTAGATATTTAGATTTGGTACCTAAACTGAAAGCTCATTTTACAATGAGAAAACCAGTGTTTTTAACTAATATCAAGAGTATAGCTAAAACATACGCAGACCCTAGAAGAGCAATGGATTATCAAGGAGCTGAAGAAAAGGTATTAACGACTCATCTTAATGATGGTAAGGTAGTTACAATAGTAGCAACTGGAGATAGGTTTAGGTTTATTGACGTTAATAAAGTGATAAGAGGATTTGTTAATGCTGGTGTCCCAGAAGATGATGTCAACAAAGCAATAAAACAATTTTCTTATTACCAAAATAACGATAAAGGGTTAAAAACTGACGTGGTTGCCGTAATTGGTGAGTGGTTTGGGTTTGATTATATTGACGTTGTAGGGGTTTTAGATGCTTACGAAGGTGGTAGAGTTCAATCAACCGTTAGAATGGTGTTTGACCCTAACAATATAAAAATAATGAATGATGAAAGATAAAATTACAAAAGAACCTAAAATTATTTGCGCTAAATGTGAATGGTCTTGGGACATTAAAGATGGTGGTGACGATTTATATAATTGTCATAAATGTGGACATGTTAACACCCAAAAAAACATAACAGAAAACAAAACTATCATTAAAAGAATTCTTAAAGAAGAAATCAAATTACAAGTAACCGATGAAACACCAGATACAATCACAATATTGGTAGAGTATAACGGTAGGAATGCTGGTATTATTATGGTAGCTGAAGCTAACGCTGAAAATACCTTAGAAATAGTAGGTGTTAAATTTAAAAAGGAATATGAAACCCTATTCATAGTCAACGAAGCTGTTAAATCACTTTGGGGAATGTTTAAAGAAACCAACGACTTAATTGTTGCTCCAAAGCCCGAAGGGATTAGTTTCTGGAACAAATTAGGTTTCAATAGAATCTCTCCAACCTACTTAATTTTACAAAGAGGACATTAAAATTTATTTATTTTAAAAATAAAGCGGCATAAACTTGTTTATACCGTTTTTTTTGCGTTATATTGTAAAAATAAGTTATAGATAATGAAAAATTTACCAGATGGGATGTACGCTGATATAGATAATGCGGTATATTATGATACTGAAAAGGGTCAATTTTATATAATTAAATGGGAAGATGGTGGTAATAATGACATCGCACATAGAATATATATACCTAAAACACAAGGATTTTGAAAGATACAAAATATGAACTAAAAGATGAAGTCTATGTCCTACATAACAATAGTATTTATAGGGCTAAGGTTGAAACCGTTACAAAAACGGAAGTAATCGAGGGTGGAAGTACAAAAGGCTTCCCCGAAGCTCAAGAAACCTATGGTCTTAAATTGATAAAAGGTGAAATGAGAATAACTAGAACAAACAACGTAGGTGACCTATATGACACTGTTGAAGAAGTTCTTAACAGTATTAAAATTATAGAATAATATGACGATAACAGGTATTGAAATTACTCGTGATTGGTTCCGTAGCTTAGGGAAAGGTAATCAAAAAATTAAAGTGACCACTTACACGAACGGTAAAGAAAACATTAAAAAATAGTGGTTAAACCAAATAAAAAGAAATGAAAATTAAAAGGAGATTTCCAAATAGTTTCAGTGGCTTCGAAGTAACTGAACATGAAGTAACTAACAATAAAGAATTGTTGGAGATAGAGTGGGTAAAATATTTAGTTGATATGGATAACCATATTGGGATGTTCTATTCGCCAACTAATTTTGGCGATAATCCAAACTTACTAATGAATCTATCTCAAGGTAATGATAGTATTATATACTTCGCTGTTGGTTATATATTTGGAGAACCTAAAGAACTTGGGTTAACAGATTACTTAGATTATATTGAAGAAAATAAAAATAAATGAGAACTTTAAAAATCGAATACAAATATATAGTAGGGCAAGTAGTTTACTTTATGTATGAAAATGAAATAAGAAAAGGAATTGTTTCATCAATTTCAATTAATGCATCGACAAGAAGACTTGAGACATATTTAACGAAAAAAATAGTAAATAAACTAATATCCTTTTTTTATAAAGATTACCCATTTGAAAAGATAAATGTTAGTTATAGTTTAGACCTTGTTTCAAAAACTGGAGATTTCCAATCTTCACCACATTTATTGTATGAGTATGACGTTTTTGAAACTGAAGAAGAAATCATTGATTCAATTAAACTGTAAATTATGTCAGAAACTGTAATTGGATTAATAATATTAGGTGTGCTTATATTTATAGTTGATAGAATATGTAAAGGGTTGGATGATGAAATAAATCGTAAATAAAAATAAATGAGAAGATACGATAAAACACCGAATATAGCACCAAAAGGTGATGAATGTAAATGTCCAAAATGTGGAAATTCATTCTTTATTTCAGGTGGTAAATGTTATTCATGTGGTTATGATTGAAAAATGAAATAGAATTTATTATGAAAAAAGTATTATTATGGTTAGATGATTATCGAGACCCAGCTACAAGCTCGTTCTTGCAAAAATATGTGCCCGACCATAACACATACCAAATCGTGTGGGTAAAATCCTACAACGAATTTGTTAAATGGATAAGTGACAATGGGTTACCAAATAAGATTGCCTTTGACCACGACTTAGCGGATGAGCATTATGCACCGCAAGATAGATGGGAAGATTACAATAAATGGGCTGATTCACAAGACTTTCAAGAGAAAACTGGAATGGATTGTGTTAAATGGTTAACAGATTATTGTATGGACAATAACGTAGAATTACCTAATTGGGTTTGCCATAGTGCGAATCCTTCAGGTGTTGAAAATATGACTGGATTATTAAAATCCTTCATGAAATTCCAAGGACAAAATGACACTATATCTTAGAAATGAAAAAGGTAGGAACCTACTAGACCTAGAAGTATGGGTTAAAACTGAAGACGCTTATTCATTCGTTGAATTAAGGTCTGCTGTGAATATAACAAATTATTCAGAATTGTTATTGAATAATATACCGAAAGCAAATAAAATAATTCACGACTTTGATAGTCTTAGTGAGTTAAGAGGTTGGTTATGGGAACGTTACTTCATGACAGGTAAGAATGATGGTTCTCAAATTGATGATGTCATCGATAAGGTGAAGAAAATATTAAACAAAGTGGCTAAGGATTATAACTTAGCTTTAATAGAAGATTAGTTATGAAAATAGGTATTGGACAAAATGGTATGACAGAAGTAAGGGAAGTGTACAACCCGATAGAGTTGGTTACAAATAGTAACGAAACTATTAAAATTTGTATGAGGGATAGTGGGTTTGAATTTATGTATGAGGGTGAATCGTATCACGCCAAAGAAGGGGTTATAACCAAAATAGAAAAAACAGCAATTGACGAAATTGATGGTCAATTACCTCAATCTCCAAAATTAGATTAGATATGAAAGAAAAAACAGCAATTGACGAAATTATTTATGCATTAAATGATGTATTCGGTGAGGATAACCCAGAAGGTTATTCATTTGTTTATGAAACCAATGGTTGGTACGAATGTATTAGGTTTAATGAACATGTCCTATGGGATTCCGAAGATAACCAAGCTTGGTTATCTGAAAGACCTGATTGGGAAGGTGATTATAAAGACGATGACCACGATGAAGATATTCTAGGTTGTATCAAGAGACGTTACAATGATTATATCAACCAACTTAAAGGTTATAGATTTGACGTTAAGTCCAAGAAAAGTCATAATAGTGACGCTGAGGAAGCTGTAAGTGAAATGTTTGAAGAATTGAATGGGCGTAAAGGTTTAGATATGAATGATTTTGATGAAGACATTATAGATGAAATCTATCAAGCGTGTGTTACTATTGTAGAAAAACATAACTAATGTCAAACGAACATTTATTAAATAAACCAAAGCCAACACCAGAAGGATACGATAAAATATTTGTATTAGCTGAAGACTGTTGCCCCAATTGTGAATCACCTATTCCAGACTCACCTTATTTTCATGAAGGTGATGAATTTCCTGAAATATATAATTACAAGTCATTTTGTTCGGATATGGGTCATTTCTATTATTGGGGCGAGTATCATGTGTGTGGAGAATGTGAAACAAAATATTATGTAGAATCTGGTAATTAAATTTAATTATGAAAGTAGAAACAACTAAAAATGATTTAAAATGGGCTATCTATGAAGCACTAAATAACCTAGATTGGGCTATGGACGGTGAAGAGATTAAATTTATTCAAGACGGTGTATTCAAAGCATTAAAGATTACCTAGATATTCATGACTAAAGCACACACGTTTATTATCAGCATAATGATTGTTGAAAATATTCTTGTGTGTAATGTCGGTTCTTAATTTTCTATTCTTAGACGTAGGTTTCCATAATGGAGACTTTTCTCGGTAATAACCCATACGTGGATGTGCGCTCCTAGAGAAATACCTCTTACCATCATCGATATGTATCTGTGCAATAGCATCAGAAAAATGCATACCTATTCCCATTCCTTGGAAATCTGGTAACACAACGGTTCTATGTCCACGCCAAGCGTTTTTAAGCGTACCTGAAGGCATTGTCATACTGGCACCGAAACAAACTATTCGATTATTCCAAACTCCAACCCAACATCTACTAGCCTTAGAAATATCAGCACTTAAATAGTGATGGTTTTTAAACATTGACCAGACACTATAGTTTGTTCGATATATTTCGATATTGATGTCTGGTCTTTGATAAAATTTTCGTCATACACCTCCCCTGTATTCGAATTGATAACCCAATCTGGCTCTAACCATTCTAAAACGTCCTCATGACAGGTCGCTAGAACTACATTTTTAATATTATTACGTTTAATATACTTGGAAATAGCCATTGAAGCTGCTTTGGCTACGTTTCTATCCACTACAGAACTAAATTCATCTATACATGCCCCATCTGTAATAGAACGGCTTAAATCGGCTCTAAACTTCTCACCATTAGATAATACATGATAAGGTTTGTACCAACTTGGTATTGAATTAAGTCCAACGGCACTTAATCTATTGATTGCATCGTCAGGAGTATCGAAATGTGAAACAATCGCATTCTTCCTATTCCACTTGTGTTTAGATTCTTTACGACCTCTGAAAGAATTCAATAAAATAGTCTTACCGCTACCAGAAGCACCGTATATAACACCTATATTAAAATCTTTGGGTAAATTCTTTGGTAATTCCCACCCTGAGAAGGATGTAGTACCAGAACGTTCACAATCAAAAGCCTTTTCAGCGGCTCTTACAAATTCATCAACATCCACAACACTAGTGTGGACCTTGCTACTTCGTTCTAATTGTTCTATTATGTTTTTCATATAAAGAATATATAAAAAACGGGTAGAAAGTAAATAAAAAAAGCCAAACGAAACCGTCTAGCTTTTTTTAATTAAATTATTTTGTTTTCTTAACGATACTATTAATTTTAGCACCACTAGCTTGTAATTTTCTTAATTGAGATTCCGTTACTGTAAGTTTTTTAGGAGCCTTTTTAACAACAGGTCCTGGAATTAAGTTTCTTTCACTGATAGTCTTTTCAACTATTTCATTAATTAAATCAACCAAGATTGCTTCGTTAACTTGTACTACTTTATTTTTTTTATTATTCATGATTAATCTATTTTATTATAAATATAAACAAAATATATAAAACACCCTAATTAGGGTGTTTTATTATTATCAACCTCCGTTACATAACTTGTCAGCTCCCGAACTTGCGGCATACGCAAACGGCTTAACTTTATATGTGAAGTTCATCCCTTTACAGAACCCAACTACCTCGTTTAAGGCAACGTTAGATGCCCACATAGGGTTAGGGTTAACATCGGCATGAATTTCCATGTCAATGTCATACAAATCTATCAAGTCAACGATATGAAAACATACGTCAATTGATAATTGTACTTCCTTAAGCATTCTTTGTCTGATTGAAGGTTTGATTCTTTCAAGAAATACACCTGAAATAACCTTCGCCCCAATCCCTTTATAGGTCATTTTACCTTGAATCTTAATTCCCGTAGGTTCTTTCATCTCAAGTAAGATGGCTGTAGCGTACTTAAATCCTTTACCTTTCTTTTGTGAGTCTGTTCCTACACAAACTTTAATTTTATTTCCTAATTCATGTTGTTCATCGATTATCCCTTCTAGATAATCAATTAAAGGTATTCCGATTGGACCATGATTTACCCTTCTCCATTCCATTTCTTTTAATTCCATTTCTATAATTTATTAATTAATATAATTAACATCATAGAAATATAAAGGGAACGTTTCTAGATGTTAAAGTTTACTAAACTCGTTTAAAGTAGCATTCGGTAACCATTCTTCAAGTTGTTCAACTAACTTATCACTAAGTTGGTTCTTACCGTATGAAAAGTATTCCAAACTACCACCATTAGACGTGTCTAATTCTTTTATCGCTTCAGGCAATTCCTTTATTGGATTACCAGAAACATTTATTACTGTTAAATTCTTTAACTTACCTATACTACTAGGAAGTTTCTTAATTTTATTATTTGGTAACGATAAAATATTTAATTTTACCAAGTCACCAATATTAGAATGTACATCAACAATCTTACAATCCCTTAGAGATAAAACATAAACGTCTTTAAACTTATTAATACCTTCTAAGTTAGATATACTCTCATTAATGAGATGTACATTTTTAGTTTCTATTGGTAACACATCAAACATTAAGTCTGTAAAACCAAACTTCTTTAATGCGTCAACATACCTATTCTTTTGATAATTTTTATGATTAGCCCTAGCAAAACTAATTAACTCATCATAAAAATACTGACCTAAACCAATGTTAACATCGAAAAATTCAGACATGTTATCAATCGTTCTATCAGACCTATTCATATACATTCTACGTTCAAAATGTAATTGATATATCTCGTCAGTCCTTTCAGGGTCATCCTCCGCTAATAAAAACGTCTTCGGTATCATGATATATAAATCCGACTTCCCATTCTTTGAAGTCTTATCTCTACGATAACTGTTAAACGTCTCACTATTAGATGTTGTACACCAACTCGAATACTTACTGAATAACCTACTAGCCTTTATATTCTTTGGAATAAAAACTATCATCTTTCTATCTTCATAAGGTATAACACCATTACCCAATTTAGCTGATATCCTAACATCTTTTTCTAATTTACTAGGATTCCTAATTATATAAGGGTCAACAGCATCATATAATTGAGATAAATCCCTATATTGATTGATATTAGATGGGTCTGTAATATCTTTAAATGCCTTATTCCTCTTACATAGAGCTTTAAACTTAGGTTTATGTTTCTCAGTATGGAAAATTTCCAAATACTCAGAAGCCTTACCCAAATCATCACCACTAAAATGAATCGCCTTTGTACCCTTATCTTGTTTGATAAATCTTACAAAGGTAGTTAGCATCCATTGAACATATTCCTTATGTTCCGTGGGGTCAGCTTGAACCATTTCAACAAAGACATCTTCGTACACCCTCACCTTTCCTACCACATACAAATTCTCGTTCTTCAACTTACGCTTGTTCCAATCATGCACCGCATAAATGGTTTCATCGCCAGAAGCATCAGTATTATAAATGATGGTATCATCGTTCAACTCATTGGTTGACATCTTCCCCAAATCTTCTTCGGTAAACACATCAAACATCTTAGCCAAAAATTCAATTCTCTTTATAGGTGACTTACTTTTTCCCAAATTTACTCTATTAACAACAAATATACGAAAAAAAATCTAAAAAAACAATTTTATAAGAATAATTTTGTAATATCTTTGTCGATATAGTATCGAATCATCCCCAATAAGTAGCCCATTGTCGATTTGTTATAATCACTTCTGACTATAATTGATTCTAAAATTATATTTGGGTTTTCCCCGACACAAATTCTTTCTTCAAACTCATCATACAAATCTTGGTGTCCTAAATCGATGAAATCACCTAATATTTCATTATAGGTTATCATACGGTCAATCTCAAGGTTGGTGTAAAATTTATTTATTGAACTGCTTCTAAAAGCTTTGTGTATTCTGCCAGAGAATTTATCTCCTAATGCAGTAAGGTCGTAGTTTCTTACTTTCATAATTTACTTCTTTAATCTTACTATAAATAGTTCACCCCAACCTCAAAGCTACTAACTTTAACACAATTTTTAACAAAAAAAACCTATCATTCTAATACTGAGATGATAGGTATATTATAAAAAAAAAATATTCTTTATTTCCGTTTCCTCATACCAGTTTCTCTATTGTAATCTCCCGAAAACCAACCTTCTATACAATCTTTAAGTGTAGCCTTATCAACCCCAACAAACTTATGTTGAAGATAATCATACAACGCTTTAGGTGTAATCATTTCCTTATCAATCTTTTTCTCAATAAACGCTTTGGTGTAAAATTCATTACCCATACGCTCAACACCACCACTTGGCTTATAATCAGCTTCTAAGAAATCTTGTATTTTATTTCTTAACCTGACATTAGCATTAGTCTCATTGATGTGACTTTTAATCAACCCCAATTGTCTCTTATTTATGATTAATTTTTTATTCATATCTATAAATATACCCGTAAACTAAAAAAACCCACTAATAGCGGGTTTTTATATCATCAGTAAGTTTATTTTAACTCATCGATTATACCTTCTATCTCTACTTTCGATTTGATACCAACAGTCTTACGTGCCACCTCACCAGCTTTGAAATAAATCATCGTGGGAATTGACCTAATACCATATTCCTTAGCTAATTCAGCTTCTTCATCTACATTAATCTTTACGATTGCTACAGTTTCATCTGTGTTTGTCTCATCTACCGACTCAACGATTGGTCCTAGCGTTCTACATGGTCCACACCAAGGTGCCCAAAAGTCTACTACTACTACTTCTTTTTCTGATAGAAGCGAATCAAATTTTTCACTTGTAATTTCTATACTCATAATTTTTTAATTTTTAATTTTTATATTCTAGATACTGATTATACATAATCACATAATCTAGATATTGTTTATATTTATCACCCCTAAAATACTTAGAAATGAAATTAGTTGCTAGTTCAGGACCGAATCCATACATCTCCCCAATAGCTTTTAGCAATTCCCAAAACGCATAATTTACCGAATCGGGACGGCTTGTTGTTTCGCTGTTAAAATATGTTCCCAAATACGAGAAGTGACTATATAATTCACTTAACGATTTCTTATTGTCAATATCGTACACCTCAATACACTTTTCTGTGATGAATATGTTCATATAATAACTTAAAGGTACTTTTCCCATATTTACAAATATACTATTTATTTTTTAATTAAACAATATTATGAGCGAAAATACTAATAATTTTATTAACAACTTCATTAAAAAAGAGTTTCCAATCAGAAAAGTCCGAAACGAGAGGAACAAATGGACTCGTGCTATTATTATTCCTCAAGGCTACGTTAGACAAGATAAAACAATTTATCCTATTAATAGCCATACTCATTTAAAACTTGAAGGCATAACCTCAGATATTATCGAAACAGTTTCTTATATGTTTGGTTTTAACCAAAAAGATGTGTCCATAATCGTAACCAAATACATTAAATCTATTAAGATTTAACATTCAGGACACTTATTTTCACAACCCTTACATTTATCACAAAGCTCAAATTTAACATTACGCTTTACCAAAAACTCTGGTAAGGTCATGTATAATTTCTTTGCCCTTTTACTTAATTTAACTAATAAATAAAATCTAAATAACAAATATCCTATCGTGATGAAATTCACAAATAATGTGAATAAATTTACAACACCAAAGACTAAAGCGTAACCTTGCGCTACGATTAAAATTGCAATAAACACCTTATAGAAGAATGTCATATAATCGAATTTTAGATTTGTCATGATGGTAATGTTTTTAGATTTTCTTTATATAATAAATAGCTTGACTTTTTCAGAAAAACACGTATATTTAAACAAACTTTATACTATGGCACACTACGATTTTAGAAAGGATTTAAATGAAGGTAATAACGGGGAAAATCTCGTGATAGAACATCTAAAAAAACTTGGCGGCACCCTGATATCAAAAAATAATGATAATCGATTTGATGCCATCATAGAGGTAAATGGAAAATCTATCAAATATGAAATTAAGACCGATGTCTTCTGCAAACCAACATATGATACAGGTAATTTATTTATAGAAATTGAATGTCGAGGTAAAGAATCTGGAATCTTAGTCACAGAAGCCGAATGGTTCGTAACATATTATAAACACCTTAATGAAATTTGGTATATTAAAACCCCTCAATTATTAAAATTAATAGAAGAACATAAACAGAACTTTATCTTTAAGACATTCTCAGGTGATAAAGGTTCAAATACAAAAGGTTGGTTGGTCCCAAGATGGAAATTTACTGATGACTTCCTAATCTATAATTCAAATACATTTAAAAAAATATAAATTATGACAGAAGAATATATCACTAAATTAGATAAATTTGCAACCGAAAAAGCAAATGAAGTGGAAGAAGTTAAAAAATATATTCTAAATGAATAAACCTAAACTAACAATCGAATTAGTACCTTCAACGTCTTTCTATAAGAACGTGCGGTCCATTTTACCAACTTCAGAATGGGACAGACTTAGAAAAGATTCATACGCAAAGGCAAAATTCAAATGTCAAATATGTAAAGGCTCTGGGCTAGACCAAGGCTATAAACACGCCCTAGAATGTCACGAAATATGGTCCTATAAAAAAGATGGAACACAACTCCTAACAGGACTAATATCGCTTTGTCCTAGATGTCATCAAGTGAAACACATCGGTAGAAGCGTAATGGTAGGTCTTAAGAAAAAAGTGTTCGCACACATAGGAAAAGTAAATAAATGGAAACCAGCCGAAGTACAAGCATACGTAGGGTTCTGCTTCCAAGAACATAAAGAACGTTCCAAAATTAAATGGAAACTAAATGTATCAATCCTTACCGAAAAATTTGACGTAAAAAAAACCCTCATCGATGAAGGTCTAAGAAAAAAAACGCTAGGTCAACCTACGTGGAAACGTAAGAAGAAAAAGAAAAAAGTTGTTAAAAAGAAAAAAACCGCTAGAAATAAAAGACCAACTAAAAAGTGATAATTAAAGCGTGTAAGACCAATAGAATTTTTCCGCTATTTGACCAAACCCCTCATCTCGCCAATCATCGAGGTCATCATAAAATTCAGTAACTTCTTCATACCCAAATTGAGTATCACATTCACCGCAATATTCTTCCTTGAATTCCTCACTAGAATCATCTTGTTCATCACTACATATAGTACCACAATTAGGACACTTTAGTTTATCTATAAATCTTTCTTCTTCTGTCATTCTTGCCCTGTATTTGATTGGTCATTCATTCGGATGTCATCATTATCTAACATTATTTTAATGTCATCACCATCTAATAAAGCCCAATCCTCTTTCCATTGAGATAATTCATAAGATAACTTTTTGGTCGCTATATAAGACTTAACACACGCTGCATCAACCAAAAGACCTTCTATCTTATCAGATTCCTCATAGATACCAAATAAATTAGTTAACTGCTCCTTAGCACACTCTAACCCAATAGTCTTTGTCTGTACATTAATAACTTTTACTTGTAAACTTTTTATTTCTTCGCTATTCATTGCACAAATATACACCTTATAAATGAATTAAACAAGTTTTAATTAAGAAATTTTGTGTGGTCTAAATAAAGATTGTACTCCTTAGCAAGAATGTTTAAAACATAATAAAAATTCTCTTCTGGTTTTCTAAATTTTATCTCACCACCGTATTTGTAGATTGGACATGGAAGATTGTTGTTGTTGCAAATTCTCTTAACTTTAAAAAACGTATTTTCGTTTAGAGGTAAGATATTCATTGCCTCATACCTCAAAATATATAAGTCCTTCTCGGTCCGTGAGGTTAATTGCTGTATTTTTGTTTTAGCTATCGTAACGTTGCACATATAAATAAATATAAAAAATAATAACAAAAGTCTACCTGAACTTTACACACCGAAAACCCCTACAGTGTTATCACCATTAATCGATGAATGTATACACTTAATCTTATAATAACTATTTCTTGTCTTTAAAATATTGTTCTTTACTATCCCTAATTGGTGTAGAAAATTTAGAATACCCACTAGCGATGCGCATTACCTCATCTGTATAGTTAGCAGCCTTTAACCAACAATCCTCCATCTCAGGCTTTGCATATAACCCATCTATTTTCTTTGCCACCTTAGCAATTCCAACATCTTCACACAAATCTTTTATCAAATCCAGTTTCCAAGTATTGGTCTGGTTCATTATTACACCCTCAAAATCGTAGGAGCTTATATTTTCGATTACAACAAATTGCTCGTTGTTACCCTCATTTATTTGAATACCATCACCGTGGAGTTCAACTATACCTTTAATTTGCTTCATTGATTATCTATTACACTCTTTATTATCTGGTCGAATTTAGCTAACGTAGGAACATCTAACATCGATATCGCATTATGTGACCTTAAATCACGTAAAGATATCATCTTACCATCACCACGCTTCTTCGGAGTATTAGAAACGCTTACAGCACCCTTCTTTTTGTCATCATCACTTTGTTCAAGACCATATAACTGATTATATAAATCTTTTATATAAATAGTCTTACCACCACCCCTTTTACCCTTTAATTTTAATTCAATCTCTTGGTCAGATGTTAAGGTTATTGTAATCTCTTTACCATCAATCGTTGACGTGGATTCCCTAGTCAAATTTTTATTTAAAATAGTTGCCATAATTATAACTTTTCTTTAATCCAATCCTCTTCAGCTGGTTCTTCACAAGTAGCACCAATAC
>TARA_R110000850_G_scaffold77692_2_pt1 | contig 32149 bp, 35 predicted proteins | sample TARA_R110000850 | Tara Oceans TARA_R110000850 (sample SAMEA4397586) | marine metagenome | biome: Polar Biome; feature: [SRF] surface water layer (ENVO:00010504); material: water (ENVO:00002006), including particulate matter (ENVO:01000060) such as... | depth 5 m | reverse complement strand
TGACCATTAGCAAATAAAATTGCAATTAGTTTTAAGTATCTTTTTGTTTCTCTTGCTTCGTTGTAGTCAATTGCATCTACATAAGTTGCATTTAGTAAATTAATCATTACGCTATCTCCCTTTTAGTTATATTTATGTATCCCCATGTTCGACAGTAATTAAGGTCTGCCTCGCAAATACCAAGTTCCTTTTTAAGGATTTCGACGGAACGGTTTTTAGCACCAATCCCTTCTACTATGTCCAGAATATTTAATGAACGAGGTTTTTTTCGACCGTCAAGATATTGCGACGATTGGTTAACGATATCCACTGGGGCAATACCATAGGTCTTAGAAGTTTTTTCTTTACTTCTAGGTGTTTTACGTTTTACGTGTTCCGAAAGTAATGTTAATGCTTGTTCTGCATTTGGGTTACCAGCAACAACTTTTCGTAATGTTTTGAATACCGTTGATAGATTTTTATCGTACGGATTTATAGTAGTGTTATTCATAAGTCTCCTTTCTTTAGTTAGGCTTTATTGCCAAACATACAATCATTCTATTCCTCTTCTAAAAGAAAGTAAAGGACTTTGTTGTATTAATCTAAAAAAGTTTTTACTAGTAAATTCCAGTCATAAGGTTTTTTAAGACAAAGATAAGGAGTCATTCGTAAACCTTCATCGGCTACTTGCCTTGCATCCTTACCTTTATACAAATATATTTCTGCTTCAGGAGTTCTAACTAAAACAAAACATCGTCCTCCATTCATAGATCTTTTTACTAACCAACCTATTTGTTCTGGTCGTAATCCGATCTTCTTTCCAGAATTAACAACTTTCAATTCTACCCAGAACTCTACACCTTTGCAACATGCATTAAAGTCAGGTATCCCTCGCCCAGTTCCTCCTGTTTCAATTCTTTGCACATGCATGTTGCTCAGGTTCTTATTTACAAGAGACCAGAAGGCACTTTCCTTCAAACGAATCTAGATTTTACTTTCTTGATTCCTTTAGTTTTTAGCCAATCAGAAAAATCATCTGTATCTAAATGTCTTTTCTCTTGTTCTATTTGATGGGCATTGTAGTAATGTCCTTCACCTATCTTGCATCTTCTTATAATCTGATGAACTCTTTGTTTTGAAATATTATACACATCACCTATGCTTTCCATAGTTTGACCTTCTTTGTGTAAATCAAACATTTCTTTATTTCTATCTAAAAAGTTCTTCGCCGTTTTATCATCTATTCCTTGCATCAATTGCTCCAATATTTTGTGTGGTCGACAGTAGCAGTACCCCAAGTCTTACCTATCTCGGCATCCACTTTGGAAGGGACATCTAAGTCAACACAAGTTTCCATAATTTCAACAATCTTTCTGCTTTCTTCTTTATTTTTAACAGATATGTCTAACTCGTCATGTACTTGAATATGTGGAACGATTCCTTCATTCCATAAATCCAACATAGCTTGTTTTGTCATATCTGCTGCACTGCCTTGTATCAACCTATTGAATGCTCTATAGGTGTATGCTCGGCGAATGTTTCCTCCGTATTGATCGTACGCTTGTTCATACGGCAATGGTAGTTCTTTCTCGTTTCTTGGTTCATACATATCAAAACGACATTTTCTATCCAATAGCGTTGTGATATATCCGACATTCTCTGCTTTTCTAGAGCAAGCTAATGTTAATTCTTTAATAAAGGGAACTTTAGAATGATAGTTATTAAACAACGCATCAGCCTCAAGTTCGTTAATACCTAATGCATTTATCAACTTAGCTTTGCCCATACCATAACTCAAAGATAAGTTTATTACTTTAGCATCCTTCCTCGATATACCTGCCATATCTGCGACTATTTGATGGAAGTCAGCATCATCATGTCGATAAGCAGAAACTGCTTCTTCTGCCCCAGCGAGATTCATTCTAGATGCATAATGAACAGTCAGTCTAGGTTCTTGTTGTGAGTAATCGAAAGCACCCCAGCTGTAGCCCTCTTCTGGTAAGAATAAACCACGAACCAATGGACCAAGTATAGGATCACGAGCAGGAACTTGTTGTAGATTAGGTGTGCTATAACTAAACCTTCCACTAACAGTACCCCCAGAGTCTCCTCGTAGAGGATGCATTTGTCCATGTATCCTACCATTATGCGAATGTTTTAGTATCATATTTTCTATAAAAGCACTGCGAATCTTTTGGTATTTTCTTGCTTGTACAATTAGTTTAGGTAATCCGTGGTTCAAACTTTCTAGCCATTGTCCAGTAAAACTAGGTGCGTTTGTTTTCTTAGTTCTAGGATATGTCAGTCCTGCTTTATCAAATGCTTTTGCTACACTTTGAGATGCCCATACATCTACATCGGCACCATATTTATATTTTATTTGTTTAATACATTCCTGTTCTTGTTTTTTAAGTTCATCTACAGACTGCTCAGCTTTGTTTACATCAACACGTACACCTCGCCATCTCATCTCTATTAACAAAGGAATTAAGTTAGATTCTAACTCATATATAGACTGTAGGTTCTCTTTTTCTAGCTGTTTACTTAATTTATCCCATAATTTTAGCGTCAACACGGCATCTTGTTCGGCATACTCCCCTACATATTTCGCAGGAAGCCTCCACATTTCTGATTTAGGGTCTACATCGTAAGATTGTGCTGCTTCTCTAAGTAGAGTTTCATCTTTAATGTCCCCACAATAATCTGCACCTAAAACATTTAAAGAATATCTTCTTCTGTTTTCGTTTACTAAAGGAGCAGCAATAACTGTGTCGTGTATTTTACCATTAAGTTGTATGTCTTCTCGTTTCAACCAACCCACATCGTACAAAGCATTATGGAATATTTTATCACAACGACTAGACAAAGTCTTATTTAGCCAACGTTTCACTAAACCTGTGTCTAAATTACCACCACCTTCATGTCGGATAGGTAAATATCCACTCCATTTGTCGGTAGCTATAGCGAATCCTGTAACATAACCATCTCCAGTCGCCCATCCTGGACCAGATGTAGTTAAATTAGGGTCTTTTGTCTCTAAATCTATGGCTATACGTTTAGCTGAAGATAAATCAGGTAATGTATCAGGAGCAACCCAATCTGATTTAGGAGGGAACATGGGATTCTGCCTCATTCTGTTGCACCATAAGATTTAACTAAATGTGCAAGGAGTGCTTTGCCTTTATCATTTAATTGCATGTCAACTAATTTTTCCACACCATTACTAAACACAACATTAACGTTAGTATTACCTAGACTTCTTTGGTTTACACAATACAGTAAAAGCTCAAATAAATCAGATTGTTTAAAAAACTCTCTTTCCTCTGGGCTGACATCATAGTCTACACCGAGTTCTTTTTCTATACCTTTCTCCACTATAGACAATTCTTTAGCTAATTCTGGGTTATTCCATTTAGTTGGTGCTGGCATGTCTCCTGTTCTTTTTTCTGCTACATCGTGGGTCAATGCTTTTAGCAATGCAATTTTACTAATGTCTGGTTTTAACCAATTAAGTATAGTCGCTACACCCCAAGAATGCTCTGCAACAGTTTGCTCGCCTATAGTTTTCATAGTGTGGTAACGTTTTACCTCACCTCCACTTAACACATTTAATATATTCACAACATTTTTAGATCGATCTGTATTCATCACATAATCCTATTTTGCCAAAATGACACCAGCGACAGTTTTCTACACTTGCTTTTGCTGGGTAATCTATAGCTTCAGTTAGTTTTAACGCTCTTTCGTGGAACGTTGCTTGTCTTTCTCTTAGTTCGTCAGCAGTATATGAATGTCTAGATATTTTACCATGGTCTAGATACCAAAGTTCTGCCTGAACCACTTCTATACTGGGGTCTCTATTAAAGGTTGCTACTGCATATAAAGCACATTGCTGTTCGTGGGTCTTCTCGTTACCCATATATCTACCTGTTTTAAAGTCTATGACTACTGTGCGATCGGGTTTTTTAATATAAGCGTCTATTTTATATCGGCACCAAGTCTTAAGTTCGTTCCATTGAGCAGGTTGCCACTTAATATCAAATGCCCAATCCTCCTCGACAGAAACATTACCATCACAATAACCTTCCTTTAAATTCTCAAAACCTTCTTCGAACATTCTTAAACCTTTAGTCATTTTGCCTTCCCCTTTAATGAACATCTCTGCTTCATTATGGATATCAGTTCCTCTAGTTGCAGCAGGATGCTGTGGTGTAGGAATTTTTTCTATGCTAGCATAGTAATATCTTTTAGGACATTGCTCAAATACAGAAAGTCTGCTGTATGACCAAGTTTTATGCGTGGCACGGTCCGACATCTTTCTCCTCCACTTCTTCGTCAACTAGGTTGACGTTTAATCTTCTCTCTAACCACTCTGTACAGGCAAGAGTCCAATCCTCTGCTTTACAATTTGAACGCAGCATGTTTATAGCACCTTTAGTATTACCTTTTTCTCTATGTAATTCCCATGCAAACTGCATAGGAGCAACAACATCAAGGAAAAAACTATGTTTAAAATGTGGGTTAGTTGATGTAAAGAAATTATTTAGATCTTCCTCAAACAACTCACAAAAGTTAGTGTCTTCTTGATCGCTAGGCATCATAGGGTAAGTAGAGACTGTGTCGTATGGACTTTTCGTCATAGGGTACTTCATAGCATAGTAGTCTACTTCTGGTAACCTAGATTCCATTTCATTAAATAGATCTTTGTACACATGGTAACTATCACTAATTTGATTATAAACACCTACATCAACTCCGATTCTACCAGCCATGTATTCCTGCAACATAGACATATGAACTGCGTTAGCACCGTATGCTCCCCAAATCATATCGTTAGATCTGCAACATACAGTCATGTTAAGTTTGTTATCTCTTATCTTAAAATATATATGTGTATTACAAGGTGTATCTAATGTATCTTTATCTAAATCATTATCACAATCCCACATAGACAAAACACATCTCCTATCTGTATGATCGTTTTTTAGCCTCTTAGCTATAATATCTAATTGGTCTTTCTTAAAAAAGTTTCTCCATCTGTAGCCATAAGCACCATTAAAGGTTACACCATTGTCGCTAAAAGAAGACATACGTTTGTTGTATTCTGTGACAAAACTTACATCGTCTCTACCAGCTAACATCCATAAACCTTCCATAAAATGAAAAAATGGGTTAGCATCTCGTGGTTCCCAGAAAACAACACGTTCACAAGGGTTTTTAAAAGTAGTTATCACTGGTCCAGGGTATTCAAGAGTCACACCTGCCCTACTATCTTGTTCTATGATAGTTGGATCCCACCTAAAAGTGTCTATTCCTAGTATGAATGCCTCATGTACATTCGTGCAATTTATAATCTTCGCCATATCTATAACCTCCAGTTATAATTCAGTTGGTAATTTAAAGAAATTAGACATAATCTCTTTGGTTTTATTTTTTACTTTTTCGCTAACAGTTCCTACTTCCAGTTTATTATAAAATCCTGTAGGTATACCTAATGCTAAAGATACATATTGTTGAGCAACTCTTTCTCTTTCAAAATTAGTTAAAAGTTGTCTATTGTTATTGTGTATATCTTCAGCTAAATAGTCAGCTAAAAAACAAGTCTCTTCTATTTTATCGGCAAACTCAAGAGGCGTGGCGTCATGAGGAACCATTATATAGTTTTCATAAGGTTTAAATACTTCACCCAAACCTTCCGCATTAGTAGAGATACCATAATTTCTAGCGATTGGTATTGCTCCCTCTATTATACCATCTACGACTACACGATTAAAGTGATCACCAACTTTAGCGTAAGCAACAGACCAAGATGGATCTATAACTACTTTTGTTTCTCTAAGTAATTTTCTTATATTATTCTGTGATAGATATCCTAACCATTCCATTCCATGGTCTAGGGCGACATCCCATATTTTCTGTCCATGGTGTATTTCGTCTATATCAGGATCCCTGTCTGGGGACACAAAATACTGTGGTTTACACTTATCGACAGAAGTCATGTAGTTTTGTTCTATACCACCACCAGCCATAAGTTTTTTTATATTAGGAGATAGATGTGGGATTGCCCTAACTAAGTCATCAACATGTTTCCAACCTTTAAATGTCTGCATAGATATAAAACTGTTCCTCCTTTGCTTCCAATCATTATTCCTCGTTAACGAAGACAGGTCTTGTGGGTTAAATATCAATGCTCTTGGGACATCTAATACTGCAGCACCATGGTAAGCACACGGATGAACACACGCAAGACCACTTAAATGGTGGGATATTTGGTGAATCCAAGGGTAACTTTTTTCCATATTTCCGTCGTGAACTATAGCTACTTGCTTTATCCTTTCTGGTAAATCGTAAAGAGCCAACCAATCTGTGTTACCCTCATTATCCCTTTGTTTTGTAGGAACAGGAATCTGCCATATAATTATATCGTAGTCTTCTGCAAATCTTTTCCAACGCTTTATATTCCAATCACCCTTATATGCAAACCTATTTATCCTAGGAAACAACCAGCCTTTACCTTGATGAACAGGGATACCAGACGCACCTAGTTCATACTCTGTGTCGTCTTTAGTTGTTTTTCCTTTTATTTCTTCTCGCCAACTAAGTTCAACGAAATTTACTTCGTGACCTTGTTGTTTTAACCCAGCTATAAGTTGTTCGTTATGGTTAATTATTCCTCCAGGACTATTTATACCATACATTGTTATCAATACCTTCATTTTAACTCTCCTTTCTATTTGTAATTGACGTCACATGCTCTTCTACTAGTAGTAAGTACCTACGCAGATCTTGGATATCGTCTAAAATACCCTCTTTTCTATCATCGTCGAAGTATGCATCAAACACGTCATAGTTATAACCTAAAACCTGATTCTCTATTCTATCCCACTTTCTCGCTAACATCATAAAAGCACCAACTCCACCTCTTCTCTTCCAAGAATCTCCGTAAGATTTACCAGCTTCTTCTAGTTTAGTTACATCTGTTTGTGCTATACCACGCATTTTTTCATAAGGTGTAAACATATTATTCATAGTCCTAACTCCTTTAATTTATCTTTTACTAAACCTAAACCTTCTTTCTTTCTGTGTAGAACTAAAGTGGTTATATGCCAACTAAACCTAAATTTATTGTGGTAATGCCAATCATTAAATAGTTTAGCTACATCTACACCAAGTTCTCTGTAACCTTTTTTACCTAGATGGAGTTCTATCGCTATCTGCTCAACATAATCAGGCATATCTTCTTGAAACATAAAGTCATACTCACCACCTTCTACATCTACTTTTAATACTTGTGGTTTATGCTCTTTAACCTTTTTCCAAAAGTTGGCTGCATCCACAGTAAGTTTTTGCCTTCCTTTAACAGGCATGTGTGTATGGCAAGTAGGGTAGGACTTAGATAAATAAAAATCTACAGTTGGTTTGTCGTCTCCTGTCAAGGCTGAGTTGTATAAACTAGTTTTGTCATTATTAACGTTCATAACCATTAAAGCGTAACTCTCTGGTGTAGGTTCATATGTCCACACATGTTTTGCACCATTTTTAAGTGCGAAAGCTGTGAAGCAACCTATATGCCCACCAACATCCATAACTGTTTTACCTTCAAAATCTAATTTAGAGTATTGGGGCTGTTCGTGTATTACAAATAACTCACCTAATTCTGGTCTATAGAATAGTCCTGACTCCTCGTCTAATTTTATTTCTGCGTTTTGCTCATCAATCATAATTACTCCTTTTTATTTATTATTTTTATAAAGAGATCTTGGTTTACCTTGACCAAGCCTCACACGTTCGTATTTATCAAACTCACATAAAGAATGCTCTATGTCTCTCATCTCTAAATCTGGGACTTGTCCGTGTAGGAAATCCTCGCTTATTTTTAACAATTCCTGCATCTCTACAATATTCTGTGGACTTCTAACATGTTTATCTACAGGTCTGTCATAGATTCTGTTAAGTCCTCGTTTTGCTCCTGGACCAGGATTAGCCCACGTCCATATATCTTCAGCTTCGTCACCTAGCCAAGTATGTCTCCAGTCCGTAACTACTTCATAAGCCATAAATGGACCCATGTATGGGTAGGGAAGCAAAACTTCCCAAAGTTTTTCTAAAGAATGTTTAGCTTCGTGTATATCATTCATAAACTTATTATGGTTGTTCATTATCTGGTCTATACAATGGCAGACTCCTGCTAATTTATTCATACCATTAGGTGTCTTAATAATATACGCACCTGTAATCCATTGTGGCTGGTCTTTTAGAACTTCGTAACAAAGTTTACTGTCCCAGTATCTATGGAGATGGTTTTCTATTAAAACTTCACCTGTAGCGATTAAATTAAACCATCTGAATATAATGGTTGCTAAAACTACATCCTGTTCGTCGCGTAAAGGTTCACGAATGTTTTTCTTAAACCATTGCGTAGTCTTGTCGTTCTCCCTAAAAACATTAGTAAATTTATATTTTTGTAGTATAGGATCTTCTGTCCAAGGAAACTCTTGACCACGTAATCTGCGTAGATGTATTAAGTGTCTTTCGTTTATAAAATCGAAAAAGTTAGTGTGATTTATCATGTTTTCCTTTTGTTTTTGTAAAATATACTTCTAATTCTTTTTTCTTATTGTTAGCTTCTATAGCATATGAGCCGTACGTGGTCTCGTGGTTCTCGTTGTAAGATTTTACGAACTGCTCTAAACCGTCGATCACTACTTTTTGTTCGTAATCCCCTCTGGCTTCCATATTTAAATCATGGTTGGTTTCAGCTATAGCTAATATGTTTTGGTCTACACTGTAGTCCCCAAGTACTGCGTGACCTTGACCAAAGACCATTACTTCTTCTTTTTTAATGGAGCTTTTAGTTGCTCGTCCTCGTGGACCACCTACCCAATTTAAATCTTTATAAACGTCTTTGTAATCCTCCATAGTTGCTATTTGGCTACATTTTTTACTACAGTATTTCCTTTGGGTACCAGTTAATACATTGCTACATATAGTACAGTTTTTATTATTATCTTTAGTAGTCATCACATTAATCATATCGTAAGTCCTATACATTGTAAAGGGGTTTATATAATTGGTCTAAAAAACTTAGACGTGGAGGGTTGTACTATGTGAAGATTCTTCCTGGTCCGAGTAACAGCGACATAGAACGCACGATTCTCCCCATCTGGTCTGGAATAAAGTTCATTAGCAGTCTTGACAGATACATCTGTAAACACAACTACGTTGTCTGCCTCACCTCCCTTAGCAGCATGTATAGTAGATAAACGAATCCTTGGCTTAGACGTTTTTTCTCCTCGCCTTAAACAAGCAATTAAATACTCCCTTTGCTGTGCTCCTACTCTATCTAATGCTTCATGCCAAATAGCATCAGTTAGGAGTCCATGCTTACTTTTTAATTCGTGTATATCCACTAGCTCATCTTCTAGAAGTCCAGGTAATTTCTTTTTACCACGTGCTACACCTTTCCCTACAGACATAAAATAATAGATATCCCTTACTCTGGAAACAGAAACTTTTCTGTCTTTTCGTAATAGTTCCCAATTACCGATTGCATCTAATAGTTCCTGCTTAACAGACAACACATTATTCCTAGCGTAAATGAAACCAATTTGTTGCAAAAATTTTTCAACACGATTTAATATGTAACCGTTGCGTGCAAGAACTAGCCAGTCTCCCTCACTAAAGTCTATGTGTTCATGTGAGGTATGAACATGAACTTCTCCTTCTACTGACCTAGGATTCCAGGATTTCTCTCGTCTATTTTCTTTAGGTATTCTATTCAATATACCTTGGGCAACTTCATGTACTTTTCTAGGAATACGATAAGAGTTTTCTAAAACTTCAACATCTCCCTTTAAGTCTATGAAGGATTGTACGTCAGCACCAGCCCATTGATAAATAGCTTGGTCATCATCACCAGCTATGTGTATATTTTTTACACCTCGAGCTAATTTCTTTATACATTCCCATTGCAACTTAGATAAATCTTGTGCCTCATCTACAATAAGTACATCGAGACTAGGCTTAGATTTCTCTCTTATAAATAAATACAGCATGTCTGTGTAATCTTTAAGGAACCTCTCTTCCTTATATCTTTCTAGTCCACTACAAAACCAATGTACATGGTTCCAAGGAATATCAAGATTAGACATTTTCCACTGCTCTTTAATAGATATTTGTTTGTTCCTAGCTATGTTTTCTACGAAAAGCATTTGGTCACCTTTTGATAAACCAAACACAGCACCTTCCTCTTTCCTAAGTTGTCCATTTAATGGTTCACCCATTAGTTTGCTAAACTCTTTATAGTGTGTGCGAGCCATAATGTCTGAAGTTTTAAGACCAAGCCAATTATAGCACAAGGAATGTATTGTTCTGAAGTAAACAAGCTGTTTCTTGTCTAGGTCAAAACGTATGCTTGCTCTTTCTAACGCCTCGTTTGCAGCCTTCTTAGTAAAGGCTAAGTAACCTATTTTATGAGGCTCCACACCATCCTGCAGATATCTCTCCGTCAGGTTTAGTAGACTGGTTGTTTTACCTGTTCCTGGTGGACCAAGAAGTATATTCCAAGTCATTCCTCGCTATCTTTAGCAAGTAATTCTCTAATCTCATCCTCTTCTTTATCAGAAATACTGATGATACTTTCTGTTTCTTGAGGCTTAATGGATGTGATTGGGTCTTGTATAACTGCGTCGGCTAATTCTGCCATAGCATACAATGCATCTTTCACCTGACCTCGTAAGTTCTCTGGTGTGTAGTGTGACTCTAGCAGTACTATGTACTGCTCCATATTTTGTTTCATACTAGTCATGATTCTCCTGAATGTGTGACTCGATAAAAAACCCGTGAGAAGATTTTTTTAACTTGTCTAATATACTTTTATCGTAACCACTAGAGGATAAACAACACGTGACTTTAGCTCCCAGTATTTTATAGTTAACAGTATTTATAATTTCTGCTTTTGCCCTATCCACATCAATATCATGTAGAGGACTTTCGCTACTAAACTGACCGACTATGTATTTATTCCATATCCCCCAAGGTTGCTTGGTTTCTGGATCCTGAACGTCTATAGTGATTACCGAGACGTGTTCTTTTAGTTCTTCATCTTTCATCTTTTCTCCTTTCTTAGTTAAGATACAATCATATCTCCTTTACTGTGTAAAGTAAAGTACTTTATTAATGTATTGTTTCGTGGTGTAAAGGTAGGTCTTCCAGAAGTGCTTCTGTTGCATAATGTACTACTACTTTTAATAGAGGTGGCTCTATGTCTGACTTTAAACCAACAGCCATTGCTGACCATATTATTGCTAACACTAAAGAGGAGTTGTCTAATTCTTCTTTTGGTATTTTTTCGTAGATTAACGCAGTAATTTTTTCTGCCAGAACCATAGCTTCTTGTATGTCTAACTCGTAAGTACTCATATACTTCTATCATAGTCTTTAATCTATTCATCGTATAGTTAAAATGGTTCCTGTCGCATGTTAGGTATTTCTATGTTTGCATCTTCGTTCATGTAGGCAGGGATTCCCCATGCGTTCACACCTCTACCTTTTATGTTAAAGAATATATGTTCTGCTCCCATATCCTTTAGTTTAGAAGCAACTTGGTTAGTACGCATATCCATAAACCTGTGTCTTAATAAATACTCCATTAAATCTCTAATCCTGAAATGGGTGACACCTTCATTGGTCCAAGGTTTACCTAAAAGCATTTCTTCTCTAGTGGAAGCTTGAGCAATATCTGTGCAAAAAGATTCTAATAGTTCGTTAAACTGTCCTTGTACAGAAGCATCTTCACTAACCTCTATTATTTCTAAACCATTCTCCAATAATTGTTGTACTAAACCTTGCCAAGAAATCTCTTTCATCTTAGGTGGCATGACATTTAAAGTTTCCATACACACACGCTGAAAACGTATTTGATTTTGTAGTTGTTCAGTAGTTAACTCTAAACGTTTGTCGTTTACAGACATAAACCATAGAGGTGGTTGCGTGTTTAACTTAGCTAAACTAGAGAAGACAGGAGCATCGTGCCCTGCACCAACTCCAAACTTACATGTTTTACACTTAGTTGGATTACAATAAGATTTTATAGGTTCGTCATTACATTTATAATTGTAGTCTTTCTTTTCATGCTGTGAAATTAAATTCATAACTTCCCTAGCAGGTAAAGGTGGCTGAAAATATTTACGATTGTATTCTTCTAACCTGTCCTTCCATTCTTCTGGGTGTGCTTTTTGTAAATACACAGCAACATTAAATAGTCCATTATTTCTAGTACCTTCAGGAAAACCTTGTTTCAACAGTATTTTTAAACAAGGTGGACCACCTTCTAAATCATCAACGACTGTAGCGATCTCTATCTTAAACAACTCATCTACGGTTGTTAATTGTCTCGAAATTGCATGGGTTAGGAAATCATCTATATTTAGAGCTTCACCTTTTTCGGATAGACCATACCTAGTGGAATCTTCGCCACCATAATAAGGCATGTTTAACCATGATCCTATGTCTCCTCTATCTGCTAATACTTGACGTTGTTTAGGGAATATTTCTATACCACCGTAACCTAAACCTGCCGACACTTCTCTTAACTTATCTTGCATATCTCCAGCCCCTACAGGCTCTGAAACAAACAACAATATATGTGCCCCACCACTCTTACTTCTACAAACTACTAAAGGTAACTTTAGTTTTTCTATTTTACTCACCAGTTCAGCAATATCCAAAGGATACACATCTACATCTATACAACCCCAATGACACATATTATCATCGTTAATCGGAATAACTCCTAAGCCATAGTTACCAAGTAAATGCTTTTCCCAAAAGTCGACAGTTGGACCAGACGTTTTAATAGTAATTGCCTTGCCTTGCTTTTTACCATCACCCCTGTCTTTAATAACTTCAAAATGTCCATGTGCTCTTTCAGATCCTTTAAATAGCTGAGAAAATTGCTCTGCTATCTTTCTCATAATTAAATCTTATAATATGCTGGATGTTTAAGAGTACCCAGCAAACTCTTAAGACCATTACTAGAATGGTGCGTCTTCTTGACTAGCTGTTTTAACAGAACCAGTGTTTATGTTCTGACTAAACTGTTTAGCAGCAGAATAGATAAAACTATCTCCTGCGCTTAACTGTTCGTCCATAGCTATGTCCCAACCGTACCATGACCCCTGGTCATTCTGCTCTACTACAGAAGTTAATCTGTATTTATGGGAGAAAGTTGGTGGGGTAAACACATTACCATCTTTCGTCCTAATCTTTAGACCAGACATTATAGAGTTCCATTTTTTAGACTTCTTAAGCTGACTACCACCAAACGCAATAATTGCTTGGCTAAATCCACCTTTGTCGTCTAAAATAAGCACATAATGATTAGCAGTAGTTGCTAATAGATTACCGTTCTCCAAGTAGTCTTGACCTTTATCATTTCTAACAACTTTAGATAAGATCTCAGAGTTATCGTGAACAGCAGCAAGACCTTTACGCTCTGGCAACCATTCTAAAAAGTTACGTTTATACGCAACAGGTACTACAACTACACCTTCACCACCTTTAAACAACGTGTTATCGACAGTGTTAAATATATCTCCTTGCTCACACCCTTTAATGTGTTTGCCATCACGGGAATTAGCCTGTGGGCTCATAGCTTGGATTACTCTTAGAAAAGGTATAGCCAAATCCTCAGAGGACACATTCTCAAGACCTGAGTTTGCATCTGCCATCATGTCATTTACATCTAACACGTTTGACAGTTCTGTCTTAGCTTTCTTTTCTATTGGTTTTTCTTTACTTATTTCATTCATAATTATTAATTATCCTTTGGTTATTTTAGTTTTTTGACCTACAAATACATTAAAGATATCAAATGGGAGGTCTTTACCATTTTCTACCTGCTCTCTTGCAAACGCTTTAAGAGTCATAGGCTCCACCCAGCGTTTGTTTGTTGGGGAATATCCCTGAGAAATAAGTTTCTCAGACACATCACTAGCAGACTCATCTTCGCCTCTACCAAATTGCACAGAAATAACATTTTTTATAATGTCCTCGTGTCCATTTTGTTTTAGCCAAGCAAATGCTTCTGCTTCCCTTTCCTTACCTATACGTGCAGAATAAAACTGCTGTACAGTAATCTTTGAACCATCAGCTAATTTAATCTCAGAAAGATTACATTCACGCATAGCGTCTGGTAGTTTTTGTTCTATTATATCCTTGAGTGCTTTTTTACTGTCAGCAAGAGATTCTTCTTTATCCCTAACTTTTTCCTCAAGTTTTAGTTGTTCTTGTGCCCAATAGGAAACTTCTTTAAGGTTATCGTTTGTAAGACTAATGTCAACACTAGGTGCAGCATCATCTTCCCATATATCTTTAAACTCTACCATTTTTTCTCTCCTCTTTTTTAGATCCATTTGGATTTTTAACCAACATAGCTTTTATCTCTTCTAAGGATTTTTTACCCATAGATGTTTCTGATAATATTTTTGCCATCTCGTCTAGTGTCATATTGTTTCTCCTTTATTTAAACTCGACTTCAACAGGAAAATATTTATATTCCCTGTTGTCCCATTTTAACATGTTTACTTTTTTAGAATTCATACCAGCATAGTAAGTAGCAATCCCTATCGAAACAGGATCACCAACTAATAGTAGGTAATCATCTTTCGTAAAGAACTCTAAAGCAGAACGTATTCTGGTTGTAGCGTCTTCTGTAGAAAACATTAAATTGGTTTTAGGTGGGAGAAGGAACTCTAGTTCACCGAAATTGGTAGCAGCAAGGAGATTCTTGCCAGGAGTTTCTTGTATCGCATATACTTTTGCCATTCTTAATTCTTACCTCTAGTTTCTATTGAGTACTGATCATATAACAAGTTTTAAAAAAAGTAAAGTATATTTATATATTACTTACATGAGCAGTTATTTTTGTAATCATGATGGACTAAAAGTTACCAAAAAGCTAATAACCTAATATGATAGCAAGCAAACACAGTAGTGCAAAGGGATGGAGACATATTACTTCTCCCTATTAGTGCACTATTGGTTAGTCCTTTACTATTCTAATGACATAGGTTATCATTTCAGTAAGTTACTAAAAAGAAAGGAGAAACTTATGAATATATTTTACGTTTACGAAGACCCAGCCGACGCTGCAATATGCTTACCTGACAAGCTTGTAGTTAAAATGCCTTTAGAATCAGCTCAAATGTTATGTACAGCCCATCGTGTACATAATGGTGACGATTGGTGTGATTTTAACGGTATCTATAAAACTGCTCACCTAAATCACCCATGTACTATATGGGCGAGGGAAACTACTAAAAACTACATGTGGTTGTATTACCATTTTTATGCCTTGTCTAAAGAATACGAAGCTAGATACGGTAGACAACATCTTAGTTTCATTAAACTTAATGAGGTGTTATCTAATCCTCCTACTGGTGTCACTGAAGGTGAGTTGACTACTATGCCTCAGGCTATGCCTATACAGTATAAAAATACAGATCCTGTAAAAGCCTATCGTGATTACGTGGTGAACGAAAAGACTTATGCTAAGTGGAATAAATTACCTGATAGGCAACCTACTTGGTGGGCGATAGCGTGAACCAAGCATTCGTATTTAAAACTGAGCCATACGCACACCAATTAACTGCGTTAGAAAAAAGTTGTGATTTAGAAAATTATGCTTATTTTATGGAAATGGGTACAGGTAAGTCTAAGGTTCTAATAGATAACCTGTCACACCTTTACACTAAAGGTAAGATTAATGCTGTTGTTATTGTAGCACCAAAAGGAGTCTATCGTAATTGGGCTCAAAGAGAAATACCAATACATTTACCTGACTTTATAGAAAAGAAAATGTATCTGTGGACTCCTGGAGAGTCAGCTAGTATAGTTAAAGAAAGGGAAGAGTTACTAAAGCCTTCCCAAGAGTTAAAGATATTAGTTATGAATGTAGAAGCGTTAAGCACTATAAAAGGTGTAAAATTTGCATGGAAGTTTATAGCTAACCATGACACACTTATGGCTGTTGACGAAAGCACAACTATAAAAAATCCTGGAGCTAAACGAACTAAAAATATAATAAAGATAGGTAAGTATTGTCACTATCGTAGAATCTTAACAGGTTCACCTGTAACTAGATCACCTATGGATGTCTACACACAGTCCCAGTTTTTAGATCCAGCTTTACTAGGGTTTAGTTCTTACTACTCATTTAGAAATCGTTACGCGTTGTTAGTGGATAAACATGCAGGAGGCAGGAGTTTTAAACAAGTCGTCGGTTACCAAAACTTAGAGGAGTTAAATAAATTATTGCAAAATTTTAGTTACAGAGTTTTAAAGGAAGACTGTCTGGATTTACCAGATAAAGTCTACACTAAACGTGAGATAGAAATGTCCCCAGAACAGAAAAAAGTTTATAAAGAAATACAGAAGTATGCTATATCAGAATTATCAAGCATAGGTACTGTTTCTGCATCGTCAGTTATTACACAGATAATACGTTTACACCAAATATCCTGTGGGTTTGTGTCTACTGATGAAGGAGTTGTTAAGGATATACCAAACAGTAGAACTGATGAGCTAATGCAAATATTGACAGAAACAGAGGGTAAAGCAATTATATGGGCGAACTATAGACATGACATAAAACGACTACAAACTATGATTGCTAAAGAATATGGTGAGGAGTCGGTTGGTACTTATTTTGGTGATACGTCAGATGCAGATAGAGAATCTCTTATAATTAAATTCCAAGATAAAGATAATCCTTTGCGTTTCTTTATAGGTAATACACAGACAGGTGGATATGGTATAACTTTGACAGCTGCAAATACTGTAATATATTTCTCTAATAATTATGACTTAGAAAAACGTTTACAGTCAGAAGATCGTGCTCATCGTATAGGACAGACTAATAAAGTTACATATATAGATATAGTTTGTAAGGATACTGTTGATGAAAAGATAGTAAAAGCATTAAGGAGCAAACTAAACCTTGCTCAGACAGTATTGGGTGAGGATGCTTGGGAGAACTGGTTGTAGTCATTTGCACAGAGGTCTTAGTCGTAACTATACCCTACTAATTTAATTTAGAACGTCTGTGCAACCATGGTTTATTTGGTTGGAGTCTTAGAAACTATGTTTAATAAAGAATCATCAAACACAGAATAGTATACATCACCAACTAATTTTTTAGAGGCAGAAGTATGGTGAGTCATGTCTCTTTTTAATGCCTTTATTCCATATCTAGAAAAAACTTCCTCAGGAACATTGCCTGATTCCTCTAAATTATCCATCAAGTCACGCCAACCACGAGTTTTAGTTTTATCTATACGAGGTAGTTCAAAATCTGTGATAATAGAATCTATTTTAGATTGAATAACAGGTGTTTGGTTATCATATGCTCTCGCTACATATATTTGGTCAGGAGATAAAGAGACTTCAGTTTTATACATTGTAGGGTTAGGATCACCACCTCGTCTTTGTATTACATCATCCACTTCACTTTTACTGTACATTTTTTTAATCTTATATGGATCCATTGCAGTGTATTCTTTACCGATGTTTTTCTCAGGAGAAAAATATAGACCATAACCTAGATCACCTTTACCAGCTTTATCTATGTCAAATTTATTAAAGTCTTGTCCCGATCCATGATACAGAGTAAGTTTCTCTGCTGGAGCTTCGTTTCAGGTTTTGCCTCGACTTGCTGTAATCTCTGCTTTTAGTTTACCTATTCTAGCATCAAGAGCAGATAAGCTCTTAGTCGTCATATACTGTGCTTCTTGACTTCTTTCAGCTTCAAGTCTATTAAGTATTTGTTTTTTATTAGAGATTTTATCAGCATCAGAAAACATTAATCTTCTTGAAGATTTCTCAGCTAACACATCAGCTTCAGTTGGTGCTTTGCTATAAATTTTCGATATACTTAACTCGATTCCTTTTTCTCCAGGCATGGTTTTTATTTCATAAGACGCACCATCTTTTCTAGCAACCATAGTTAAAGGTTTATCATAGCTTTGATTGTATGTAATTCCATCAAGACCATTATCAGAAAGATCGTTTAGAATATTGTCTACTTTTGCACCAGCAGAAACACCATTAGACGACATCACATTAGTTTGTAAGCCATCTCCCATATTTATACTTTTTGTGTTAGCAAAAGTTCCAGGCATTTGTTTTCTGTTAAAAACATTAGGAAGTTTATTTTGTTTAAAGAAATCTCCGATAAGTTTATTTCCTTCTTCAAATAATGAACCTTGTTTTGGTCCACCTCCACCTCCAGGAATACCATCATCCATTCTAGAACGTACTTTATTCATTAAACCACCTATACCACGCTCAGTTATTTTTCCTCCAACTCTAGCAGCATCTACTGCTGAGCCAACAAAAGGTATGGTACTAGCAGCAGCAATACCACCAGTCAAATAATTACCTAAACTCTCACCATAGTTTCCTTCTTGAAAATTTTGTTTACCTTTTTCCATCTCTGCAGCACTTTCCACATAAGCTATGACATCACCGACTCCAGGTTGCATGTACAGTCCCATCTGGTCCATAAAAGGTAGTTTTTGAAAAGCTCCATAAGCAGCAAATGAGTCACCATCTTTTATGTTTTGTAACACTTGGTTATATGCTTCGCTTTGTTCTTCTCTAGTTGCCATAATTTATTATCCTATATTGCCTTTTATAAGTAAAGGACTTAACAATTCCAATCTCTTCGTGCCCAATAGTTAGCACTGCATCGATCACTTTTTATTCCACCACTTCGAGCACAATAGCTTTTCTTTCTACTTTTGTCTCCTGGATGTTTACCCATTTTCTTATCGCCAAAAGTTATACGCTTTACTCGACCACCGTCACTACTGCAATTCTTAACGTAAACTTCTTTACGTTTCACACCATAACCACCATTCCCTTTAGGAATAGCACGAGGTGTATTGAGAGTAACAGTTTTGCCTTTGAACTCTGCCATTATTTTCCTGCTTTAACCATTGCTGTTTTATGGGACTGTGAAAAAGTTTTACCTTTTCTCATTTCACTACGCATAATGGACATGTGTTCTTTAGTGTGGTGTTTCTCGTGTTTCTTCATAGTTTCTTTTTGTTTTTTAGTTAATTCTGTCATTTTCTGTTACCTCTAAGTAGATCTCTAACATCAAAACTTTCTATACCAGAACGCGATCCAGGTAGTTGTTCAAAACTTGGTGGTGCCATTGGAGGCAGTTGCTCAAAACCTGGAGGTGCCATCATCATTGGTGGTTCTTCAAATCTTGGTGGATCAAACGGTGGAGGAGGCATTATGATTGGCGCTTCAAAACCTGGAGGAAACATAGGTGGGTCTACTGGTCTTCCCCTATCTCCTGGTGGTACATACGGTGGATCAAACGGTGGATCAAACGGTGGATCAAACGGTGGATCAAACGGTGGATCAAACGGTGGTGTGTACGGTGGTGTGTACGGTGGTTTAAACGGTGGATCAAACGGTGGATAATCTGGTGGTACATATGGCGGATAATCTGGTGGTACATATGGCGGATAATCTGGTGGCGGATCATCAGGTGGTGGAGGTGGAGGTGGAGGTGGTCTATCATCAGGTGGCGGATCATCAGGTGGATCATCATCAGGTGGTGTCATACCTAGTAAACTTGCAAAAGAATTTGCTTGTTGATTTGCTAAATCCTGGGCACTAAGTGCAGTTTGTGAGTTTCTGTAATTTTGTTGACGTGCTTGTTCTTGTAAATTTGTAGGAGGTTCATAAGTATTAACTAAAGACTCTATTCCTGCAGGTTGTTTAGGAGGAATTACTCCTGGTACTTTTGGATTAAATGGAGGATGTCTATACCCATCATCCGAGATGATAGTATAATTATCTCCTGCTCCACCACCAGTGAATTGATCTTCAGTTATGTTGGTGCCATAATTTACTCTACCATTCTTTAATGCTTTTCGTAAAAAACTCATTATTCATTTTCCTCTTCAGTGTTCATATAATTATATACGCCATTAGATAGTTTCAGAAGCATTTCTTTTTTATGTTCTGGTCGTATGGCTACCTCGTTCTCCATAAGTGTTATCACATCTGTACCTAAATTAGTTACAGCAAAACCGACAGCTCGTTTACTAGGATTCTCAATTATTGTTGTTAAGTATTTAAGAGTTTTTGGGTTAGATAATACTCCCCCAAGAATTTTTAACTGTGCTAATTTACCAAGATTGTCTAATGGATGTAAACCTATGTTAGCTGCAGCAAAACCACCACCTTCTTGTCCTGCTTTTGAAGTTAAGAAAGAGGCTTTCTGAGCAAATTTTTCTATAGCTTGTGTAGTTTCAGCACCAAAAACAGCATTTAATTTTGACACCTGCCCTTCTTTTTTTAAGAATTTAACTAAATTTTCACCATTTAAAAATGCTGCAACTGGGCTTTCTTTTTGTGTAACGAACATAGAATCAAGAACATTTTGCATATAAGTTTGTTTAAATCCTATGAACTCATCAGACTCTTTACCATAATAATTCATGAAGTCAACGATATCTGTGGTCTTAGCTCTGTTTATAAGCCAAGGAACGACTTCCTCAGGAGAATATTTTTCTATGGCTTTGTTGAAATTATTGTCTAAAAAATCAAAACGTTTATTAGTTGCATCAACGTATGCCTTAACCTCTTTCGTAAACATTCCAGGTTTACCTTCGTCTAATGCACTCGTTAATGATTTAGTTATCCTAATCATGTCTTCTTTAGGTACATACTTTATAGCAGAACTAAGTTGCTCTAGAGAAGATTTAATGATAGGTGCTGAATCACCATACAATGCAGGATACGATGTACCCATTTGTTTTATCTGCGATAAAACTCGACTGACAGAGAAATTACCATCTACGTCTGTAGCATTTACTAGCATAGAATCATAATGCCCTGCTTGTAGCATCTTACGTGTGGCTTCAGGGTCATCTGTAGCATTTATTACGTCTTTTATTCTTTTAGGGGAGTTTCTTGTTACAATTGTTTGTATAATTAAACCTGGGTCAACACCGTCTTTTTTAGTTAAACTTTTCACCAGTCTATTGTCAAATAAATCTATACCCTCTGCATAAGTTTTTTTAGCATTTTTTAATAATTCTAGCCCAGTGTTTATATTTTCTAATTCTTTGGGGTCAGTTATTTTTTTAGTGCCAAGAACTGTGTTACCACTGGCATCAACATACCTAAAACCTTTTACACCATTGTTAAGAGCTACATCAAACGCTTCGTTTGCACCTTCTTTTAACAAATTGAATTTTACAATATCAAAACCTTTAAGCATATCTGGGTCAAAAGCACTTTGTGAGAATAAAGTTCTATATCTAGCCATTTGTCCAGCAGATATATAGTCAGTAGTGTTGAGTATGTCTTGAAGCATTTTAACTGTATCGTCGTTGAATCCAGCAGATACTTTACCGTCAGCAGTTTTAGGTAAACCTTCTAACAGATCAGCAGCTACTTTTTTTATTGGTTGTGTAGGTATTATCGCCCGACCTTTCAACAGTTGATCGGCTTCATCGTAAAGTGTGTTAGTTGTTGCTCTAAAATTATCAAAAGCATCAGTAACATTTTTTACAACAACTTCACCTACTTCCGAGGGAGCTTTACCAGAAACATCAGCAGTTTTAGTACTCTCCTCTTTAATTGCATTTTTAAGTATTTGTAGTGCAGAATTAGCACTTTCTTCTGTAACAGTAGCAGCAGCATTTCTTTTGGCTTGTATTAATGCACCTAATTGTTCTTCGTTTAGTTTAGGGAAAACATTATTCATGAAAGGTTCGAAAGTTTCTAACCCTTCGTCAGATAAGAATCCATTAATTCTGTCTGACATGTACTTAACATTTTTAGTATTCTTAAGAGTGTTGTAACCGAAAACTTCTTCTATAAGACCAGCAGTTCGACCTAATACCTTTCTATTAGTTGCTTTGTAAACATCAGGAATTGCACCTTCATCTAGTAATTCTCTAACCAAATCATATGTTTGTCTTTGTCCTGGACCAGAAGCTGCATCTACTTTAGGTTGGTAAGTGTATGTTTTAAAATTAAAAACACCTGTGTTACCTGTAGGTACACGAACTTCACCAGGAGAAAATAAATATTTACCAGTTCCTAATAGAAGTCTGCCTCCAGCTTCCCCACCAGCACCTATTGCTGCTTCAAAAGCAACGTCTTTACCTACTTCACCTAACGATTGCTCTTGTGATGCAGGGAAACCTAATAGATCTAAACCAGTTTCAAACCCTTCTTCTAATGCCTTAGCACTACCTGTAGCAGCTCCACTAGCCATCATAGCAGCACCTGTACCATAGTTTCTTGTAGCTATACTGGCTGCGATTGCAGAAACTATCTCAGGAGCAGAACCAGCTAAATCTGAAATATCTTCTCTCTCAAATCCATCAGGGTTGTCTATTATTAAAGGTTTGTCACCTGGAGTAGCACCTAATGCTTCTCTATACTCTGGCATAATAGCGTATCTACCATACTTATCCATCACCCACCCTTCGCCTTTGCCTGCACCAAGAGTTTTAGTCATGAAGTTTTCTTTTTCTTCACCAGTATCCATGAACCCTAATTTTCTTCTAAAGGATTTATTCTTTAGTCCTGCGTACTCAAAACGATCGTCTCTCATTCCAGACATTATTTCTTTCACAGTTGCCGCAGCAGCAGAACCCTCCATAGGAAAATCATACATACTCATGCCACCTGTTCCTGTTGTTGCAGGAGGATATTGTGTACGACTCTGATAACCAGTTGCTACGGAAGCCCTATCTTGACCAGTTAGTCTAGCTTCCATATCGATCAACTCATCGTTATCTAACTCTTGTAAAAAAGTTTGCTGACCTAACGCATTCATTTGAAGATAGTTAGCGTAGATTTCGTCAGTTATGTTTGACATTTATGAACCTTTTGATAATTCCATTAATCTAGATATTCTTTCTTTGTTTTGTAAAGATTGATCTTCTTGAGACATAGTTGTGATCGGTCTATAGTTACCTTCTAATTGATTCATGATGACAGTTTCTGTTCTATCAATTACTTCCATTACTTCTTTATAACGTATCAGAGCTTCTGCTTGAGTTTTATAACTGTCGCCTTTTATAAATTCTCTCACCATTTTTCTATCTGCTTCTGTGAATCTGTCTTCTTTTATAATTCCTTCTATTAAATCTATTTCAGCTACATTTAACAAAACTTTGGTTAACGTAAAGTCTTCTGGGATCTTAAACCCAGTAATATCAGAAAGTATTCTCGCTGCATTTGTATCTAAAAGTTCTCCCTTGATACCAACTACATTCGCAGGAGCATTAGTTAAAATACCCCCAACAAGTTCCATCTTGTTTCGTAAAGATTTATTTGCTAAGTAACGTGTAGCCAGTTCAGCTGGTGCTGTGGGAAGTAGATTAACAGGTATTCGAGCAAGTTCAGCTATCTTTGGATCATTAAGATCTAAACCTATTTGAGTAGCAAACTGTTTAGGAGTAACATTAACAAAAGGCTGTCTTTCCTTTAGTGTATCTAATGCACCTGTTTTAGTAATCTGGGTGTCTGATGTAGCTTTGTATAAACCAGCATAGGTGTTTAATTGATCAATTTTAGTGTCTAAGTCCGCAGTTTTTAATTTCTCTATATAATCACTTTTAATCATATTAGTGATATTGTTCATCATTGTACCTGAGCTGTCGCTTCCGAACACACTATCACCACCGATAAGACCATTGTCTGTTTTTTTAACTAATAAAGAAAAATCGTAACCAGAATTTTTAAATTCTTCTACACTAGCAGCAGTATGGTCTTCTAATAATCCTGTTAATTCTGATAAATCATTTTCTCCTTTTCCAGGTTTTCTTACTAAAAGACTAGAGTCTTGTCTACCACCTTTTTCGTAGTCAGCTACACTAGCAGGAGTAAAGAGTTTTAAATACTCAATCACTTTAGTATCTTTATCACCTTTTTCTTTTAAACGTATGAGGTCACTATATTGTCCTGACTCTGCATATTTACCAACAGAAGCAACAGTAAATTTATCCAATAGATCTTCTTTATTAGTTTCTTCATCCACTAATTTTAAGTCACCTACTTTACCAGATTCTTGGAATGTTTTTAACGAATCAGTGGTTACTTTACCCACTAAAGCTAACAAGTCATTTGTTTTTATTTCACGAGAGGCGTATAGATCGAGTGCTTTTTTCCTAATATCCTGATCTAATTTAGCTTTGTCTGCTTTAGCTTTCTCACCTTTATTAAACATGTATGTAGCAGTTTTACCTTTGGCTTGTAGATAGGCTTGTTTCCAATCCCCAGGTTCATTCATCATAAATGTTCCAAAGACAGAAGCAGGTAATGCCCACTCAGGAATACTTTCACTGTTATTACTTTCTGTGTACATAGAACGTACAAATTCCTCAACAGCTGGTATACCACCTTCATCAATCATGTCAGATATAGAACGATAAGCATCTTGTTTTTCTTCTGTAGTCCCAGAAGCGTTGTCTAAACCTAATGCAGCCACAGCTCGTATTCCGTCTTCTTCTTCCCCAGCTCCAGCATTAGTTAAAACAGACATTACTTCTTCTTCTGCAGCTAGTTTAACCTCAGGAGTTAGGTTATTGGTTTCTTCCATAAATAGTTGTGGGTCCACAAGACTTCTGATATCTAAATCTAAATTTGGTAAAGAACCAGCTTCTGCAAACTGGACATCTTCGTAAGTAGGAGTCATCATTTGGTTGATGGATGTTCCAGCTGGTGGTGTTCCTGGGACAGGAGGTCTTCCTTGAGGAAGACTGTTATTCATTCTATCGTATTCATCTAATGCTTGTTGCATCATGTTTGGATCTATTGCCATAATCTAAGCTCCCATGTATGTTTGCCCTAAAGCATTTGTTAACCCACCTAATGCGGAACCAGTTCCACTAATTCCTGGAGATCCTGTTGTTTGTGTAGCACTTCCTCCTGCTAACGGTGCAATTCCCTGAGCTATGCCAGAATATTGTCCTAAAAGATTAGCAGGTAAATTATATTGACCAACAAAGTTTTGATATGCTAAATCATTACCAGCTTGGTTCATATTACGATTAGCTCCACCAACAGAGCCAAGTAGACTGATGTCTCCTCTCTGTAGTTGACCTAAGTTATTACCTAAAGCACCAAACTGTTGACCAGTTCCTTGCATTAAACCTGCTCCTTGCATACCCATATTACCTATGCTACTACCTAAGTTAGATAAAGCAGAGCCTCCAGCTTGTCCATAATTAGCCAATGTAGAACCTAAACCACTCATAGCACCTCCTGCGGAAGCACCTATGTTACCTAACGTTGAACCTAGATTACCAAGAGTCTGACCACCCATTGAACCTAGACCTGCTATACCACTAGCAAGATTTTGACCTAGATTAACCTGTTGGTTCGTCATATTAGACATCTGATTACCTAAACCAGTTTGAGCTGCACCACGCATTTGACCTAAACCAGCTTGTGTTGCACCTAAGTTAGATAAAGCGTTACCCCCTGCTTGACCAAAATTAGATAATTGATTAGCATAGTTTTGACCAGCTGTAGCTTGTTGTCCTGCTAAACTTCCTAATCCACCAGCTATATTACCTAATTGACCAGCAGCTCCAGATTGTCTTCTTTGTTGATTTTCAAAATTAGTTGCAGCTTGTTGTTGTGCTGAATCAAAACCACCTCTACGTATGCCAGAAACAGCATCTATTTCGGCACCTCTTTGTGCTTCAGCTAACTCTCCAGCTTGTAGTCTAGATCTAGATCCACCAAAAGCACCACTGCCTATCTCTCTCGCTCTTCTTGCTTGATCTGCGACAGAACCTTGCTCTCTTACATCACGTAAGGTTTGTTGTACAACTTGATCTTCGAATGGATTCATATAAGCAGAAGCGGAACTAGGATCAAACTGTTGAGTCGCACCTAATGATGTTCTAGCTGCATCTTGAAGAGTACCTCTAGCTGTTAAGTCAGTGCCACCTAATTGACTACCTAGTAAACCGTATGCTCCACGAGCAGCAGAAGTTGCATTACCCAACCCTGCTAGTGACATATCTGTACCAGCGCCATATAAATTTGAGGCTCTATCTGCACCAGACATTATTTCACCAGCACCTCTGTTGTATAAATCTTGAGCTTGACTAAAACCTTGGTTCTGTAATCCTTCTAAACCTCTGTATCTTTGACCTGCTTCATCGAAACCACCTAATGCTCTATCTGCACCTTGTCTTTGTAGTTGTTCTGCTTGACCATACCCTTGTAAAGCTCTATCTGTACCTTGTCTTGCTAAACCAGCACCAGTGTCGTAACCTGCTAAAGACCTATCTACACCTTGTCTTTGTAGTTGTTGAGCTTGGTCTAAACCACCTAAACCTCTTTCTAAACCACCTTGGTAAAGATCTTGTTGTCTGTTAACATATGGCATGTAACTACCAATGGCTTGGTCTGCTAATTCAAAACTAGCTGTTTCTCTTGGGTCAAACCCTGCTATACGTTCGCCTTGATAAGTATAGGGAGTTGCTCCAGGTTGTCCTATATTTTGGAACTGATTCACCATAGATTGGTTTAAAAGTGGGAATAATCCAGGAACTCCTGCACCTCCGCCTCCTAAAAAATCTTGTATATACTGTGGAGGCAGTTGTTGATTAGTTGTTGTTGAAGTTTCAGCCATTATGCCATCCTTTCGAAGTTATTCATCATCTTATACATTTTATCTGCACCATTTTGTATGCTGCCATTACCTGCTCCACGAACAGCATCAGCAGTCATTACGAATTCATTATTAGAGAGTTTAGCGTTTACTAGGTCTTCTCTTTCTCCTCCTGGACCACTCACTTTCCCACCACCTTGGTGTACACCACCATGTCTAAACATTGGTCTATTTTCACCAACTATCCCACCTGCTTGAAATCCTTCTGTTTTCTTAATGTTCTCAAGCATTTCTATTTGTCTTAATACTTCATCTTCCTCTAGAGGATCCTTAACACCAAACTCAGGGTTTTGAATACGTTTTAATTTTTTATACAGTTCACGAATCATTCTGTCTTCTTTGGATAAATTACGTGTAAACTGCTCTGCTTCATTTTCAATTAACCTAAATGCATTTGTGTCTCTTTCCCCTGTTCTGGGGTTTACTGGGTTTTGACCCATAAATTGTCTCATAAAGTCTTCTATCCCAGTGTATGTAGGTTTTTGCTTACGTTCAGATATTTGTCTTTGCATCATCTCTGGGTAAGACTCAACTTGTTTTTCTACTAAATCACTACCTAAACCACCATCTTGAGCATACACAGGTTGCTGGAATGTAGGGAAAGGAGAATTTAAACTAGCCAGTTGAGGAGCAGAAATACCAGATGCTCTCTTAGCGTTACCTCCTATCATGTCTAGTAACTCACTTCCTTTAGTGATACGCTCCATAGCTGTTTCGTAACCTGGACCAGAAGATGATGCTAAAGTGTTTTGAGGTGCATTCGCATTGCTACCTTGTATACCAGTATTTTGACTAACTGTGTTTTGACCACCTGTACTAGCATTTTGTTGTTGTTGTTGTGCGCTTGAGGTTAATGAAGTTGGACCAGCTGATCCTGGTAGACTACCAACACCTGTTCCTTGTACTCCTTGAGCATTAATATTTGGACCAGATCTCAGATTAGAAGTTAGATAAGGGCTAGTTGCTCCTCCACTATAACTTCCGTCTTCTTGGTTTATACCAACAGCAGCTTCAAAACCTGTTTGGACTGCCCATTTTTCTAAAGGGTTTAAAGAAGCATACGAAGATGTCCCACTTGACACTAATCCTGGACCAAACGACGAAGACACACTTCCTAAGTTACTTATTATAGTTGGGTCTGTGATTCCTATTTTTAAAGCAGCATCCACTGCTGGTAGCCCACTTGATGCCATCTCTGCTTGAACTAATTTAGCTTGTTCTGCAGTTAGACCAGCACTTTGAAAACTAGCTGTTCCACCTAAACCTAAACTTCGACCAGCACCTGAGCCTACATTTTGGAAAAATCCTGTTATACCTGTTTGACCAGCAGCCATAGGAGTCCAGTTAGCACCACTAAAGAATGCACCTACACCTTCACCCATTCCACCACCAAACCAACCACCACCTGCTTGAGCTGCAGTATTAGCAGATGTACTAGCACCCCCAATTCCTGCACCCTGCAATCCTGCAGATGCACCAAAAGCTATAGCCATGTTTCTTAATATATTTTCATCAGGCTGGGCAGAAGTTTTAGTTCCTACCCCTGCACCTATCGCAGCACCAGCTGGACCAGCAATAACACCACCAATTATAGCACCTATAACTGGACCAGCTTTTTTAACTGTTTTTCTTACACTTTTCCATGTTTTACTTGCCCAACCTGCTTCATATAAACCTGTTTCTGGATTAACTGACATAATACCAGAGCCTACAACGTATTGCTCCATAGGTATATCTTCGTTCTCATAAGCTAAACGTAAGTCTTTTCTTAAATTTGGATTTTTGGCTAACAGTTCCTCAGGAACAATTGTTTCACCTGTTGTTGTGTGTGTAAGATGGGTGTCCCCCTTACGTCCTTTGGCAGCTAGATACTCAGCAGCACCTAGTATTCCTTGTCTTGGACTCGATGTACTCGAAACTCCAGGCATAATATACTCCGATATATGTCTACATTTATATAAGCAGGTTGTCTTACTTTACCTGAAAAGCTGCAGTTATGCACTGATATCATAATCATACTTAATTATTCCCGAATAATAAATAGTATATTTAATTTAAAAAAACCCCTTTACTTTAGTAAAGGTGTATAGTATCATTGTTTTATATTAACAAGAAAGGAGAATAGATATGACAGATAGACAGAAAGGTAAAGTGTATAACTGGGAAGATAGTCTTATACCAACCACTAACGAACTTTCTAAACAAGAATGTATTCACATAATAAACGAGTTAAATAAAGTTTATGGTTGTTTAGGTAGATTAAATTTTGTTAACAGAAACCAAAATGCTGATGCTCAGAGTAATGGTTTAATTACAATACCTACTGGATGGGCAATGTGCTGGAAAGTATTACTCCACGAATATGCTCATGTATTATGTTTTGGTAAATATGGTTGGCGTGATGATGTAGAAGTACACGGTAAAGAATTCGTGACAACGTATTGTACATTACTAAAAAACTTTCACCCAACTAAACCTACATATAAAAAACTAGCCCAAAGCCTAAACGAAAAAAATATTGAGTTCCTAAGTTTTGATACACCCTTTGAGAAAAAAGCTAAACGTCGCACTGTTTCTTTAAGTAATTTTAAAGAGGATAAATTCTATGATGAGTTAACCACTACCAGAGTTGCGGTTACATCAAATGGCGCAAAACGTTACTTTACTAGAAAAACCAGAATAGACAAAATATGTTTTGTTATACTAGCATTGAAAAAATCAGAGTTTGCTACCACACTTCCTTTAGAAAAAGTATTAAAAGTATTTAAACTTGGCTTTATTCCTGCTTGGGAAGGCAGAACAAAGTATCCAAGTTTTGTTGATGACATAAACAAAGAGATTAGAGTGGCGTTACGTTCTATGCCTAAAGTTACTATTGCAGATCTCAAGTACATAGATAAACATAAACGAGGCATAAAGTTAATTACTTAGGTGTAGGTTTTCTCTATGTCGTATCCTGTGGTTGGTGCTGTTATTATAATTGTAACATCACCATTAGTAGTTACTGTAACACCACCTAGTTTTGCATCTGCTTGGAATCCTTTCGGGGTTTTAGGTGTTCCAATATCCAACCAAGTGTTACCAGTATAAACCTGTAAAACTTCTATAGACGTATTCCAAACAATAGTTCCTGGGTCAAAGTAAAGCGTGTCGCGTAAAGCAGTATCTATTTGTCTTGTGTTATCTGGATTAAACGAACCTATGTTTAATTCTATTACTCTCACCAACCTGTTGTATATTTCAGGTGTAACTTCTGTATTGGCTATAGGTAACCTAGTTGTCAGCAACCTGCTCATCGTCTGCCATCGCTTTTAACATCAATCCTTGTAGCACCTAATCTCCAACCAGTATCGTTATTACTTGAATTTGTATTAGTGTCATCAGATTCTAAACGTATCACAGCTTGTCTTGCTCGACCCCTTATATGTGCTTGTTGAGTTGTACTAGCTATAGCGTTAGTACTATTAGTCGTAAGAGAATCTCCAGGGAAATTTCTAGTTTTTAAAACTAGATTGACTAAACCAGATTCACCATTATTTAAAAACTTGACATCTGGTATAATCTTAGAAAGGAAAGCAAACTGTTCACCTTCACCTATGTCGAAATCACTACTTTCTATAAACACATTAGTCATAGGACTACCATCATCGTTGTACCCAAACTCATGCTGATAAAGATAATTACTAGATGTTGCTCTTGGGTAATTAACTATTCCTTCATCGAGCCACGCAGTTCTGCTTAATTGTCCATATGTCCAGATTTTGTAGACATAGTCATACATAACGTATCTATCTATTTCAAGAGAATTAGAAGAACAATAGAACCAACCTACTTCGTCAAACTTAGAATTACTAAATCCAACTACTTTAAAAATCTGACCATCATTAAAATCATCGAAAACATAACTAAGTACATTACAAGGAACTTTTTGTACTGAACCATTATATGTATAGAAGTTTTCCTGACCCATCCAAAAGACTCCAGGAGGTGTATTAACTGCAGCATTGGGACTAGCTAAACCTGAATCATTGTTTAATAGATTGATTCCAAAAGTATATGGTGGTCCAATAAACTGCATACTATATAAAGCAGTATCAGTCCAAATTAAAACTTCTTGTCTGCTCTTAACTGCACCAACAATTAAACTTCCCTCATCTAATCTTAAATCACCAGCTGTGTTTGTTGTTAATGGTTCAAAGTCTAAAGCATTCTCTTGGTCACTAAACGCAATTAACATAGGGTCTATAACACCTGTTCTTACACCACCGACTATAGGGTCAGCACCCAGAACAATAACATGTCTATCTGTATTTGAAACTAAAGTTTGTAGACCAACAGTCGGAACTAAGTTTGCTCCAGTTTTCGTTGATAAATTAACAGCTCTTATTTGTGAGTTTGATGTAAACTCTGATTCACTCCAATAAAACACACCACCTGCACGTGGATTAATAATTAAATCTTGTCCAAAATGATCGTGGGTCCAAAGTCTCAGCTGTCCAGCTTCAGTAATAGAACTAGATGAACCCCATGTAGAGTCCCCCCAAGTACTAACACCCCAACCAGTAGAATTAACATATACATCTAAGCCACAATTGATTTGATATGCTCCAACCACAGTTCCTTGACCGTTGCCAGAATCACTAGAGTTTGCTGTTACAGTCACACCACTAGTGTTTTTAGCTGTAATTGTGTAAACATTGACACTAGTTACACCATTAATTTCATATTCTTGATTTAAAACAGAAGCAACAATTAATCCACCTAAGGAAGCACAACCACTATACGTGACAAAATCACCAACTACAGCACCATGAGCAGTGTCGGTGACAGTAAGTACAGAACTGCCATTAGCAGCAGCAAAAGATATTTCATTATTACCTGTGGTTAAACGTATAGGTGTTATATCTGTAAATGTCGTACCACCTTCCTCTATGTAGTATTTACAAGTAGTTCCTAACCCTAAGTAACGTGTTCCTGCTAGTGAGACCCATGCATGTAGAGCTCTACACGTACCAGAAAACGTTGTATCATTAGCTTTACGCCATCCACCTACTTTCTGTGGTCTTCCTTTATTAAACCTAACTAAATTAACATCAAACCAACCACCTTCAGTGTCGTAAGAAGTTCCTTCTCTGTCGATTCCTGGTCTTAATTGAAATTTAGATAATGGCATGTTATACTTGACTCCAGTCTTTACCTTCAAAAAATAAAGCTTCTGCTTCTCTACGTCTAATCAGACCCTCTAAAACTTTACCTTTTGCTTTATTCCAACGTTTCATTTGACTTGGGACTTCTTCATATTCTTTGTTGTTTAATACTTTTAACATAGTAGAAGCTTTTAGATTAGCTGGTCCAAGATTGAAAACCCAACTTACTAAAGAATCAAATTGATTTTGATTAAGGTCAACAGTCACATAGTCTTTGATATATCCTTCA
>TARA_R110000850_G_scaffold147591_1_pt1 | contig 32159 bp, 24 predicted proteins | sample TARA_R110000850 | Tara Oceans TARA_R110000850 (sample SAMEA4397586) | marine metagenome | biome: Polar Biome; feature: [SRF] surface water layer (ENVO:00010504); material: water (ENVO:00002006), including particulate matter (ENVO:01000060) such as... | depth 5 m | reverse complement strand
CAGATTTACAGTCTGCCCTCGTTGGCCGCTTGAGTATCTCCCCAACTTTTAATTATTTCAATAAACCTTAAAATGATTTTATAAAAACCAAATTAGTACTCTAAAATATAGAGCCAGTGGAGGGACTCGAACCCACGACCTGCTGATTACAAATCAGCTGCTCTAGCCAGCTGAGCTACACCGGCCTAATCAATAAAAAAAGTCCGCTATTTCTAACGGACTGCAAATGTATGGAAATATTTGTTTAATCAAAATGTTTTTTGCAAATATTTTTATTTTATACGTGAGCTCTTAATTTCTCTTTTCTTTTTACCAGTACACGTTCTAAAGAATTTGTACATAAATCAACCGCTTCCTCAAAAGATTTTGCTGTTTTTTTAACCATTAAATCATCTCCAGGTACGTTAATTCGCACTTCTGCAATTTTATTTTCTTTATCACTTGTATTCTCTACTTTTAAAAAAACCTCTGATGAGACTATTTTATCATAGAATTTTTCTAATTTATCTAATCTTTCTTGTGTAAAGTCGACAAGTTTTCTGTCAACATTAAAATTTACTGCCTGAACATTTACTTTCATAATTCTAGTTTTTTAAGGTTATACACTATTACTTATTCCTAGGATGCGCATCTTTATAAACTTTTTGCAATTCCGACAAACTACTATGAGTGTAAATTTGAGTAGAAGACAAACTAGCATGACCCAACAATTCTTTAACCGAATTTAGATCAGCACCATTGTTTAATAAATGAGTTGCAAACGTGTGTCTAAGAACATGGGGGCTTTTTTTTACCTTTTCAGATATAGCACTAAAGTAGGAATTAATCATTCGATACACAAATGTTTCAGAAAGAATTTTTCCTTTTTTAGACAAAATTAACACATCAGTATTTTGGATACTTTCTAACTTATCTTTTTGCAAACTATACAAGTCAATTAAATCAATGGTACAATCCAACAAAGGGATTATTCTTTCTTTATTTCTTTTTCCTAAAACCTTTAAAGTTTTATTGTATTTGTCTAGATTATTAGTTTTTAAATTAATCAATTCAGCACGACGAATTCCAGTAGTGTAAAACAATTCGACTATTAGCTTATTTCTGATTGATTCAAAATCATTCTCAACAAACCCCATATCCAAAACGCTATTTAATTCTTTTTCTGAAAAAGGAATTTGAACTTTTTTAGGAACTTTTAAGGATTTGTGTTTTGAAAGTGGACTAAACTCAATTTGCTTAATCTTCAACAAAAATTTATAAAATGATTTTAAAGAGGAAATTTTTCGGTTTATGGATTTATTGGCAATGCCGCTTTCGACCAAAACAACAATCCAGTTTCTTACTTGTGAATAATTAATTTGCTCTAAAGGAAGTTTTTCGTGATTTTCTTCTAAATACTTTTGAAAGGATTTGATATCATCTAAGTAGGCACGCAAAGTTAGAGAAGAATAGTTTTTCTCTTTTTGAAGATAATCCTGATAAGCTTGCAAATTAGTAACCATAAAAAAACCGTTAGCTACAAAGTTACACTTTATAAACTAACGGTTATTATCTTGACATTAAAAAATATTAATTTTCTAATGCGTCTTTCATGTTCTGAATATAAGCAGCTTTTTGAATTTTTGCTCTATTTACTACAGATGGTTTGTGAAACGCTTGACGCGATCTTAATTGACGAACAGTTCCTGTTTTATCAAATTTTCTCTTGTAGCGCTTTAAAGCTCTATCTATATTTTCTCCGTCTTTAATTGGTATAATTAACATAATTTTGACACCTCCTCTCGTTAAGGATGCAAATGTAATTATTAATTATGAATTGTGAGTTATGAATTACGAATTATTTTAATAAATGATGTTTGAGTTAAAAAAATAAAAAGATATAGTGGATAGCTGGATTAGCTTCTATTAAAAAAACCAAGATATAATTTCTTATATCTTGGCTTAATAATTTATCTTTTAATTAAAACCTATTTTACTGCTGGTTTATAATTTTGTTTGTCGATTATCATTTTTGATAGAATTTCTTTAAGGATTTCTGAAGTTCCTCCTCCAATTGGTCCTAAACGACTATCTCTAGACATTCTTGCCAATGGATATTCTTCCATATAACCATAACCACCTAGCATTTGAAGACAACTATAAATAGTTTCGTCTGCTACTTTGGTTGATTTTAGCTTTGCCATTGTTGCTTCTTTTACAACGTATTCTTTTTTATCTAAACGTGCAACTGCAGCGTAATTAAACACTTTACAATGTTCAACATCTGTTGCATGTTCTACGATTCTGTGACGTAGCGCTTGAAATTGATTGATTGTTTTTCCGAAAGCTTCACGTTGTGACATGTAGTCAATTGTATATTCTAACGCAAACTCTGATCTTGCGTGTGCATTTACAGCCATAATTAAGCGTTCAAAAGCAAAATGCTGCATGATGTATGGAAAACCTTTTCCTTCTTCACCCATTAGGTTTTCTAAAGGAATTTCTACATTATCAAAAGCAATTTCTGCAGTATCTGAAGCTCTCCAACCTAATTTATCTAATTTAGTAGCAGAAACTCCAGTTGTTTTAGTATCTACTAAAAACATACTAATTCCTTTGTTTCCTAATTCTGGGCTCGTTTTAGCAGCAACCACATAATAATCGGCATAAACTCCATTAGTAATAAAAGTTTTAGAACCATTTAAAACGTATTTATCTCCTTTTTTAACAGCAGTAGTTCGCATTCCTGCAACATCACTTCCACCAAAAGGCTCCGTTACACACAAAGCTCCTATTTTATCCCCTAATATACTTGGAGTTAAATAGTCTTGTTTAATTCTTTCATCTCCTTCTGCATTTAAGTGTGTCATTGCTAAATAAGCATGTGCCCACATGGCAGCAGCAAAACCACCTGAATTAATTTTTTGAAGTTCTTCTAAAAAAATCACAGTATAAAATAAATCTAGATTCATTCCACCATAAGCTTCTGGATAATTAATTCCGAAGAAACCCATATCTCCAAATTTTTTCCAAATGAAACGCTCTATTGTTCCTGTTTTTTCCCATTTATCAATATTAGGCACGACTTCTTTTTGTAAAAAATCACGTAAACTTGCCCTAAATAATTGATGTTCTTCTGTAAAGTATAATGAATTCATATATCTATATTTCTTGTTGTTTTTTTAGAATTCCAAATATAAGGCTATTATTTTTATTTTTTCGTTAGGCATTCCTTTAATTTTTGTTAAATCCTCAATATTCTTAATGTCATCATTTGCGCTTCTGTAAATTACAATTTGTCGTGCAAGATTATAATCAAAATAAGGGAACTTTGACAATTCTTTTATGGACAAATTATTAATGTCTATTTTTTTGATTGATGGATTTGGTCCAACAAAAAATCTTTTTTGCATATCTTCATAAGCTTCAGGAGAAACTCCCCAAACATGTTGCAATTGCTCAATAGAGGCAAAAGCTCCAAATTTCTCTTTTTCTTGAAGAATGATTTCGGAAATTTTTTCACCAATTCCATAAACCTCAATAATATCTTCTTTTGAAGCAGTGTTTATATCTTTGAGAACAATGGCTTTCTTTTCTGGAAATTTTTTAAAGTTGGGATTTGAATAATCTTTATACGTTGAATTATTTTTATTTGTAACCCAGTCAGGAAACTTGAAATGTGGCGAAATTTTGTTTAATAGTTCGGTTGAAACTTGAGTTACTTGCTGGAATTCTTTTATTGAATTTACATATTTGTCTAGTGCTCTAAATTTATGAAGTCTATCAATTTCATCAACTGACATACCTAAAATTGAACCCTTATAGTCTGTTATGAAATTTGGGTTAAAAGGTTTAATTTCATATTTCTTATTGTTGCTTATTTGCTTTAGACTATCTATTTCACTTTGCATAGCCAACCATTCTAATTCTTTATTGGATGGATTAATAGTTTTTGGATTAAAATCATAAAAATGCCAACCAATTTGAAACAAAATTACGATTAGTAACAACAAAAAAATCCCACTTCTGTGTTCTCTTGAAAACATGAAGTAGGATTTTATATTTTTCATTCTTCCTAAAATTTATTTTTTAGGTTCTTGTCTAACTAATTCGTCATCATTATCTGAAAACGAATCAGGTTCTTGTTTTGGTGGAATAGTTAAAACTTTATAGAAAAAGTAAGCTGCAAAGCTAACTACTATCCCTTGTGCACAAACCATTGTTATTATTGCTGTTGTGTTCATAATTATTCTCTCCCTTCTTTAATTCGTTTTTTATAAGCCAAATATACAACTAATGAAATAAATAAGAACAATGATAAAAGCAACATTCTTCCTAAGAATTTATGAAATGTATTGTTTGTAAAATTACCCGTAGCAATTTTATCGTTTGGCGAAATTTCGTCTCCTAATTTAACCGTTGTTATTTGATTTTTAGAAGCATCAAATTTATAGTCAATTGCATCTTGATAGTTTACAACTTTTACTTTTTCAGTTTCTTTATCAAAAACTTTTTTCTCGTTTTCGAATGAAATTTTGATATAATTAGCACTAACCTCTTCTACTTTACCTTTTTTGGTTCCTGTAGCATCAAAATTTTCAGCATAATATGTATCTGTAAACCATTCTTTGTTATTCGTATCAGCATCTTTTACTTTATCTATCCAATCTGGAATACTTGTTACAAGCACAGAACCTAATAATAATGGCGTTACAATTAAAATTATGTATTTATAGATTCCAGGAATTTTTATATCTGCGCCTCTGTTGATTTCTGCCCATCCTTTTTTGATTCCAAAAATATAAGAGAATAAAATAGTTTCAAGGAATGCAAAAACAACTAAACTTACAGTTCCTGCCCAATAATCATATTGGTCAAACAAACCTTGTTTGTAGAAAATCACAGTTGGTAATCCCATTAATAAAGCTAAACCTCCAAAAGACCAAGCTCCTTTAATTTTACTCCAATTGAATTCATCTTGCATGAATCCCATCCAAGGTGTTCCCATGGCTAATGAAGACGTAATTCCTGCAAAGAATAACAATCCAAACCAGAAAACTCCGGCAAATATGGAAAGAGTATCACCCCATTGTTGGAATAAATATGGCATTGTTTGGAAAGCCATACCAAAACCTGCGTTTTGAAGTACCCAATCCAATCCTAAATAACCTGCTGCAATTGGAATTACAATTAAACTACCTAATACAACTTCAACAAATTCATTCATAAAACCAGCCGAAACGGCATTAAGAGCGATATCATCTTTTTCTCTAATGTACGAAGCGTAACATTGAATAGTTCCCATTCCCACAGATAATGTGAAGAAAATTTGTCCTGCTGCTGCCAGCCAGACTTTTGGATTAGTCAACGAATCAAATTGCGGTGTCCATAAGAAATTTAAACCATCCCATGCATTTGCATCAGGAAATATATCTGAAGCACCTGTCGTCCCGAGTGTTAATCCACGAACTGCTAAAACAACTCCAAACATGATTAATAAGGGCATACCTATTTTTGCTACTTTTTCAATACCACCTAAACCTTTAGAAAGAATATAAGTATTTAAAAGCAAACAGATTATATAAAAGACAACCGCTTCATAAGGAATACCTGTTGTAGACTGAGCAACATCAACATAGGAGTTGAAAAACCCAGCCACATCAGCTTGACTCATACCATTAAAAGTACCAATTAACGTATGATAAACATAAGACATTGTCCAAGACTCTATGTAACAATAATAAGCTGCTACTGCTATGTTTGTAAAAATTCCGAAAACACCAATGTATTTCCAAACTCTACCTTTTGCCATTGTATTAAGAATGTAAGGTGTACTATGATTTCCTCTAATTCCACCATATCTACCGGTTGACCATTCAATAAAAAGTAAAGGAATTCCCATTACAAGGAAACAAACTAAGTAAGGAATTATAAAGGCTCCACCCCCATTTTGCACTGCTTGGACGGGAAATCTTAAGAAATTTCCAAGTCCAACTGCATTTCCAGCCATTGCTAATATAAGGCCGACACGTGAGCCCCAAGAATCTGCTTTTGTAGACATAAAATATTTTTGGTTAGTTATTAGTTTTTCAAAGATAATAAAACCATTGAAAAAACAAAGAATTTATTGACTTTTACAAATCAAACACAGAAGAACGTTTTGTATAAACCATATCTTTAAGCTTTAACAAAAACCCTAAAGTTAGATAAACACCAAACCACAAACCAGCCGTAATGAATGAAATATAAATAAAAAACAAACGCACATTGGTTGCTTTCATGCCTAATCGATCAGCCAATCTTGAAGCAACAAAAAATCCGTTTTTCTCAAAAAAATGTAATATATTTCTAATCATTGTGTTTTTTCTTAATTCAAAGATATAATTATTTCTTTAATAATGTTAGTCCAATAGCGCACTGTAAACATTTTTTATTGTTACAATACTCATTTTTTAGCTGTAATAAAGATTGCGATTCAAAAGCATTTTTCGATTTAATTTTAAAGAAATCGAATTTTTCTATAATAGCATTTTTTTCTGATTTTAAAGATTGAATCAAATCAATTAAATCTTCAACATTCTCTTTTCCATTAGCTTTTGCGTATAGAAATTTCAAAGGAATTATTGTATTGATGATGACTAAATCTACGAATGAATTACTAATTTTCTTTACTTTACTTTTACTTTGCGAATCAAAATTATAATGGTTTATCCAATAATTTGACGTTGCATTATTAAAAACGGTATAAATTTCTTCTTTTGAGTTTGCTAATATTAGTTCTATAAACAAGGTCTGTTTTGTGTGATAAAGCATTGCTAATTGTGCCAAACGAATTGTTGGAAAATTATCGGGTCTTAATTTAAAAAACTGAATGGGTGTTATGTGTGAAGTTTTTAATTGATATTTATGAGCTAAAAATCGCCAACGTTTTTGTAAATCAATTAAATAATTATCTTGCTTTTCATCGTTTAGCAATTGACCTCTTCCAAAAAACAAGGCTTCTAAATTTTCAACTTCGAAAGATTCTTTTTTTAGAATTGAAAACGGAATTGACTTTGCCAAATCGAGAAAGGATTGACCATTGATATTGAGTCCAAAATTCTTGGCTAACATACAAAAGAGTGTAGCTTCCCAATCTGAATGATTTTCTTTTAATAAAACATTGAAAGGAATGGCTTTATTTTCTAATCGTTCAAAAAACAACCTTTCTTGCCAACTAGTTAACACTATTTCCTTAACAGAAGCAATTTCTTTTTCGCAAAATATCCAAGATTTTGGAGTTAGCAATTCATTGTATTTAGATAATTCTTCTTGAAGCACAAGGTTTTTTAACTCTAAAACAGGAATTACTGAATTATCTTTTCTATAAATTTCGGTATCATGCTCCCAAACTACATGAAGGATTACACTATCATAATTTGTATCTTTTTCGTGATTGTGTAAATACCAATCAGAAGATTTCATATGTATCTCTACATTTCCTGCCCATTTTTGATTATCTATTATTAATTGAGCATTAAAAAAATCAGGTCCTTCTTGTTGCAAATAATTACCAACATTGACAAGTAGAACATTTTCTCCTTGTGTAGTCTTAAGGTTAGAAAAATCAAACTTTTTATTTTGCCAGATATAGTGTAGAAAATCTTCTTTCATTAACTTAAAATTGAAACACTAAGATATAAAAAATCCCAATTGAAAAAATATCAATTGGGATTTCTATGCATTTATTTATTAAAACAGATTAATCAATGTAACCCATTTTCTTCATCCACTCATCATTATACATTTTACCTACATAACGACTTCCGTGATCATGAAACAACACAACAACTACGTCTTCTGGTTTAAAATGTTCTTTTAATTGTAATAAACCTTTAATCGCAGCCCCAGCAGAATTTCCTAAAAACATTCCTTCTTCTTTTGAAAGTCTTTGTGTGTAAATTGCTGCGTCTTTATCGGTTACTTTTGTAAAACCATCGATAATTGAAAAATCTACATTTAGAGGCAAAATGTCTTCTCCAATTCCTTCTGTTACGTAAGGATATATTTCTTTTTCATCAAAAATTCCGGTTTCGTGGTATTTTTTAAATACTGAACCATAAGTATCTATTCCCCAAATTTTGATGTTTGGATTTTTTTCTTTTAAGTATTTTCCAACACCCGAAATTGTTCCACCAGTACCAACTCCAACTACAAAATGAGTAACTTTTCCGTCCGTTTGTTCCCAAATTTCTGGACCAGTACTTTTATAATGTGCTTTTGCATTACTTGGGTTATCGTATTGATTTACATACCAAGAATTTGGAGTTTCTTCTCCTAATCGTTTTGAAACTGAATAATACGATCTTGGATCAGTTGGATCTACATTTGTTGGACAAACTACTACTTCTGCTCCAACAGCTTTTAAAATGTCAACTTTTTCTTTGGATTGTTTGTCGGCCATTACAAAAATACATTTGTATCCTTTAATGATGGCTGCAAGTGCTAATCCCATTCCAGTGTTACCAGAAGTTCCTTCTATGATTGTTCCACCGGGTTTTAGTCTTCCATCGGCTTCAGCGTCTTCTATCATTTGAAGAGCCATCCTATCTTTAACAGAGTTTCCTGGGTTAAAGGTTTCATATTTAGCTAGTACTAAACAAGGAAGTTCTTCGGTAAGTTTGTTTATTTTAACCATTGGAGTATTTCCAATAGTTTCTAGTATGTTTTTTGCGTATATCATGTCTTTGTTATTGAATCGTTATAATTATAGATTCTTTTAATTGCGTGCAAAGATATGAGTTTGATATAGGATAGCAAAATAAGTTTACGATTTGTTGTAATAACGCTTTTTTAGAGACCTTTATAGAAAAGCAATACAAAATGACATCTAACACAGATTATCTCACAAAACGCTATTTACATGTTTGAATTCGATGAACACTACGACTTTGTAGTGCTAACGAAAAGCAGGAATTACAGACAATGACAAGCTAAGTATGCAATTCTAAAAAATTATTGAAAGAAGTTCCAAACTAAACCAAATCGAACAATAAAATCGCGGTAAGGGTAATTGGGTGCAGAATAATAGTTATATCCAGTGAAAGAAGAGTTAAAGTGCTCCGCTTTTAAGAATATTCTGGTTTGACGTACTTTTGCATTAATAAAAAAGTCTAATGTCGGAAATCCACCAATTTTGGTTTGGTTTTGCACATAAAATTCACCTAGCAAAGGATTGTAATCGTTTGCATAATATTCCGTAAAATAATTAAGGGTAATTCCGGTTTGGATTTGCATGGCTTTTTTGAAAATCTTATCCGTAAAATAAAGAGTGTTTCTTGTTACAATTTGAGGCACATTAACCACATTGCTTGATTGATCTACATTTTGATATAAAACAGTGTTATCTAAAGCAAACTTCCAGAATTTAATTTCTTTTTTGGCTTGAAATGAAATATAATTTATAGTATTATCAAATTGTTTTGGTTTAACTTTTAACAATGTGATGTCGTTATTCTCATTTTCAAAATACAAATGATCATTTATGATTTTATAATTGAAAGCTAAATCAATCCATTTGGTAGTAGCAGAAATTTTAAATTGGTTTAATTTTTCGTTTTTAAAGTTATTATACCAATTATAATCTACGTAATTACTTTGATATAAAGTATAATTTAAAGCAGGAAGGCTGTTTAGCTTTTGGTATTCAAATGAAAAATTATAATCGTCATTTAACTTATAAGTAACATTTGCTTCAATATTTGAAATAGATTGATCTGTAATTGCATTAGAGACTAATAATTTAGCCACTAAATTATTAGCAAAGTAAGTGTAAGTTCCTCCAACATTATTTATTCTGTCATTTAGGGCATTTGGAACTGTAATGTTTCCAGAAGTATCATTAACGACACTGTTGTAATAGTAATTATAGTTATTGTCATCGACAAAAAACTCAACGTTACCAAAATCTTTTGTTTTGTAGGCTACACCAAGTTTATTATAAAAATGATTATATCTTGTTTTATTATAAATTGAATTTGAAAATGAATCTCCAAACCTAGTACTTACTGTTTTTTGATTATATTCGAAGAACTTATATTCTTGATTAAATTGATGGCTAAAAACTAAACTATTAGGGTTGGTTTTAGAAAGTCTAAATGAGTGATCTATTAAAAACCTATTACCTTTTAAAAGATTTTTGGCATCTCTAAAATACACATCTAATTGTGCTCTTTCATCGTAAGGTGCTTCACTACTCTCAAAATCAGCATTAGTAGTTATACCTCCATTTTCTTGGTTTAATATATCTTGTCCGGTAAAATGAGCATTTAAAACATATCTTTTATCATTTGTAAAATAACTTGAAGTAAATCTAAAATTACCTGAACTTGATAAGTTATTTATATATTTCCCTAAAGATCTAATCCCTTTGTATGCTATAGAAAAATTTAAATTTGGCTTTGTGTTTATGGTTAAGAAAGCATCAAGCGATTGTCCTTGCTCCATAACGGTTTTAAAATATAAATCTGACAAAGGTGTTGGAACAGAATAATACTTAATATCATCTACTTCTAAATAATTAAAGTGTTTTGCTTTAAAACCAAAGTTAGGCAAAGTTCCATTATTTATTAACCCAAAGTTTAGTGTATTATAAGTTTGACCTTCGTTAGTAAAAGGAAGCAGTCCGAATATGTCTTTTCTTAACATATTGAATTTATATTCTTTTTGTAGGCTTAAAGTAGTATCTAGAAACGTAGTATCTTTTTCTAATGTATATATTTTATAAAGATCAATAGAAGGTTTTTCCTTTTTAGGAAATGTTTCAAGTCCATCAACATTGTCTTCTTGAGAAAAAGAAGATAAGCTTATTAAAAAAAAGAATAGTAAAAATATATTTTTCATTTGCATAAATAAGAGCAAATGTAATAATTTAAAAACAAAAAAAGACTGCTTAAAAAGCAGTCTTTAAAAATTTATAATTTAATTATAATTAAATTTTATTTTTTTTTGATTTTAACTTGAAGTTAGCAAGTTTTCCAGATGCTAAAACATCACCAGTAGTATAGTCTTTTACAACATAATTAGTACCAGTTTTTGTTAATCTAGCAATTGGATAATATGCACTAGGATTACCTTGTTGAGCACCACCTTCAGAAAATTTCCAGTTGTTGTCAACATTAATTTCTTTAATGAATACACCAGGCTTAGACATCGTTACTTTAACTTTAAAGAAGAAATCACTTGCAGGTAATGAATTACCAGTTGTTGTCCATAAACTTGGAACAATAACATAAGTACCATCAGGCGTTGTAGCATCTAAAGTAATAGATTCAGGACAACTAGAGTAACTATCTGCAACTACACTAGTTTCAAATTCGTCATATATCTCTAAATCAAAATCTAAATCGCAATAACCATGCTGATTTCCATCTGTACCAAGATAAGAACCTTCACTTACAGATCCAAATGAATTAGCAGATGTTTGAGTCCAATCAAGTACAGTAACAAAATCCGAAGAAGTTTTGTTAATTACCGAAACATTAATCATATCTGATCCAGATGCAATAGCACCTCTTGAATAAGAATCTGAATACAATCTAAATTGTAGTGTTTCTGTACCTTCAGGCAATAAGTCAAATATTGGAGTAATATCAAATGTTCCTGTAGAAGCATAAGCAGGTACAGTTACAATATGACCAATAGCACCAAAACCATCACCATCTGAAGTTTCTGTTCCAGAACACATATAGTCACCAAAAGATCCTGTTCCACCAACCAACTCTAATTTAAAAGTCATATCAAGGTTAAGAGCTGTAGCAGTTGTTAATGTTACAGTTGCTGTTTCGCCTTCCTCAATTGTAAAATTAGTTTGATTCGCAGTAACAACTGGCTTTACTGAACGAGCGTCAGTAGTGTCATTCTCAATCTCATTACAAGATGTAAAAAACAACGAAACCATTATTGAAGCAAAAAAAGCTTTATTTATAAAATGTTTTTTCATGTTTTAAGTTTAAATTAAATTCTTGTATAAGTACCAGTGTAGCTTCTCCATACAGTGTTTCCTGTAAAACCAATTTCATATTTTGTTATGAATTGATTAATATCTGTAACTGTTCCGTCTAAACCATTATTAGCACTATTTGGTCTTAATATATTAGAATATACAGATGCTAAATTTTGTTCTGGAATAGTAATTTCTCCACAAATATCAGCAAAATCATAACCTTGTCTAGTTGAAGCACTCAAAACTCCAAACGCATAGTTACCAGAAGTACGAGTTACAAAATTATTAACTGATGTTTCAGTAACAGTTTCTCCAACAAATACAGAAGGTGATGCTAGATCCGCTCTCTTAACAGAAACAGTATAATTTCCAACACCTGATGGACCAGCAATTAAAGATTGACACCCTACAAAAATCACTTTTAATGACTCATATTGTGTACCAACTACTGTAGAGTTACTAGCAGAAGTTAATTTAACAACTAATTCAGTTTTCATTGTTGGGTTTAATTGCCCAGTGTTAATTAAAAGAGGAAATTCAGCAAATGTACCTCCAGCTGGAATAGTAACTTTTCCAGTAGTATTAGCAAAGTTAAACTCTACACCTTCAGTAGCAGTACTACTAGCTAAGTCAACTTGATATTGCACTTCTATTGGAGCGCTTAAAGTTTGACCATTTCCAGTACCAATTAAAGTAACAGGAAATCCTAATTGTATTTGCCCTTCATCAGTAAAGTAAGATACAGTTTCAAATGATTTTGAGAAACCTACAATCTTGCTTCCTGAGTCAAGCTGATGTTCAGCTCTAATATCATCATTGGTACAAGAAAAAAGTACCGTTGTAATAGCAAATAATGATAAAATCTTTTTCATAATTTATATTTTTTTAAATTGATTAATATGCATACCAGAAAGAACCAGTAGCAAAAACATTACCTTGAGCAGGAACGTTTGCTGAGTTACTAGTATATTCTGATGTTGGGTATAATAAACGTCTTGGTCTATTAGCTTGAGTAGCTCCTAAGATTGAACCAGGAACAGAATCTATAAGACCAGTTCTTGTATATTCAATAAAAGTTTCTAAAGATTGGCTTGTACCTTGTAATGCAATATTTTTTTGATACATAATTGCTTCAATTTTTTGAGCATACGTACCAGAACCATATCCTTTACCAGGAGTACCATTAATAGAACCTGTATAAGTTCCTGCTGTTGTTCCCAATTGAATACAAGACGCATCAATTGCTGCATCAAACAAACTTTGAGCACTTCCAGTTAAATAACCTCTATGAACCGCTTCAGCTTGTAATAACAAACTTTCTGCTAACGAGAACATGTAAGCATCTTGAGAAGCACTTGATAAAACACCAAGTCCAAAAGATGATAAAACTGCAGGAGCAGTTCCTCCATTTACAACAGAACTATCTCCTTGTAATACACCTACTACAGAACCACCAACTAAAGTAAATAATCTTGATCTTCTTGGATCAGAAGTAGAATTTAAGTTGTCAGCATTTCTTTTAGACGCTTTGTATTGTCTGTAGAAAGCAGTTACTGTTGTGTTATCCTCACCATACATAATATTCCAGAATGGATTACGAGTATCAGCACGAGTATCTGAGTAACCAGGGTTTAAAGTTGCATTAACACTTAAGAAAGAAGCACCAGATAAAAGAGCAAATTTATCAGCAACATAAGTTGTTGTTTCACTATCAGTACCAGCTTCTGCTAAATCAACTTGACGCATAAGCAATCTTAATTTCATTGTATTAGCAAAATCTTTCCATTGTGACATGTTACCACCAAAAACTGCATCTTCTGCACCAACAGCTTTTGCTGATGGAGAATTGTCAATTAAAGCAATAGCTTGATCTAGTTGTGCATATAAATCACGGTAAACAGATTTTGCACCATCATAAGCAGGAGTAATATCAGCTACACCTTGGTGAGCTTCTGTATAAGGAACATCACCATACATGTCTACTAAAATTTGAAAATAGTAAGCTTTACAAATTTTTGCAATAGCTACGTGATTTTCATAATTAGGAAACTCAGTATTAATAATATTACTTAAGTTAGCCGTATTACGCATAGGAGTATTCCATATTGCTGCGTAAAAATTATTATCTATTGAATAAGAAAACTCAGCAGGATTAGTTACCGCAAATGAATTTACGTCATACCCCCAGTTATTCATAAATAAATTACCTAAAAAGTTCATTGAAGTTGTTACGTTTGCGTAAGAACTTGTTTGAGCTGCTGCCAAAGCTAAATCAGGTGTTACATCAGTATCTTTAGCATTATTTGGAGAATCATTAATATCCAAATAATTATCACATGACATAAAACTTAGAAATGCGAACAGAGCTAAAATTTTTATTTTTTTCATATCTAATTTTTTTTAAAATGTTGCGTTTAATGTAAATGCCATAGTTCTAGTTGTAGGGTATCTACCAATATTAGCAAAACCTTTACCATTACCATTAGAGAAAGAAGATTCAGGATCAGCATAACCTCTGTTTTCTTTAGCTAAGAATACGAATGGGTTTCTTGCAGAAACACTAAAACGTAGCGAAGAAAGACCAATTCTTTTAACAGTTTCACTTGGTAAACCGTAACTTAAAGCAATCTCTCTAATTTTTAAAGCAGTAGCATCTAACACCATGTTTTCAGCTATATCTGCATATTCATCTTGAAAATAAGATAAATAAGAAGAATAAGTATTACCACCAGTTACTGTACTTGTATTGGCTGTATACACACCAGGAGTAGTTTCAATAGAAGAGTTAGGGAATATAAATCCAGATCTTCCATTTACTGCAGACTCATATAAGTGACCTGACCATGATAACCAATCTTTTGATTGAGCATAAAACTGGTGACCAGTTCTATAATCCATTACCATAGATAATTTAACACCTTTGAAACTTACAGAAGTACTGTAGTTAAGAATATAATCTGGAGTTGATTTACCTAATACTTTTAATCCTTCAGCACGTAATGGGTTACCATTCGAACCAATGATTACTCTTCCTTGATCATCTCTTTCGTAAGCAGTTCCTTTAATTACAGGGAATTCTTCACCTTTAACAGCAAAAATACTAGCTTCAGCACCAGTAACTAATGCAACTTCATCCGCTTGGTCAGAAACTTCATCAACGATAGCTTTATAAGTTGTATAACTTAATCTGTTTTCCCATACTAAACCTAAGTTATTAAAACTTGATTTTGCAATTGGAGTAAATCCTAAATCAACTTCAAAACCTTTATTAGTCATTTTACCAATATTAGTTTCTAATCTTGATAATCCAGAAGCAGCAGAAGCATCTACACTTGTAATAAGGTCAGTAGTAGTTGTTTTGTAAGCTGAAAAATCTAAAGTTAATCTATCTTTAAGGAAACCTAAGTTAATACCTCCTTCAAGAGTTGTTTGAAATTCTGGCTTAATTGCACCATCAGTAACAGTTATATCTTGTACAAATGAATTGTTGTTACCATAAGGGAAACCAGCACCACCAGTATATAAATTATTTAAATCATATGCACCAATAGTAGATCTATTACCTACTCTAATGTAGTTAGCATATACTTTAGCATATTTTAAACCTTTATCACTTCTAAGTCCTTCAAAAGCTTTTGTAGGAATAAATGACATACCAACAGATGGATAGAAATATTTATTTCCTTGAGAACTACCAACTAATTCAGAAATCATATCATAACGACCTGTTAATGTTAAATATAAATAGTCATTATAATCAAAATCTAAGTTAGTAAAGAAAGAAGCTGATCTAGCTCTTGTTTCATAGTTACTAGTTCCTGTAGTTGCAGCAACATTTTCAACATTATCAATAGTATATAAACCAGGGATAGTTAAATTAGTTCCTCCAACAGTAGTTCTTTTAAAGAATCTATCAGTAACATTATTACCAACAGTACCATTAAATCCGATTTTATCAGTTAATTTATAATTAAAGTTAGCAGTTAAATCTCCGTAGAAATCTCTTTGACCTGAATTATATTGTGAAAAAGAAGATACAGTAGATGCATCACCTCCACCTAACTGGATATTATCAATATATTCGTTAATATAGCTATATCCGTTATTTTGGAAAGTTCTTACGTTAGCAATATAATTTAATTTAATGTTTTTATTAACTTCATAACCAAGAGTTGCACTACCAGTCATGTAATCAGATCTATCAATTTGTCTTTCATTGTCAGCTCTCCAATAAGGATTTCTGTAGTAAGATGTCCAAGCACCTTCATTTCCTGAATTTCTAAATTTCTCTACAGGAATATTAGTAGCAGCTTGTAAAAGCTCTTGTAATATATCCGGTGTAGTTTGTTCTGTCTTAGACGTAATGTAATTAACGTTTCCGTCTAATGTCCATTTACCAATTTTCTTACCACCTCTTACAATAAAAGATGCTCTATCTAATTTATCTCCATCAACAACGAAGTCAGTATTTTGCTTGTTAGCAGTAATACTTACATACCCTTTTTCAAGAGAACCTCCACTAATACTAATTCCGTTTTGGAATAACGTACCTGTTTTAAAGAATTCATTGATATTTTTATCAATTGGAGAATATGGAGCCATGATATAAGTACCATCAGCTTGAACTTGACCTACTGTTCTTGAAACACCATCAAATTCTGCACCCCATGCACCATTTTCATAAGTTACATGTTGTCCACTCCATCCTTGACCAAAACGTTCTTGACGTGTAGGCATGAATGAAATATTCTCAAAAGCAATAGAAGAGTTTAGAGATATACTCACTTTTTCTTCACCATTACCTCTTTTTGTTGTTACAACAATAACACCATTAACCCCTCTATCTCCGTACAAAGCAGCTCCTTGAGCACCTTTAATTACGTTCATAGACTCGATTGATTCTGGAGCTAAGTTTTGTAAAACTGTAGCAGAAGAAATTGCATTGTCAATAACAATCAACGCTTCGTTACTACCTGTAATAGAACGGTTACCTCTTAACACAATTGAGTTAGTTTGGTTAACACCATTACTAGTTGTTGAAATTTGCAATCCTGAAACTTTACCAGCAAGAGCTTGTACAGCATTCGGATTGGCTGCTTGATTCAATTCTTCTGCTTTCACCACTTGGTAAGTTGAAGTTACAGCATCAGCTTTTCTAGCAACACCCACGATACCTGTTAATACAATCTCGTCTCCTACGAAACCTTCTTGTAAAACAACATCATAAACATTTGCAGCACCAACGGTTACTGTTGACTTTCTCTTTCCTGCGAAAGAAAATTCCAAAACCTCACCTTGCTTTGCAGAAATTGAATAATTTCCATCAAAATCTGTTGTTACCCCACGGTTTGAACCTTGAACAACAACAGTTGCACCAGCCAATGTTCCTAATTCATCAGAAACATTACCCGTAACAGTTTTCTCTTGTGCAAACGAAAACTGCATTGTAAACGCTACTAAAAGCGTAAAAATCCATTTGAACTTCGATCTCATATTAAATTTATTTGAGTTAGTTATTCAGCAAACTTCTTAATAATTTCTTAAATAAACAAATTTTATTAACTAATAATTAGTTTTTAATTATGTTAAAATTTATTACCCTAAAACTAACTTTGCTTTATAAAGACATTTAAAAGATGCAGAATAATGCAAAAGGTTGCGTTAAAATTTATATTTTTATCAAAAAAAAGGAATGTTAAAATTTAACTTTTCAGGATTTAAGCATGAATGCGGTACAGACGAAGCCGGAAGAGGTTGTTTGGCCGGTCCTGTAACTGCAGCTGCCCTAATTCTTCCAGACAATTTTAGAAACAATCTTTTAAATGATTCTAAACAATTATCAGAAAAAAACAGAGAAATATTAAAACCAATTATAGAAAACGAAGCTTTATCTTTTGCAGTAACGCATTTAGAACCACTAATTATTGATGAAATTAACATTCTAAACGCATCAATAAAAGCAATGCAAGAAAGTATTTTAAAGTTAAATCCTACTCCTTTATACATTATTGTTGACGGAAACAGGTTTAAACCTGTAAATGACATCCCACATACTACAATAGTTAAGGGTGATAGTAAATTTATGAGCATAGCTGCTGCCTCAGTTTTAGCTAAAACTTACAGAGACGAATATATGAATAAGATACATGAAGAATTTCCTATGTATAATTGGAGGCAAAATAAAGGCTACCCAACAAAAGAGCACAGAGAAGCTATTAGAAAATATGGACCAACCAAATACCACAGAATGACATTTAGGTTATTGCCCGAACAATTGAGTTTGGATCTTTAAATTTCTCGAAGCATCGATTTCTCGAAAATTTATATAATCGAACAATCAAACAATATAGAAAAATGTTTTAGAATTTTACTTTTAACTTCTTCTTCATCTATTTTTTCAACACCAAGTTCTACATTTAATGAGGTAACTGCCTTTCCTTTAATACCACATGGAATTATGTTATCAAAATAGCCTAAATCTGCATTTACATTTAAGGCAAATCCATGCATAGTAACCCAACGACTTGCTCTAACACCCAATGCACAAATTTTTCTAGCAAATGGTGTTCCTACTCCAAGCCAAACACCAGTTTCGCCTTCACTTCTTGTACCTATTACATTATACTCTGCTAAAGTTAAAATTATAGCTTCTTCTAGAAAACGTAAGTATTTATGAATGTCTGTAAAGAAGTTCTCTAAATCTAAAATTGGATAACCAACAATTTGTCCTGGTCCATGATAAGTTATATCTCCTCCTCTGTTTATTTTGTAAAAAGTAGCTCCTTTATCGACCAATTGTTTTTCGGATAAAAGCAAGTTTGATAAATCTCCGCTTTTACCTAAAGTATAAACATGAGGGTGCTCAACATATAAAAAATAATTTGGTGTTTCATCATTCCTTTCTTCTCTTCTGTTTTTGATTTTTAAATCGACTATTTCTTTGAAAAGTTCTTCTTGATAATCCCAAGTATTTTTATAATCTTTTTGTCCTAAATCTTGAAGTCTTATTGCTTTATTCATTCCTTTAATTATATCTCCACAAAGATACAAATGATTTCTCAAATAGCCCTGACAGGAATGGCATCCTTTTTTTGTAAAAAAAAGATAGAATGGATGGCAGGAATTACATAACTAAAGAAGCCCAAACCATTTGCTTCTAATAGATTTTCGGATGTTCAGATTTAGGATGTTCAGAAAAAAACGCTGAAACTCTGAAACTTTTAAACAATTACTTATCTTTGCAGGCTTAAAATAAAAACAATATGCAACTTTCCGAACAAGAAATCATTAGAAGAGAAAAACTAAACACACTTCGTGGTCTAGGCATTAACCCTTATCCAGCAGATTTATTTCCTGTGGATGCTACCTCAAAACAAGTTAAGGAAAACTATGAAGAAGGTAAAAAGGTGGTTCTAGCTGGTCGTGTGATGAGTACTCGTATCCAAGGAAAAGCTTCGTTTGCGGAATTGCAAGATAGTGAGGGTCGAATTCAGATTTATGTAAATAGAGATGAAATTTGCCCTGATGAAGATAAAACTTTATACAATGAGGTTTTTAAAAAATTACTTGATTTAGGTGATTTTATTGGAATTGAAGGAACGTTATTCACAACTCAAGTTGGTGAAAAATCGGTTAGAGTAACTAATTTAACTTTATTAAGTAAAACACTTCGTCCGTTACCGTTACCAAAAACAGATACTGAAGGAAATATTCATGATGCTTTTGTTGATCCAGAATTAAGATACAGAATGCGTTATGTAGATTTAGTAGTTAACCCAAAAGTAAAAGAGGTTTTCGTAAAGAGAACTAAACTTTTTACGGCTATGAGAAATTTCTTCAATACAGCAGGTTATTTAGAAGTTGAAACTCCTATTTTACAAGCTATTCCGGGTGGAGCTGCAGCTAGACCTTTTATTTCTCATCACAATGCTTTGGATATTCCTTTGTACATGAGAATTGCGAATGAATTATATTTAAAAAGATTGATTGTTGGTGGATTTGATGGTGTTTATGAATTCTCAAAAAACTTTAGAAATGAAGGAATGGACAGAACGCATAATCCAGAATTTACGGCAATGGAAATATATGTAGCTTATAAAGACTACAATTGGATGATGGAATTTACCGAAAATTTATTAGAACACTGTGCTAATGAAGTAAACGGAACAACGGATGCAACTTTTGGAGAACATAAAGTGAGTTTTAAAGCTCCTTACGCAAGAGTTACTATGACCGATGCCATTAAAAACTTTACAGGATTTGACATTACTGGAAAATCTGAAAAAGAATTATTTGACGCTGCTCGTTCAATGGGAATTGCAGTTGATGAAACTATGGGTAAAGGGAAATTAATTGATGAAATTTTTGGTGAAAAATGTGAAGGAAACTTTATTCAACCAACATTTATTACGGATTATCCAAAAGAAATGTCTCCATTATGTAAAGAACATAGAGATAATCCAGAATTAACAGAACGTTTTGAATTAATGGTTTGTGGTAAAGAAATAGCAAATGCTTATTCTGAATTAAATGACCCAATTGACCAAAGAGCTCGTTTTGAAAACCAAATGGCTTTAGCAGCAAAAGGAGATGATGAAGCAAACGGAATTATTGACGAAGATTTCTTAAGAGCTTTAGAATACGGAATGCCTCCAACTTCTGGATTAGGAATTGGGATGGACCGATTAATCATGTTTTTAACAAACAATCAATCGATTCAAGAAGTGTTATTCTTTCCTCAAATGAGACCAGAGAAAAAACAAGTTGAATTGTCGGAAGAAGAAAAAATGATTGTTGACTTGTTAGCTAAAAACGAAAATGCAATGGATTTAGCGGAACTTAAAACAAAAGCTGATTTAAGTGGAAAAAAATGGGATGCTGCTATGAAAGGTTTAGCAAAACACAACATGACTTCTGTTAGAGTTGAAGGGGAAAGTAAAATTGTAGAGCTTAAAAGTTAAGAGTCAATAGGCTTAAAATATATTTAGCCACAGATTCACAGATTATAAATAAAAATCTATGAATCTGTGGCTATTTTTTTTTAGAAAAAATTTAAATTTTTGTTAAAGATTAAACCTTTTTATTTTTTGATGGTCTTATCATCAAACTTTAAAAATTATAAAAATGAAAAAATTATTTGTATTAGTATTATTAGTTGTTGGTTTGACAACATTTGCTCAAGAAAAAGGTAAAAGAGGAGAAGGAAAAGAAATGTCTCCAGAACAAAGAACAGAAATGCAAGTTAAGAAATTGACAAAAGATCTTGATTTGAATGAAAAACAACAAAAAGAAGTCAAAGAACTTTTAAATACTCAGAAAGAAGATCGTTCTGAAATGATGGAGAAAAGAAAAGAAATGAAAGAAACTGCCGAGAAAGCTACCAAAGAACAAAGAGCAGAAATGAAAGCAAAAATGGACAAGAAAAAAGAAGCTATTGATGCAAAAATGAAATCTATTTTAACAGACGACCAGTATAAAAAATGGGAAGCAACAAAAGAAGATAGAAATGAAAAAATGGGCGATCGAAAAGAAAAAATGAAAGAAAGAAGAGCTAAAAAATCAGAATAAGTAAAATAAAAAAGTAGCTATATTATTTTGAAATTAAAAAAATTTAGTTAGATTTGACTTTCAAAATCAAAACAAATAAAATATCATGAAAAAAATAATTGCACTTTTCGTATTTATGTTTGCACTTTCTTTTAATGCAAATGCACAAGAAGGAAAAACTGCTGAAGAATTAGGAAAACAAGATGCAGTAGCATTAGCTCAATATTTAGAAATTGACGGTCAAATTGTAACTGATTTACAGAATTTATTTATCGAAAAACATCGAACTTTATTAATTCAAGGATTATCTCAAGAAAGAATACAAGTTTTATCTGATGTAATTGAGCATAAATTAGCAGCTACATTGGATGCTGGTGAAATTGAAAAATTAAAAGCCGATCCAGAATTATACAAGAAATTAATTAAAAATTAATTATCTTACTATTAAAAAAATCCCGTCTAGTTTAAAAACTAAACGGGATTTTTTTTTACAAACTATCCGCTACTTTATTTACTGCATTTATGGTGAAATCTAAATCTTCATAAGACAAAGCATCAGTAATAAACCACGTTTCGTAAGCCGATGGAGCAATATAAACCCCTGCGTTTAACAAACTATGAAAGAACTTTTTAAAACTTTCATTATCCCCATTTTTGGCTGTTTCAAAATCAGATACTTCGTTTTTATCGAAATGTACCGAAATCATCGAACCTACTCTATTTATAGTAAAATCAATTTTTTTATCTGATAAAACTTTGTAAATTCCTTTATGTAAGTAAGCTGTTTTTTCTTGTAATCTGCTGTAGATTTCTATATCTGAATTTAATTCTTTCAGCATTTCAAATCCTGCAGCCATTGCAAGTGGATTTCCTGACAATGTTCCTGCTTGATAAACAGGACCAATTGGTGCTAAATAATCCATGATTTCTGTTTTTGCTGCAAAAGCTCCAACGGGTAAACCACCACCAATTACTTTACCGAAACAAACAATATCTGCTTTGATGTTATATAATTCTTGTGCACCACCTTTTGCCAATCGAAATCCAGTCATTACTTCATCAAAGATCAGCATTGCACCATATTCATCACAAAGATCTCTTAAAGCATTCAAAAAACCTTCTTTTGGAGGAATACAACCCATGTTTCCGGCAACAGGTTCAATGATTAAAGCTGCAATTTCATTTTTATTTGCTTCAAATAAGGCTTTTACATTTTCAACATCGTTATAATTTGCTAATAATGTGTCTTTGGCTGTTCCTTCTGTAACTCCAGGACTATTTGGCGAACCAAAAGTAATAGCTCCACTTCCTGCCTGAATTAAAAACGAATCTGAATGGCCGTGATAACAGCCTGCAAATTTTATTATTTTATCTCTTTTGGTATAACCACGAGCTAAACGAACTGCACTCATACAAGCTTCTGTACCCGAATTTACAAAACGAATTTTATCAATATTTGGGACCATAGAAACTGCTAATTCAGCAATCTTTGTCTCTAGTTCTGTTGGTGTTCCAAAAGATGTTCCTAGCTTAGCTCTTTCAATTATTGCATTAACAACTGGTTCGTGAGCGTGACCTAAAATCATTGGTCCCCAAGAGTTGATATAATCAATTAATTTATTTCCGTCTTCATCAAACAAATAAGGTCCTTTGGCACTTTTTACAAATATTGGTGTTCCCCCAACAGATTTAAAGGCTCTTACTGGTGAATTTACACCTCCTGGAATTACTTTATTAGCTTCAACAAATAATTCGCTACTTCTTTTATATAACATTATTTTATCTTTAAAATCTGACCAATAGAAATGGCATTGTCAGAAATATTATTTTTACTTTTTAAATCGTCTACAGAGATATTATGTTTTCTTGAAATTGAATACAATGTATCGCCTTTAATTACTTCATATTCCGAATTGCTTATTGCTTTTTTAGGAGCTTCATAAACAACATCATCATTTGAAATACCTAACGTTTCAGCATCAAATCTATACAATTGATATCTTTCTATGATAGCTATAAGCTTTGCTGGATACTTTGGATCGGTTGCATAACCAGCATCTTTTAAACCTTGAGCCCAGCCTTTATAATCATTTCCTTTTAATTTAAATAAAGATTTATACCTGTCTCTAGAAGTTAAAAACAAAGAATGATCTCTATACGATTCTGCTGGATGATTATATTTTCTAAAGCATTCTTGAGCTTCATCATCATCATGATGCACGCTTGCTCCTTCCCAACCAACATGACATTTTATTCCAAAATGATTGTTTGCTTTTTTACACAATTCCCCTTTACCTGCACCAGACTCTAAAATCCCTTGAGCCAAAGTAATACTTGCCGGAATTTTATAATTAATCATGTTGCTAATGGCTGTATTTTTAAACCAAGAAATATATTCTTCAACGTTTTCAAAAGTTACCACTACAAATGAAGTAGCTTCCAATTTTTCTAGTTCGTTTTTATTTATTTTGCTTTTGGTTGCAACATTAGTTTTTTTAGCAGGCTTTTTGGAACTTGTTGTTCTAACTTTTCTATGCGAACCACAACTCATTAAAAATAGAGTGCAGATAACGATTAGGGCAATTTTAAATTTCATCAGTTATTATTGTTTCTTTTTTTTGTTTTTCTAATAAAGTATTCATTCCGTTTATACCTTGCAAACCTCCTGTATGAATGGCTAAAATTTTACTTCCTTTAGGAAAATAATTGTTTTGGATTAAATCATCAATTCCAAACATCATTTTTCCTGTATAAATTGGGTCTAATGGTATTTTATGAGTTGTATAAAATTCATTAATAAAACGAATTAAATCCTCAGTTATTTTACCATAACCTCCAAAATGATAGTCCGAAATTATATTCCAATTAGATTTGTTTGCAAAGTTACTAATCTCATTTGAAATAAAATCACCTTTTAAGGAAGGAAAACCAACAATTTGTTGACCATCAAAACTTGAATTAATAATTCCTGAAATCGTTCCACCAGTACCAATTGAGCAACAAATATGGGTAAAACTTGTATCTTCGTTTGTTAATATCTCTTCGCAACCTTTTATAGCTAAATTATTTGTTCCTCCTTCTGGCAAAAGATAAAACGAGCCAAATTCATTTTGCAAATTAATTAAAAACGCTTTATTTGTTTTATTTCTATATTCTTCTCTTGTAACAAATTTAAATTGCATCCCAAGTTCTTGTGCTTTTTTTAAGGTTTGATTTTCTTCAATTTTATAAATCAATTCTTCTCCTCTAATTACACCAATTGTTTTGAAATTATTTTCAAATCCAGCACTTGCAACAGCTAAAATATGGTTTGAAAAAGCACCTCCAAAAGTCAACAAAGTAGATTGGTTTTCGGTTTTGGCTTGAATTAAATTATACTTAAGCTTTCTAAACTTATTTCCAGAAATTAAAGGATGAATCAAGTCTTCTCGCCTAATATAGAGTTCTAAGTCAGGATTATTTAAGCTTATTTTTTGAGTAATAATTTTCATTTGTACAAAACTACAAATCCCAAGGTTATAATCAAAAAAAAAAGCAGTCTATAGATTTTTAGACTGCTTTAATTAAACTGTGTTTTCGAATCTATTTTCTAGAATTCTTTACAATAATTTTATAGCTTAAACTTTGGTTATTACTAGCTACTAATTTAACTATATAAATACCATCACTAAAAGCATTTGTTTGAAATTTATAAGCTGTATTGGTTCCTAATTTTTCTTGTTTAAAAACAACTTTACCCGTAATATCAAAAAGAGTAACATACTGCAAATCAATAGACTTTGGGTTTTCAATAGTTAGGGTTTGAAAATCATTATTTTGATAGATTGCAAAATTTTCTTCAAAATTTGTTATAGTATTTAAAGCTGTTGCCGTAAAAGTAATTTCAAATCTATCGTTAATTATTCCTCCTGGTAAATTAACATCAAAATTTCCGTTTTTAATATCGTGATAAGTTTGTGTTAAACCATCATATAAATAAACATCTTGAGTTTGATCAAAGTTAATTACATGAGACAGTCTAAAATTAAAATTAGTATTTGGATTTGATTTTACACCAACCTTTATTCTTTTATTTATATCAAAAGGCACACCTTCAATTAGATATTGCGTGGCATCTAAAAAGAAATAAGCATCATTTGGCAATGCATCTCCATCGGTACTTTTAGCATCTATTCCTCTATCCACTAAATCTGTTGCTTCAGGTATTAAAACAAGACCCAATTGACGTGTAAATTGGTTATTAAGAGAAATATCAAAACGCATGTGAGGAACTTCAAGTGAAGTACTCGTTGTGTTTTGAACAGTTGTAGCGGCATTTCTCTCAAATTGAGATAAACCACCACCTTCTATAACATATTCTCTATATTCATTTTTTAGGAGCACATTTCCCATAGCATTTCCTTCGATCATAAAACCTTGACCAATTGGAGCATATTTTCTTTCAATTACTAAACCAGATGAAGAACCTGTAGTATTTAAGGTTCCGTTAGCATTATAAGTATCAAATGTTGCAGGCACATAAATACCATTATATGTTGGTAAAACTGGAGCAAAATTCCCATAACCTCCATGATAATCTACTACATAATGCGAACTATCTGTTTTATTTTGTTCCCAATAATAAGCAATTCCTGTACATTTTGAATTGACCGGATCTAATAAAAAAGCACTTACATTCATTGCTGAAGGATAAGGATTACCTGTTAAAGTATAATCATTTAAATCTACATCGACAGCTATATCACCATCATTTGGTCTTCCTCTAAAATCATAACGCTGATTATTTCCAGTATTATTAGCTTGTACTGTTTCTGTAGTAATTAAAGTTGCATCTGTACCACTTACTCCTTTCATTGTAAAACCTTGTCCAGGCAAAAGTGTTTGAGCATCTTGCACATGAATCCAACCGTTTGGACCTCCTGGATTGTAACCATTAGCTGTTATATATTTCCAAATCCAATGTTTTGCAACCACTAAACTAGAATTTGATGTTGAACCATCATAAGCTGTTGTTGTTATTACAGAAGTATTCGTTAGATCAGTTGGTCGATTCATTAATAAAATACCAAAATTAGTATTTCCAACAGAACCACTTGCAACTCCAACAGGAGAACACCAATAATTATACACATAGCGGTTTGAAGTTCCTTCTTGAAAAACAGAAAGTTTTCCATTACCAGAATTTGCAGAAACTCCCGTTTTACCTTGTACTAATTGAGCTTGGTTTCTTAAGTAAAAGTTAGAGTTGGTTTCCAAATTTACATCTTGTTTAACAAAAACAACTTGATTGTTATTATAGATATAACTACCATTTTTTACGAACAATTGAGAATAACCTGTATAACCAAAAACAAAAAACACTAGTAGAAGAGTTAATTTTTTCATTTTCATTAATTTAAAAATCATTTATAGGACAAACATACATAAAAAAATAATTAGAAAAAACCATTCGTCGAAGTTTTTTGTCGTTTAAACGATGTAATCAATGTATTCATAGTCATTTTTTTGTGAATACAAAATTATAAATTACTTTTGACTTTGATTTTGGAAATAATAGACGCTAAATTCAGACATAAAATATTAATAGAGGCGAAATCCGTCTTTTTGATTTTCATGATTCTTGAAATAGTTGCCTATTGCTTCCTTTTTAATAGACACCTACTTTATTATGAAAAATAGTTACCCAAATCTAACAATTATCAGTCCTTCAAATGCCCTTTTGAACGCTTTTAAGAAACATTTTTTCTTCATTTTTGCATTTTTTGCAACAATTACACAATCTTTTTCACAAACTAATGACTGTGCAACACCAACTTCTATTTCAGTAGGAACAACTTGTGTCAATACTGCATATAACGTGGCTAGTAGTTTCACATCTACAACCGCACCTATTTCTTGCGGTACATCCTTTAGAGATGGTTGGTATACATTTACTACAGATGCAACAACAACAAGCATTTCCATTGTTGCAATTGGTAACAGGCAAATAGGACTAGCTATTTATACGGGAACAGGTGCTTGCAATACTTTAACTGAAATAGACTGTATAATCCCAAATAATGGTAGTGCAACTTTAACTACTAATGTTTCTCCAAACACTACGTATAAGTTACGTTTGATGAGAACAAACAACAGTGGTAATAATGACATGACTGGAGACATTTGTGTTAATAAAGTTGAAAGCACTGTCCCTGTAACAGGTAATAACTCAATCACAACTTGTTCTGGAAATTTATATGATAGTGGTGGAAGTACTGGAGATTACAGCAATAGTTCTAATGGTTATACTGTAATAAATCCATCTATTGCAGGTAATAAAGTTCGTATTAATGGTACTCTGAACGTTGAGCCAGGATATGATTTTATGACAATTTATGACGGTGTTGGAACAGGAGGAGCAGTTTTGTGGACTTCACCAACTACTACGGGTACTTGTTCTACTTACACACTGACTAATATTACATCAACTACTGGTTCTTTAACCATAAGATTTACTTCTGATGGATCAGTTGTTTGCTCAGGTTTCAACCTTGCTATTTCATGTATAGCAACACCAGTTCCGACAATAACGTCTTTAAGTTCAACTTCAGGTTGTGTCGGCTCAAGTTTAACTATAAATGGTACAGATTTAACATCAGCAACTACTGTAACAATAGGAGGAACTGCTGCAACAATAACAGCTAATACAGCAACTTCTATAACCGTTACAGTTGGTACAGGAACAACTGGTAATGTTTTAGTAACAACATCAGGAGGAACTAGTAATCCTTCAGCTTTTACGGTTTTAGCAACTCCAACCATAACGGTACAACCAGTAGCACCAACTTCAGTTTGTGCAGGTTCTGGAATTAGAACTATTTCAGTTACTGCAACAAACGCTACTACTTATCAATGGAGAAGAAACGGAGTGACTCTAACAAATACAGCACCTTATAGTGGTGTTAATACTGCAACTTTAACGATAACAAACCCAGCTTTAGGTATAGCAGGAAACTTTGATGTAATAATTACCAATACATCAACTTGTAACAGAATTTCAAGTGCGGTAGCACTTACTGTTTTGACTACGCCTACAATTACAACAAACCCTGCTAACTCATCTATTGCGGTAGGAGCAAATACTTCATTCACAGTAGCAGCATCAAACAGCCCTACCTCTTATTTATGGCAAGTTAGTACTAATGGTGGAGGTACTTGGACAACCGTTACTAATGGTGGTGTTTATACAAATGCAACTACTTCAACTTTAAATATTACAGGTGCTACTCTTTCAATGAATGGCTATTTATACAGAGCTTCTGCAACTAACACATGTGGAACTTCTTCTTTTTCTACTTCTGCACAATTAACAGTAACAATTGCCTATTGTATCCCAACTGTATCAAACGGTTACGAGCAATACAATTATATTAACCAGGTTTCCTTTTTAGGAAATTTAACAAATCCTCCAACAAATAATTCTACTTGGAGTATTTCTCCACGTGGATATCAAGACCATACTGCCTTACCAAAAGCAACTCAAGCACAAGGTGAAGGAATGAATATATTTATGAACACCACAACCGGTTTTGGTGTAAATTTCATGAAAGCGTGGGTAGATTGGAACAAAAATGGATCTTTCGAAACAAGCGAAATAGTTTACCAATGTACAAATCCCTTTGTTAATACTACATTCGGTTTTCAGATACCTGTAGCAACTGTACCAGGAGATTATAGAATAAGAATGAGAATCATTGTCAACACTGCAGGAAATACTTTTGATGCATGCACCTCTTACAGCAATGTGGATGGAGAAACAGAAGACTATTTATTTACTGTAGTGGCTAATTGTAGTGCGAAAATAACTTCAATTAGTAATAATTTCAGATGTGGATCAGGAGCTGTTACTTTAAATGCAATAGGTTCTTCAGGAACAACTGAATACAGATGGTACACCACATCTACTGGAGGAACTTATACAAGTTCACCAACATCTTCGTGGAATACTCCTTCAATAAGTACTACTACTACTTACTATGTTACTACTTATAACGGTTCATGTGAATCTTTATTTAGAACCGCAGTTATTGCAACAATTAAGAAAGTACCTACTTTAACATTTAGTAACTCTAATCCTGAAATTTGTGGAGAAAATGAAATTATCGATTTAACGGCAACAGGGTCAAACGAACAAATATTCTTAGTAGATGAAGATTTTGAAGGTGGAACAAGTAGTTTTGCAAACAATCAAATTACTTCACCAAATGGTAGTATAACAAATTGGCAAATAAGATCAAGCACTTACGTACCTGCTTATCCTACGTATCCAGTATGGTATCCTGCAGTGTCTTCTGGTTTTGGATCGAATAAATTTATGATGTCGACTTCAGACTTAACTGCTGGTGGTTCTGCTGCTGGAAAAGTTAATGAAGCACTAGAATTAATAACAGCAGTAAACACAACAGACTTTATAAACCTTACTTTAACTTTTAAAATATATTTTTCAAGTTATTATGATGCAAACAATGCTTCTGTAGAAGGGATTTTTATTGAGACAAATACAGGAAGTGGTTGGTCAGCAACTCCTTTAGCATCATATTTAACAGATCAAGGAATTGGTACAAACTTTGTAACTAAAACAATTCCTATGAATTCATTTATCAATATTAATTCTCTTAAAGTTAGAATTAGATATTTAGCAGGTTGGTGTGATGGTGTTGCAATAGATGACATCAAACTATTTGGTGAAAAACCTTTAGTACCAAACTTTACATGGACAAGCGGATTTCCAATAGATGCTTATACTGATTTAGCATGTACTATTCCTTATACTTCAGGGACTCCTGCTTCTGTAGTTTATGTTAAGCCTACTTTAGTACAATTAGAAAATGCAGCTTTTTCATTCACTGCAAATGCAAATCTTGCAAACGGTTGTACTACAAGTGGAACAATTAATGTAACTAATAAAACTAGAGTTTGGAAAGGAACTGTTGATACAAATTGGAATAATTCCAATAACTGGTCTCCTAATGGAGTTCCAGCTATTGACAATTGTGTTATTATACCAAATAACACAATAATTTCTGGAACAAATTATACTGCTTATGGTAAAAACTTAAGAGTAAAAAGTGCTGGAAATTTAAACACTCAACCTCTTAACAATTTAATAATTGCTGATGAAGTTATAGTAGAGGCTGGAGGTACTTTCCAAATCGAAAACAACTCAAATCTAGTACAAATAAATAATGCCACAAATACTGGAAACATCATTTACAAAAGAATAGCTGCTAATATAAAAGGATCTGATTATGTGTATTGGTCTTCTCCAGTTAACAATCAAGCTATAAGCTCTTTTTATACATCACCAGCGCAAGGACCAAAATATAGCTGGAATACTCTTGCAAATAATGGAAATGGTGCTAGTGGAAATATTAGTCAAGGAAACTGGGAAAATCCACCAGCTATTATGGCAAACGGAAGTGGTTACATAATTAGAGGTTCTAGTAGTTTCGGAATGGCTGCAACAAATATCAGCTCCACTTTTACAGGAAGACCGAACAATGGTACTATTTCTGTACCTATTTATAGAGGAGATTACACAGGTAGTGTATATCCAGGTGCAAATGGCGTCCCAATAAACAACCTTGATGATAATTATAATTTGATTGGAAACCCTTATCCTTCTGCAATTAATGCATTACAATTTTTAAGTGAAAATCCTTTAATTGAAAAAAATGTAAAATTATGGAAGCATGGAATTGATGCCGTAAATGGTGCAACAAATCCTTTTTATGGAAGTTTTGCCTATAATTATTCAGGTAGTGATTATGTAACAATTAATTTTACAGGATCAACAACTCCGACATCATCAGATATTATTAAAAGTGGACAAGCGTTTTTTGTTGAAATGTTAGATGGTGCAACAGGTAGTGGAACAGTAAACTTCAACAACACGATAAGAAGAGATGGTAGTGGTTCACCTTATTTAAATGACAATTTCTTTAGAAATTCAAACCAGCAAACAACTTCTTTTGACAATATTGAAAGACATAGAATTTGGCTAGATATTGTAGATGCGAACAACATAGCAGAAACAACTCTTTTAGGTTATGTTTCTGGTGCTACCGTAGCCAAAGAGTCAGCTTATGATGCAATTGCAAGCACACTTACAATGGGTATTTACTCTTTAATTAACAATGAAACATTTGTAATACAAGGTAGAAATTTACCCTTTGATGATAATGACCAAGTAGCTATCGGCTTTAATGTTCCAACTGCTGGTACCTATCATATTGCTATAAATACAATTGACGGTTTATTTTTAGGCACTCAGGATATTTATCTTAAAGATGAGTTGTTAAACATTTATCATGATTTAAAATCAGCCCCATATTTATTTACAGCTACAGCTGGAATTCATGACACAAGATTTAAATTAGTTTACAAAAACACAGTATTAAGCAATGTAACTTTCAATGAAAATGAAATTCAAATTGCAAAAAATAGAAATATTATTGAAATCGTTTCAGGAAATGAAATTATGGACAATGTAAAAGTGTATGATGTAAGAGGAAGATTACTTGCTGAAAAATCTAAAATCAATGCTAATGCTATTTCAATTGACATGAATAACATTCAAGATCAAGTGTTAATTATAAACATAGTAACATCT
>TARA_R110000850_G_scaffold84920_2_pt1 | contig 32177 bp, 16 predicted proteins | sample TARA_R110000850 | Tara Oceans TARA_R110000850 (sample SAMEA4397586) | marine metagenome | biome: Polar Biome; feature: [SRF] surface water layer (ENVO:00010504); material: water (ENVO:00002006), including particulate matter (ENVO:01000060) such as... | depth 5 m | reverse complement strand
GCTAGTTGGGATACTATTTTTGACGGGGATGCTGACGGCATAGCTGACTGGGCTGAAGTAGCTAAGATATTTGAAAAGTACGAATGGCAATGGGGTCTTATCAATAGTAAAGGTAAGCGGTACGATTTACCACATTTTCAAAGAAGCTTAGGATATAAAGCATCAGAGCTTAAGAATCTACCAAAAGATAAAAACGGTTATCCAATAATATAAATAAAATGCAAAATTTTAAAAATTACGTAATAATAGGATTATTAATAGCTTGTGCAATACTTTTTATAAGAGGTTGCAAGGATGTTGAAACAATTACAATAGAGGTGCCTTTTAAAGTTGAAGTATTTGTACCTGTGGTGGAAAAAGTATTTGACACTATAAAAGAACCTTACCCAGTGTATATTAAAGCCGACACTGTTAGATTAACAGAGTATATAAATGCTTCAGACATATTACAACAAAGCATGTACGAAGAAGCTGTAACTATTAGAGAGTATAATGAAAAGTTTGAAGATGATTATATAATAGGTAACGTTTATTCAAAAACAACTGGTACATTAGATGCACAGTCTTTTGAATATAAGACTAAACCTAGAACAGTGATTGTTGATACTACAATTACCCAAGAAATTAAAGTTCCTTATAGAAATAAATTATTTATAGGTGGGGAATTGGGTATGCCTTTACAAAGATATGATGAAGTTAATGAATCTATTATACGTAATAATTTAAAAGCAAGAGTTAATTTTGGTTTAGATACTAAAAATATTATATATAATACAGCTATTGATAGTGATAGATATCTTTGGTTAGGAGTCAATTATAAGTTCTAGTATTATAAAATAATATAAATTATATCTCAAATAATTAGGAATTGTCAAATATTATGACTACCTTTGTACTGAACTTAAATTATATTAGAATGAGATTAGAAGAAATAAAAGATTTTTTGAGAAATAAACAAGGTTATCTTAAGAAATCAGGAGTTGTGTTAGCAGAAAGATTGTTTGATAACCCAACTGATAAAAACGTAGCAGATTGCTACCAAGCTTTGTCAGAAGTTAAATTAGAAATTAGAGAGGCTGATATGAAGCCTCAAGAACAAGGAGGTAAAGTTCTTATATATGATATAGAAACTTCTCCTAATATTGGATGGTTTTGGAGAGCAGGTTATAAGCTTAACATATCACCAGAAAACATTACTAAAGAAAGGGCTATTATTTGTGTATCTTATAAATGGTTAGGTGAAAAAGAAGTATATAATCTTTCATGGGATAAAAATCAATGTGATAGGTTTTTAATTGAACAATTTATAGAAGTTATGAATGAAGCTGATCTATTAGTTGCTCATAACGGTGATAGGTTTGATTTAAAATGGATTAAGACACGAGCTCTTAAACATGGTATAACTACTATGTTAATTGATTATAAATCGTTAGACACGCTTAAACTAGCTAAGAAGAAATTCAATTTTAATAGTAATAGATTGGATTATATAGCTAAGTACCTTGGGTTTGAAGGTAAAATTAAAACTAGTATTGGTTTATGGACTGATATAGTATTTAAAAAAGATCCACAAGCATTAAAAGATATGATAACATATTGTGATGAAGATGTTAGACAGCTTGAAAATGTTTACTGTAAATTAGTAGGTTGGGAAAAACCTAGTTTTCATGCAGGTGTATTAGAAGGTAAAGAAAAATTTAGTTCTCCTATAAATGGAGGTTATAATTTAAAACTTGTTAAAATTCAAGTTACTACTGCTGGTACAAGAAAGCATATAATAAAAGACTTAGACACCGATAGGATGTTTGAAATGAATGAATCAAATTGGAAAAAATATAATAATAGATAATTTTAATATAAGTTAAGTGTATGAACCCCTTTCTCTATAAACAGGGAATGGGGTTTTTTATTTAACATAAAACAATAATATGGCATTACTTGAAGAAATCGTATATGATGTACGTGAAGGAATTAAAGAATACTCAGATGATTCAGAGTTCTCAAATGAATATATAATTTACTTATATAATATAAAAAGAGCTAAGTATTTAAAACAAAGATTAGATAGACTTGGTCGTAAGTTTGATACTAGAGTATTACAAACAATATGTATATGCTTAGAAGAAGTAGATGCTAATCAATGTTCTATTGATGCAGGTTGTGATAAAATACTAAGAAGTAAAAAACAAATACCAGACTTATTACAATTAAGTGATAAAGATGCTATAGAAAGAGTAGGTCCTTCAACTAAACTTAGTGTTAAGTATAACAATATAAGTAAAGAAAAAGCAGCTTATTATTTAAAAAGTAATTTTGCTAATAAAATAAAATCATATTTAGATGACGATGGTTATTTATATTTGTTTTCATCACAACCTATATTTACAGAATGTATAAGTATAAGTGGAGTGTTTGAAAACCCATTAGATTTAGTAGGGTATGATAGATGTGGAGAAGAAAATACTAGTTGTTTTGATGAAATGAAAGATGACTACCCTTTAACTCCAGATTTAATAGATATAATTCGTATGGAGATTATTAACGAATTATTAGGAAGAAAAGATCCTAGACTAGAAGATAGACAAAACGACTCAGATGACGAATAAAATTAATTCACATTATGGTATAACTGATTATTATAATAATTATATTAAGCAGAATCCAAATGATCCAATTACAAAAAAAGAATTTAAAAAAGTTTTTACATTATTTAATAAAGAATTAGTAAAAGAAATAATTGATAAAGGTAAAGTAAAATTACCTAAAAGATTTGGTCAAATAGAAATTATAAAAAAGAAAAGAGGTGTTTATTTAAACAAAGATGGTGTTGTTATAAATAATAAACCTGTTAACTGGAAAGCTACAAATGAATTATGGAAAAGTAGTCCAGAAGCAAAAGAAAACAAGATATTACTTAGACACGATAATAAACATACAGACGGATATGTATTTAGAGTGTTTTATAATAAACAAATAGCAAAGTATAAAAATAAATCTATTTACTTTTTTAAACCAGTAAGAGATTTTTCAAGAGGTATTAACAAAAGGATTAAAGATTACTCTAAAAGTAAATTTGATGCTTACATAAAAAAATAAACAATGTTCAACGGTAAAACAGTATCATTTCAAACAGTATTATGGAGAGTGATGAATCAATCATTTATGTCTGACATAAGTGAAGAACAAGCAGCTGATTATGCTTATGATTTAATTAGAAGAATAAAAATGGGTTTTCTATTAAATGCAAAACCTGAAACTGTAGAGATAAATAATTATAAAGCGGTTATACCAGAAGATCTTGTAACGTTAAGAGGAATGAGGTATAAGTCTTCTAAAGAAGATAAGTCATATCAATCAGTTAGATATAATGGTAACATATACTCAAGTGGTTATCATTGCGAAGAATATGGACAGGATGAAGGTTCTGATCTTTTATATACACTTAATGATAATTATATAGACATTAACACTAAAACAGGATTTTTAGAACTTTCTTATTATGGTATGTTACTTGATGAAGATGGGTATCCTAAAATTCCAGATGATCAATCATTTAAAGATGCTTTGTATTATTATATAATAAAAGAACATTTATTTGGTCTCCTTGCAATAGGTAAGGTATCAGAACGTTTTTATAGTAAAGTGGAGCAAGAATACGCATGGGCAATTGGACAGGCTACAAACAGTCTTAAATTAGCTGGTATGGATCATTGGGACACTACTATGAAAGGTATTAATAGAATGATACATGATCAATCAATGGCAGCAGGTGGATTTAAAGGATTGCATCAACAGGAGAAAATTAGAAAAAGATTTAATAGCGATAGCGGAATAAACCATTCAAGATAATATGATACAGTCTTCAAAATATACATACAACGGAATTAATCAAGATATGTCAAGGTCTAAGCATGACCCTTCATTATATTTTGAAGGTCAGCATATTAGATTGATATCTGAAGATTCCCAAACAACAGGTAGTATTACTAATGAAAAAGGTACTAAGGAAGTGTTTTCTATACCTAATGACATAAATATAAATACTACAACTAAGCAGATTACTTATACTAGTAACTCAATAGTTAACACTATTAATTATACTAATACTGAAATTGATAGTTTAACAGTTACTAACGACCATAAAGTATTAGGTCAGGCTGTTACAAAAAATAGCATTATATTAATAACTACATCAAGTAATTTAGATTGTATATGGGAAATTAAAAACATATATAGTAATGATGATTTATATTCAATAGAATTACTATATGTAAGAGATATATTATTGTCTATTAATAATCCTATTCAATTAATATATAACTATGAAAATGATAAAAATGAAAAAATATATTGGGTTGATGGTAAGTCTCAATTAAGATTTTTAAATTTACGTCATTCTATAGAAAATGGAGATAGAGAAAATCTAATAGATTTAGATTCAGATCTTATAAATACAGTTGGTAATATTCAAGTGTCTCAACCTGAGGTAACTGGATTTAGTCAAGGTGGTTCACATACAACTGGTGTAATTCAATACTCTTATAACTTATATAAGACTAACTTAAGTCAATCAGTACTTAGTCCATTAAGCCCATTAGTACCCCTAAGTAGTAATTTAAATTCAGGTGGTGGTGATGTAAATGAAATAGTTGGATCAACTCCTATTGTTCAAATAGATAATATAGATTTATCTTATACAAATATTATTATATATGCTATTAAATATACTTCACTTAATGAAGTACCTAAAATTTCTATTATATCAGATAGAGCTATACCGAGTAACGGTAGTATTACCGTATATGACGATGGTAGCACAATATCTGATATATCATTAGAACAACTTGTTTTTCTGGGATCAGAAGCTGTTGTACCTAAGCATATTGAATCAAAAGATAATCAGTTATTTAAATTTAATGTAACTGAGGATTTTTATGATTTAAAAGATATTGATACTAGGGCGTATAGTTTTAATACATTAAGTGCAAGTAGTTTATGGAGTAGTACAGGTAACATTATAAATGATAGACCTGCTTCACCATTTATTCAAGTTCCAGCAAGTTATATAATTCCTAAAACTTTTGATTCTATAAATCCTGATTATAATATTTATAAATATCAAAATGATGGATCTACATTAGGTGGTGAAGGTAAATACTTAAAGTATGAACTTTCAACTACTAATCAATATAGTGATAGTGATCAGTATCTTAAATCTAACGAGTTACACAGAATATCAATTGAGTTTTATAATGCAAAAGGTCAAAAGTCATTACCAAAATGGATTGCTGATTTTATAGCTCCTGATAATAATTTAAACGGTTTATACAATACATTAACTGTAGAACTTAAGGCTGACTTTTATACATATATAAATACTTTACCTATTGATGATAGACCTATTGGTTATCAAGTACTTAGAGCTAATAGAACTGTTGCAGATAGAACTATAATTTGTCAAGGTGTAATTAATCCAATGATAGCTAATAAAATATTTAATAGCAAGCATAGCTATGGTTATATACAAGCTAATCCTGATACATTGTATGATCAACAAGTTGTAAAATATCCAAGTTTAATAAGAACTTTTGAAGATAATATACCTTTACTTAAAGCAGTGGATGGTTTACCTTTAGCAAATAGTACAAATTCTGGAACCACTGATTTATTTTTAGGGAGAGGTGCTAGTTTTGAAGGATTTAAAGCAGCAGCAAGTGGTGATTTTAGAGGTCAATTGTTTCAGTTTAATACAATGATGCAAATGTACACACCTGAAGTTATTTTTTCAAATGTGAGACCTGATCGTACACATAGATTAAAAATAAAAGGGATGCTTACAGAATCAGATCAACAAGCTTGGAATAATGAAATAAATTTTAATACTCAAATTGTTAATCATGCTGGTAAATTTGAAAATGGTATAAATCCTGCTAATCCAAACTCTGTAACAATTACGTTAGTAGGGGACCCAACTGTACCTACTAGTGGTGGTATATTTGCTCCTCCTGGTGATGGAACGACTGCAAACTTACATCAGTTTTATAGAGAGTTTAATGGCGTTTATGAACAAGGTTTAGGTTTAGAATATGATATATATGGAACACCAGAAGTTCAAGTTCTTGGACAAGGCGTTAAATCTTATAATAACGATTCTGATTTTAGATATAGTAATAATTACTCTACAATTCTTCAAGATCAAGTAGGTGATACAAATGACAATAGACCAACAGGTAGGGGTTATAATTCAAATTCAATAAGTTCTATAACATTTGTAGAAGGTTCAGATAATCCTAACACAAATAGAAAAACTATAGAGCAATTACATCAAGAAAATAACCTTAGTGTTACAAACGGTGTTCTCATATCAGAGTTTGTAAAACCAGATGCTTTTAAATACACAGGTAATTTATACGGTGGTAATAATTATGAATCTAAGCTTCGTACTAATTATATTCCTATTGGTAGTTATGCCGATATTAATGATAGTACAACTGTTATAAAATCACCTGGTGATACTTTTGTACATGACTTTACATTTACTAAAGCTTCAAAAACAGGAGTTACTATAGCTTCTCCTGGTGTAAATCAACTCACTGAAATTGTTTCTTTTAAAGTAGAAACGTCTGTTGATTTAAAAAATAGAAATGATAATTCAGATCAAGATTGGGATTCAGAAAACCAACCTACATATAATTCATTTCAAAAATACAATACAGTTTATTCTCAAAAAGAAAACATTTTAAAACGTAGAAACGTTGATGCTAACTTTAAAGAAATAAATGAGTTTGGAACTACTATACGAGCTACTAAAAAGAAAATAGCTGGTGAGGTTATAGATAGCTGGACTGATGATCTTGTTAATGAAACAATGGATCTTGATGGTAAGTATGGGTCAATTAACGGTACTATAAATTTTAAAGATCAAATATATACATTCCAAGACAAAGCTGTATGTGCAATATCTATTAATCCTAGAGTGCAAACGCAAGCTTCTGATGGACTATCTTTAGAATTAGGTACTGGTAGAGTCTTACAAGATTACCAATACGTTACAACTAAATCTGGTTCTATTAACAAGTGGGGAATAGTAGGTGGAGCAAAAGGCATATATTATTATGATACTTTAAATAAATCATTATTTAGAGTTAATGATTCTACTGAAATGAGCTTATCTGATTTAAAAGGATTAAGATCATGGTTTCATAACAATGCTGATTACACTTCTTTTAAACAGGATAATCCATTACTTAACAACGGAGTTCTATTAGGTTATGACACTTACAATAAAGATTTATACATAACATTACAAGGTGATGTAAATAAAACAAGAGTATTTAATGAAAAATTAGATCAGTTTGTTGATGTAAAAAAATACACACCATTAATGTATATAGATTCAGCACATAAATTTTATGGTACTGATAATTTATCTTCTATACATAGACATAATGAAGGTGTATATAATGTTTATTATAATGAAATACACCCTAGTATTGTTACATTGATGATTAACCCAGCAGCAGATTTAGATTGTGTATTTAATAATATAATATATAAATCTGAAGTGTACTTGAATGGGGTGGATTTATCTGATCAAACTTTAACTTATATTAGAGCGTATAATGAACATCAAGATAGTGGTATTGTACCTTTTGTAAATAGGCAAAACATAGCTAGAAAGTTTAGAGACTGGAAAGCTTTAATCCCAAGAGAAGGTAGAGACAGAATGAGAAACCCTTGGTTGTTTTTAGAACTAGGTTTTGAAAATCCAGATGGTAAAAAGTTAGTTTTACATGATACAAATGTGCTCTATACTATTTAATAATATAAAATAATCAATCAAAAGCTTGTTAAGCTTAAATAAATAACATATATTTGTAATTATGCCAGATAATAAACTAGAATATGAAAGTCTCTACGATGAGATGCTACAAAATGTAGTAAAAGAAAAAGGAGGGTCTCCTGAAATGTATAATAACTTATTAAATAAAATAGGGTATTTAGAATCAGGTTTAGACCCTAGTATTAAACAACTTAGCGGTGGTCCAGGTAGAGGTAAATACCAAATGGAAACTGGTGTTGGATACAATAAACAATACGATGAAGATGGTAAACATAAAGTAGGTCATTTTAAAGGAACTAGTAATAGAATATATTACTCAGCTGTTCGTACTAAAAATTATTTAAAAACTTTAGGTAAAGAAATACCTTCTTATATAAGTAACATTATAGATAATGAAACTGGTGATGCTAGTGGGTTATCGGAATCACAGCAAGACATTCTTGCTTTAGGTGATTTAAGAATGGGACCTGTAGATCTTGGTCAATATGCAAGTGGTGAATTATCTGGTAAAGATATATATTTAGATAACTGGTGGGCAGGCAAAGATCAAGATCATAGAGAAAAGCTATCAAAAAGATGGGATACTAGAGATCAGGGATTTAAAGATTCTGGAAAGTATCAAGAGGTTTCTAATATGGAAAACAATCCCTCTAATCAATTTATGCAACAGCCTAATAATATTGCTATAGATAACACTCAAACACAACAAAGATCAATAATGCCTAATATGCAAAAAGATAATTTTGATGATTTTTTATCTAAAAGAATTGAAACTTTAAAAAGTCAAGGAAGCCCACAAGCACAACAATCTCAACCTAATGAAGAAAATGAAATGGCTAATGGTGGAATGTTAAATGAATTTAAAGGTGGTGGAACGCATGAGCAAAACCCAATGGGTGGTATTCCACAAGGTATGGGTGCTAATGGCAAACCTAATACTGTTGAGCATGATGAAACCAGTTATGATTTCCCAGAAGGTAAATTTATATTTAGTAATAGAATAACTACAGACGGAAAAGGGTCTTTTAGTAATACCACCTTTAATCAAATGGCTGATGGTGGTAGGCTTAACGAATGTGGTGGACCAGGACAACCTCCTTGTGTAGAGAGACCCATGACTATGGGAAAAACTGCAAATACAGTAAGTAATATGGCGTCCAATGTAAGTAAGTATTTTTTTGATAGTAATGAAAATAGTTTAAAAGAAAGTCCATATAAACCTACTGTTAGTACTGAAAAGAATACTAAATATCATCAAAGACCAGGTATGAGAGAAGATGTATATAAAGATCTTACATCACAAAAAGTTAAGAAAGATTATAATCACAATGGGTCTTTTAAAGATATATATGCAGGTTTAAAAAGTAATGGTACAGATAGAAAACATAAAGCTAATGAATCTTTTCCTAAAAACAAAGCAGGATATAAAGGTCAATATAATAACGGTCATGGTAGCTTAACTGGTCAGTTTAACTTTGGAAGGTATAATACTGATGCAGGGGAGGATGAAAAAGGTAAATATATTTCATTTCATGATGTTTATGATTGGAATGGAATGAAAACTGAAAATTCTATAAATTTTTATGATAGAATATATGAGGATGAATGGAATGATTTAACTAAACAAGAAAAAAAGAAAGTAAAAGATTCTTTTGAAAAATTAAAAAGTTTTGATAAAAAATCAAAAAATAAAAAATCATATGAATATTTTAAGAAAAAATAATGAAAAATAAAAAAGAAGACTTAATAAATAAATTCAAATTACCAAAATATATAAAAGGTAAATCATTTGCTGATGCTAGTAAAGCTATTCAAGCAAAGTTTGAAGGACTTAACGATAAAGCTGCAAAAGACACTAAGGAAGCTCTTATGCAGCGTCTTGCTGATATGCAAGAATATATTAAAGCTGAACAAGCTCCACCAGAACAATATCAACAAATGCCACAGCAAATAGATCCTAGTCAAATGCAAATGGCAATGGGTGGTAATACTCACGTAATGCCTGACGGTACTAGAATGCCTGGTAAAACACATGATATGGCAATGGGTGGTGCTGTTGATCCAATGAGTATGTTAATGCAAAAAGGTGTTGAGGGAGCTAATATGGGAATAGACGGTGGAGTTAATGCCTTTGGTAAAACTGGAATTAGTACTTCAGGTAATCAAAATTATCAAAAAGAAAAAGTAGATATAGCTGGTGGAATGAAAGATTGGATATCAAATCCAATGGGTGGAATAAAAATGTTAGGAGATGTTATAGGAACAGGTAAAGCTAATAAAGACATATCACAAGCTAATCAAAATTTTGATATAGGAAGTGTTAATAAGCCTTTGAATGCATTTGCATTTGGTGGTGGTATGATGGGTCCTGGCGATAAAGTAAAAACTGAAAATAGTGGTACAGAAAACGTAACTGATAAAAGTTTAAATACTTTAAACGAAAAAACAGGTATAGGGTTTGATAGAGAAACTGCTAATAGATTGTTTTATAAAAATTCTGAAAATAAAATGTCAGATTTAAATATGGGTAAATACAAGGATGCTAATTACTTTAATGTTAATAAACAAACAGATAGTAATATGTATAATATTAACCCTACTTCTAGCAACCCTCAAAATGCACAGGGTTATGCAGATCAAATGAATGAAATTAAAAAACTTAATCCTAATGCTCAATTTGCAGACAATGGCTATCAAGATTTTCAAAACAGAAAAGCAATGGGTGGTTATCAAAATCAATTAGCTGATGGTTTAGATGGTAGAAAAGCACCATTAGTTGGACCAGGTGCAGCTTTTGGTGTATTAGATAGATTAGAAGGGGGATTGAATTCTTTACAATCTTTAAATAATAACATTGATTCTAAAGTAGGTACTGATAATATACCTCAATCTTTTGTAGATAAAGCAAAAGAATCTTCTAATAAAGCTAATACTAGTAATGATAAAGAAGGTGATAAAAAAAATAAAAATAGTAATTATTTAGAAAACGCTTTAAGATATGTACCTACTGCAATGAATGCTTTTCAATTACTTGATATGGAAAAGCCTGAAGTTGAAACTCGTCAAAAATTAGATGGTAAATATAACCCTCAAATGGTTGATGAAACTAGAATACAAAAAGATATATTGGCTAATCAAAGCAATACAAGTAGAGCTTTACAGAACATATCTGGTGGATCTAAAGGGTTTGTTGCAGCTAATATGGCTGGTGCAGATATAAACGCATCTAAAGCGATTGGAAATGCTGCAGTACAAGCACAAAGTCAAAACAATGCACAGTTACAATATGGTCAACAATTCGATAGACAAGCAGATCAATTTAATATAGGTCAAAATAACTTAGAACAAGATCTTACTGATAGAAACAAAGGAGTGTATGATACTAATAAATCAGCATTGCTTGGTCAGTTAGGTACAGATATAGGAAACATTGGTAAAGAAGAATTATTTAAAAAGTATCCAGAAATGATGGGTATGAGTTATGATTCTAATGGTAATTATATACTTACTTTAAAAGATGGTAGTAAAAAAACTGTAAATAAAGATACAGGTGAAGAAGTAGAAGAACAAAATCAACAAGCTATGGGAGGATATCAATCTGCTTTTAATGGTCATATGAATATGTTGATGAATCCTAAAAAGAAATAAGATGAATAGATATAGTAGAGTAGCTCCTAGTCAATTTAACCCACTGTCATTACAAGAAGTAATGGCAGTTCCTTTAGCTAGGCAACAGAATCACGATAATACAATGGCTCAAATAGATAAATTAGGTCTTTTTGATATTAATAGGTTGCAGCAAGATGAAGAACAAGCTTCTGGTTTTATAAATGATTATACTGATAAATTAAGTGGTCAAGCAGATCAAATAATGCAAGGTGGTGTAGATCAAAATACTATGCGTGAAATGATGAAACTTAAATCTGAAAGAGATAAATTTCTTTTAAATGATGGTAAAAAAATGCAAACTGCCTATGATGAGTATCAAAAAAATGAAGAGCTTGTAAATAAAATGATATCTCAAGGTATGTCAGGTGAAAGAGCTGCTGAAATATTAAATCAAGCTAAAAGTGGATATGAAGGAATAAAAAAAGGTCCTTATCAATCTTATTACGGCGCAAGAGAATCTGATGTAGGTAAATATATGCAAGATGCTGTAGAAAAACTTGATAAATCTAAATTTGTAAGAGAGTCTGGGTTAGAAAATGCTGGTAATGGATATTTAAAAGTAACTAAAGAATCTATGAAATCCATAAATCCAATATATGTAAAAGACGGTAAAATTCATCAAGATGATTTAGTTAAAACGTATGCATACAATAGAGCAATGGCTAGTCCTGAAATTCAAGCAGATTTAGCTCACATGAAAAGAGTAAATCCCGATGATTCAAGGTTTCAACCTGATCAAAATGGTTTTATTCCATATTTAGAACAGCAAGCTGATTCAACTAATTATGCTTATAGTGCAATAGAAAGAGATATTAATTCTCAATATTTAAAAGATCCAGAAGCCTCATCAGGAAGTGGTCGTAAACCTAAAGCTGAAGATGGTAGTATATTTGAAAACGATGGACAAACAGATTTTTTTACTAAATATGGAGATTTAAGTACTCTTAAAAAAGGAGCTAAAGCAGGAGATAAAAGAGCTGAGTCTATGGTTAAACAATTTGAACAAAGATTTCAACAGTCTGATTATTATAAAAGAAAACAGCAAGCTATAGTTTCAGATATAATGGAACAAACAAATAATGAATTATCTTATGAAGAAGTAACTCAATTAGTAGATCAAGATTACGCAAGACCTAGAAGGCATAGTAATGGTAAATATTATATAAAAGAACCTGTTACTAATAAAGTTGTAGAATTAAATAATGAATACTTACAATATCAAGTAGATAATTTAAAAAATGTAAATTCACCCGAAGAAGTAGATTATAAAAATATATTTACTGATGATGGAGTTGTTTCAAATTACAAAGGTTTAAAAGCTGGTAGATATATAGGATCTATAAATGATAATGATCTTCAAGATATTGAAACTTATAAGTCAGACATGTATGAAAAATTTGCAGCACCTGAAACTACATACATGTTTGAAGGGTTAAATCCTACAGAAAGAAAAAATATGAATGTTGATTTAAAAAATACTTTATATAATGCTGTTAATAATTACGAATTATTAGAATTACAAGCTACTAATTTTGAAGGAAAAAATTTAGATGCTGCTGAAAACTTTTATGACGAGGATAGTAATGACTCAACTAAATTAAATATTTCAACAATGTTAGATTCAGCTGATGCAATTGATTTAGTTAATACAGGTGTTGATAATAGAACTAATTTACCTTACGTTAGAGTCAGATTTAAAAGAAATGACGATGAAGGCAAAGAAGAAACTTATACTTTAAAAGTAGGTATAGATAAACAAACAGGAAAATCTGGGGTACAATCAGGTGAATCAAAAGTTATTAGGCTTTTAGAAGACTATGGCGGTCAAGATGGTAAAAACGTTGCTAAAAGAATGAAGCAAAGAGTAATGTATCAAGATGAAAACATAAATTATAAACAAGATGTATTTAACGAAACCTCAGATTACGTTAAAAATAATTTAATGTCAAACAATATGACTAAAAAGTTTGAATCTACTTATGGTAAAGACTTTAAAATAAATTTATATCAAGATGAATCAGGTCAACATGTACTACAATCAAAAAGTAAAGATGCTAAAAATGGAGATTTTGTTTCATGGGCTGATGTAGCTTCTCCAACAAATGTTGATGTATCAAATGTTAACATGGATGCTAGGGATAGATCTATTCAAACAGCTCTTTTGCAATATGCAATTACTAATAATGTAATTGACTCTACTGACATAATAAAAGATGGTAGATACAATGTAGAAGCAATTAATCAAGCTTTTAATGATATATTAGCTAACCCTCAATTACATAAAGTGGCTTTAAACGATAAGTACTTACTTTATGATATGTTAAAAGACTACTAATAATATGGAATATAATGAAAATTTAAAACATTTAGATGGTGTTGTAAAAGAAAATATGTCTAATCCTGATGATGATATGATTGCACAAAGTAATGTGCAGTCTTTATTTTCAGGACTCAACAATGTAAATATAGAAGGTGCTCAACTTGATTCAGATATAGGCGTAAAAAGAAACGATAATTATATAGATGAATCATGGTTATCATATACTGATTCAAGTATAGATTTAGATGAAGTTAGAGCAGAAAGACAATCAGCTTTCAATAAAACAATGACTGGTGTTGGTAGAGTTGGTGTAAAAGTTGCAGCTGAAATTGCTAAAATGCCAGGTATGATTGGTGGTTTAGCATTATCACCTTTTACTGAAGGACCTGCTATTGAAACTATGTTTAATAATGCTTGGGTAAGAACAATAGAAGATGCCAATCAATATGTAAATAATGAAGCTTTACCTGTTTATATTAAAAATTCAGTAAAAAACGGTAATATTATTGATAATCTTACTTCTATGGATTTTTGGGCAACTGAAGGTGCTGATGGAATAGGTTATATAGCTTCAATGTTTGTACCAGGAGCCGCTTTAAAAGGAATGGGAGCAGGTCGAGCATTAATGAAAACGGCTTCTAAAATATCTAAAATTGGAAGTAAAGCAGACGACGTTTTTTTAGGAGCACAAAAAGCACAAAAAACATTATCTAATCTTAAAGTAACTGAGTCTGGTGCTGATATGTTTAATGCAACAGTAGCAAATACTTTTTTTGAAGCTGGTGCTGAAGCAGGGGGTGCAATGAGAGCGTATGAAGCACAACAATTAGAGAAACTAGAAAGTGGTGAAATAACAAAAGAAGATTTTGAAGCTAATAAAGAAAAGCAAGCAGCTTTAGGTAGAGATATATTTTGGTCAAACGTAGGTATATTAATAGGACCAAATATGGTTGCTAGTAAAATACTATATGGTGCTAAAAAAGGTAAATCTGGAATGAATGCTTTTAGAAATGAAGCAGGTGAATTTTCTATAGATGGAGTTAAAAAAGGTGCTGTAAAACAAGGAGGAGAATATTTAGGTGAGTTTGGAAAAGGTTTTGCAAGAGAAGGTTTTTGGGAAGAAGCTATGCAAAGTTCTGTAGAACACAAGTTTATGAATCAAGCTAATGGTATTGATACATCATTAATGGATTCTTATTTACATACATTAAGTTCAGTAGATGGTCAGAAAGCAATAGCATTAGGTGGTATTCTTGGTGGACCAATGAACGTATATAGTAAATATAAAAATGACAAAGCTACTGAAAAGAGAAGATCTGAGCTTATGCCTCACATGGAAAGCATGCTTGAGTTATTTACTCTTGGTACAGATAAGCTATTTACTATAAATAAAGAAACGGGTGAAAGAGATATTAACGAAAAGTATGCTGAAAAGTACGGTGAAGAAATAAAAAAGATACAAGCTGTTGATGCTATATTTAATGCTGTACAAGCTTATGAAGAAGAGACTGGTGAAAAAGCACCAGCTAATGTTACAGCTATTGCAAAAGTTGCTCAAAACAGATTGACAACAGCTTTTGTAATGCCATTTGCAATGCAAGGAGAACAAGGTATTCAAATACTTAAAGAAGCTTTAGAACAAGAAGGAGCTCTTATTGATAAAGTAGAAAAAGCTAATTCTGTTCTTGGTCAAAATGAAAGTGTAGATAGTACTATTGCAAAAATAATTACTCAAGCTGAGTTAATGCAAAAAGATTATGATCAATCAAAAGAATATTTAAGATATTTTACACCTATAAAAACAACTTCTGAAAATCAAGAAGCATTAGGTGCATTTTATTCTCAGTTAAATAACTTAGAAGTAACTAAAAAACAAGAAAAAAGATTCTTAGAAGAAAACAAAATAAATGTTGAAAATAAGTTATCTGAAATGGAAATTGAAATGCTTAAAGATTATCAATTAAATATTGATACATCTAATAGAGCATATAAAAAATTCAACACAACTGCTTTATCACCTAATAATGATACTAAAGTACCTGATGTTGGTGCTATGAGTAATGAAAGATTTAATAAACAAAGTTTAGGATATAACAATCAAGAAACGTTTTTTGAATGGTTTAGAAAACAAGATCACGGTGTTATATATGATAACAAGAAAAAAGAAAGTGATTCATTATCTAATGCAATGTTAAATGTTAATGAAACACTTAGTTTTTTATATAATAAAAAAGAAGTACAAAAAGCTTTTAATGCACAAGTAGAAAATACAAAAGCTAAAATAGAAGAACTTAAAAAAGCTAATGAAAAAGTAGCAGAAGATGATAAAAAAGCTAAAGAAGATAGTGAAGAAGAAATAATCACAGATGATAATTTAGAAAAGAAAAAACAAGAAAGAAAAGCTAAAGCAACAAAAAGAAAAAATCAAAGACAAGAAATAGATAACAACAATGCAGCTTTTGATTATTTTGAATCAATATTAAAACAAGCAACTGATGATACTAATCAGGTGTCTATCACTCAAGAAATATTAGAACAGCTTAAATCTTTTAATTTAGGATTTGATAATATAGTTGTTGGTGATACACTTAATGTTCAAACTTCTAGAGAAGAAGGAATGGAAATTGATTTTATTGATGGTGATATTTTAGCTGCTAATTATAAAAGTAAATATAAATTCACTATTAAAAAGCGTGAATTAAAAGAAGAAGAAACCAGTCCTTTAGATTCTGAAGAAGATACACTTATTGAAAGTGAAGAAAATGAAGAATTAGAATCTCAATTAGATGATATAGAAAAAAGAAGACAAGAAGAATTAGGTACAAATTTAACAGCAGAAGAATTTGCTGTAATGATTTTTCCTTTTTTAGGTAGGGTTAGGACAGCTAAAGATAAAACTATTTTTAATGTAGGTAATAACATTGAATTTGAAACTGAAACGTCTATTACTCCAATGCCTTTAAATGGTAAATACCCAGGAATATCTTCTGGTAAATCTGAAATTAAAGGTATTATGTCTGATGGTACTAACTTAGGATGGAAATGGAATACTTTAAAAACTACTTTAAATAGTGTTAAAGATATAGATGCAAAAGGAAACCTAGTAAATGAATGGGATAGAAATAAAATCAACGCTAAATATGATGCTGAAATAGAAGCATTAAAAAGTAATAAACCAGGTGTACAACAAACTATTGATTTTACAACAGCAGAGCCTGATACTACAAAAGAAGATATCAACGAGGACATTTCAGAAAAAATAAACAACTCTAAAGAAAATTCTCAAGATGATAATAGTATGGCTCATGCTAAGTTACTACATAAAGTTGGTAATTTTGCTGATGAAATGTATATTGCATATTCAGAAGAACCTAGAGATAAAACAAATGAAGTTGTAGAATTTGAACTTGGTGAAGTAGGTGGTAACACTGATGCTATGAAAGCTAAAGTAATAATGCAAAATGCTTTTGGTAGTAACTCTTTAGTTGATACTAATAATGCATTACAAAGAGCTGATATAGAAAAAAGAAGACAAAAAGAAAGAAACCAATTAGATAAAGATTTCGGTTATAGAACACAGTTAGACGAGCTTGATGTTATAAATCTTAATAACAAATATGATGCTGAATTAGCCACTTTAAAAAAAGGTAATCCTAAAAGTATATCAGAAGGAGATTTTGATTTTTTAGTTAGAAATCTTTCAATAGTTGCTGTAGTAGACAATGGTGGTAGAAGTCACTTACCTTTTGCTAATGATAGAATAGATGTACCAGCTGCATCTAAAGAATTAAAACGTAATATCATAGAGAAATGGTTAAAAAATCAATCAGCATCAACTACAATAGCATTTCAGAAACCTGGTAAAATTCAGCAAGATACTGTTGATGGAATACCTGCAAGTAATAAGTTATTTGATAAAGATGGTAATCCAAATGTATTTGGTATGGAGACTCTTGATGATATAACATTAATGTTTGCTGATAAAGAAAATGATTTAGTAGATAGCTCAGGAAAAGTTGTAGCAGGTTTTAACAAAGTTACTCATCCAGGACATATGTTTGTACCAGTTAAAATGGCAAATGGTCGTGTGATACCTTTAAAAGTTAATCAAAGACGTGTTAATAATACAGAAGCTGAAATTATATTTAAGATAATTAAAGCTCTTACAGATTCTTCTATTAATTTATCGTATAAAGATAATTTGGATAAGTTAAAAGAAAGTGTTATCTTTACAGAAGAAGAACTTGAATATATAAACACTGAAATAAAAGCATTAGGTATAAAACCTGACAAAGCAAATTTAAAACTTATATTAAGTAATTTTATATTTGAAGGTAACACTGATAAAAATATATTTGAAGCTGACGGTACTCAGTTAAGAATAAAAGATGACTTAATTGATCATAATGATTTAGATTCTACTAAAGAAGGTATTATAGAGTGGCTTACCACTGAAAAAAATAGACAAGTTAATAAAGGTGCTACTAATAGAAAAGCTTATAAAAAACATATGTTTAACACTATAATAACTACTGATGCAGTAATAGGTAAACCTTTGTTTCAAGGTAGCACGGCTATTTATTTAGATCCTACAATGGGTGAAAATAAAATTTTCCCAGTTACTTCACAGAAAAAAATTACTAAAAAAGAAGTAAAAAGAACTGGTAAATCTACAAAAGCAGAAATAAAAGCTACCTATGCTGAAGAAGGAACTCCTAATGAAGTATTAGATGCTAATGTCCTTACTGACAGAGAAACTGAATTATTATTTTCAGATGATGTAATGGAAGCTATGTCAAATGAAGAAGCTGAAAAAAAGAAATCGGAAGCTACTACACTTGAAGATAGAGTTAAACCTGTAGTTAAAGTTGTTAACACTGCTAAAAAAGCAATGTCAGTAACTGAACGAAGAAAAGCTAAAGAAAAGGCTGAAGCTGAAAGAAAAGCTAAAAACGATAAACAAGACCCTTGTAAATAATAGATATGAGTTGTAAAAATGATATTGCATATAAACAATTAGTAAATGCATTTAAAGATGATAAAATAGCCACTGAAAAATATGAGTGGTTAAAATCTATTGAATTTGCATCAATGTTTGGTGAATGGCAAATGACTGATAAAGGCGATGTCAATCGTAATAGAGAAGTTGATCCTAATTCAAGCAGAACTAATGATGATCAAGATAACACCCCTAAGTTAAATAGTGAATTTAAAAATGGTAGAACTATTTATTATTACGTTGGTAAAAATCAAAATAAAATAGATGTAACACCTAGAGCTTTTGAATATCTTGATATTGAAAATAGAACTACTAAAGTTAATGAAGTGGTTAATGGGATAGCTGATTGGGTATTTAAAAATAATATAGAAGAAAATTTTAATGATTTATCTTCTATAGAATCTATTAATCTTGATGAAGAAATAGATGGTTATTTTAAAGATATTAGTGAGAATCCTATAGCTGATAAAAAGTATTTAGATAGTTTTGCTAACTTTAGTGATGAAGAATTGGCTGAAGAAAACTATACTAGAGAGCAATACGAAGATGACATCTTATTAATGGATGAATTATTTAAGTTAATAGAAGGTTTAAAAAGAGGAAAAGAAGAACTTAAATATCAAGTATCTTCATTATTTAAAAGCAAAGGTCTTACTATTAATCAAGAAACTGATTCTATTGAAGAAGAAGATGAGGTAGAAGATAATAGTGAACGTGGAGAAAAATTAAATTCAGTAGAGCAAAATACAAAAGATAAAGCATCAGCTAATGTAAAGTTAATGCTTTCATTCTTACCTTTTTATAAATTAAACCCTGAATTTAATGGGGTTACTAATACTGAAAGGTTTGTTGAAGGTTTTGATTCAATGTTTGCAAACAGGAAATTAATGGATGGTAACGTTGTACATGAATCTTTATTAAAAGATTTATCTGATCTTGTAACATCACAAGAAGTAGACGGAGTGACTGATTTATATAAAACAATGAGAGTTATATTACTTGAAAAATCAGTTAACAAACCTTATTATAGAGACTTAGTTAATACATTAGATAGTGTAGATGAAAACAAAAGGAGTGAGTTTGTAGCTGCTATGATGCATTCTAAAAATAAACATATTGTATCTGATAATAATATAAAGGAAGGTAAATTTAAAACTTTTGATGCTGCTAATCAAACTAGTATAGAATCTAAGATAACAAAGAACTGGCAAGAAATGTTTAATGCTATATTTACTGTTGATGGTAAATTAGATGATAAAATGGTATCTCAGTTAATAACTAAGATGTCTAAAGTTACTAAAAACTCCACTGCTATTTTTAGTGGTAAAGATTTGTCTACTGTATCTGTTGAGCAATTTAATAAGTACGTTAGTAGAGCTGTATTTGGTACAAAAGATTCTTTAGGTAGTTTAAACATTTTAAATGATATAGGTTTAAACAGTGTAACTAAAAATGTTATATTTGCTATTATAAATAATGTAGAACCTAATTTATCTACGTTAGAATATAGACAACAAGTAAAACTTAATATTGATAATTTAAATAAATCAATACAACAAAGTATAATTGATCTTAAAAATAATAAACTTGTAGAGAATTATGCTTTTGTAGAAAATAACAAATCTAGACTTTTTGATGAGTTAGCTGAGTATGTAGCTGTTAATCAATCAGATATAAAAGATTCTACTGTTTACAGTATGAATAAAATGTTTTGGGCTTACGGAAACCCTTCTTATTTATCTAATGCAGTAGCTATGATAAAAGAGAATCCTGATATGCTTAAAGAGATTCAAAAAAATACAATTAATAAAAACAGTCAATGGATAGAATATCTTTTAGCTGAAGAAGTTGATGAAGAAAATGAATATGTATATGATCCAAAAAATAGATTAATAAAATCAAATAAAAGAATAAATGATTTTTATATTGGTAGAATGCTACAATATCAAGATTCAAATAATATAGCTTCTGCTACTGATAATAAAAATATATCAATAGTAGATCAAACTATTGATAGAATTAATAAAGTTATGCAAGGTAGCATAAAAGACGAAAGTGGTGTTCTTACTAAAAAGAAAGCTTCTTTATATGCAACTATTGTACCAGCTGATAAATCTACCTCTTTTGAACTTGCTCTTAGTTATTTTGTAGATGATACTTTAAGTGAAATGGAAATAAGTGAGTCTGAAACATTTAAAAAATCATTAATTTTTTCAGAAAAAACTAAAAACATATTTTTTGGTTATTTTACTGATGAGTTTAATAGAATGGTAGAAGCTCGTGAAACTATAAAAGCTTTTGAGGCTCTTTCTAGTAAAGAAAAAGTAAAACAATATAGAAAATTAAATGTTCATTTTCACGTAAAAGCTGCTAATATAGTAATAGATGAAACTAATTCAGAAAACAACAATTATGGTATAAGGGATGATAAGGGTAATCTATTAGGAGAAGCTTTTAAATCTCAAATAACACCTGAGATAAATTACACTAGTTTACAAGAAAAAATGGCAGGGTCTAATTTGTTTAACTCTGACGGTAGTGTAAAAGATGCATATGGTAAAGATTCTATAAATGAAGATCAAAAAAAGATTATAAAAGACATCATTAATGAAATGATGAAAAAGAGAGTCGTTTCAAATGTATCTACATTAATACAACAAGGTGTAATAACTAAACTTGGTAATAACAAGTATAAAATAAATGCAATAAGTAGAGATGTACAAGCTACATACAATGTTGAAAAAGGTGTATTTACACAACCTTCTATATATCAACTTATTTCTGATTATACTTTAAATAGTATAATAGCTAATGTTGAATACACTAAACTTTTTACAGGAGATCCAGCTTATTATAAAAACATGGTTGATTTCTTTAAACGTGTACCAGCTACTTATACTGATGGTACTCAATTAAGACTTGGTATTACAGATGGTGATGGTAAATTTAACATGGCTGTTGTAGAAAATCAAATTATAGGCTCTGAATTTTATAATGATTTAGAACAATCAATAAGAGATGTTAATAAAAATATTACAGAAGAAGAACTAGCAGATATAATAGGTGCTTATAAAGAAGGTGTAAACCAAACAGATGCACAAGGATGGATAACTCCACAGAGATGGAAGTTTATTATAGAAAGAACAGGTAAAGGGTGGTCTTCAGCTCATGATGTTGTATATGACAAGATGATGGGTAAAAATACAGAAGACTTTACCGTTAAGGAATTGAAACTTTCTGCCCAGCCATTAAAAGGTGTTTACTTTGGGGTAGTTGATAATGTACCTACATATATAAAATACTCACAAGCTGTGTTATCACCTATGCTTGTTAAAGGTAATGAATTACAATACCTTTATGATTCAATGACTAAAGATGAAAATGGTAACGAACTTCCATTTAAAGATCAAATACATGAAGCAGTAACGCTTGATGGTGTAAAAGTTGGTGCTAAAATACCTAGTAAAATGGGTGAAGGTGCTGTACTTAACAAGCAAGTTTTAAATAATTCAGAATGGAAATTACAACAAGATCTTCCAATAAAACTAATGAAGCAAACTTTATTAGGTAGTCAAATACAAAAAAATATATACTCAACTGTTTTATCAGATAGTATATATGATGTAGATGGTGTTGACATGGATGGTAATGCAATTGTAGATCACATTAATGATATAATATCTTCATTGTCTAATAATGGTACAGACAAACTTAGTTTAATGCTAGGTAAAGATAATGAAAATAAAATAGATAAAGATGCTTTATATGAAATAGTACAAAGTGAAATAGATGATAACCCAGATCAATATACTCAAGATGTAAAAGATGCTGTTAGAAAGCAAATACCTTTTGAGGCAATGCCTGCTTTAAAAAATAAATTGTATTCAATATTTTTTGCTAAAATTAGAAAATCAGCAAGTAATATTAAAACAAACGGTGGGTCATTTATACAAATGTCTAATTATGCACTTGATCAAAAAACAGCAAATGAAAATGGTGTTACCTGGCTTGTAGATCAAGAAACTGGTTTAAAACCACCTACTATCTATAGAGATAAAAAAGGTGTTCTTAAACAAAGACCTGGTCAAATATTTATATCACATTCAGATATAGCAAAACATATTCCTAATTATAGGAGTATGGAAAGAAAGGAATTATTAGAAAAAATAGATTCAAATCTATTAAAAGCTATTGGATACCGTATTCCTAACCAGGGGATGAGTTCTAATGATGCTTTAGAGATTGTGGGTATATTACCTCCACATATGAATGATACGGTTGTAGCATACTCTGAAATTACTACTAAAACAGGTAGTGATTTTGACATTGATAAAATGTATGTAATGTTACCTGAATTTAAAACATTATATTCTAAAGAATCAACAAATTCAGCAATATCATTTTTAAAAAGAAATGATTATACTTTAACTGAAATTAAAGAGGAATTAAAAGAAGATGGTTATACTGACGATTCAATAGAATATTTAGAAAATCCATTTGAAGAATATGTAAATGAGGTATTTCTTAAAAAACAAGATATTGAATTATATAATCAATACGTAAAAGAATACGGAATAGGTAAAATATATAAATTAGTAAAAACTAAATCTAATAAAGATTCTACAAAAGGAATGAATAATATGCTTTTTGATGCATACTGGGCAGTACTTACAAATAAAGATACTTATACTGATTTAATAAAACCTATTGATTTTGATTATTTACAGAATCATATAAAGTCAATGAATGAAACTCAAGATTCTAACGAGAATTTTAAGTTTTATGATGGTCTATATCAACTAGGTTTAAAAAACACTTACATGCTTGGTAAATCAGGTGTAGGTATATCTGCTAACATGGCAGTAGATCATAATATATCTAAAGATAATAAAGTTAATTTATCTTTTTATAATTATTACTTAGGTGTAGGTTATGAAAAAAATGAAGAAACTGTATTTGATACTAATCCAGAAAATGGGACTTCATTATCTGTTGAACTAAGCGATAAAGATGCTAAGGCAGCAGCTGAAAGAATTAACAAAAATAAAGGAGAAAATGAAAAAGTATCATGGAAAACAATTAAATCATTTAAAATAGGAGATACAATATCTTCTTTTATGAATGCATTTGTTGATAATGCAAAAGATCCTTATATAGAAAAAGGAAATTATAATACATACACTTCAAGTACAGCATTTATGCTTACTAGAGCAGGTGTACATCCTTATTGGACAGATGCTTTTATAGGACAACCAGTGTTAAAAGAACTATCTAAATTTGTTAAAGATTATGAATCAATATCAATAGAGAAAGACAAAGCTAACAGTGGTATGTCAGCATTTGATATATTGTTAAATAAAAAAATTAGTAAATATGCGGGAACTCAAGATAAGTCTGTAATAAGAAAAACTCTAGCTAATATAACAAAAAACAAAAGAAATATATATAATTATTCAGATCTTATAGAATCTTATGATAAAACAGAAGATAACGTTTCTGCAATGCAAGAAATAGAGTTATTATTAACTTTTAAAGAATTTCAAGAACAATCTAAAAAACTAGATGCATCTGTTAATCTTTCAAGGTTTGATACATTAGGATCAGGTAGAGATTTTAATGATATGATGATTTATCAAAACAATCTTATAAATATATTTAATAACGAATATAACGCAGGTGGTTTAAATGGTCATAGACAGAAATATGTAAGAAATGGTAAATTAACATCTCTTGGTAGTCAATTAAAAAATTCTGTATTTTTTGCATCTGATATATTAAATGCAAATGAGGATTTATTTCTTAGTGCAAATAAAGCTTTTTTAAATGTAGTAAATGAAATTTCTATGAATACACCTAGATCAAGAGGTGGTTCAATGGGTAGAGCTACAAATAAAGAATTTATTAATAGACTAAGTAAAGATTTATATACTTCACTTATGTCTAAATATCCTTTATTTAAAATGGAAGGGTCACCCCTTGTATTTGTTAAAGGTGTTAAATCTAGATTGATTGAATATAAAAACAACGAAGATAAAGAATTTCCAAATGCTTTTGTTCAAGCTTTAACATTTTATAAAGATTCATTTGGTTTAGATATAGGTAGAATACCAACAGGTACTAAAGATAATATGTCAAATGCTTTTTATGATATATACAAAAAAGACAAGAGTCTTGCTATTGATATTATAAAATCATCATTTGCAATGACAGGATTTAATCAATCATTAATTGATTTTAATGAAATGATACCTCATGAATTCTTTTTACAACACCATAAAATTGGTAGTAATAGCTTTCAATCAATAGAAGGGTTTATAAAACAAGAATTAATTGCAATGAATAACTCTAGTTATATGAGTAATTTTCATAAGCAATATGTTCAGAATAACTATGATGACAACGTTGCAATATTAACTGTAGATAGATCTAGTTTAACTAATGCTAAATCATCTAAAGATTTACTTGTTTTAACTAATGAATACAAGTTAAGTAATTATAGAGTTGCTTCTAGAACAAATAGAGATGGTTCTATAGATATGGAAAGTGTTTCTTATGCTCCTTATTTAAAAATAAATGAAGATCTAGAAGATGAAGCATTTAATTATATGGATGCTGGTCAAGACAGTAGTATTGATCAAAACGCAGAAGCTGCATTACCTACTATATTAGAATATAAAGGTAATATGACTTATATAAGCAATGGTAAAAAAGTATCAAGACCCATTTATCAAAAAATAGAAGCTAGAGGTTATAAAAATAAAAAATCTAAAGTTCATTATAAAGAATATAACACTAGGGTTTCATCTTTTAGAGATAATAAAGATAATGTTTCAGATAAAAGTATTGTATCTGTAGTAAAAGCAATATCAAAATCTCATGAATTTATGCCTGCTTATATGACAGCATCATATGGTGAGGATAACAGATTAAGAAGTGTAGAAGGCTTAGAAGATTTTATATTTAAAAATAGTATAAATGAAATCGCAGAAACTATTGTAAATCAAGAAAATGTTGTATCTTTACAAGAAGAAAGTATAGAAACATTAAGACAACAGGAAATTCAAGAGTTTAAAGACAATGGTTTAAATGCTACTGACTTTATAACTGATGGAAAAATAGATGTTGATAAGGTTAATGCTTCTAATAATCAAAAAGCTAAAGAGGTTTATGATAAGTATGATAAATTAATTACTGAATCTCAAAATAAAAAAGAACAAGAACAAACTAGTCAGTTAGATTTATTTTCTAACGAAGATCCATTTACTAGTGAACCAACAGAAGACGAAGAAGATAATTGTTAAAATAAAATTATGAAGTGTAAATTAGACGTACAAAAGTACATCAATAGAAATATTAAAGAAAGAGTGGATAACCTTGCATCATTTACTGATACAGGGTTTGCTCTTGTTACAAAAGCTTTCAATAAAGAGAACCTTGATCAAATTAAAGAACTCAATGATAAATTTAAATTTAAGTTATTAAATTATAAAAAAGCTGAAGATAATGATATGCCAGCTAGTGTTCAAACTAATGTAAGCGATGAGCTTGTTGATCACTATATTGAAAAGTCTAAAAAAAACCCAAAATCTTTTGAAAAAAGAATTGAAGAACAGCAAGCACTTAAAAAAACATATAAAGAATTTTTATTTAATAATTCTGACTTATCAATAGCTCCATCTGACGATTTAACACAAGAAGAAGTTAATGAAAATAAGAATCAAGTATTAAATAAATTATTTAATGGTAGTTATAAACCTATTACAGCTAATGAATGGTTAAGAAACTTATTCAACAATCCAGATATAGATTTAAATAAAGAAGCTCAAAGATTAATAAAAGCTGCTTTACCTACTAGAGCTAAAATAAAATGGGTTACTTCTGCTGCATTAAAAAACGGAGAAGAAACTTATGCTGAATATGATTCTCTTACTCGTACTATTAGAATTAATAAAGACACTGTAGGAGACGCTAATCTTTATTATGCTATAGAGTCTGTTTTACACGAGATAGTGCATGACATGACTGTAAATAGTTTAAATCAAGCTAAATCAGATAAACAAATACAGTTTAGAAATGATATTCAAGAAGCGTTTACTTATTATAGTAATGCTGCTGAGTATAGTGATTTATATAATGACAATTATGGATTTACATCAGTTGAAGAATTTGTAGCTGAAATAATGACTAATAAAGCTTTTAGAAATAAGCTAAAGCAAGTACAAGGGGATAGAAATGTTTTTCAAAGAATACTTGATGCAATAAAGCAGTTTTTTGGATTAAGAGAAGAGCAATATCAACCAATGAAAGTACAAGAAATTGTAGATTCAGTTATAGATATAGCATCAGAAGAATATCAAACTAATGAAGAATCACCTTTTAATAAAGTTTTTGAAAAAAAGATTAAGACTGAAAAAGAAATTAAATCTGATCTTAAAAAAGATCTTACAAACGTAAAAGATTTATTAGCTGTAATGTATAATAATCTAGAAAATGTAAGAAAAAAATCAGCTAGTGTTAAAGGTGATACTTATAAAGAAAAATACGATGCAATACAGAATCAAATAAAGCAACTTGAAAAAGCTAGTGCTAAAAAAGCAATTATATATTTTATAGAACTTTCAAAAGATGAATTAAATACATTATATGGAAGTTTGAAAAATAAAAAAAATCCAAGTACTGATTATTTAAGCAGAATGAAATCTTATATGTCTGTATTTTCAAACACAGAACAAATTAGAGAGATTCTTGAAAACTTAAATAGATATGGTGATTTAGAACAGAAAGAATATAGAGATTTAAGTTATGCGCTAGATGGTGTATCTTCAAAATATGAAAATCTTTCTAAATCAATAACCTTAGCAGCTAAAGATGTTCTTACACCTTTGCTTGCACCTCATAATAAAGAAATAGATCTTGAGTTTGAGGAATCTTTTAAAAAAGAATATAAAGAAAGAAAACCTTTTGGTGTAACTGAGGATGAATATGTTCAAAATAAAATTAATGAAAATGCAGATTCAATAAAAGCTGAAAAAGAAGCTAGAACAAGAAAAGGGCTTGATGTTATTCAAATGGACATTAGTCTTTTTGGTCTTAATTTAAACACTGAAAAAGACATAGATTCTACTTTTTTAAATATATTAAGTGAAAAATTTGATACAGTAGATTCTGATGTTCGTGAATATGCAATGGGTAAAAGAAATGAACTTGCTGTATTAGTAAGAGACGCTAAATTTGCTGGTAAATCAAATAAAGAAAAGTTTAGTTTTATGTTAGATGAAACTAAAGATAATCAATATTATTTAACTAAGTATAAGGGTGAATTTAATGATATACTTGAAAACTTTGATATCCAACTTAATGAGCTTGATTATGGTACAAAAGAACATATAAAAGCAACAAAAAAGAAAAGAGAGTGGTTAAAAAATAATACTAATAAAGGAATACCTATAAGTAAATGGTTAAATCCTAAATACAACAGTCTTTCTGGAAAACAAAAAGATTTCTATGATGTTTTTATTAAACAATTAAAACAGAATGATAGAATGACTAATAATCTTAAAAGTTTGTTAAAGCAACCTATTCAAGATGGTCCTATATTTATAAAAATGCATGGTGTTACTCAATCAAATCTAGATAAAATATTGTCTGGTGAAATGGGTAATGCAATTAAAACAGCAACTGGAGATCTTGTTAGAAATAGAAAAGATGATGAGCAGTATGGTAATAAAGAAGAAGAAGACTTTAATAAACTATATGAAAAAACACTCACAGATCTTAATAATCAACCAGTAAACAATATTCCTATTTTTTATAGAAATAAAATAGATGCAAAAGATCAATCTTATGATTTAGGTACAATGCTGTTGATGGATTCTGTAATGTCAAAAGGATATGAACAAAAGAAAACTATAGAAGCAGAAGTTGATTTATTATTAGATGTAATAGCTAATAGTAAAGTTATAAAAAGAAACTCTTTTGCTAAAGGTTTTGTTAATGCTATGAAAAAAGATCATAACATTACTCAAAGTGACTTAGTAAAAATAGGTGGTATAGATAGTAATCTTTACAAAAAGATGTTATCTATGACTGAAAATAGAATGTATGGAATTACTGATAAATATTCTGGTAAAATACTTAATGGTAAAATAAGTATAAATCAATTATCAAATACAGTGGCTTCTTTTACTGCTGATTTACAGCTTGGTTTTAACGTTCTTACAGCAATACCTAACGTAGTACAAGCTAAATTACAAAACATGATTGAAGGTGTAGGTGGAGACATTTATACAATGAAAGATATTTTAAAAGCAGATAAAATATACTGGTCTGATATAAAAGGAATTATGGATGACGTAGGATCTTTTGTTAATACAAGTAAAATAAATATACTTGCTGAAACATTTGATATAATGGGTGATGCAAGTGCTGTAAAAACAGCGTTTGAAAACAATCATAAATTAAGATCATTAGGTAATAGAGGAGCTATACATTCATTTAATGCAATGGGAGAACATTATGCTCAATCAACATTAATGATTGCTATAATGACAGGTATTAAAGTTAAAAATGAAAAAGGTCAATTTATAAATTCAGAAGGTAACGTAGTTACTAAAGAGAAAGCAATGAGTCTTTATGATGCTTATGAAAAGAAAACTGATGCTAATGGAATGGTTAAGTTAGAGTTAAATAAACATGCTTATAGTACATCTCATAGTAATCAACCATTAAATAAATTAGGTAAAATACACCATCAACAATTAATACGTAAAATTACTATTAAATTACATGGTCAATATGACACTAAATTTCAATCTCATTTACAAAGATCATGGTATGGTAAGTTGTTTATGATGTTTAGAAAGTGGATGGTGTCTTCTTATCAAAGAAGATATAAAGGCGTAATGTATTCAATGAAAGATAAGTCAGAACTTACTAGAGAACAAAAGTTTTTTGATTTTGAAATGGGTAGATTTGATGAAGGTATATATACAAGTTTATTTAGATTTATAAAAACTGGACTTTTACCATCTATTAAAAACATGAGTCTTGAAATTGCCACTCAAAACTTTAATGAAATGAGTGACATGGAAAAATCTAATATGCGTAAAGTAGTTGCTGAAGTTTTAATAACTGTAATGATGGCAACTGCTGCAATGTTAACTTATGCAGCTGCTGACGGTGATGATGATGAAACATTGTTTGCACTAGCTTACATATTTAGAAGACAACAATCTGAATTTATGCAATTCTATCATCCTGGTGAAAACTTACGTGTATTTAGATCCCCAGCAGTAGCTCTCAATACTTTAGAAAAAACTTATTCATGGGCTTCTCAAATAATGCCTTGGGCAGTAACTGAAGAATACGAAAATGGTAAAAATAGAGGTGAATATAAAGCATGGATAAAAACAAAAAAACTTATTCCTGTAATTGCACAATTTGAACGTTCTCCAAAAGAATTATTTAATTTTTTAGAGAATACTACAAACTAACATTTTTATTGAAAAGTCTAAAAAAAAGCTCAGTTCCAAATAGGATCTGAGCTTTTTTTATTCTACATCAAAAACATGTACCATATGCAATATAGCATATGTCCAAATTGTAGTTAAGAATATTAGTAATAAGAATATTCCTATAAATACAAATAATCCTTCAAATGAATCTTTTTCTTTCTTATATTTTCTATATTTTTTAATCATTTATTATAAATTTTATTAATATCATACTACTTCCATTACTACTAATATAGTTCATTTTTTGAACATCTTGTAAATTATACATTAGAGCAAAATTATTAAAAGAATTATTATACTCTTGATTAATATCAACTATTATTTGACGTTTATTCACTTTTGATTGAATTTCTTTTAATACTTTTTTCCATGATACTTGATTATCTAACACTTTTTTAAAATTAGCTATACTAATAGATTGACAATTATCAAAAGGATTTTTATATATTTTAACACTAGTACTTCTTGTTTGTATAACAATTACATTGTCTTTTTTTCTATTAAAAATATTTGCAATTTGATCTTCTATTTCATACTTTTTAATATCTTTAATAATTTTTTCTTTCTTATATTTAATATACCAAGGTTGAACTAATTCAGCTTCTATTAAATCACTATAAACTTTTTTATCAGTAACAAAATATAAAAATGTAATAAAATGAATTAATAAAAAGTTAAAAGGTATAAAATGCCATAATATTATATATGTAATTAATAAAATAACTAGTGTTAATATATTAAAAACTTCTTCGTTTACATAATCGTCTATTCTATCAAAATCAATATAGCTTGATTCAATTTCGTGATTTTTCATATTTTTATATTAAAGTTGATAAAAATACACCTGATACAAAACCAAAAGCACTTGGAAATGGAAATATATAATTTTTACCAAGTTTAGTTACATACTTATTTCTATTAAGTATTTTTGAATCAAATTGTTTATATGTTACATACATTACAAACAACATAATTGCATACTTCCATTCTACATTTAATACAAACAATGTAATAAATGCCATACTAATACCTGCTGTTAACCCGTGTAATGCATTAACCACAGCGTGTTGTAGTATTTCTTTCCATGATACATCTTCTGCATCAAGTATTTTTCTTTTTTCTACTAAAAATTTAGTCATTATTTGTATTTTTTAATTAAATGCTTTTCTTTTTTGTCAATTTCTGCTTGAACTTTGTCTTTACCAAATACTTTAATCATGTAATCAAGTCTTATACGAGCATGTGCAAGCTCTTCTACAATCTTTTCATCTAATACTCCATCACCTTTGTTAATACGCTGCAAAAGAACTGTAGAGGCTTCATTTAACTCCTCTACAGTTTTTGTTATATTAAATTTAGGCTTATTATGTTTAGCAAGTAATAATCTTACTACTTTACTTGTCTTTACCATATAATTTTGATTTTATTAGTTTAAGTAATCTGTCTCTTTGACTTCTATATTTAATAGGTGTTTTTCTATTTGGATTTGCTGTTACATATATACCAGCAACATCCATTAAAGAAAGTACAGGTTTATTGTACAAAAGATATTCTTCTGCAGCACCTGTGTCATAAAACCATTTACGCCAACCTCTAAAATCACCAACACCCTGTTTAAATTCTTTTGTTAAGATAGTATCATCTACATGAGCTGGACTTAATGTTACTCCATATAAAGTTTCAGTCATATTAGAATATAACTTTTTACCATCTTCAGTAGTCATTATAAATGTAGGTTTTTTAGAATCAATATATTCTTCAGCAGCTTCTTTTGTTGAAAAACAGTTATTATCATTTAAACTATTAAATAGTACATATTCTTTTTCAGTTCTA